>BNJV01000517.1_pt1 | contig 183155 bp, 260 predicted proteins | sample 8540591 | NCBI WGS metagenome assembly BNJV01 (sample SAMD00202457, study PRJDB9452) | human saliva metagenome | host: Homo sapiens | reverse complement strand
CAGAAAGAAGAGTGTTTCCTGCGATTGACGTTAAGCGCTCAGGAACGCGTAAAGAAGAAATGTTACTTTCAAAAGAGATCATTGATGTGATTTGGAAAGTGCGTCATTCGATTAAGGGTGATGGGCTTGAGACAAGTGAGCAACTAGTGAAACAGTTGAAAGAAACAAAGTCCAATGACGATTTTATTCGTCGATTAAACTTATTAGGTTAATCTAACATCCCCTAAGTTTTTCTTAGGGGATGTTGTTTTTTATGTCAAACGGAATTTTATTTAGAATGCTCCTTATGGTAGAATAAAAGAAGGAGTGATTTCACGTGAAAAAGAAAAAAGTAATCAAAACCTAATGCTGTAAGAATGGTAGAACAAGCCAAGATCCCCTATGTTATTCATGAGTATGATGTAGATACCGCTCATTTAGATGCGCTTCATGCTGCAGATGGAATGGGAATTCCTGTTGAAGAAGTGTATAAAACGATTGTGTTAACAGGGGATAGAACAGGGCATCTAGTTGCTTGTATTGCAGCTCATAAGGAATTAGATTTAAAACAGATGGCAAAAATTTCAGGGAATAAGAGAGTTGAATTACTATCTCTAGATCAGCTCGAACCTCTTACAGGGTATGCGCGCGGAGGCTGCTCTCCCATCGGTATGAAAAAGAAATTTCCAACTTTTATTGAGGAGAGTGCGATGCACCATAAGACTATTCGCATCTCAGCGGGAAAGCGTGGTTTGCAAATGGAATTGGCACCGAAAGACTTACAAAAAATGACCGAAGCAACCTTGTTTAATAATGCTAGTCATGAGGAAATTGATGAGTGATTTAACGATTCTTCACGTGAATGATATGCACTCAAATTTTCATTCGTTAAAAACGCAAACGAATTTTATGAGGGCCAGAAGGAAAGAACTTGAAGAATTAGGTCACACTGTTTGGGCAGTTGATTTAGGAGACTTGATTGATCGAGTTCATCCTCTTGTGGAAGCAAAAAATGGTCAAATTGCGTCGACCATTTTGAACCAGCAAAAAATAGATTTTGTAACACTAGGAAATAATGAGGGGACTGCTTATACTCCAGAAGAATTAGAAGGAGCTTATAAGGAAAAAGGATTTTAAAGTCGTTATTTCTAATGTGAAGTGGCAATCTACAGGGCGAAACACCGCCTTATGCAACTGAAATCCAATTCGAAAAAATTGATCAGTGTAGTATTGCGATACTAGGGCTGACAGCTTCCTATCCAGAAAGTTATGAACCAAATGGATATTGGATTGAAGACCCTTTAAAAACGCTCGAAAGATTAGTTCCTAGACTTGCTAGTGAGGGACACCAAATTATCCTTTTATCCCATTTAGGTATTGATCTGGATACCTTGATAGCCGAATCGTATCCAGAAATTCAAGTGATTCTTGGAGCACACACACATCATTTATTTAAAGAAGGAAAAAGGGTAAACCAAACACTCTTAACGGGTGGGTTCAAATATGGTGCTTACATTGGAGAGCTCCATTTAAAAACTAAGAAAGAAAAGCTCATTCCTTTAGAAGAAAGTATGATTGAAGTTGAAACGCTAAAAGAGGATCCTGCCGCTGATGAAGGAAAAATCTACCTAGAAGAAGGAATCAAATTACTCAAAGAAAATATTGTTCTTCGTCAGATTCCAGATTATTCAGTAAGAGACTTGGCACAACTTTCCCTTGAAGCCATGATTAGGCAAACAGGGATTCCAATTGCAATTTACGTATACTGGTCTCTTCGTGCATGAGTTTAAGAAGGGAGCATTAACGAAGTTTGATTTACATGACTGTATGCCTCATCCGATTCACTTAAATAAAAGTCAATTTTCTGTAAAAAATTTCAAACAATTACTCCGAGTTTTTGAAGAACAACAACCAGAATTACTAGAAAAAGCTATTCGCGGATATGGTTTTCGTGGTAAACTATTTGGAGAGATCTTATATACTGGTTTTTCTAAAAAGGGTGAAGAAATTATCGTCGATGGAAAAGTTTTAGCAGACGATGAAATCATTACATTTGTGTGCCCAGACCATATGCGTTTTGTTCCTTTTTTTCCGATGATTGAAGAAAAAGGGATCAACCAAATATTTATATCCAGATTTATTAAGAACGATTATTGAAAAAAAGAATTAATTTTTTTAAAGAAAGGAACTATCATGACTGAGAAAAACCGTAGAGACGCTTTCAGATGAATTGAGTCAAGTTTTGCAAGAAATTGTGACGAATCCTGAAGAAGAACCAAAAAGAGCGGTGGTAGTGGACGAAAAGACGATTTTGGTCGATGAGGTACATTACCAAATCATTGAAGATTATAGAAACGGCTTTAATATTGAAGCATTCAATGAACGATATAACGATATTTTTTTGAGCGTTATGACTATATTGTAGGGGATTGGGGCCATGAAAAATTACGATTAAAGGGCTTCTTTAAACATTCTCATAAATTAGCAACACCAGATAGAGATATTGATTATTTACAAGAGTATATTTTGGAATATTGCAATTTTGGCTGTCAGTATTTTGTATTAGAAAGAGATCCTGAGGCAAAAACACAAACCTGTTCTTGAGGAAGAAAAACCACAACGACCAAGACGTGAGAGAAGTTCTCAAAGAAAACGCCAAAAATAATCCAAGACGAGAGCATGTATTTAGTCCAGTAGATTTAGATGCTCCTGCGAGAAATCAACAAAACCGTAAATTCAAAGAGAAATCTCAAAAATCGTCAAAAAGCGTCGCAATAATGAAACAAATCCACGCAAATAAAAAAAGAACAAGATTTTTAATCTAAAAGAATTTATTCCAAAAAGAGACAATGAAGGAATATGGAGATAAAACGTTTAAACCGAAAAACGAAGAAATCAAATTCGCAACATTTCTCAATGAAAGAAGTTGAAAAAAATCTTCAAGTAGCAAGGTGAAGAAAAAGTGTCGTTAAAAAAATCCTCAGAAAAAAAGGATTTCATATTAGAGAGAACCAACAAAGAGGGAAATAAATGTATAAAAGCGTATTTTATTGATTTAGATGGAACTATGTATAAGGGGAAAGAACGTATTCCCACAGCTGAAGCTTTTATTAAAAGACTACAGGAAGCCAATATCCCGTTTTTATTCGTAACAAATAATGCGACGAAAACTCCTGAACAAGTGGCTCAAAACTTGCGTGAAAATTATGGAACAAATGTTGAAGCAGCTGAAGTGTATACGAGCGGCGTTGCTGCTGTAGATTACATAAAATCGCACTATCCCAGTGGAGCGTATTATGGTAATCGGAGAAGAAGCAATTAAGAATCAAGTAAAAGCAGCTGGCTTTACACTGGATTCAGAAAATCCTGAATTAGTCCTACAATCTTTAGATCGAAATGTTACTTATAAAGATTTAGAGAAAGCGACTTTAGCTATCAGAGGTGGAGCAACTTATATTGTTACAAATATCGATTCCAATTTACCGAGTGAAAAAGGCCCTGTTCCTGGTTCAGGAGCAATAACTGGATTCTTAAAAGTAGCTACCCAAGTCGAACCGATTGTTATTGGTAAACCAAGTAGTATCATTATGGAATCAGCATTAGACTATCTTAATGCGAAGTTTCCTAACTCACATTTTTCAAAAGAAGACATTGCCATGGTTGGAGATAATTATCAAACAGATATTCAAGCAGGCATTCAATATGGAATGGATACAATTATGGTTTTAACTGGATTTTCTACAAGAGAAACATTGTTGAACGTAGAGGAACAACCAACCCATTTAGTAGAGGATTTGAGTAAATGGAACATTTAATGAGACCTTATCGAGTTCAAAAATGGGGGATCGCTACTGCTCTATTTTTATTTTGGTTAAGTTTAGGAATTACCTTTGTGATCTTTTTCGAACCTCTATACCATTGGTCCATTCAGTGGTTTGGAGTAGAAAAAATGACTGGATACAGTACTGATGTTCTTAAAACAAATTATCATGAACTGATAGGATATTTGACGAATCCATTGAATGATTCACTGGTGATGAGTAATTTTACGAGTTCTCAGCAAGGCTTATTTCATTTTTTTGAAGTCAAAAGGCTATTCTTTATTAATTTTGCGATATTCCTTTCATCTGGTTTAGTCAGCTTTTTTTGGAATTCGGTCCTTAAAAACAAAGGCGTCTAACATGGCTTTTTGAGAAGGCCAATTCGATGGCTAGTTCTCGTTCCGATTTTCGTTTGTGTTGGTATTGCAAGCTTTTTTTAATACATTGTTTATTAAATTTCATGAGCTGTTTTTTTAACAATGATGCTTGGATTTTTGATCCCAAAAAGATCCTATTATTTTTAGCTTTGCCAGAAGAATTTTTTTATGGTTTGCTTTATAGTGGTCTTCAGCATATTGCTACTCGGGTTATTGGGAACCAATTTATTGATTAAAAATTTAAAAGAAATCTAGTCTTTTTATACGAGAAGTGACCTTTTATCGAAGGTTGCTTCTCTTTTTATAAAAAAATATTCATTTTTGGAAGCACTACTCATGAAAAAAATGATATGATAAGGATAGCGAATTTTTTTAAGGATTGGGGGAATGAATCAATGAAATTATCGATTGTAATTCCATTTTATAACGAAGAAAAATATGATTCAAAAAAATGTATGATGCTTTTAGTAAAGAAATTAATCAAATCACACAAGCTGAATTTGAATTAATTTTTATTAACGACAGGGAGTAAAGATCGTACCTTTGAGAAAAATGCTGGCCATTGCAGATGCAGATTCTCGCGTAAAATACATTAGTTTTAGTAGAAATTTTTGGTAAAGAAGCTGGGACGATAGCAGGTCTTGAATACGCAACTGGGGAAGCTGTGATATTAATGGATGGAGACTTACAACATCCACCTGCACTATTACCTAAGATGATTGCTGCTTATCAAGAAGGCTATGATGTTGTTAGCGCGAGACGTACACGTACAGGAGAGAAACCGCATCGTACGTTTTTAGCAAAACATTTTTACAAATTAGCCAATAAGATGATGGACATTGAATTAATGGATGGAGTATCAGAATTCCGTTTATTCAGTCGTAAAGCCGTTCGTGCCATTTTATCTTTACAAGAATATAACCGTTTTTCTAAAGGAATTTTTTCTTGGATTGGCTTTAAAGAAAAAGTAATTGAATATGAAAATCAAGTGCGTACAGTGGGAGAAACTAAGTACTCATTGAAGTTTTCGTTGAATTATGCTATTCAAGGGATTTTATCTTTCAATGACAAACCATTGCGAATGTGTATTAACTTAGGTCTTTTCTGTTTAATGATTTCAGTCGCTTATGTATTGTGGTCATTTGTACAATATTTTGTAGCCCCTGACACGATGGTTAGTGGATATTTCACAACTATTTTTTCAGTAGTTCTTTTTGGAGGAATTCAACTGATTTCTATTGGCGTGTTAGGTGAATACATTGGAAAAATTTATTACGAAGTTAAAAAACGCCCTCATTATCTTGTGGATCAAACCAACATGACACAGAAAGGAGAGCAAAATGACAACTAAGAAAAAAGTCTATTTAGCTAGTTTCCTAGCTCCGATGCTGATTATGCTCGTAGCTTGGATCATAGATGGATTTTTCCCTTTTGGTGCTAAATCATTAATGGCGGTTGATTTTAATGCACAATATATTGGTCTCTATGCCTATTTTAAACATTTATTTTTAAATGGAGATTGGAGCAGTTTTTTCTATTCGTTCTCTAAGTCGATTGGAGGAGGAATGCTTGGAATTTGGGGATTTAATTTATTGAGTCCTTTTAATTTTCTGTTTCTATTGTTTTCTGAAGAGAATTTCCAATGGGTTGTTCCTGTGACCATTGCCTTACGTTATGGAACGATGGGTCTAACAATGACGCACTTTTTAGTAAAGCGATATGATGGCTTAAAGAAAAAAGCCTATTTATTACCAATTGTAGCGACAATCTATGCATTAAATGGGTTTAATGTTAGTTATCAAATGAACCCTATTTTTTACGATGGTATGATTGTCTTGCCACTTGTATTAATCGGAGTTGAACAAGTTTTAGATAATGAATCTCCTAAGGGCTATATTGGAATGCTTGCTCTTGCATTGTTTGTTCATTTCTATATGGGCTATATGACCTGTATCTTTGTGGTGATTTATGCATTCTTTTATATTATCCGCTCTAAAGAGTTTACGAACTTCAAAATTACGTTTGAACGTTTGTTGAAATTAGCGAGTGCTTCCATTATTGCAGTAGGGATGGTTGCAGTCATTCTATTGCCGATTATTATTAGTTTAGTTTCTACAAAAGGTGGATTACAAAGCTCCTTAAAATTTGAATGGACTTTGCAAATCAATCCTTTAGAAATTTTGGCTAAATTATTTTTAGGGGCTTTCGACAATGAATCGTGGCCAGCTGGACCAAACTTGCCAAATATTTATGTTGCAAGTTTAGGTATTTTAGGGACTATTTACTATTTTGTTTCTAATAAAATTACAAAATGGGGCAAGATTGCTGCAGGATTTGTGTTAACGATTTTCCTCATTTCATGTGCCCATGAGTTTACAAGTAAATTATGGCATATGGGTCAAAACCCGGCCGGATTCTTCTATCGTTTTTCATGGATTATTGCTTTCTTCTTGATTTATCTTTCTTATTTAAGTTTAAGAGAAATGGAACGTTTTACTCCAAAAGAAGCGAGTATTTTATTTGTCGGTATGGCCATTATTTTTGTGATTGTTCAGTATCAAACTCATTCATTCTTGACGGTTTGGCAACGCATAGCCACAATCGGAATTTATATGATTATCCTTCTTGCTTTATTCTGGACAAAGGTAAAGAAACCATGGGTCGTTATTGCAGCTCTCACGGTGGTTGAACTGACGGCAAATGCGGCTATTGTTCAGTCTAGAGTGGGGGTATACAGATGCCTATAAGTATCATGATGCGGTACTTCAATTAAAAAGAGGCGATTAATCCGATTAGACCAGATCATTCTGATTTTTTTATCGTATTAATAAATCATTTAATTTAAGTAAAAATGATCCATTTATGGTGGACTATCCAGGCTTATCTGTATTTAGTTCTAACTTAGAAAAATAGTACGAGAGATTTATTTGACCGATTAGGAAATAACGGGATTAATGCTACCACTTATTATCAAGGAACGCCTTTCCAAGATGCGCTATTCTCTGTGAAATATTTAGTGGCTCCAAAAACCTGTATATACGAAGGAATATCCGGATACCTCTAAAATGTATGTATTTGGAAATATGGTAACCAGAAAAGATATTACGACTAAAGAACCTGTGTTTGAAGCAACTAGAACGATTACTTATCAAGGTGGTCCAATTTTACCGATTGCATTTGGAGTGAATGATGATACGACGAAGGTTAAACTTGAAAATCATCAACCTATTCAAAAACCATAATAAAATTGTTCAAGCAATGGGACAAACGAGTGAGTCTTACTTAACGATTCTAGCTGCCAATGATGTGCAATTAGAAAATATGGAAGTGTTTGATTCTTCAAAACCTGAAACGTATCGACGAATTGATTCTTCAAAACCAGGAAAAATTACGTATCATTTAGTTCCTCAGTCTTCTGAAGACTATTGGGTATCGATTCCTCAGATTCTTTCTCATTCGAATAAAAATAACGTTAGAATTTTGCTGAATGGAAATAGTTATGATTTCCAAAATAAATTCCAACAAGCACAATTAATTCAAATTGCTCACAACTCACTTGGAAAAGCAGTAGATTTGACGATTGAAATTGATTCGAATGAAGAAATTAACCTTTCAGGCTTACGTCTAGCAAGAACGAACGGCACTTTAGCAAATCGCATTATCGAAGAACGACAACGCCAAGGTTTAAAAGTAGAACACTGGAATCAAAGTAATTTTAAAGGAACTGTAAATATTACGGATGATAGTACTTGGATGATGACAAGTATTCCATATGATAGAGGATGGACAGTGAAGGTAGATGGAAAAGTAGTTGGAACTAAGAAAATTTGGGATAGTTTATTAGCCTTTCCAATTACTTCTGGTGAACATACTATTGAGATGACCTATTTACCAGATGGCTTTTATGGCAGGATTAATCATTTCTATTTTCTCTATCGTAATTTACGGAGTTGCAATTTATAAAAAGTGGATTTAATCCAGTAGGAGTAGACTGTAATGACAATTTCAAAATTGAAATTAAAGTATAGTTCGTTATTTCTTATTCCATTTATATTGATGTTGGGGGTCTTCCTATGTTTAGGTTTGACCCCTTTTTTTCAAAAAGTTCTATTCATAGTGGAGATTTTTCTTTCTCAATACTTTCCATTATATATAGGATTACATAAAAATGTTTTGGAATGGCGATTTTAGCGGACTGTTTTGGTCATTTGAAAAAAATCATTAGGAGGAGCAATGCCGAGTGTGTGGGGATTTAATAGTTTAAGTCCGTTCACTTTTTTTATATGTGCTTTTTTTCCTATCTCGAATTTTCATGTCATCAGTTATATCATTCCTTTAATTCGTTTTTGGAGTTATGGGAGTGGTATTTGGTTATTTTATAGAGAAAAATATCAAGCTGTATCGAAACGATACTGGCTTGCAGTTGGATTATGTACTTCTTATGCTTTAAGTGGTTTTATCATTTCTCAGCATTATAATCCTAATTTTTTAGATAATTTGGTTTATGTTCCTTTTATCTTTTTGGGGATTGAGGATATTTTCCATGGAAAGAAATCCATAAAACTTCCCGTATTTTTTTAGCACTGAGTTTGATTACCAATTTCTATACAGGATATATGATGTGTCTTTTGATTATTCTATACACCATGTATATCGCTTTTTCTGAAGAACAATCATGGAAAGAAACTTTTGCAAAAATCATGCGAGTAGCTCTTTTTTCTCTCATTGGAGTAGGGATGGCTGCTTTTTGGCTATTGCCTGTTTTCAGTGCATTATTAGAAAGCAAAGCCAGCGCTAGTAGTACATTTGAATGGTCCTTTAAAGCGGTTAATGACTTAGTTTCAATGAGTCAAAAATTTATCGTAGGATCTTTCGGGGAAAAAGAATGGGGAGATCCGCAAGCACTTCCTCAGCTATTTGTAGGGAGTCTAGGATTGTTTGGGTTGTTCACCTTTTATGCCTGCAGGGAAATTACCTTAAGGAAAAAAATCATGGCGTCCATTGTGCTAGTTGCAATGATATTGTCTTTTCATATTCAAGGGTTAGATCAAATTTGGCATATGGGACAAAGACCAGTAGGCTTCTATTTTAGAAACTCTTGGATTGCTAATTCGTTTCTATTTGTACTTGCTTCAGAGAGCTTAATGAAATGGAAGGCTGAATTTAATTGGACTCATGTAATAGTGACATCTGTCGGATTTGGGAGTATCCTAGTTGCTTCGTTGATGACTTCTCTAAAAATTGTGGATGCCTCACAAAAAATACTCGCTTTCGTCATTTGGACAATCGTTTTAATGATTGTTTTTATTCCAAAAATCAATATTCGAAGAAGATATCAGCTATTGAGTGGAATTGTGTTGTTTGAACTCGCTTTAAACGCCTTTATGGGCTTAAGAAGGGTTCCTTATTTTGTCAGTCGAGATAGTATACAAGAGCAAATGACATTAGCCTCCAAGTTTGACGAACAATATGGACAAACTCGCCATGATTTTCAGCGGATGGAAATTCATAAAGGACTTTCCTATGCCAATTTTCCGATTGCGTTTGGCTACAATGGGGGTTCTCATTTTACTTCCAGCTTAGAGTATTCGTTGATTCAAAAGTTGGGACAATTAGGCTTAGCTACTTCTCAATCAGTCGCTAATTATAGCAATCGAAATGTCATTCTCGATTCGATGCTTGGTGTTTCTAGAATGATGATGACAGGAGATGAGAAATCGGCTTTTCCTGATATGAGAGGCCTGTATTTAAAAGAAGATTCCTTTGAAAAATATACGGTCTATAAGAATCCATATGTTTTCTCCTTAGGCTTTTTAACCAATGAATCGACGGCTAGAAATGTTCGCTTCAATCAAAATGCTCCGGTTTCGAATCTCAATCAGTTATTGGAAGTCATTGGATTAAATTCGACTTCAGCTCTCAAGGAAATCACTATCCCTAAACCGATTGTTAAAAATCTAAATCAGTCTGGAGAAAAGTTTACGGCGATTAATGAGGAGGAAGAGACACAAATCCAATGGACGATACCGTTGAGTCCAAATAAACTTTATTTTGTTCAAATCCCTGTATCGCAATCAGGAAATATTAATAAATCTAAAGCGATGCTTGACGGGACGAACTATTCTTATGAAGTTCGCTTCCATTCGAATCAGCTTTGGCCAATTGGGAATGGGAATCTTGCTTCATCCTTAAATTTTTCTTTTGAAAAAGGAAAGGTCAAAGAATGGAATGTTCAAGATGTTAAATTTTATGAACTGGATATTCCAACACTCGCAAATGCTTTAGAACAAACCAAAAAAGAAAATTCTATAACGATTGATTCTTACTCTAATTCGACTGTTAAAGCACATGTAACAGTTACAGATTCGAATCAAGGATTTGCGACCTTTACGATCCCTTATCATTCTGGATGGAGTGTATTGGTCGATGGGAAAAAACAAGAGGTGAAAAAATCACTAGATTTGTTTATGGGCGTGACACTGACGAGAGGTGAACATGAAATTGTTTGGGCTTATGATCCGCCAGGGTTGAAAGTCGGAAGTCTCATTTCTATATTATCAGTCTGTGTACTAATTTTCCTTTTAAAATACAGTCAAATGGATACCTCAAAGTAAAGAGACAACATCGGAAATAAGAATTATTTCTGATGTTGTTTTTTTTAGTGTCTTTATAGAATCTTATCTTTGAAATCCGCTCAAATTCATGGTTATAATGGCCTGTTATTAAATTGTATGAGAAGAGGAGGGAGGAAGATGTTTTTGGATGCAACCACTTTAGGGCAAATGGTTATATCAAAAGAAATTAGCCCACTAGAATTAGTTGAAGAGTCTATTCAAAAAGCTACATTATTGAATCCTTCCTTAAATGCTATCGTTTATACACAATATGAGGAAGCCATAGAAAAAGCAAAACGTTTTTCTTTAAAAAATCAACCTTTTGCGGGAGTGCCCCTCTTTCTAAAAGATCTAGGACAAGAGCAAAAAGGGAGTATTTGTACCTATGGCTCACGTTTATTCAAAGATGTAAAAAGCATGCAGACAGATAACTTTGTCAAACGCTTAGATAATCTTGGGTTTATTATTTTGGGACGTACGAATACGCCGGAGTTCGGCTTTAAGACAGTGAGTGACTCCTTGTTACATGGTCCCGTTCGAAATGCGGTGAATCTTGATCGAAATGCTGGAGGTTCTAGTGGCGGGGCAGCAGCGGTTGTAGCAAGTGGAATCACGCCGATTGCTGCAGCAAGTGATGGCGGTGGTTCAATCCGAATTCCCGCAAGCCATAATGGTTTGATTGGACTGAAACCTTCCAGAGGGCGTGTGATTGCAGGTCCAGGCTCATATCGTGGCTGGAATGGTGCAACGGTTCATTTTGCGTTGACGAAAACGGTCCAAGATACGAGAAATTTATTATTCCACCTGCAAGAGTACCAAATGGAAAGCCCGTTCCCGTTGCCGAAACTAAGCGCCAAGGAACTTTATCTACCAGATAAGCTAAAACCTTTAAAAGTATCCGTATTATTGCAGTCACCTGTTGGAGAAGAGGTCTCTAAGGATTCGGTGGATGCGGTGATGAAGATTGCGAATTTCTTTGAGAACCATGGGCACTCTGTAACGCTTCTTCAAAAAGATCCAGTCGACGGTATCGCTTTGCAAAAAGGTTTTTATATTATCAGTGCGGTTGAAACAGCGTTGATGTTCCAAAATATTGAACGCCAGATTGGACGTCAAGTAACGCGAGACGATATGGAACTGATGACATGGGCGATTTATCGTAGTGGACTGGATATTTCAGGAATGGAATATTCAAAAGTAGCATCCAGTTGGGATCGTTATGCTTATCAGATGGCGCAGTTACACGAGCAGTATGATTTGCTCTTATTGCCAACGGTTGCCAAGTCTGCTCCGGGTCTTAATCCATATGAGTTATCTACAGAATTAACGTCCAAACTCATGCGAATCGATGAGTTTACAAAAGACCAGAAACAACAATTGCTCTGGGAAATGTTCGAGGAGAGCGTAGCCGATACGCCATTTACACAGCGGTTTAATATTACTGGTCAACCAGCGATTAGTTTGCCAGTTCACTGCACCAAAGACGGGACTTCCAATTGGTGTGCAACTCGCTGCAGCAAAAAGGAAGGGAAGACCTTCTCCTACAAATCGCAGAATGGTTTGAGCAAGAACAATTATTACAAGTAACCAAACAGTAGAAAGAAGTGAAAGTGTGTTAGAAAAAGAAGCTTTATTTAAGCCTTTCGAATTAAAAAAAGAAGTCATATTGGACAATCGATTTGTACTTTCTCCAATGGTGACGAACTCTTCAACGAAAGAAGGGCATATCACAGAGGATGATTTAAAATATGCCGAGCGTCGTGCACATTCAGCGGCCCTTCAAATTACAGGGGCGGCTTACGTGAATAAGCAAGGACAGCTTTTTGAGTATGGATTTAGCGCAGCCTCCCTCGATGATATCGAAGGCTTAACAAAACTAGCTAAAGCGATGAAATCAGGTGGAGCTAAAGCCATCCTACAATTAACGCATGCAGGACGTTTTGCAAGCCATGCCTTTAAACCGTGACCGCTATGTGTATGGCCCAAGTGCGATGACATTACAATCGCCGTTCCCTCATGAAGTGAAAGAATTAACTGTAGAAGAAATTCATGGCATTATCGAAGATTATCGCCGTGCTGCACAAATTGCTGTTCAGTCTGGATTTGACGGGTTAGAAATTTCATCGGCACAACGACTGCTCATCCAAACCTTCTTTTCAACTTTCTCAAACGAGCGTACTGATGAGTATGGCTGTAAGACGTTAGAGGACCGTTCGAGAATCGGGATGGAAGTGTTAACGGCGGTTCAAGAAGTGATTGATGAATATGCCACAGATGATTTTATTTTAGGTTTTAGAGCGACGCCTGAAGAAACGCGCGGAAATCAAATTGGATACACTGTGGATGAGTTTCTTGAGTTCTTCGAAGAGGCGCTTAAAAAAAGTGAAACATTGACTACTTAGCTATTGCAAGCTGGGGACATGATGTCTTTAGAAATAAAGTTCGTGCCAAAGGACCGCATCAGGGTGAACTCGTTAATAAAGTCGTCTATGAACGCTTAAAAGGTCGAGTAGCAGTGATTGCTTCAGGAGGCATTAATTCTAAAGAAAAAGCCCTCGAAGCATTAGAAAATGCAGACTTAGTCGGTCTTTCAACACCATTTATCACGGATCCAGAATTTGCCGTGAAGATTCAAGAGGGCAACGAATCAGATATTCAATTAACGATTAAACCAGAAGCCCTTGAAGCATTAGCGATTCCAAAGGCGGCTTTCAAAGATATCGTACCTTTAATGGACTTTGGAGAGTCACTTGAAAAAGAAGCCAGAGATTTCTTCAGAGGCCTTGAAGCGAACTACGAGGGGAGAGAGACAGGTGAAAATTAGTCTGTTAGATTATGGCCTCGTAGATGAAGGGAAGACGAGTAGAGAGGCTATTCGTGAAACGCTGGAGTTGGCGCAATTAGCAGACGAACTTGGATTTCATCGTTTCTGGGTGAGTGAACATCATAATGTGCCAGCACTCTCGATTTGTGCTCCAGAAGTGGTGATTGCGTACCTTGCCAGCCACACGAAGAACATCCATATTGGTTCGGGTGGAATCATGGGTTTGCATTATTCACCCTATAAGGTGGCGGAAATCATGTCAACGCTAGAAGGACTATTCCCAGGGCGTGTGGATATCGGTCTTGGTAATTCGCCAGGTACGCCGCTTGTAGGTCGTCACCTAGAGTCGCATTATTCTAAAGAACAATATGCCGAATGGTTAGAAAAGCTCCAACAGTATTTGAATGAAGCTCGTCGTAAAGGTGTGGTCGTTCCAGAAGCTGAGAATGTTCCTGAACAGTTCCTTCTTGGGATGGGAGGTCAGTCGATTGAGTCTGCGGCCTCTCTAGGGTTGAGTTTTGTGTATGGTGTATTTCCATATATTCCTCAAGACCCCTGTGGAGTTGGCGAAAAGTCTTTCCGAGAAATATCGCAGCAACTTTAAAGCAGGAACACATAACAAACCAAGTAACTTTGTACTAGCGGTATTTGTGGTTATTGCAGACACGAGTGAAGAAGCTGAAGAGATGGCGAAACCATTAGATTTATGGATGCTTGGAAAACAGGATTTTACGGAGTTCCATACCTTCCCAACCCAAAAAGATGTAGAAGAATATGAATTCACACAGCGGGACCATGAGAAAATCGCAAGCAACCGCAGTCGACTCATCGTGGGAAATCCACGTGAAGTTTACGAGCAAATGGAGGCGCTAAGAGCAGTCTCTAATCCTGACGAGCTCTTATTTATTCCACTCGTCGGTTCAATTGAAAAGAGAAAACGTTCAGTGGAATTACTCGCTGAATTATATAAAGGAGAACAATAAAATGAGAAAATTTGCAAACTTTTTATGGATTGATAAAGAAGGAGAAAACTACACAATTCGTATGACTCCAGAACTTCAAGATGATGTCGGTACGATTGGTTTCGTTCAATTTCAACATGGATGACCAATTAGAAGCTGAAGACGAAATCTTAAGCTTAGAAGCAAGTAAAACAGTGATGTCGATTGTGACACCACTTGCAGGGAAAGTCGTAGCTAGAAACTTAGCCGCAACAGAAGATCCCTAAAATTATTAAACTCTGAAAAAAACCAGAAGAACACTGGTTAGTGACATTAACGGATGTTGATGAAAGCAGCATTCTTGGCATTAGAAGATGAATAATCATAAAGAAGAGCAGTTGCTCAGGAAAAATGATTGAGTTTTTGGCGCAGGAAGCAGGAGAATCCCTTGAAGTTGAAGGGAAAACGGTAGAAGAGTTGAAGGCGAAATGGCGTGGACTTGTGAATATCAGACAACCAAAAGTTGCTCCTGCAGAATATGTCACTTTAGAGAATGAGTATTTACAAAGAATACCATGCTCCAAGAGTGCAGACATTTAGCAGATTGCCTATCAACAACAAATGATCAAATCAAACTCTATTATGGTGACTTGTGTGAACTGAAAATCGATGCGATTGTAAATGCGGCGAATAGTGAGATGCTTGGATGTTTTATTCCAAACCACCGCTGTATTGATAATGCCATTCACACTTTTTCAGGCATTCAACTTCGCTCCTTTTGTCATCATTTAATGGAGGAACAAGGGAGGAAGGAGCCTGTTGGAAAAGCAAAAATCACGCCAGCGTTCAACTTGCCATCGAAGTATATTATTCATACGGTAGGGCCCTTTTTGCCTCCAGGGCAAAAAGTAACGCCGCTTCGTGAACAATTACTGGCTGGGTGTTACAAGAGTTGCTTGGAAGCAGCAAGAGAAGTAGGACTTTCGACGATTGCTTTTTGTGGGATTTCAACAGGAGAGTTTGGTTTTCCAAAAGAACCTGCTGCTCGTATTGCTGTAGATACCGTAAACAAGTGGTTGCAGGACATGTCTTCAACAATGACTGTTGTCTTTTCAACGTATACTAAAGAAGATCAATCAATTTATCAGAAATTATTATCAGGAGAACAGTAGAATGACGAAATGGAATGCATTACAAAAAGAAAGAACGACTGAAGCTAGTCTACTGGCGGATTTATTCCAGGAAGCGGATGCTATCGTGGTTGGTATCGGTGCTGGGATGTCAGCGGCTGATGGGATTACCTACATTGGCAGTCGATTCGAAGACGCCTTTCCTGATTTTATTGAAAAGTATCAATTTTTAGACATGTTACAGGCGAGTCTATTTCATTTTCCAAGTTGGGAAGAGTATTGGGCGTTTCAAAGTCGTTTTATCGCGCTCAACTACTTGGATCAACCTGTGGGACAATCATATGTTGAACTATTAGAAATGCTCAAAACAAAACCATATCACATCATCACAACGAATGCCGATAATGCGTTTTGGGTAGCCGGGTATGACAAAGAGAAGGTTTATCATATTCAAGGAGAGTATGGGCTTTTCCAATGTAGCCAGCACTGTCATCCAAAAACCTATCAAGATGATGCATTAGTTCGCAAGATGATTGCAGAACAAAAGGACATGAAGGTTCCATATGAACTGATTCCGTTCTGTCCAGAATGCGGAGCACCGCTTGAAATTAATAAGCGTAACGCTGAAAAAGGAATGGTGGAGTCAGCAGATTTCTTTGCACAAAAGGCACGCTATGATGCGTTTTTAGAAGAACATAAAAACGATAAGGTGCTCTTTTTAGAAATCGGAGTGGGCTTTACAACGCCACAATTTATCAAAACACCTTTCCAAAAATGTGTACAAGCTAATCCAAATGCGCTGTTTGTAAGTATGAATCATAAACATTACCGCATTCCGATGGCGCTAAGAGAGCAGACCGTACAATTGTCAGAAAACATCGCCCCATTAATCCATGGGACCTATCAAGAGCTTAAAGGAGAATAACCGATGTATTTAATCGAACCAATCCGTGATGGAAAATATGTAAAAGATGGAGCAGTAGCGCTTGCGATGCAAGTGTATGTACAAAATAATGTTTTCTTAGATGATGATATTTTGTTCCCATATTACTGTGATCCTAAAGTAGAAATTGGAAAATTCCAAAATACAATTGCCGAAGTGAACGAGGAGTATTTAAAAGAAAACAATATTCTTGTTGTTCGCCGTGACACTGGTGGCGGTGCCGTATATGTGGACTCTGGTGCCGTGAATGTATGCTATTTAATTCAAGATAATGGAATCTTCGGGGATTTCAAGAGAACGTATGAACCAGCAATTAAAGCCTTACACGAACTCGGCGCAACAGCTGTTGAACAAACAGGTCGTAACGATTTAACGATTGAAGGCAAAAAAGTATCCGGTGCTGCGATGACGATTAGTAATGGTCGTGTATACGGTGGCTTCTCGCTCTTATTAGACGTGGACTATGATGCGATGGAAAAAGTCTTGAACCCAAATAAGAAGAAATTACAATCTAAAGGGAATTCAATCAGTCCGTGCGCGTGTCGGGAAGTATTCGTCCCATATCTTGCTCCAGAGTATCAAAACGTGACGGTAGATGAGTTCAAAAACTTAATCACATGCAAGATTTTAGGAATTAAATCGATTGATGAAGCGAAACGTTATGTATTAACCGAAGAAGATTGGAAAGCAATCGATGAACTCACAGCTTCTAAGTATAAAAACTGGGAATGGAATTATGGCCAATCTCCTCAATATAGTGATTACCGTGATGGCCGTTTTGCATGCGGAACGATTCAATGCTACCTAGAAGTAGAACAAGGGCGAATTTCAAATTGCCGAATATATGGAGATTTCTTTGCGAAAGGAAATGTACAAGAAGTCGAAGAAAAACTAAAAGGTGTTCGTATGGTGAAAGAGGACTTAGTGGAAGTTTTAAGCGTTATCGATTTAAGCAACTACTTTGGCGCAGTTACTGCCGAAGAATTTGCTGGACTCGTTTTAGGAGAATAAAAATAGAGTGATACCGTATACGGTATCACTCTATTTTTATAGAAAAGGATGAAGCGTAACGCTTCATCCTTTTTGCTTGATTAGTCTAATTCTTCTTTTGCTGGAATGCTGTGTGCTAGACGGCTTGCTGCAGCGGCAGCGATAGCACCTACTAAGTCGTCTAAGAAGATGTTTACTTTACCAGTTGATTTATCATCTAAGTTTTTAAGAATTCCTGGTTTTACTTTGTCGATATAACCATAGTTTGTAAATCCGATAGAACCATATACGTTGACGATTGATAATGCTAAGATTTCATCGACTCCATATAGAGGCTCGTCTTCAGATAAGACATCGTTTAATAATGGATGTAATTTCTTTTCCTCAGCAAGTTTATCCATTTCAATTCCGGTAATGACAGCATTTTGTACTTCACGTTTCTTTAAAACACTGAGAACATTACTTAGGCATTCTTCCTTTGTCAAACCTGGAACATATTTTTCTTGTAAGAAATAAACTAAATCAGCAATTTGATCTACGTTTACACCGCGTTCAGATAACAATTCTAAAGAACGTTCGTGTAATTCTTTTGGGCTTTTCATAAAAATCCTCCTTTTTATTAATTATGAAACCCTTTTTAAAAGAGTAGCTTTTTATTTTAACACAAAAAAGAAAAACGCCCAAATGAATTGAGCGTTTTTTTGAAATTTTGTAAACGGTTAGAACATGGATGAACTGTGAATCGTGCTTGGTCGACTATTTGGGTTCACATACGTCATCGCAGCATTAATGGCAACAGGCGCTTCACCAAATCCAGTAGCGATGATTTTTACTTTGCCATCATATGTTGCGATATCTCCAACAGCAAAGACACCAGGAAGTGTGGTTTCCATTTGGCTATTTGTCACAATACAGTTTCTTTGAACATCAAATCCCCAGTTTTTCATGCCCCCGATAGAAGAAGAGAAGCCGTAGTTCACAATGAAATCGTCAACAGGAATTTCGATTTGATCTTCGCCTTTAGCGTGTTTTAGTACAACGGATTGAATTTTCTCACCATTTCCGATTATTTGCTCAGGAAGATAAGGAGTTAAGATTTCAACGCTTGATTCTTCTAGTTGTTTTACGCTATGTTCTTGCGCTCGAAACTGAGGGCGACGATGAATGATAGAAACCTTTTTTGCAATGGGTTCCAAGGCAAGTGCCCAGTCTACAGCAGAGTCTCCACCTCCACAGATAGCAACAGTATGCTCTCTAAAGCGTTCTAGGTTATTGACAAAATAATGTAAATTTTTACCTTCGTACTGTAGAAGCTTCATCAATTTCTAGTTTTCTTGGTCGAAAGGCTCCGTTTCCGCAAGCAATAATTACCGTTTTTGCTAAATGGGTTTGTTTTGAAGTAATCACTTCATATCCAAACTCAGTTTTGTTTAATTCTAAAGCTTCTTCTTCTAAACAATACTGAGTGCTTGGGAATCTTTCTAATTGTGCTAATAAGTTTTCAATTAATGTTCCTGCTTGGATTTCAGGAAAAGCAGGGATGTCGTAGATTTTTCTTTTCAGGATATAACATCCATGGTTGACCGCCTAATTCTGGTAAACTCTCTATAATTTTAACAGAAGCTTGGCGTAGACCAGCGTAAAAAGCGGTGAAAAGCCCGACAGGCCCACCGCCGATAATAATAATATCAACAATCTCTTTGAGTCACTTTGTACCTCCGATTAATAGAACATTCTTAAAAATAAAGGCCATTATAATTCCTGTTAATACCCCGGCAAAGACCTCTACTGGTTTGTGACCTAAATACTTTTTAATGATTAATTTTTTATTTTCTTCCGTATCGAAAATATTGATGGGATCATCTTCCGATTCGATTTCAACATGCTTTAGTGCACTAGATTCTTCTCGTAATTGTTCTTCATATAATTTTTGCAATAAAAATCCCTTGTTCACCGCTTTGTCGTCTTACCGCCATCGCATCGAACATCACGATTAAGCCAAAAGTAGTGGCAATAGCTACTAAAGGAGAAGTGAATCCATATTCGATAATTAGAGCAGTAATCAAAGAGCTAACTGCTGCAGAATGAGAGCTAGGCATTCCACCAGTACTCGTTACTAAAGAAACATGAGCATCTGGTTTCTTTTGAAAAAAATAGGCAATAGGAAATTTAACAAATTGTGCAAACAGAATCGAACAAATAGAAGCGACTAATGGATAATTCTGAAATATTGTCATTCAACTACACTCTTTCTTTTTTTATACTAATCTACTATACCATGAATTCATCAAAAATCACTAAAGGAAAAATTTATAGAATGAAATGATTTTTTTCTTAAGTTTTGTAGAAAGGCTAAATTGCACCTGTTTGGCTTTTGTGGTTTAATAGAAGAGGTTAGATGAGCAATTCATCATTAAGAAGTAAAAGGAGATGGAAGAATGAGTCAATTTCCACAACTAAATGAATTAAATACAAGTAATCCACTTGTAACGGTGCATACAAATCATGGAGATTTCAAATTGGAATTATTCCCTGAAATTGCACCTAAAAACAGTAGAAAACTTTGTGACACACGCTAAAAAATGGTTATTATAACGGAGTGATTTTCCACCGTGTTATTGAAGATTTCATGATTCAAGGCGGAGACCCAACTGGTACAGGGATGGGTGGCGAGTCGATTTATGGCCGTACTTTTGAGGATGAGTTTTCAAGAGAAGCGTTTAACTTGTATGGAGCCCTTTCAATGGCGAATGCGGGTCCAAATACAAATGGGTCACAATTTTTCATCGTTACAGCAAAACAAGTACCAGCTCAAATGTTAAAACAATTAAAAGATGGCGGCTGGCCTGAAGAAATCGTTGAAGAATATGCTAAAATTGGTGGTACACCATGGTTAGATCATCGACATACTGTATTTGGACGCGTTGTTGAAGGAATGGATACTGTTCTTAAAATCGAAGGCGTTAAAAGAAATGGTCAAGATCGTCCATTTGAAGATGTAGTGATTGAATCCATGGAAGTAAACGCGTAGGGAGGTCCTATGAGTAAAACTTTTAGAATTGGTGACATCGTTACTGCAAAAGTAACAGGTGTACAAAATTACGGAGTTTTCTTAGAGCTAGACGAAGATACGCAAGGTTTGATTCATATTTCTGAGTGTAAGCATGGATATATGGATAATGTGCATGATTTTGTGAAAGTAGGACAGGAAGTGACAGCGAAAGTCATTGACGTTGATGAATTCTCAAATAAGATTAGTTTATCGATTCGAGCACTTGAAAAATTAGATGTACCGGACTTTCCACAGCGCATTAAGAAAAATCGCAAGCGTTACACTCCATCGATTGGTTTTTCTAGCTTAGCCAAGAAACTACCAATATGGATTGAAGAAGCTCAAGAAAAATTTGTAAAAGATAAATATAAGAGTTAATAGATTCGCTTTTTAAACAATCTGTTTGACGAATATTAAAAATTTTAAGGAGGCATTCAAATGGGACATATTTCATTTGATTATTCAAAAGCATTAGGTTTCTTTAATCAAGAAGAAATCGATCACTTGCAATCTACTGTGACTGCATTAGATAAAGACTTGAGAGAAGGATTAGGAGCAGGAAACGACTTTACAGGTTGGATTAACTTACCTCGCGACTATGACAAAGAAGAATTTGCTCGTATTAAAGCAGCTGCTAAAAAGATTCAAGAAGAATCTGAAGTATTAGTGGTAATCGGTATCGGTGGTTCATACTTAGGAGCTCGTGCAGCGATTGATTTCCTAAACCACGCTTTCTATAACTACTTACCAAGCGATAAACGTAAAACTCCTCAAGTATTATTTGCAGGAAATAGCATTAGCTCAACTTACTTACAAGGCTTAATTGACTTAATCGGAGACCGTGATTTCTCTGTAAACGTAATTTCTAAATCTGGTACAACAACAGAACCAGCGATTGCTTTCCGTGTATTTAAAGATTTATTAATTAAAAAATATGGTAAAGAAGAAGCTGTAAATCGTATTTACGCTACAACTGACCGCGCTCGTGGAGCATTAAAATCTGAAGCAGATGTGGAAGGATACCAAACATTTGTGATTCCAGATGATGTCGGTGGACGTTTCACAGTATTAACAGCTGTAGGATTACTTCCAATCGCAGTTACAGGTGCAGATGTAGATGCATTAATGCAAGGGGCTGAAGATGCACGTGTGGCATACAGCTCATCAAACTTAAAAGAAAACGAAGCTTACCAATACGCTGTAGCACGTAATGTGTTATACCGTAAAGGAAAAGTGACAGAGTTACTCATTAACTACGAACCAACATTACAATACTTCTCTGAATGGTGGAAACAATTATTTGGTGAATCAGAAGGGAAAGACTTCAAAGGAATTTATCCTTCAAGCGCAAACTTCTCAACTGACTTACACTCACTAGGACAATACATCCAAGAAGGTCGTCGTAACATCTTCGAAACTGTTATCAAAGTGGGTAAACCAAATGAAGAAGTAACAATTCCTGAAACAGAAGAAGATTTAGATGGATTAGGATACTTACAAGGTAAAACAATGGACTTTGTAAATACAAAAGGCCTTTCCAAGGAACATTACTTGCTCATACAGATGGTCAAGTTCCAAACTTTGTAGTGAACATTCCTGATATGTCAGCTTACACATTAGGACACTTAATCTACTTCTTCGAAATCGCAGTTGGACTTTCTGGTTACTTAAATGGCGTTAACCCATTTGACCAACCAGGGGTAGAAGCATACAAGAAAAACATGTTTGCTTTACTTGGAAAACCAGGATTCGAAGACTTAGCAAAAGAATTAAACGAACGCTTATAATGAGCATGCCGCATTCTCCAAGCGAGGGTGCGGTATTTTTGTATCTTTTAGGGTGATGGATGTAAAAAGAACTTGCGACAATATCGGTTTTTGAACTAACATAGGTCTTACAAGAAGTGTTGGAGGAAAAAGATGAGAGTTATTGGATTAACAGGCGGGATTGCTAGTGGTAAATCAACCGTTTCGAATATATTCAAGAACGCGGGCATTCCGATTATCGATGCAGATGTCGTCGCAAGAAAAGTTGTTGAAAAAGATTCAGTAGGACTGATGTCTCTTACAAAACGATTCGGAAATTCTATTTTACTAAATGATGGTTCATTAGATCGAACGCAATTAGGCAGAAAAATGTTCAGTGATGCTTCCGTTTTGAAAGAGGTCAACGATTTGCTTCAACCTCTGATTAGAACGGAAATTGAACTTCAAATACAAGAGGCGAAAAAACAAAACAACCCGCTCCTTATATTAGATATCCCGCTGTTATTTGAGATGCATTATGAGAATCTCTGTGATGACATAATCGTAGTGGCTGTTTCGGTGGAAACTCAGATTCAGCGCCTAAAAAATCGCAATGGATTATCTAAAGAGGAAGCTCTAAAGAGAATAGAATCTCAAATGTCTTTAGAAGAAAAAAAGTTCAAAAAGGCGGATATCGTTTGGACTAATGAAGGGTCCATTGAAGAATTAGAAGCTAGAGTTCATCAGTGGCTACTCGAAAAATTTCCGACAAAAATGATATAATTAATCGAATAAGCACAAAAAGGAGAGGTGTTTTTTATGCAATGTCCAAAATGTAAAAATAATGGTTCTCGTGTAGTAGATAGTCGTCCGGCAGATGATGGACGTTCGATTCGTAGAAGAAGAGAGTGTGAAGAATGTGGCTACCGCTTTACGACTTTTGAACGTTTAGAAAAAGCACCATTACTCGTCATCAAAAGAAATGGCAATCGTGAAGAATTTAGTCGTGAAAAATTATTAAATGGATTAGTTCGTTCAGCTGAAAAACGTCCTGTATCATTGGGACAGTTAGAAACCATTGTCAATGAAATTGAGCGTTCGATTAACCAAGAAGGGGAAAATGAAGTATCAAGCACTTTAATTGGGGAAATGGTCATGGATCATTTATCTAAAATTGACGATATTGCTTATATTCGTTTTGCCAGTGTGTATCGTCAGTTTACAGACCGAAAAATGTTCTTAAAAGAATTAGAACGCATGTCTTTTGAAATGGATAATAAAGATTAAAGAAAGGAATTGAAGGAATGCAGTCAAAAGAATTTCCGTGGTCCAAATATAAACCAATGGACGGAATTTTAGTGATTCAACCAGTTTGGATTACTGAAAGAGAAATACAATTTTTAATGCAATTATATGCTCCGTTTATTGGAAAAGAAGCCACACTTTTGTATGCTACTTTATACGGTGAATTATCTCCATCTGCGTACCAGAGCGAAGTATTTTCAATTTCTGAATTACTGTCCATGACAAACTTGGGAATGCCAGATTTTCATTTAGCAAAATCTAGACTTGAAGGAATAGGGTTGTTGAAGACCTATCATAAGGAACCCACTGCTTCTCGTCCTCAAACCTATACAATGGAATTATTAGCGCCAACTTCACCACGTCTCTTTTTTAAAGATGCCCTTCTGTCCACTTTACTGTTGAATCAGGTGGGAAATCATCGGTTTGAAAAATTAAAACAGAGATTTTTAGCTGCCAACGTAGGAGATTTAGGAGATTCAACTAGCGCTCAATTTGAAGAAGTGTACCGACTTCCTTACAATATGGAGTCTTATACTAGAAATCTCTCTCAAGAAAAAAGAATGGTAATGGATGTAAAACAACAAACACCAATGGAATTTTCATCTGAGGTTGATTGGGAATTGATTGAAGGACTGTTGAAGACGGAATTTGTTGATTTGGATTCTTTGACGAAGGAAGTTAAAAGAATCGTGGATGTATTGTATAAAGCGTACGGATTTTCCGAATCAGAAATTGCGCAATTTCTAGTGATTGCTTCAGATTTATCGACTAAAGTGATTGATGAAGAATTCTTACTGAAATTAGGTCAAGAAGCCGCCCAAAATAAGGTGAACCTAATGAGAGAAAAGGAAGAACATTTCTGTCTCAGAAGAAATGAAAGAAAAATCTGAAACGTCTGAAGAAGTCTCTTCTGTAGAAGATGATGCAATTGGAATGTTAATTCAAGCAGCAAAAGAATTATCCCCAATTGATTTTGTCTCCAGTATTAAGACGCAGAAAAAAGGGTATGTTTCTAAAGCGGAGAGACAATTAATTTTTGATCTTGTCTCCGTGAGTGGTCTGCCAAATGAAGTGTTGAATATTTTATTCCACTATGCGCTAGTTCAACTGGATAACGCGACACTTGCTAGAAACTTTATCGATGCAATTGCCAACGACTGGGCGGCCAAAGGAATTCAAAGTGCTAAAGAGGCGATAGATGCTGTAAGGAACCGTGATTTACAAAGAGAGGTTAAGCGGAAACAGCAATTGCATAATGCGGGTAAGAATAACTACAGAAAAAATAGTGGTTATCAAGAGCAATTACCAGAGTGGGCGAAAGAATCCAAGGCTCGGGAAAAACAAACGACTACACCAAAAAAGAGTCAACCAGAACAAGTTTCAAATGATTTGGCCGATCAAATTGCAAAAATTAAAAAAACAAGTCAACAAAAAGAACAACAATAATGGAGGTGACCACAATGGAAGGTTTTAAAGGATTATTAAATCAAAGAGAGGCGGATCAAAAAGATTCCTAATTTAAAAAGCCATCGAAGAAAAAAATTTATTCTGATGAAGATGTCAAATCTTTTTTAGAGCGTCATAAAAATGAATTAGATCCGCAAGCCGTTCGTAAAGGAACCTCTGCGTTGTTAGAATTCATTATGGAAAGAGATGCAAGAAAAAATCAACAAGCTGTAAAAGCTCCAGGATTAGAACCATCACTTGAAGTGCATAATGGCTTTTATTTTAGTAAATTATAGTCGGACTGAAGAAGCGATTCGCCAGGAAAAGAGAACGCAAACGTAGACGATTGATTCATTCGATTAATATGCCGAAAAAAATATCGCAGAAGCACGTTTCTCAGATACGGCGCTTACGCCAGAACGACAAGATGTCATTGGGGAATTATTGAAATTCATCGAAGGATACAAACCAGAGGGTGCCAATTATCAAAAAGGTTTATACTTAGCAGGGCCTTTTGGAGTTGGAAAGACTTATATGATGGGAGCATTAGCGAATGAATTGTCTGAACATGGGATTGAGACGACTTTAGTCAATGTTCCAACTTATAGTTCAGAAATTAAACAAGCGATTGCGACAAATTCGGTTGAATCAAAAACTAATGACGATTAAAAAAACACCTATTTTAGTTTTTAGATGATATCGGTGCTGAAATGAATAGTGCATGGTTTAGAGATGAAGTATTGATGGTGATTTTTACAACACCGTATGTTGCAAGAATTACCAACGTTCTTCACATCGAACTTCACGATGGATGAGTTAGAAGTGCATTTTGCTCATTCAAATAAAGGAGACCAAGAACTTCTTAAAGGCCAAAACGTCTCATTGAGCGGATTCGTTTCTTAGCAAAAGAATATTTTGTAGATGGGTATTAATCACAGAAATCCATCTTAATTAAAAATGCTTGAAAAATAAAAATAGATTAGTGGTTAAATACTAATGAACTAAATATTTTGAAAATGATGAAAAAAAGACAAGAAACTATCTCTTGGTTACATTTTTAGAGAAAAAGTGGGTTGGTGCAACACTTTATCCGGAATAGTTTTACCACTTTTGAATCCTTGCTTGAAATGAGTAGAGTAAGGCGTATCGGAGCGTTAGTCCGTTTAAGGTTTGTCGATGAGAGACAAATGAATTTGGGTGGAACCACGTAGAGAATGACGTCCCATAGTTTGCAGTAGTAAACTATGGGACTTTTTGTTTGATTTAAAATTTTCAAAAGGAAAGAAGGAAGAAAATGTCAATGATTAAAATTACTTTTCCAGATGGTGCCGTTAAGGAGTTTCCAAAAGGAATTACAGTAAAAGAAATTGCCGAAAGTATTAGTAAAAGTTTAGCGAAAAAAAGCATTAGCAGGTAAAGTGAACGGAGAATTAGTAGACTTTTGACCGTTCTATTGAAGAAGATGCTTCTATCGAAATCGTTACACCAGACCACGAAGATGCATTAGGAATCTTACGTCACTCAACAGCACACTTATTAGCACACGCATTAACTCGTTTATACCCAGGAATTCACTTCGGGGTAGGACCAGCAATCGAAACAGGATTCTACTACGATACGGATATGCCAAATCAATTAACAGAAGATGCTCTTCCAGAAGTGGAAGCAGAAATGATGAAAATCGTTAAAGAAAACTACCCAATCGTTCGTCGTGAAGTAAGCCGTAAGGAAGCACTAGAAATCTTCGCAAACGACCCTTATAAAGTAGAATTAATTAACGGTTTACCTGAAGATGAAACAATTACTGTCTACCAACAAGAAGACTTCGTAGACTTATGTCGTGGTATCCACGTTCCTTCAACAGGACGTATCCAAGTCTTCAAATTATTATCACTTGCTGGAGCTTATTGGAGAGGTGACTCTAACAACAAGATGATGCAACGTGTTTACGGTACAGCATTCTTCGATAAAGCAGACCTAAAAGAATTCTTGAAAATGCGTGAAGAAGCAAAAGAACGTGACCACCGTAAATTAGGGAAAGAATTAGACTTATTCATGATTAGCCAAGAAGTAGGTTCAGGCTTACCATTCTGGTTACCAAAAAGGAGCTACAATTCGTCGTACAATCGAACGTTATATCGTGGATAAAGAAATCAGTCTTGGATACCAACATGTGTACACTCCAGTTATGGCTGATGTAGGTCTTTACAAAACTTCAGGTCACTGGGCTCACTATCAAGAAGATATGTTCCCACCAATGGATATGGGCGATGGCGAATTATTAGTATTACGTCCAATGAACTGTCCTCACCACATGATGGTTTACAAAAACCACATCCACAGCTACCGTGAATTACCAATCCGTATTGCTGAATTAGGAATGATGCACCGTTATGAAAAATCAGGTGCTCTATCTGGATTACAACGTGTACGTGAAATGACTCTTAACGATGGACATACATTCGTTCGTCCAGACCAAATTAAAGACGAATTCAAACGTATCTTAGACTTAATCCGCGAAGTATATAGTGACTTCAACGTTAAAGACTACCGTTTCCGTTTAAGCTATCGTGATCCTGAAGATAAACATAAATACTTCGATGACGATGAAATGTGGAACAAAGCAGAAACAATGTTAAAAGAAGCAATGGATGAAATGGGATTAGAATACTTCGAAGCTATTGGTGAAGCAGCATTCTACGGTCCAAAATCTAGATATTCAATTCCGTACTGCAATGGGATTAGAAGAAACAATGTCTACAATCCAATTAGACTTCTTATTACCAGAACGCTTCGACTTAACATACGTTGGTGAAGATGGAGATAACACTCACCGTCCAGTAGTTATCCACCGTGGGGTTGTATCTACTGCAGAACGTTTCGTAGCTTACTTAATCGAAGAATACAAAGGAGCATTCCCAACTTGGTTAGCTCCAGTTCAAGCAACAATCATTCCTGTAAGTGTGGAACATCATTATGATGCTGCACGTGAGTTAAAAGAAAAAATGGCTCGCTTAGGAATGCGTGTGGAACTTGATGACCGTAATGAAAAAATGGGTTACAAGATCCGTGCATCTCAAACTCAAAAAATCCCTTATCAATTAGTAATTGGGGATAAAGAGGTTGAAGAAGGTACTGTAACGGTTCGTCGTTATGGTTCTAAAGAAACTAAATCAATGTCTATCGAAGCGTACTTAGAATACGTACAACGCGAGATTGCAAACTTCTCTCGTCCGCTTGAAGACTAATTTTTCAAAGGCTCGTAGCAATACGAGTCTTTTTTTGTGCTTAATAATAAAACCGAAGGTTTTGATTTATGGCTAGGCGGTTTAAGAAGAGGATGAGTGCTACTTTAAAAATATAGGGAATTTGTATTTTTTATGTGGTCTCGTTCTTTCGAATCAATGCGGATGTCTTCATAAAAGCTGTAATGGGATACCGGTTCGAGCCGAAGTCTCTCAGCTTGGGAGTAAGACAGAAGAAAAAATGAACTCACGGTGTGAGTTCATTTTCCTTCGTAGTCTTACCCCCGCAAGGATGATTAGGATTAAGCAAATCATGAATGATGCAGCTTAATCCAATCATCTACTGCGTCTATTTAAAAAACAGTTAATTTATAATGATGCAACTGCTTTTATAGAATCCGCATGATTCTTCAGAACGAGTTTTAAAATTTAATTCGTATTTTTTATAAGGTGAACTATGCTTCTTAGACCGCCATAAATCAAAATGCGGATAAAGAAAGACGAGTCTTACGAAACATTAGTTATCGCTAAAATTGGAGCGTCCGCTGGTGTTGTTATAGAATCCGCATGATTCTTCAGAACGAGTTTTAAAATTTAATTCGTATATTTTATAAGGTGAGCGATGCTTCTTAAATCGCCATAAATCAAAATGCGGATAAAAAAGACGAGTCTTACGAAAAATTAGTTATCGCTAAAATTGGAGCGTCCGCGACCGGTTTTATAGACTACGCATGATTCTCCAGAACGAAGCATTAAAAATTTATTTGTATATTTTATAAGGTGAGCGATGCTTCTTAAATCGCCATAAATCAAAATGCGGATAAAAAAAGACGAGTCTTACGAAAAATTAGTTATCGCTAAAATTGGAGCGTCAGTTGCTGCTTTTTTTATGGAGCGCTCGCTGGGGTTTCTGAAACCGAAATAGTGGGAGGGGATGTTTGACAAATTTAGGTTGCAAAGTTAAGATAAATGTATTGGTAGATCTCTCCGCTTGATGGAGGGACTTTTTTTATGCGTATATATAACTGATTGAAAAGGAGAGTTTTGATGGTAGTTGAAGAAAAACAAAATCCGTTAGGGTATGAGAAAATTAGTACACTGGTTCGAAAAATGGCGATTCCGGCGATTGTCGCGAATGTGGTAAATGCTCTTTATAATATCGTTGACCAAATATTTATCGGACAAGGAGTAGGGTATTTAGGGAATGCGGCTACGAATATTGCCTTTCCAATTACGACTATCTGTATGGCGATTGGATTAATGGTAGGAATTGGTGCTGCCTCGAACTTTAACTTGGCGCTAGGACGAAAAGGAAGATAAACATGCGCGTGAAGTGGCAGGAACGGCAGTTGTGTTACTTTTAACAGCTGGATTAATGATTATGAGTATTGTACTCTTGTTCTTGCAACCTTTACTGAATTTATTTGGTGCAACCGATCAAATTTTAGGGTATGCCAGTGAATATGCTGGTATTACAGCGCTGGGGATTCCATTCTTTTATGTTTTCAATTGGGTTTAATCCACTCGTTCGTGCAGATGGTAGAGCAACATATTCGATGATGGCGATTATTATAGGAGCGTTGCTGAATACAGTGTTAGATCCGTTATTTATCTTTGGATTTAATATGGGGATTGCTGGAGCTGCTTGGGCAACGGTAATCAGTCAAATCGTTTCTGCCCTTGTATTAGTAGCGTACATTCCACGGTTTAGATCGGTTCATTTTGAGAAGGGCGATTTTAAATTATCATTTGAAGATGTAAAAGTCATTGCATCTCTTGGGTTAACCTCGTTCATCTTCCAAATTTCTGCGACCATCGTTCAAATCACATCGAACAACTTACTTCGTACGTACGGGGCACAATCAGTTTACGGTAGTGATATTCCGATTGCGGTCGGAGGTGTTGTAAAGCAAAATCTTTCGTTATTTTCATTGCAGTTGTGATTGGGTTAAATCAAGGAGCACAGCCGATTTTAGGATTTAACTATGGTGCAAAAAAATATTCACGTGTCCATGAAACGATGAACTTGCTATTAAAAGTCACTTTAATTTTATCGACAATACTATGGATATTATTCGAAGTTTTCCCACTCCAACTCATTCAAATGTTTGGAAGCGGGGACGCTCTCTATTATGAATTTGGCGTTCGATATGCGCGTGCTTACTTATTCTTTACTTTTCATTAATGGGATAACCATTATTGTGACAACATTTTTCCCTGCAATCGGAAAAGCGAAATTAGGGGCAATTTTATCTCTTACACGTCAATTATTTGTTCTACTTCCAGTGATGCTTCTTCTTTCAACTTTGTTTGGTGTTGATGGACTGATTTTCTCAGGACCTGTATCGGATTTCATTTCATTCATAATTTGTATCTCAGTTTATCTTAATCAAATGCGCAAAATTCCAAAGGCTGACGAACTTTTGGTATAATGGTAAGAGGTAACGGAAGGGGTATGATTTATGGAATGGTCTAAATTACTATCAACAAAACGTATTTCTGGGAAAAAAGCGACTCACCGCAATGAGTTTGATGATGATTACAAACGGATTGTAACGAGTCCGGCTTTTAGACGTTTGCAAGATAAAACGCAGGTATTTCCTTTAGAAAGACTTGATTTTATCCATACGAGACTGACGCACTCATTAGAAGTTGCTATGGTGGCGAGGTCCTTGGCTAAAGAAATTGTGATTCTATTACAGGAAGAAGTTAAAAAGCAACCTGATAGCAGTCGTCAAGAAATGATTGATAGACAAGAAGATGTCTTGAAAATTGTTGAATGTGCGAGTTTAGTTCATGATTTAGGAAACCCTCCGTACGGACATTTTGGAGAAGATATTATCCGTCAATGGTTTAAGAAAAATCTTCCTAATATCTTGAGAGAACGAAGTGATGTTGCGGATGAGTTTTTATCAAGCCCATATGTAAATGATTTTTATCGTTTTGAAGGGAATGCTCAATCCCTACGCATTGTTTCGAAACTTCATGATTTTAAAAGGAAAATTTGAAGGTTTGGATTTAACAGTGGCTACTTTAAATACGATTTTAAAATATACTTACCCCTCTTCTTATAAAAAAACAAAGGAAATAACTTCAAGAAAGTTGGGTATTTCTATTCAGAAGAAGATGCGTTTAAAAACAGTGACGGAAATTACGGGAACAGGCACTAATCGACATCCACTGACCTTTATTTTAGAAGCAGCAGATGACATTGCATATTTGGTTGCAGATATGGAAGATGCGATTGGAAAAAGGCGTGATTTCTTTTTAGAGATGTGCGAGAATTTCTACTAGCTAATTTGAGTAATGATGCATATAACGCACCACATTCCGTTCATACTCGTGAAATATTAACGACTATCGATGAAGAAGTTTTCAGTGTGAATCGTTTCTTTGTGGATTTACGAGATAAATTAATCGATGGAGCACGTCATAATTTTGTGAATCATTATGATGAAATTATGGAAGGAACGTTTAACCAAGATTTATTCCAAAAAATTCTTGGGCTGAAGATTTATATTTCATCCTTCGAAAACTTTCTGAAGAACAAATTTATGATCATAAAGGGATTTTGAGACTAGAAATTGCTGGGATATACAACGTCACCTATTTATTAGATAGTTTCGTGCCTTCTTTAGTTGCGTATGACACGAATCGACAATTAGACTATGTAGAATTGAAGAAGATTGGCATCATTTCTGAAAGTCAGAGACGTTCGTATCATTATTTTGCATAAAGGAAAAGAGCGAAGTAGAAAAATTATACTTACGTCTTCTTTATTAGCAACAGACTTTCATATCAGGGAATGACAGATAGTTATTCACATCGTCTCTATTTAGATATGGTTGGAATCTAAATCAGCAAAAAAATAGACCATATATGATCTTTTTTTTACTGGCTCAATATAAAAAGAGTACCGCTAATGAAATTGCTTTCATTAGCGGTTTTTGATTGCTTCGTTAATTAAATGAGGGTCGTTTTTTTCTCCACAGGGATACTAATTTCAACAAAGTTATCTGCATGGATAATATCAAGGCCATCAGGTTCCATATGGAACAAACGATGAACGACAAATTCAATTTCAACATCTTTAATGCGTCTTTTTATTTAAGATGACAATATCACGGTGAGTGGCAGCGTCAGCATAGAAAACAGTTGTTTGGCCAAGAGAGTATACTTTGATATAGAAAGCATCCGTGTTAGCTAACTGTTCATTGACAAGTTGAGAGTGAGAATTAGTAATATCGATAAGTTTCATTTTCAGACACAGCCTCCTTTATTTATGTCGAATATTAATATTATTATACAGTGTTTTTAGTATTATTTCATCTCTTTTTTTGAAAAATTTAATTTTTTTGAAAAAAAGGATGAATAGCTTGCTCTCAGTAAGATGAAAGTGCTTTTTAAAAAAATATTGAAATAGTTGTTAAAATCGAAAAATGGTAACCTTATTAAATGAAAGGGTTGTATTTTTGAGGACTACATGCTCTCGAATGTACATTTCTTAAAAACAAAAATTTACTTTCAAAGGAGACTTTCAATATGGAAAAGAAAGAATATCATGTAATCGCAGAAACAGGAATCCACGCTCGCCCAGCAACTTTATTAGTTCAAACAGCAAGCAAATATAGTTCAGATATCCAATTAGAATACAAAGGAAAATCTGTTAACTTAAAATCAATCATGGGCGTTATGTCATTAGGGTGTTGGCCAAGGTGCTGACGTAGTGATTACTGCTGAAGGTGCTGACGAAGCAGAAGCATTAGCAGGAATTGACGAAACAATGAAAAAAGAAGGATTAGCTGAATAATATGAAACCAACATTACAAGGGATTGCTGCTAGTGATGGTATCGCAATTGCCAAAGTATATACTTTGACTGAACCTGATTTAACAGTGACAAAAGTGACTGTAGAAGATTCAGAAAAAGAAGTTTCACGCTTGGATGATGCATTAGCAGCGTCAATCAAAGATGTCGAATTAATCAAGGAAACAGCTTTAAAAAACTTAGGTGAAGAAGAAGCACAAGTATTCGATGCTCACTTAATGGTTTTAAGCGATCCAGAATTAATTGGACAAGTAAAAGATAGCATTACATCAAATAAAGTGAATGCGGAATCTGCATTAAAAGAAGTAACAGACATGTTTATTTCTATTTTTGCAGGAATGGAAGATAACCCTTATATGCAAGAACGTGCTGCGGACATTCGTGACGTATCTAAACGTGTCTTAGCTCACCTTTTAGGCGTTAAAATTCCTAGCCCAGCAACTATCAAAGATGAAGTGATTATCGTAGCTGCCGATTTAACACCGAGCGATACAGCTCAATTAAATCGCCAATACGTAAAAGCTTTCGTTACTGATATTGGTGGACGTACTTCTCACTCAGCGATTATGGCGCGTTCTTTAGAAATTCCAGCAATCGTTGGTACTAAAGAAGTGACTTCAATTGCTAAAGACGGAGATATCATTATCGTGGATGGTTTATCAGGGGATGTATTCCTTAACCCATCTGAAGAAGTGGTTGCTGAATACCGTGCTAAAGCTGAAGCATTTGCGGCTCAACAAGCTGAATGGGAAAAATTAAAAGATTCAAAAACTTACACTAAAGATGGCCATCAAGTTGAATTGGCTGCAAACATTGGTACACCAAAAGATTTAGAAGGTGTTGTGAACAATGGTGCAGAAGGTGTTGGTTTATACCGTACAGAATTCTTATACATGGATTCTCACGAAATGCCAACAGAAGAAGATCAATTTGAAGCTTACAAAGCCGTTTTAGAAGGCATGAATGGAAAACCTGTTGTCGTTCGTACAATGGATATCGGTGGGGATAAAGAGTTACCATACTTACCATTACCACACGAAATGAACCCATTCTTAGGATATCGTGCAATTCGTATTTCATTAAACGAACCTGAAATGTTCCGTACACAATTACGTGCATTATTACGTGCATCTGTATACGGTAAATTACGTATCATGTTCCCAATGATTGCGACATTAAATGATTTCCGTGGCGCTAAAGCATTATTAGAAGAAGAAAAAGCTAAATTAATCGCAGAAGGTGTTGCAGTCAGCGACGATATCCAAGTAGGTATCATGATTGAAATTCCTGCAGCAGCAGTTTTAGCTCACCAATTCGCGAAAGAAGTGGACTTCTTCAGTATCGGAACAAACGACTTAATCCAATACACAATGGCTGCTGACCGTATGAACGAACGCGTTCATACTTATACCAACCATACAACCCATCAATCTTAACGTTAATCAAACACGTAATTGATTCAGCACACAAAGAAGGCAAATGGGCTGGAATGTGTGGGGAAATGGCTGGGGATCAAACAGCTGTGCCTCTATTAGTAGGTCTTGGATTAGATGAGTTCTCAATGTCTGCATCAAGTGTTCTAAAAACACGTAGCTTAATTTCTAAATTAACATTAAGCGATATGCAAGCATTAGCAGCTAAAGCGATTAACGAATGTGCAACTGTAGAAGAAGTTGAAGCATTGGTAGCAGAAGCTGTATCTAAAATCTAATAAATAGATAGCCTGAACACCTAAGGGGAACCTTAGGTGTTTTTTATTCGGCGAAATATCTAAGAAAGTATTAAAACTTTTAAATGTACTTTAAGGGGGATATTCTTCAGCATAGGGAATGTGGTATACTTTCCTAGAAGAAACAGAGGATAGGAGTTTAAGAGGGATTATCATGAAAAAAAGAATTGAGAACTGGGTCAAAAAGTTAGACTCACTAGTTGGATGGACACTGTTGTTTTATGTCATCATTACATGTATTATCCTGTATAGTATTTTTACTGATTTTTACGAATGCGACAGATTTTATATATAATGCTTTTTCTAAAAAAACTGAAAATAGCTGATTAAAGTTGAATTTTGAAGCTATTTTCAGTTTTTTGCGTTGATTGAGAGTAGAAAGCTTAGTATAATACAATCATTAAGACTTGAGGTGACAGTATGAAAAGAGAAAAGACTTTTCAAATGGTATTAAGTGCGATGTTTATTGCCATTATTATTTTGCAAAGTTTTGTACCATTTTTAGGGAACTTACCCTTATTTATTTTAGATATTACCATTATCCATATAACGGTTATTGTTGGAGGGATTGTATTAGGACCTAAAGCAGGATTCCTTCTAGGGTTCGCATGGGGATTCAGTTCCTTTTTACGTGCGTTTACTTCAGGAAATGCAGTAACTTTTATGATATTTACAAATCCTTTCATTTCAATACTTCCAAGGTTGTTAATGGGAGGACTCATTGCCTTGTTTTATCATAAAATGAACAAAGTGATTACTTATGACAAATTAAGAATGGCTTTGTCAGGATTTTTAGGAAGCCTGATGAATACCATTTTAGTTTTAGGCCTGATTTATCTCCTAATGGCAGGACAATATGCAGAATTAACAGGAAAGACGGTAGCTGAATTGCCTCTTGTACTTATGGGGATTGTAATGTCAAATGGGATTGCAGAAGCGATAGCGGCGTCTATTATGACACCGATTATTGCATCTGTTTTACTATCGGTTTCTAAGAAAAGAGGATAGTGTATGTGGAAGGGTAAAAACGTAACCGTCTTTGTAACAGGTGGCATTGCCGCGTTTAAAGCTGCAACACTCGTCCGCTTGTTTGTAAAAGCAGGGGCAAATGTTGAAGTAGCAATGACGAAGAGTGCGTGCGAATTCATCACACCATTAACATTTCAAGTGTTAACGAAGAATAAAGTTCACATCGATACCTTTGACGAAGATGAAGCGAATAAGGTTCAACATATTCATTTGGCGGATCAGACAGATGTGGCTATAGTTGTACCTGCAACGGCCAATACGATTGCGAAAATGGCTAATGGAATTGCTGATAATTTCGTTACAAGTACTTTACTAGCAACAACTGCTCCTATTTATGTAGTTCCAGCGATGAATGAACATATGTGGGAAAATCCAGCAACGGTTCGAAATGTGAAGCAACTTGTTGAAGATGGCAAGTCAGTGATTGAACCTGCAACTGGATTTTTAGCTGAAGGCTATACTGGGAAAGGACGTTTACCGGAACCTGAAGAAATTTTTGAACAAATCACTTTTCTGGAAAGCAAAAGAGTAAGTAAGTCTCCTTTGAAAGGGAAGTCAGTATTAATCACTGCAGGCGGAACAAAAGAAAGAATTGATCCAGTTCGCTATATTTCAAATGATTCTTCTGGGAAAATGGGCTATGCATTAGCGAGAGCTGCTGCCGTTTTAGGAGCCGAAGTTCAGTTGATTTCAACCACAAAGCAATTAAAAGTTCCTTACGGCGTTCAAGTGACTTATGTAGAAAGCGCACTTGAGATGCATGATGTAGTCACACATCTGTTTCCCAAAACAGACATTGCTGTGATGGTAGCTGCAGTATCGGACTACTATGTGGCCAATCGTTCAAATCAAAAAAATAAAAAAACAACAAAATGAATTAGGATTGACGCTAGAGTTGCTAGAAAAATCCAGATATTTTAAAAAAAATTAGGTCATTCAAAACGAGAAGAACAAATAGTTATCGGTTTTGCAGCAGAAACGACGAATGTGCTTGAATATGCAAAAAGCAAAATTAGAAAAAGAAAAAAAGCAGATGTCATTATTGCCAATGACGTCTCAAATTCTCGTATCGGTTTTAATTCGGACAGTCACCAAGTCACTTTGTTAACAAAAGATGGACATATAGTGAATCTTCCAGAAAATTCTAAAGAAGAATTGGCTTTAAATATATGGGAAAGCCTTCTTGAAGAAAAAAATTATTCATTAAAGTAGAAAAATTTAATAAATACGATTGAAACTGAAAATGTCGAATAGATATTTTTCAGTTTTTTTGTTTTCAAAAAAATTTACGATTAATTTATTCAAGATTAATAGAGAAATTTACCTCAAAAAGAAGAAAGTATGGTATAATAGGAAAGGTTATCTAGGCATGAGGGGAGAAGTTATGGAAGAAAAAAATTCTTTGCCAGAATTTATGAGGAATGAACTCGTAATTAACAAACAAAAAAAGAACTTCGACAGAAAAAAAGGGGTATTTAATTTCAAAACGAATTTTTGATATAGTAGTGTCCTTGCTACTTCTAATTCCTTTATCAATTGTATTTATCATCATTGCAATTGCGATAAAATTAGAAGATGGAGGACCGGTATTTTATAGACAAGAGCGGGTCACTACCAATGGACGTATTTTTAAAATCTTTAAATTTAGAACGATGATTTTAAATGCAGACAAAGTAGGACCATTAGTTACTCAAGATCACGACCCACGAATTACAAAAGTAGGACGTCGTGTAAGAAATTATCGCCTAGATGAAGTGGCACAATTGTTGAATGTACTAATTGGAGATATGTCTTTTGTAGGGGCTAGACCTGAAGTTCAAAAATATGTAGATGCATATACTCCAGAAATGCAAACAACACTCCTGCTGCCAGCCGGAGTTACTTCACTAGCTGCGATTGAATTTAGACATGAGGCTGAAAAAAATTGCAAAGTGGACTGAGCAAGGTTTGAGTGTGGATGAAGCGTATATCCAACATATTTTTGCCTGAAAAAAATGCAATACAATATTGATTATTTAAATGAATGTAGTTTAAAAAAAGATATCGCAATTATGGTAAAAACTGTGATTGCTGTTTTAAAAATAACTTGGAGGGAACAACATGAAAGTTAGAAATATTCCATTTTCACCACCTGATATTTCAGAAAAGGAAATTAATAATGTAATCGAGGTATTAAAGTCAGGTTGGATTACAACCGGGCCTAAAACAAAAGAATTTGAACGTCAATTAGCAGAGTTTATGGGGACAGAAAAAGTGGTTTGCTTAAACTCAGCAACAGCTGCTCTAGAATTAGCGTTACGTGTACTAGGAGTTGGACCTGGAGATGAAGTGATTGTTCCAGCATTTACGTATACGGCTTCTTGTAGTGTGATTGAACACGTTGGAGCAACACCAGTAATGGTGGATATTCAAGAAGACCATTTTGAAATGAATTATGATGCTTTTGCAGAAGCAATTACTGAAAATACAAAAGTGGTTATTCCTGTAGAATTAGCAGGTGTTCCATGTGATTATCATCGTATTTTTGAAGTGGTTGAATCTAAACGAAACTTGTTTAAACCAAAAACAAACTTACAACGTCACTTCAATCGTATTGTTGTCGTTTCAGACTGTGCACATGCGATTGGAACGACTCGCGATGGTGTTTCTGTAGCGCAGTTAGCAGACTTTGCGTCCTTCTCATTCCATGCCGTTAAGAACTTAACGACTGCAGAAGGTGGATGTATTACTTGGAATCCAGCAAATGAATTGGATTCTGAAGCAATGTACAAGGAATTCCAAGTATACTCATTACATGGACAAACCAAAGACGCTTTAGCAAAAATTAAACCAGGTTCTTGGGAATACGACATTGTCATTCCAGGATATAAATGTAATATGGCAGATGTGATGGCTGCTATTGGGTTAGGTCAATTAGAACGTTACCCTGAATTACTAGAACGTAGAAAAGAAATCGTTCGTCAATTAGATGCTGGATTAGCAGTTGATTCACGTATTCAAGTACTACAACATGAAGGTGAAAACTATCAATCTTCACGTCATTTATATATCACACGCATTAAAGGGGCTTCCTATGATCAACGTGGCGAGATTATTATTAAAATGGCTGAACGTGGAATTTCGTGTAATGTTCACTACAAACCACTTCCATTATTGACAGCTTATCAAAATATGGGCTTCAAAATGGAAGATTATCCAAATGCTTATCGCTTTTTTGAAAATGAAGTAACTTTACCGTTACACGGACTACTAAGTGATGAGGATGTTGACTATATTGTTCAAAATTATTTAGAAGTAATTCAAGAAGTACTTGGACAATAAGAGAGGATGATTTCATGAATAATCGATTTAGAATTTTATTATTATTCATCGTCGATTCGTTACTTGTTGTTGGTTCAGTATTTTTAGGATTTCGATTAGTAACTGAAGGGTTGATTCGTAATATTCACGGATTAACGATTACGGCGATTCTATCTTTAATCGCCTACTATATTTTTTTCTTATTTCTTCAATTTATATTGGAGAGATTGGGAATATGCCAGTGTCTATGAAGTCATTACGGTTGTGAAATGTGTTTCTGCAACGGTAATTGTTTCTACAATTTCAGGCTTAGCGTTCTTTGACACGAAAGTAACGTGGCAATTTTTAATCGTATGTTGGTTATTACTGGTGATTTCAATCGGTGGAGTTCGTCTATCGATGCGTGTGTTACGTGAATTCTTTGCAGATACTAGCGTTATGGAAAATGCGAAACCTACTTTAATTGTAGGAGCAGGAGCTGCAGGTACTTTATTAGTTCGTCAAATGCTCATGCATCCAGCAATGAGAATGGACCCGATTGCCTTTGTGGATGACGATCCAGATAAACTTCGTAAAGATATTTATGGAGTTCGTATTCTTGGTGCTATTAAAGATATTGAGCGTATTGTGGATACAATGGGGATTACAAAAGTAGTTATTGCGATGCCGTCTCTTCCAATCAAGAAACTCAATGAAGTATATGATGTAGCACGTAAGACCGGTGCAGAATGCGTTATTTTACCAAACATTGATGATGTTATGAGTGGAAACTTACATGTTCAACAACTAAGAAATGTGGAGATTGAAGATTTACTAGGCCGTGACCCAGTAGAACTCGATCAAACGATGATTGAAAAACAATTACGTGGTAAGAAAATCCTTGTTACTGGAGCAGGTGGTTCGATTGGTTCAGAAATTTGCCGTCAAGTAGCGAAATTCAAACCAAAAGAAATCATCATCCTAGGACATGGTGAAAATAGTATTTACCAATTAAATATGGAATTAGTAGGGAAATATTCTCAACACTTCACCATTACGCCAGTGATTGCTGATGTGCAAGATCGAAAACGTATCTTCGAAGTGATGGATAAGTATAAACCAGATGTGGTTTATCATGCTGCAGCACATAAGCATGTTCCATTGATGGAAATTAACCCTCGTGAGGCCGTTAAAAATAACATCCTTGGAACAAGAAATGTTGCAGAAGCTGCTAGTCATGCGCGTGTTAAATCGTTCGTAATGGTATCGACTGATAAAGCTGTTAACCCACCAAATATTATGGGAGCGACGAAACGTCTTTGCGAAATGATTGTGCAAGATATGGCGACTCGTAGTGAATATACAAAATTCGTTGCGGTTCGTTTCGGGAATGTTTTAGGTTCACGTGGTTCAGTAATACCGCTCTTCAAGAAGCAAATTGCTGAAGGAGGACCTGTTACGGTAACTCACCCTGATATCGTGCGTTACTTTATGACGATTCCAGAAGCTGCTCAATTAGTCATTCAAGCGGGTTCTCTTGCTCGAGGCGGAGAAATCTTCGTTCTTGATATGGGAAAACCAGTGAAAAATTGTAGACTTAGCGAAAAAAACTTAATTCGTCTTTCAGGATTTAGCGAAGGTGATATTGAAATTAAGTTTACTGGATTACGTCCAGGTGAGAAGATGTACGAGGAATTATTAAACGAAGGGGAAGTAAATCCAAAAACAAGTCTTTCCGAAGATTCATATTGGAATTGCTGACAATTCTCAAATTAATCGTGTATATAATTTTATCGAAAATTTTTGAAAGTTATTCTGAACAAGAATTACATGATGAATTGATTGATATTGCGAATAAAAAGAAATAAAAATAAAAAAAGGATTGGGATGTTTTGTTCCAATCCTTTTATCATATGACCAAGAGGTGGAAAAATGTTAGTTTCCGTTAATATTAGCGCATATAATGAGCAAGATTATTTGCCAGAAATTTTTGAAAGCTTAAAAAATCAAACGTATCCATTAAAAAATATCGAAGTCGTTTTAGTGAACGCAATGTCAACCGATGGTACTCGCTCTTTAATGGATCAATTCAAACTAGAAAATGAGCACTTGTTTTACGGTGTTAAAATCTTAGACAATCCAAGAAAAACTCTAAACACAGGCCTTAATTTAGGGTTTAAAAATTCTGAAGGAGAGTGTTTCTTAAAGATTGATGCGCACTCTAAAATTCCAGTGAATTTTATTGAAGCGAATGTGAAAGTCATTGAATCTGGAGAAAAGGTTTGTGGAGGAAGAAGACCGACTATCGTACAAGCAGAGGATGATTTTTCAAAAACGTTACATATTGTAGAAGAATCTGCGTTAGGGAGTAGTATTGCAAACTACCGTAAAGGGGATGAGAGTCGATATGTAGATTCTGTGTTCCAAGGGATGTATCACCGTGATGTTGTAAACCAGGTTGGATATTTTGATGAAAAACTAACTCGTACAGAAGATAACGAATATCATTATCGTATTCGTAAAAAAATGGATTTAAAATTTGGTACGATACATCAATTGAATCGTTTCAATATATTCGCCCAACATTGTCTAAAATGATCCATCAAAAATTTGCTAATGGATATTGGATAGGATTAACGTCACATGTTTGTCGTGATTGTTTATCTCTATTCCATTTTGGGCCAGGAGTATTGGTGGCAACTTTATTAGGTTTAATGTTGTTAACGCCGATCAGTTTTGCACCGCTCGTGACCGTATTTTCGCTATATATATTAGCGGTCTTAGGGTTATCAGCGTTTGAAATTTCGAAGCAAAAATTTAACCCTACATTATTATGGATTCCGTTGATTATGATAGCCATTCATTTTGCGTATGGAATAGGAACCATAAAGGGTTGGATTTTTGGGTTTCAGTTTAAAAAGGATTATTTTAACGAAGAAGTTAATTCTTAAAAAACTATAAATACTCATGAGTTCAGGGGAATCTATGGTATAATTAACTGATTGTATAGTTATTGGAGTGGAATGAATGAGAGTAAACGAAGAAAAAATATCAAATAGAAGAAAACAAAGAAAAAGTCAAAAAAATAGAAAAATTATCCTTACCGTAGCAATCGCTATTGTTGCTATTCTAATTGCGGGAGTAGCATATGCATGGAGCCGTATTTCGCAAGCAGAGGATGCGATTCACCAGGAAGTAGATACGCTGCAACTAAGAGATAAAGAATTAACAGATGATAGTAGTTTTTCAGTATTACTTTTGGGGATTGATAATGGTGCCTATGGCCGTGATACAGAAGTGGGCCGTTCAGACACAATGTTGTTGGTAACCGTTAATCCAAAACAAAAGAAAACGACGATGATTAGTATTCCTCGTGACTCTTATACGGAGATTATCGGGTATGGTACTTTTGACAAATTGAACCACGCATATGCATTTGGGAAAGAAAAATTTGCGATTAATAGTGTTCAAAATATGTTAAATATCCCGATTGATTATTATGTAACAGTAGACATGCAAGGCTTGATGGGGCTTGTAAACGCAGTGGGCGGATTAGAAATTACTCCTGCATTGACATTTACTTATGAAGATGAGTCGTTTACGGAAGGTGTGACACGACATGTAGATGGAGAAGCGGCATTACGATATGCACGTATGCGTTATGATGATCCAGAAGGAGATACTGGTAGACAGAAACGTCAACAATATGTGATTCAAAAATTAGTCGAAAAATTACTGTCATTAGGTTCAGTAACGAAATATGAAGAGATTTTAAAAACTTTAGAAAATTCAGTAAAAACGAATTTTACAGTTGAAAAATTATTCCAAATTGTGCAAACTCACAAAGAAGCTCTTCAACATTTTGAAACAGATACCATTAATGGGGACGGAGCGATGATTAATGGAATTTATTACTTTGTCATCCCAGAAGAAGAAAAATTGAGAATTTCGAATGTACTGAGAAAATCACTTGATTTAGAAACAATTTCTGAATTGCAGCATATTGAGACAAAAGAAACACAATCAACTGTGGATATTCAAAAAAATGCGCCACAGCAGAACTCACCAGTACAAGAAAAAAAGAAGACACTTATGTAGAGCCAAATGTGACTCCAAATTATAACTATAACTACAATAACAATAACAATTACAATAATAGTAATTCGAATAATAATGCTGAGGAAAATGATGCAACGCCTTCAACACCGTCAAGTGCGGCGGATACAAGTGCAGCTACACCAGTTGCTCCTGCTACAAGAGCTCCTGAAGTAACAGCGGCTCCAGAGCAACCTCAAACCCAGGTTCCAGCAACACAAGCAGCACCTGTGACCCAAGAACCGGTAAAGCCAACTCAGCCAACTAAAAACCAAAAATCCATAGAAATAGTATTGGAGTGAAACGATGAACGAATCAAATGAATGGAGTAGACAAAGCAGACGTCAACAAAAAGAAAAAGAAAAAAGGACGTGTAGCATTTGTATTCATCTGTCTTTTTGCAATTATTGCGGTTCTAGGAACGTATTATGCAAGTAAAATTAATAATACGATTAATACGATTACTCAAAGCGTTGGAAATCGTACAGAACAAGAGGCTAATGAGATTATAAAAAATGCTAAACCAATTAATGTTTTGCTACTAGGAATCGATAATGGTGCATACGGACGTACCGAAGAAGACGGGCGTTCTGACACGATGTTACTTTTAACAATTAATCCTACTACTAAAAAATCTCAATTATTAAAGCTTACCTAGAGATACTTATACTGAGATTGTCGGGACAGGTGGGTATGATAAATTAAACCACGCCTATGCATATGGGAAAGCTCCAATGGTAATCAATTCTGTAGAAAAATTGTTAGATACAACCATTGACTTTTATGTTCAAATTAACATGGAAGGATTAATGGAGTTTGTTGATGCGGTGGGTGGTATCGAAGTGACGAGTCCATTGACGTTTACGTATGAAGAACGATCATTTGTTGAAGGAAAGACTGAATTGCTTGATGGTGAAAGTGCCTTACGTTTTGCACGTATGCGTTACGATGATCCAGAAGGAGATACAGGACGTCAAAAACGTCAACGTATCGTTATCGAGGAACTCGTTAAGAAATTGATGACTTTTAATTCGGTTGCAAACTTCGAGCAATTAATGAATGCGGTAAGTAAGAACGTAAAAACAGATTTACCAATTGGACAAGTGATGGCTCTCAAAAATACTTATGGTCCTGCTATTACAGGAAATAATTTAACACAAACCTTTATCGAGGAAAGACAGTTATTATTAACAAACAATGCAGGAGAGCAAATCTATTACTCATATGCAACAGATGATGTCTTGTTAGAAAAATAGTAATTCTATCCGTAAATTGATGGGACAACCAACTGTTAAAACTTATCCATTATTACAAGAAAGACAAGATTTATATTATTTAACAACTCCTTAATTGGAGAATAAGAGGTGTAGAAAATGATTTATGCAGGGATTTTAGCCGGTGGTACCGGAACTCGTATGGGAATCCAAGAAATGCCAAAACAATTTTTACCATTAGGAAACAAACCAATTATTATTCATACAGTTGAAAAATTCTTGTTTGTTCCAGATGTAGATGTTGTCTATGTGGCTGTTCATCCTAACTGGGTGAGCTACTTCAATGATTTATTAGACAAACACATTTTGACAAATAAAGACAAAATCCGCGTGGTGAGTGGCGGGGGGAATCGAAATGATAGTATTTTAAGTATTATTTCAGATATTAAGAATAGCAGCTCGTTTTCTAGTGAAGATGTACTGATTACACATGATGCAGTTCGTCCGTTCGTTTCATACCGCATGATTGTGGACAATATCGAGGCAATGAAAAACTACGATGTTGCGGATACGGTAGTAATGGCAAATGATACCATTGTGGAATCCGTTGATGGTAAAGTGATCTCTTCCATTCCAAACAGAACTCATATGTATCAAGGTCAAACTCCTCAAACATTTAAAATTCAAGCCTTCACTGATTTGTATGATAGTTTGGCAGATGATGTCAAAGAAATTTTAACGGACGCTTGTAAAGTATTCGTAGTTAATGGTGTAAAAGTAGCTCTAGTCGAAGGCGAATACTCAAATATCAAAATTACGACCGTTACGGATTTAAAAATTGCGCAAGCGATGTTAGGAGAGATTTAAAATGATTAATCGAGTGTATCAACTCATTCGTCCATCGTTTTTCTCAATTAAATATGAAGATGTATCTTTTTATGAAAAAGATACTGTAGTCGTAAGACCGAATTACTTAGCCTTATGTCATGCAGATCAACGGTATTTTCAAGGAACTAGACCTGCTAAAATTCTTCAAAAAAAATTACCGATGGCATTGATTCATGAATGTTGTGGGATCGTCGTAGCGGACCCAACCGGAACCTATAAGCCAGGAGATCATGTGGTGATGATTCCAAACCAACCCCCACGTGATTTTGACCATGATACTGAGTTCTATGAAAACTATGTGAATGGAACATACTTCCGTTCGAGTGGTTACGATGGATTCATGCGCGAATTTGTGACGATTCCAATCGACCGCGTTGTGAAATATGAAGAGGTTCCAGATAAAGTTGCTGCCATTTCTGAATTCGTATCAGTGGGAGTTCATGGACTTCGCCGCTTTGATAAAGTAGCCCATAGTCGTCGTAATCGTATTGTGGTCTGGGGTTCTGGAAGCTTGGCGTATGTCGTAGCAACGATTGCAAAAGCAAAATTCCCTGAATCAACAATTATTGTAGTAGGGAAAGATCCAGAAAAATTACGTTTATTCTCATTTGTTGATGAAGTATATGATGTGAGCAATCTTCCGGAAGATTTTACCTTCGACCATGCGATTGAATGTGTGGGTGGAAGTGGAACACAAGATGCTTATCGCGAAATTATCAGACATATTCAACCTCAAGGAGCAGTTGTAATGATGGGGGTTAGCGAGTTTGAAGTTCCCCTAAATACACGAGATATTCTTGAAAAAGGATTGACATGGGTCGGAAGTTCTCGTTCTGGTCGTAAAGATTTTGAAGAGGCTGTTCAATTCATGTCTGATCCTAAAGTACATGCACGTTTAAATCTAATTATTTTTGAATCCAATCCAATTCAAGAAATGAAAGATATTTATCATTTCTTCGAGGAAGATAAATTAACGCCATTTAAAACAGTGGCAAAATGGGATATTTAAGGAAGTGGGGAAACAATGGAACCATTACAGGAAAAATGTTTAGAAATGGCAGAATACTTTGTGTCATTTTGCAAACAACATGAATTATTATGTTATTTATGCGGTGGTGGGGCCATTGGAGCACTTCGCCATAAAGGATTTATCCCTTGGGATGATGATTTAGATTTCTTTATGCCACGAAAAGACTATGAAAAACTCATCGAATTGTGGCCTAAAGAAGCGGACGCGCGTTATGTGATGTCAAACAGTGACGAACATTACTTAGATCGTAATTTATTCGTAACGATTCGAGATAAAGAAACGACTTGTGTGAAACCATATCAACAAGATTTAGAGATTCCGCATGGTTTAGCGATTGATATCCTTCCATTAGATTATTATCCAAAATCAGAATCTGAACGTAAGAAACAAGTCCGATGGGCATTGATTTATTCATTATTCCGTGCACAAACGATTCCAGAAAAACATGGTGGTTTGATGAAATGGGGAAGTTTATTTTTATTAGGATTATTCCCAACTCGTTCATTACGCTATAAGATTTGGAGCAAGGCTGAGCGCGAGATGACAAAGTATACTCGTGAAGAAAGTGACGGGATTACAGAGTTGTGTGCAGGCCCTGGATATATGAAAAATAAGTATCCAATTGAAAGTTTTGAATCGGCATTGTTCCTACCGTTTGAACAAACAGAGATGCCAATTCCTGTTGGATATGACGCTTATCTAAAAACAGCATTTGGAGATTATATGACACCTCCTCCTGTTGAAAAACAAGTCGCACATCATGATGCTGTATTTGTTGATTTAGAGAATGGATATGAAAAATATAAAGGGGAGTATTATGGAACCAAAAATTAGTATTATCGTTCCTGTTTATAACGTTGAGCAGTACTTAGAACGATGTGTAGAATCTTTAATGAATCAATCCTATAAAAATATTGAGATTCTTTTAATTAATGATGGTTCTACCGACAATAGCGGAAAGCTTTGTGATGAAATTGCGAAACGTGATTCACGAATTACCGTTTACCATAAAGAAAATGGTGGGTTGTCCGATGCCAGAAACTACGGTGTTGATAAAGCAACAGCTGATTTCGTTGGATTTGTGGATAGTGATGACTATGTTGATGAAGATATGTATGAAGTCTTACTCTCAAATCTTTTAAAATATGATGCGGAGATTTCTTTCTGTCGATTATATGATGTTTATAACGATCAAGTTCTAAAAAGATGAATCAAAGAATGAGCCTTACTTAATGACAAGTGAAGAAGCCATTAAGATGGTTCTTGAGGCAAAGATATTTTCAGTAACTGCAGTAAATAAACTGTATAAGAAGAGTTTATTTAATCAAATCCGATTTGAAAAAGGAAAAAAATTGCGGAAGATGCATTTCTAATGGTGGATCTTTTAAGTAGATGTCAAAAATTGCAGCTACTGAAGTTCATAAATATTATTATATGCATCGTGAAAAACAGTATTACTACACAAAAAAATTCACTCCGAAATTTTTTTAAATGTGATAGAAGCCTATGAAAAAGAATGCAAAAAAATAGTTGCAGAAAAAAATATCCTAATTTACAATATCAAGCAGATACGCGTATCTGTTGGGCTTATTTCTACGTTTTTAGATCGTCTTTTAAAAGATGAAGCGTACAAAGACAGTGCTTTAGAAGCTCAATTAATTCAAAAATTTGAAGAAGTATAAGAAATTTATTTTTAGGAAATTCTTTATTCAATAATAAGCGGAAATTATCATTCTTATTACTATTGATTCATAAGAATCTATACAAAAATAATTATTAAAAAGAGTTTAGGGAGTAAACATAAGATGTTAAAATGGCTAAAAATCAACAATGGCTCATTTATTAGGGAACCACAAAGAGAAAAATTTTTAAAGTTGCCTATTATTAAAAAAACTTAAATGATTTAGCAAATAAGAAGATTGATGGAGACCGTCAACTCTTATTGAAAGAAAAATGCTCACCAAATTTTGAAAGAGTTTGAAGAAGTGAATCGTCAGTTAGGACACAAAATTTGGATTGAAGCTGGAACTTTACTAGGTTATGAAAGAGAAGGGGCTATTTTAGCTCACGATATCGATATGGATTTTGCAATGATGAGTCCCAAAGACTCGAATGAATTAGAAACCATTATTGAGTTTTTATCAAAAAGAAATTTTGTATTGAATCGTAAATTAATCTATCAAAAATCAAGTGAAAGAAATTTCGTTTTCCTATAATGGGTTAAATGTTGATATAATTTTGTTTGACCGAGTAGACGATAATGTGATTTCTACGACCATGATTTGGTACGGAATGAATGCATTAAATAAACCTGTCAATGTTGAAGCTTTTTATTATGAACTACCTATGGAAGACCTTAAAGAAGTCACTTTTATGGAAGCAAAAAAACTTATGCGCCAACAAATGCAGTAGATTATTTGAAAGCTTATTATGGTGAGGATTATTTGATTCCAAATACCAATTATGATTGGCGTCAAAAATAAGATCTATGTTCCTGTAGATAGTAAAGAAGCAAGAGTAGAATTGATTTAAAACGAAAGAGAGTGTGCAATGAGTAAAAAAATAACATTAAAGTGAATGCAATAGCGAGTACTTTTAGTGAGAATACTAAATATTATTTTTTTCCATTATTAACAGGACCTTATTTAACAAGAATTTTGGACCCAGAATTATTCGGAGAATTTAATAAAAGTAAACTCATTAGCTGCCTGGTTTATTCCTTTTTGCTGGATTTGGGGTTTACAACTATGGGATTCGTCTGGTTAGTGGAGTAAGAGAAAAATAAGGCTAAAAGCATCTCATAATTTTTCTCTTTTTATTTTATGCTAGTACATTGAGTTCAATCGTAGTTACATTGGTTTATATTCTGTATATTTGGTTTGCAAATCCTAATAACATGCTATTATACGGGATTTTTTTATTTTCCAAATTATTGTACAGTTCCTATATGTTGAATGGATGGCAGAAGCGTTCGAAAGCTACAATTTTATTTTTGTATAAGACGTTATTTGTTCGTGTATTCATGTTAGTTTCCATCTTCGTATTCGTAAAAAAATAGTGACGACATCATTCCTTATGCAATGATTATGACAGTAGCAAACTTCTTAAATTATTTTACAAGTTATATTTATATTCGTAGGAAAGTGAAATTAGTTCGCATTCCATTAAAGGAATTAGTAAAAAGTATTTAAGCCTTTGTTTTCAATGCTACTACTTGCAAAATGCGAATATGTTATATACGATTTTGGACCGATTATTCCTTTCTTCAGTAAAAAAATAATCTTTACATCAGTTATTATACGATATCACTTAATTTATCGATGATGATTACGGGTGTAGTAGTTTCTATTATTATTGTTAGTATTCCGAGACTGGCTAAGTATAATGCCGAAGAACAGTTTGAAAAAAATTTAATGATTTACAGTTAAAGACAAGTAGACTTTTTCTATTCCTAGTGATTCCGATTTCTATGGGATTAGCCTGTGTTAGTCAATCCATTATATTCTTGTACGCAGGACCGAAATATATATTAGCTGTACTGACTATGATTATTTGTTCGATTCGAATTTTTATCATGGACTTTAGATACGATTTTTGCAAATCAGATCATTTTTCCTAAAAAGGACATGAGTTGAGTTTAACAAGAATTTATTTTGTCGGTGGATTCTTCAATTTGATTTTTTTAATAGTGCGTTATATATTTTCGGTATAGAAAAATCCAGAATATTATATTTTAACGACTGTGTTTGCGGAAGTTATCGTATTATTTTTTTAGAAGTTAAATTTATTCGAGATCGTTCTTTATACGATATTCGTAAGATAAAAAAATAATTTTTATACGATATACAATTGCTTCCTTTACCTTTTATTGCAATTAAATTAGCCGTTGATTATTTCATTCCATTTGAATATAATTTAACGAAAGGCTTTTATGTTAAATACTGGATTGGTAATTGTAGGCTGTGTCGTCTATTACGCATTATTTGCTATTATTTCAGGCGATATTAAAAAAAGTAATTAAACTTTAAGGAGGTAAAAAGTATACAAGGTTATACAAACTGATTATGAAAAATTTTAGACTTTTTCGAGCAAAACTATTTTAAACTTGGAATATCCTATCTATTGTTCTTCACTTTATATATGATGACGAGTATTATTGTTCCACTAAATTTTTTTTCAATGCTAATAGTTATGTAACAATTTTATTAAGTGGATTAGGAGCTCTTTTCGGACTTTATAATATTGTTGTGAAGAAAGCTTTTGACTAAAACCAGAGGAATTCGACCTCTGATAGTGTTATTTGTTGTTATCATCATTTCATTAGTGGTGAATATGAAATACGGATATATTGATAATGTTAAAGACTTAATCGTGTTTTTCGTATATTTCTTTTCAATCTATCCATTTATTAGTTTTATTACTAAAGAACAAGCCAATCAAACTTTATTAAGTGTTGGTGGTGTTCTAGCAGTGTTATCTACAGGGGCGGTTATCGCTTCTCTATTCCAATTTGTGACCTTTGATGGTTATATTATTGAATCCTATAAAGGGAACGTGTTTCGACAAGGATTTATCGACTCTCGTTTGTTTGGGGTATTTACAGATCCAAATATTCAATCTGTGGTTTCACTATTAACCATTACATATTTAGGGTATTTGCAAAATAAAGTTTCTAGACCTTTAAAAGTCCTTCTTTATTTAGCAATATTCTGTAACTTTACTTATATTGTCCTTTCTGGTTCTAGAACGGCTTTTAATTATTATTTCTGCAGTATTTGTATATTTTTTTATCGTTGCAATCTGTAAGAAAGATCGAAAAAAACAAGTTCTAAATGTAATAATGTTTGGTTTAATTACTTTTGGATCATATCATTTAGTTTACCAAGGCTCTCAGGTGATTCTAAAGGCCAATACACAGGTTATTACTAAGATTAATCAAGAACATAAAAATACCGGGAATTATAAAGTTTTAGCAACATTGCAACGAAATGATACCGATGCGAAAAACATTTCAAATAACCGTTTTTCAATTTGGCAGGATGCTATTAAATTCTCAGTGAAAAGACCGATTTTTGGATATACTTCTGGGAATTGGGAAAAAATTGCAAAAGAAATTGATCCAGATAGCTATATTGTTAAAAAAAGAGCTATAGGGTCCATAACGGATATTTAGAAATTTTATTCTATAGTGGATTCATTGCCCTACTGGCATTCTTCTGGTATGTAGGAAAACCTATTATCAAAACGATCGTGAATGAATTAAAGACGAATAGTCAAAACCTAATTATAGAGTTTATCTTGATTGGATTAATCATCCTAGGTGTGACCAATATGTTTATTAGTGCAACAATGTATGGTTTTTCAATCTTGGGATTAGTGTTACATTTATCGATTAGCTATTTAAATAATGGGTATTTGCCTCAGTTAGAAACTAAAGACAAATAAAAAGGTCCGGCAGGAATTATGTACTGACCCCAAAAAGTTAGACAATTAATTTAAGCAAAGGATTTAGTTCTGTATTGTACAGGACTAAGTCCTTTTAATTTTACTTTGATTCGTTTGTTGTTGTAATAATCAATATAGTCGACGATTGCCCCCTCAAGTTCCTTTATAGATTTAAATGTCTTTTCATAGCCGTAAAACATCTCTGATTTAAGAATGCCAAAGAACGATTCCATCATGCCATTGTCAGTACTATTACCCTTGCGGGACATAGATGGCTGAATGCCCTTATCTTCTAAAAAACTATGATAAAACTCATGCTGGTATTGCCATCCCTGATCACTATGGAGAATAGTACTCTCGTATTGTTCTTCTCTAAAAGCTTGTTTTAACATATCTTTTACTTGGTCTAAATTTGGTGAAGACGAAAGGGAATAAGCTATAATTTCGCTGTTATAACCATCTAAAATTGGTGATAAGTATAGTTTTTTGTTACTTGTTGGGATAGAAAATTCCGTAATGTCTGTATAGCACTTTTCCATCGGTTTTGAAGCATGAAATTGACGTTGAATAATGTTCCCAACTTTCTTTCCAACTTCTCCATGATAAGAAGAATACTTACGTTTTCCTGCGAATGCGAATACGAGCACTTAGCCCCAACATTTTCATCAAACGTTGTACCTTCTTATGATTTACGATGAAACCACGGTTTCTAAGCTCAAGAGTGATACGGCGATATCCATAATTTCCTTTATGCTCGGTATAAATGCTTTCTATTTCATTTTTAATGGCATGATTCTTATCTTCTTGGTTTAGCTGTTTTAAATGATAGTAGTAAGTCGAACGAGCGAGTTTGATAATCTTTTAGAAGAATATCTAAAAGGAAATTCTGGCACTAACTCTCTGACAATCTGCGTCTTTCTTCTTTCTTTTTTTCCTCCTTCAAGCGGAGTTCTCTCAACTTTTTTTAGAATGGCATTCTCCGCTCTTAAATACTCATTTTCAGCCTGAAGGCGTTCAAGTTCTGTCATTTCTTCTGGTTTTTTTTCTTTGGTTTACGAGCCATTTTAGGTACTCTCCTCTTGTTTTCTCAACAATAGTATACTTATTTTTTTCTTGTATTGTGCGAGCCAGTCGTGAAGAGTGGCACGCGCAGGGAGGCCGTATTCGAGAGAAACTCTTTCTTTACTCCAACCTTCAAGTAAGACTTTATCAATCATTTCTTGTTTTATTTCTGGAGAATAATAATTATTTCTCCTTTTTTTAACTATCTCTAACCCATAACGATCAATCAATTTAATCATGTAGGAAAGATTTCTCGCATCTATACCGAACCTATCTGCAAGTCGTGAGTAGCTAAATCCTTGTTTTCTGAGTTCATAAATCTGAACTTTATCTTCATAAGTTAATTTTCATAATAAAAACACCCCAAAAAGTTAGATTTTGTGTCTAACTTTTGGGGTGCACTTCATTACCTGCCGGACCTTTTTTTCTATTTATAATTCAAGATGGTTAATGCTACTTGTAGAACAATAGCCCCAAGGGTTCCGATTAACATTAATACAGCAACCACACGTGTAATTTTTTTCAACGGTTGAAAGATTACGTTTTTTCTTTGCCAACACAATCGCTCCTTTTTTCTAGCTTCTGTAATAGTTTACCGTAAACTAGAGTGAATTACTAGTCTTAAATGCTTAAACTACCTTTTATAAAATTGAAAATGATTGAAATGAAAACAGAAGAGATGAAAGAAAAAGCGGCCAAAAAAATCTTTCAAATATTAACGATTTTTTTGTTAACATAGGAATGGAAAAATAAAAACAAATTGGAGGAAGATTCATGACAAAACAACAAATTGGTGTCGTTGGTATGGCCGTAATGGGACGTAACTTAGCGTTAAATATTGAAAGCCGTGGATATAGTGTTTCAATTTTCAACCGTTCATCATCTAAAAACAGATGAGGTTGTTGCACTACATCCTGATAAAAAAATTAGTACCAACATACACTGTAGAAGAATTTGTACAATCTTTTAGAAAAACCAAGAAGAATCTTATTAATGGTAAAAAGCTGGGGAAGCTACTGATAAGACCATTCAAAGTTTACTTCCACATCTAGATAAAGGTGATATTTTAATCGATGGAGGAAATACATTCTTCAGAGATACAATGCGCCGTAATGAAGAACTAGCAAACTCAGGAATTAACTTCATCGGTACTGGTGTATCTGGTGGGGAAGAAGGAGCCCTAAAAGGACCTTCAATCATGCCTGGTGGACAAAAAGATGCTTATGACTTAGTAGCACCAATCTTAGAAGAAATCTCTGCTAAAGCAGACGATGGCGCTCCATGTGTCACTTACATTGGACCAAACGGAGCAGGTCACTACGTAAAAATGGTTCACAACGGAATCGAATATGGGGACATGCAATTAATCGCTGAAAGTTACGATATCTTACGTCGTGTTGGTGGATTATCTGTAGAAGAATGCGCTGAAGTCTTCCAAGAATGGAATCAAGGCGAATTAGATAGCTACTTAATCGAAATCACAGCGGACATTTTAACAAAGAAAGATCCTGAAACAGGTCGTCCAATGGTTGACGTAATCATGGATACTGCTGGAAACAAAGGTACTGGCAAATGGGCTTCACAAAGCGCATTAGACTTAGGGGTGCCACTTCCATTGATTACGGAATCTGTATTTGCACGTTTCGTTTCTACATTGAAAGAAGAACGTGTGGCAGCAAGTAAAGAATTAGCAGCAACTAAGATTCCTGAATTAACAAATTCAGAACGTCAAGCTTTAATCGAACAAGTTCGTAAAGGATTATACTTCTCTAAAATTATGAGTTACGCGCAAGGATTCGCTCAAATGCGTGTAGCTAGTGAAGAGTTCGATTGGGACTTAAACTACGGCGAAATCGCGAAAATCTTCCGTGCAGGATGTATCATCCGCGCACAATTCTTACAAAAGATTACAGATGCGTTCGAACGTGATCCTCAATTGAAGAACCTATTATTAGATAAATATTTCTTATATGTGACTGAATCCTACCAAGATGCAGTTCGTGATGTTGTTGTAACGGCTGTTCGTGCTGGTATCCCAGTACCAACATTCTCAAGTGCATTAGCTTACTATGATTCATATCGTTCAGAAACATTACCTGCAAACTTAATTCAAGCACAACGTGACTACTTCGGTGCACATACGTACAACCGTGTAGACAAACCAGGAACATTCCACTTCGAATGGGCACAAGAAAAAGAAATTGAACAATAATTGTAAAACCAGTCTTTACAGACTGGTTTTTTATTTTAGGAAGCAAGTGGAGACTTGTTTCGAAATTGGTAACTACCAGTTGATTACGATATCGTTTTCATCTATAATAAACGTATCTATTAGGAGGGAGAATGGAAATGAAATTAAGAAAAGTATTTTTGTGTTTGATTACGTTTTTAGTAGTGGGAGTAGTTCCGTTAAATGATTCAGTAAGTGCGAATGAGATTCACTTTAGAAACTGTTCTGAAGCATGGGCTGCAGGATATGGAGACATTTCAGTTGGCGAAGACGGGTATGCGGATCATCTTGACCGAGATAAAGACGGAACTGCATGTGAAATTGTAAATCAAAGGGACAATATCGTTCCCGTAGAGCAGATGGAACGCCTTTGAATAAAGTAAAAGCCACTTATTGGGAACAAGTGGGTGGCAATTGGTATTACTACGAAAAAAATGTTCGAGTTACTGGCTGGAAACAAATCAGCGGTACTTGGTATTATTTCAATAGTAATGGAGTAATGCAGACTGGTTGGAAACAAATCAATAATATTTGGTACTATTTCAGTAGTAATGGATATATGCAAACGGGCTGGAAACAAATCGGCTCTAACTGGTATTATTTAAAAGATTCTGGAGCAATGGTAACAGATTGGCAATATTTAGATGGTACGTGGTATCTATTTAATTCTTCAGGTGAGATGCTCACTGGCTGGCAAAAAAATAATAATGTTTGGTATTACTTCAGTAAAGAAGGATATATGCAAACCGGTTGGAAACAAATTAGTGGTAACTGGTATTATCTAAATCAATCAGGTGGTATGGAAACTGGATTGAAACGCATTAGTGGAGAGTTCTATTATTTTGCAGAGTCTGGCGTGATGCAAACCGGTTGGAAACTTATCAATGGAATTTACCATTACTTTAAAGATAGTGGAGCTATGTTGAAAGGTTGGTATCAAGAATACAATCATTGGTATTATTTAGATGAAGATGGAAGAATGGTGACAGGCTTCTATACGGTTTATAAATCAGATTATTACTTTGAAAAAAATCAGGTGTGATGCAAACTGGTTGGAAATTCATTCAAAATAATTGGTATTATTTTTGAACAATCAGGAGCATTGTTAAAAGATCAGTTAACACCAGATGGGTATCGAGTTGATAAAGATGGTGTTTGGAGAGTTGCGGTGGAAACTACAACTACGACAACTACCACAACGGTAACGACTACTTCTCAAGAAGCACCAAGAGAAAAACACAGAACCCGCTACACAAGAGACAACTCAAATCCAAATTACAACTGAAGAAGTGAAAGCTCAGTAATTTTTCTAGTGAAAAAGAATTAAACGATTTAATCGTTTAATTCTTTTTATCATATAGAAAAAAATTCATTAAATTCTGTTAAGAAACTTATGAATATGGTATGATAATTCTATTAGGGAGAATAATGGAAGGGAGTTTAAATATGCAAGGAAATCAACGTATTTTTAATTATTGAAGATGAAAAAAATCTAAGTCGCTTTGTAGAATTAGAGTTGCAGCACGAAGGATATGAAACTAAAGTTTGTTCTGACGGAAGAACGGGATTACAAACCGCAATAGATGAGTCTTGGGATGCTATTTTATTAGATTTAATGTTACCAGAAATGAATGGATTAGAAGTTGTTCGCAGACTACGACAAGTCAAACAAACACCAGTCATCATTATGACTGCACGTGACTCTGTGATGGATAGAGTAGTTGGACTAGATCAAGGGGCAGATGACTATGTGGTAAAACCATTTGAAATCGAAGAAATATTGGCTAGATTACGTGCCTTGTTTAGACGCTTGCAGATGGAAGAACAATCTCGTAATATTAAACAAACAAAAGTAGAGTATCGTGACTTAGTGATTGAAGTTGAAAATCGCGTAGTACGAAGAGCTGGAGAAGTCATTGACTTAACTAAAAAAGAGTATGAACTCCTTCTTTTATTGATGGAAAATATTGATATTGTTTTATCACGGGAAATCTTACTGAAAAAAAGTCTGGGGATATAAAAATGAAGTTGAGACGAATGTTATTGACGTTTATGTTCGATATATCCGTAATAAAATTGATGTCCCTGGAAAGGAAAGTTATATTCAAACAGTCCGTGGTACGGGTTATGTAATGAGAAGTTGAGGAAAAGATGATGAACTCAAATAGTCAACATAAATCAGTAGCAAAAAAATGGTGGTGGGTTATTTCGGCCACCATTTTTGCCTTGCTGGGGATATTAACGACAATTCTTATTCATGGTCAAATTATGACTTTACGTGAAAACGAAAAAAATCAGACAATTGTTTATGCTCAAGTAGTTACCGACTTACTTTCAAGGAAGTCAGAAAATTTAACGGCTGCGGATATTGTTTCTATCTTAAATGAAGCGGAGCAGTATGAGCAAGGACAAAACGGCATCTATAAAAAGAACAGTAGCTTTTATCCAATGAATGAGGAATTAAACATTCGTGTATTTGATACAAGTAGGGAACTAATCTTCCAAACACAACAATGGCAAGATCCTTTACAAGTATCTAGTACGCTAGAAACCAAATTCGTTCCTTTATCAACCGGAGAAGAAAGCATTCAAGTAACAATGCCGATTTTATCGAGAACGAATCGTTTGCTAATTGGTCATTTGCAAATTATTAATCGAATGGCAAAATTAACAGAAATGAAAAAACAGTTGCAGAAATTATATATCCAATTGTTGATTATGGAAGCTTTGGTAGCTATTGGGTTGGCTTATTTCATCTCTAGACTCATTTCGAAACCTATCGAACAGATTCATGATATTATAGCGTCCATTAACGAAGATAATATTGATAGTAAGCGTCTGATTATTCCTAAGAAAAAAATGATGAATTTGCAGTAGTTTCTCAACAGTTTAATGAATTACTAGATAAAATTAGTTTTTATATATCTCAGCAAAAACATTTTGTGGAAGATGTTTCTCATGAGTTACGAACGCCTGTAGCAATTGTCGAAGGACACCTTAAACTGCTGAATCGATGGGGAAAAGATGATCCAGAGGTACTTGAAGAGTCTTTAGAAGCCTCATTAGCAGAAATAAAACGTATGAAAACTCTTGTTCAAGAGATGCTCGATTTGTCTAGAGCTCCTCAAGTAAGAGAGCAGTATAAAGATGCGACTGCAGAAGTGGTGGATACTTTAACCCAAATAGTGTCTAATTTTAAAGTATTGTATCCAGACTTTACGTTTGTCTTCGATATTGATTCGAAGGCTGACCTATTGTCGCCTATCTATAGAAATCATTTTGAACAAGTCATTATCATTTTGTTGGATAATGCGGTCAAATATTCAACGAATCGTAAAGAAATTATCGTTAGCTTATCAACGGTAGCGGATCAAGTGGAAATTGGAATCCAAGATTTTGGGATGGGGTTAAGTGAAGAAGATAAAAAGAAAGTGTTCTCAAGATTCTATCGAGTTGATAAAGCCCGTTCAAGAGAACGTGGGGGGAATGGATTGGGTCTCTCAATAGCAAAAGAACTGATAGAAGGATATAACGGAAGTATCAGCTTAACGTCCCATTTTGGATCAGGGAACAGTTTTTAAAGTGAAATTACCGATTGTAAGTTCATAAAAGATTAAAAATTTCACCCGATTTTTACTAGATATCTTTCTTAAAGATGGTAAAATTGGGTGAAAAATTATTTTTGAATGGGGAGAATCATTTGGTTAGGATAAAAGCTTTTTGTATTGCAATCGTGCTATCGATTATTTTCAGTGGTAGCTTTTCTATTTTTTTCTATATTCCTTATATTAATAGCTATTATAAGGTAACAGATAATTCTATTAGATATGGGATTAGTCAGAAAAAAATACAAAAAGCGTTGATATTATTAAAGAAAAATTTGGATAAAAAAATACGCTTGTATTATTCGGTTCATCCGAATTAGAAATTACAAATCATAAAGAATATAGTTTTAATAAAGTATTCAATACAGAAGATTTTCATATTATGCAAATTGGAAGTGGGAATTATCAAAATATTATCCATGCAGCAATGATGGGAGCTCTAGGAGATTCCATTCCAAAGAAAAAAATTGCGATTGTTGAGTCTATGCAATGGTTTGAAGAAAATGATCAGAACCGCAAAGCCTTTGCGAGCAAAGTTTCTAAAGAAGCGGTTTATGGTGCTTTTAACAAATGAAAAGCTGAGTCTGGATACAAAGACAAAATTGATTGATCGCATTATCAGTTTGAGTAGCGAAAACAAATCTTTAAAAGAGACATTTGAACGTTACAAACGAGTGCTAGTGGATAAAGAACCTCTTCCAGGAGACGAATGGATTATGCAAGTAGATTTAATGCAGTACAATCAGATCTTGAAATCCGGTTTTGCAAAAAACAAAAAATCTTTTGGACCAAAAGGGGTTAAGTCTGAAAAAGCAGCAGATATTGATTGGGCAAAACTTGAGGATAATGCCGTTAAGGATGCTGAAAAAAATACTCAAGATAATCCTTTTTGACATGGATGATACTACTTATAAAAAAATATTATGCAGGCAAAGTAAGTAAGGTAAAAAGATTCTAAGAAGAATGTCAATTTTGAGAATGCAGCGGAGTTTGATGACTTCAAGTTATTTCTACAGATTGCTAAGGAGCTTGGCATTGAAACTAAAGTAGTGCTGTTTCCTGTAAATGGAAAAATGGTATGATCATCTAGGGCTAAATAAAGAAACTAGAGAAAAAATATTATTCAAAGATGAAATCTATTATTGAATCTTACGGAGCTTCTGCTTGGGATTTATCTTCTAAAGAATATGAACAAGATTATATGCATGATGGAATTCATCCAGGCTGGAAATCCTGGATTGAAACCAATAAAGCATTGTATGATTTTTTTAATAATAAATGAAGTTCACTGTTATTAACAGTGAACTTTTTGTGATACAATTTACTTGTTGAGAAAAATGTAAAGATTAAGCTTTGTTCAACAATGGGAGGAATAAAATGAAAAAAAGAGTAAGTGTGTTACTAGGGCTTGCATGTTTGCTATCCTTGAACATGAAAAATGTATACGCAGATGAACATTCCGTGAATAGAATTCATTTCATTAATACAAAAGGGAATTCAGGAAGCGATGCAATTTTATTAGAAAGTAATGGGCACTTTGCCCTTATTGATACAGGAGAAGATTTTTGATTTTTCCTGATGGAACGAATCCGCTGTATCCTATTCGTAAAGGAAATACAACTCAAAAATTATAAAGTGCTGGAGGATAGGGTCCTCCGTCATCTGAAAAATGTTGGAGTGAATAAATTAGACTTTGTTCTAGGTACCCATGTGCATAGTGATCATATTGGGGGAGTAGATGAAGTATTGAATCACTATTCTGTCGAAAAAAACTATATTTAAAAACGATACAGTGATAATAGATTAACAGATTCTACTAGACTATGGGATAATCTATTCAATTATGACAATGCCCTAAAAAGCAGCCAAAAAAATAAAAAAATGTTAAGATTATTCAAGATATTTCTGAAAAAGATAGTCACTTTAAATTAGGGGATATGGATATCCAACTTTATAATTATAAGAATGAATATGACAATAATGGAAATCTAAAACGAGTCTATGATGATAATTCAAACTCAATTGTCGCAGTCATTACCGTGAATGGGCAAAAAATCTATTTAGGTGGAGATTTGGATAATGCAGAAGGTGCAGAAGACCAATTAGGACCACAAATTGGGAAAGTGGATTTGATGAAATGGAATCATCATTCGGAATCTACTAAATCCAATTCTATTAACTTCTTAGAAAATTTAAAACCAAGTTTAGTTGTTCAAACAACTGGACAAGATATTAATGTTCCTTCTACGAAAAAATGGTTAGAAGATCGAGGAACAAAAATTGTAAAAGCTACAAGTAAACAATATGATGCAACTGTTTATGACATCAACCAAGCTGGATTTACAGATGTTTCCAATCAATTCCCTCAAATTCCAACGGTTGAAACAAAATGGTATGTAAAAGATGGTTTCCGTATGTATCAATTAGATTCAGGAGAAAAGGCCATTGGATGGCATACGATTGATAATGAAAGTTATTTCTTTGATGGAAAAGGACATCTACAAACAGAAAAGTGGCAATTATCTGATGATTATTGGTATTACTTGCATAAAGATGGGAAGATGGCCAAAGCTGGTTGGCTCCAACTAGGGGATGATTGGTACTATCTAAATCCAAGTGGATCAAGAGAAAATGATAAGTTGTCGCAAATTAATGGCAAGACTTATTTATTCGATGAGAATGGAAAAATGCAGACTGGTTGGAAATGGCATAATGGAGCGTATCATTTTTATGAAGAAAATGGCTCTCAAAAGACAGGGTGGTACGAAGAATCTGGTAAGTGGTATTATTTAACTCCAGAAAATGGAGAAATGGCTGTAGGAACTGCTAAAGTATATGGTCTTACTTATTATTTCAATAACGCAGGTGAAATGCAGACAGGTTGGAAATGGCATGATGATGGATACCATTACTACCAAGAAAGTGGTTCACAAAAGACAGGATGGCTCCAAGAATCGGGTAAATGGTACTATTTAACTCCAAAAGACGGAAGTATGGCTGTTGGAACGCATGAAATTAAAGGGGATAAGTACTATTTCAATACTGCAGGAGAAATGCAAACCGGTTGGAAATGGCACGATGACGCCTACCATTATTATCAAGAAAATGGTGCTCAAAAACTTGGCTGGTTCCAAGAGTCCGGTAAATGGTATTATCTACAAGCTCCAGAAGGAAGAATGGTAACAGGTCTTCATGAAGTAGCCAATGAGTATTATTACTTCAATACTGCAGGAGAAATGCAAACAGGCTGGAAATGGATTGAAGGATATTATCATTATTTCCAAGAATCTGGGAAAATGATTCGTGACGGAGAAACTCCGGATGGATATAAAGTAGATCATAAAGGAAGATGGATACAAGGTGGAGAAACGACTACTACAGTTGAGACAACAGTAGTAGAGACGACTAAAGAAACCACAGTTGTTCCGACGACGGAAGTGCCTTCAACTCAAGAACCAATAACCGTTGAGCCTACAACCGTTGAAGAAACGACAACAGAACCAACGTCTCAAGAAACAACAACGAAGGAAAGAAAAACCATTCCGATTATTCGAGATGATAAACCAATTCGAAGAGTTCAGGATATTTTTTAAGCAAAACGCCCTTTCTGAGAGGAAGGGCGTTTTATAGTTTACTTTTCTATTCTTATAACTTAAACTAGAAAGGTAGTATTTAACGTTAAGCAGGCCATAAGCTTGCATATTGATTCAAGGAGGACAATTCATGAGCGAACAACATGTACTTATTACATTGTTTGGAGCAACTGGTGATTTAGCTCATCGTAAACTTTATCCTGCAATTTTCCGTTTATTCCAAAAAGGATTCATTAAAAATCATTTTGCTGTTATTGGGACAGCACGTAGAGAGTGGACTGATAACTATTTTAGAGATGTCGTAAAACAGTCTGTACAATCTTTAGTAAAGAGTGAGGAAGAATTAAATGAATTCTTATCGCATTTTTACTATCAACCACATAATGTGAATGATACTCATCATTATGTCGTTTTAAAAGAACTTTCTGAAAGATTAGATGAAACTTATCAAATCAATGGGAACCGTGTTTTTTATCTTGCGATGGCTCCAAATTTCTTTGGGACCATTACAGAGCATTTAAAAGCAGAGCAATTATTAACACCAAATGGTTATAATCGTTTGATTATTGAAAAACCATTCGGAAAAGATTTTGCATCAGCTCAGGAGTTGAATCATCAACTTCGTCAATCATTTGATGAAAATCAAATTTATCGCATTGATCATTATCTAGGAAAAGAAATGATTCAAAATATTTCAGCGGTTCGATTTGCAAATCGTGTTTTTGAGGCATTATGGAATAAAGAAAATATTGACCATGTCCAAATTTCATTGTTGGAGCAAGTCAGTGTAGAAGAGCGTGGCGGGTATTATGATACTAGTGGCGCACTTCGTGATATGGTCCAAAACCATATTTTACAAATCCTTGCTTTAGTGGCGATGGAACCACCTGTTTCATTTGGAGACATTCGCAAAAATAAAATTAAAGTATTAGAACAACTTCGACCATATTCTCCCGAAGAAGTGAAGGAAAACTTTGTACGTGGGCAATATGGGCCTTCTGAAGATGGATTAAAGCCGGGGTACCGAGAAGATGCAAATGTAGCAGATGATTCGAATATGGAAACATTTGTTGCAGGGAAAGTATTAATTGATAACGAACGTTGGCAAGGGGTTCCTTTCTATGTTCGTACAGGAAAGAGCTTGAATTCCAAAGAAACCATAATCGATGTTGTATTTAAGGAAGCAAGTTCTCCATTATTCTGTGGAGTAGAAGGATGCCCTTCAAACCGTATTTCTATTCACATCACTCCTCGTGAGGGATTCTGTTTTGTGATTAATTCGAAAGCAGTCGGAAATACCATTGCACTGCAAACGAGTCATTTAGAAAAAATATTTGACGAAACATTCTCGCTAAGAAGTCCAGAAGCCTATGAACGTTTAATTTTAGACTGTATTGAAGGCGATATGACAAACTTCACTCACTGGGAAGAAGTTGCGGCTTCTTGGAAATATGTAGATACGATTCGACAAACTTGGGACAGCGAAATTGCTGAAGAGTTTCCAAATTATGCTGCTGGAAGCAAAGGACCAAAAGTCAGCTTTGAACTGTTAGAGCGCGAAGGTCGTAAGTGGGTTGAAAGAGATTAATAGCATAAAATGAAGACTAGGGATTCCCTAGTCTTTTTTTGTTCTATAAAAAGTGTAGAAAGCACAATTATTCCCATCTTCAAAAGCGAAGAAAAGCTTCTAAAGGAATTCCTAAAAAACCGTGGATTTCTTATAGTAGCAGTAACGTGAAGAACATCGAAAGTGAATTATGCGGAGTAGGGATAAATCCCGTACTCCGCGTTTGAATCTTCGAAGGTGAGAGACAGAATGGCTCGAACCGGTGTAACGTTACCGCTACTATAAAAAGAAATCCGTAAGGATTTTTAGGAATAGTCATAGAAGCAATTCCTTCGCGCAACCTTGTTTTCTTGAAATGGCTGCTTTTTTTCTGTAAACTGTTTTCTATATAGGAGGCGCACATGACGATTAAAGAATTTATTCGACTTAGTTTATTAAAACCTAATAAAATTTGGACTATTTTTACAAAATCCTTTGAAAAAGATAAAAGGAATTTTTTTCTTGTTGGTCCTTATCATTTCCATTCCGAATTTTCTTCGAGCAAATGAATTTATTGGAAAAATTGCGGAGAATATAAAAGTAGTAGAACAAAAATTCCCTGAACTTTCAGTAAAGGATGGAAAATTAGTTGCGGATCAACAATCTGGTTTCTTGTATCGTTCGGACGCCTTTAATGTGTTGTTTGATCCAACTGGAAAATCTACAGATAATGATGTTAGTTCGGAATCTAACCAAGGAATCCCAACTATTGCATTTCTACAAGATCATATGGTCTTAGATACAGTCTTAAATTCAGCAAAAATTTCTTATAGTGATATTGGTGAGTTAAACAAAGAGATGATTCATCAGTATATCCAAGAGTTTAATGCGAATCTGTGGATGGTATTATTGGGTGTTATGTTATTCATGTTTGTATACAACAGCTTATTATTATACGTAATATTGATTATTGTAGGCTTTATTGTGCGGTTGTTTGCAGCTTTATTTATGGGCGCTTGATTCAAATGCCAACCTCCGTTTCGAAGCAATTAACGATGGCAGCAGCCTTTCTTCCAGCTGTTTTGTATAGTTTAATTGCCATTTTTAGGAGTTGGAGCAGGAATCAGTATTTTCTATTACTTATTAGTAACAACAACTTTTTAACTGGCTTCTCGGAATGAAAGAATTTATTGATATAGAAAGTAAAAAGAAACAGTATTTTGAAAAACCACCTAGAAACTAATTTTAGTTTCTAGGTGGTTTTCTTTTGATAAAATCTACAAAAATAAATAGCAGAGACTGAATTTCTAAACTAAGATGACGAAGAAATATACGGATTCTATAGTAATAGTGACGGGAAGTCGCGTTAAAACGAGGGAGAAAGACAGAAATGGCCAAAATAGATTCTTCTATTTTTGGCCATTTCGTTTTCTTTTCCCCACAAAGTTGAATAGGAACGAGCGAGTTACATGTAGCGAAGCTCGTTCCATTCAACCACTCATGCATAGGGGACGTAGGAATATAATTCCGTGCGTCCCCTTTGAGGCTTTAAAGGTGAGAGACCTTAGGCTCGAACCGGTACCCCATTACAGCGATTATAGAAAAATCCGAAAGGATTCGAAGTAATCTGATAGTAAGGAAAGTAATCTGTACTATTTATTTTTTGTACGATTTTGTCTGCGCTGTTTTTGACGGATTTCCTGCCCGAGTTTTTTCTTATAGCCTGGTTTTACTTTTTTCTTCGCCTTCTTAATCATTCCTTTAAGGCGTGGATCCAAGTCTTTTGATTGCGTGTTTTTACGTTTTTCGCGACGAGAGCGGTCATAACTTTCCACAAGCTCGCCATTTTTCAATTCAACCGTTTCAAATGAAATACCTTTTCCTTCTAATGTTTGGATGGCCTGCTCTTGATCTGGTGTGTAGAAGGTGATGGCTGTTCCTTCAAGACCATTACGTCCTGTACGACCCACACGGTGAATGAAGAATTCTAATTCGCCAGGAATTTCTAAGTTAATTACGTGAGAAACACCTTCGATATCAATCCCACGTGCAGCAAGGTCCGTTGCAACCACAAATTGATAATCCATTTGTTGAATTTGTTTCATCACACGGCGACGTTCTCTTGAAGGAATATCTCCGTGAATCGTTGCCACTTTGAAGTTATGATTGCGGAGGTCTTGAGTGACTTCATCGGCTTTTTGTTTTGTGTTTACGAAAATAAGCACGAGGTAAGGGTGTCCCATCACCAGTAATTGACGAAGAACGTCCATTGGATTTTGTGCCTTTGTCACCAGCAATTGATTTTTAATTGTTGGTGAAACGAGTTGTGTATTCTCGATTTGAATCACTTTTGGATTGCCCAAGTATTTCTTCAAGAATGGTTTAATCTTATCTGGAATTGTCGCAGAGAAAACGGACATTTGTAAGTTTTCTGGCATACGAGATGCGATCTCATCGACGGTTTCTAAGAATCCTAAGTCAAATGTCATATCCGCTTCATCTACGACCATCATTTGGACCGTTTGAACGAAGAGGGCATTCTCTTGCATTAAGTCGAAAATACGACCTGGTGTCCCAATCACGATATGTGGTTGCGTTTGAGTGAGTTTTGCCACTTGGCGTTTTTTATCTGTACCACCGATACATTTTTCTAATAAAATTTCTGTATCACTAAAGGTAATGAGTTGGGCTGCAACAGCGGTTAATTGTTCTGCGAGTTCACGGCTTGGGACTGTAATCACTAATTGCAACTCTTGTCGACTAGGGTCAATTTTGTTGATGAGTGGTAATAGGAAACTATGGCTCTTTCCGCTTCCTGTTTGCGATTGACCAATCACAGATTCTCCTTTTAATAAAAAGAGGAATGATGCGTTCTTGAATAGGAGTTGGTTGTGTAAATTTTAAGTCAGCTAAGGCTTTTTGCAAATAAGGCTGTAATGCGTATTCTGTAAATTTCATGTTTTCATCTCTTTTCTTTCTCTATGTAGCGGGATTATTATACCATAAATTGAAGATTAAAGGTGGAATTGGGAAAATGGGCATAATTTTTGCCTATGGTGTTTAGTGGATGGTATGATAATTAAAGAAAGAAACAGTTTTCAAAACTGTATTTAAAAATTAGGAGGAATTTAGTAATGACTTATGAATTACCAAAATTAGAATACGCATTTGACGTATTAGAACCACATTTTGATGCACGTACAATGGAAATCCACCATGATAAACATCACAATGCATATGTTACAAACTTAAACGCAGCGGTAGAAAAACACCCTGAATTATTCGAAAAAACAGTTGAAGAATTAGTTAGCGATTTAAACGCTGTTCCAGAAGATATCCGTGTAGCTGTTCGCAACAATGGTGGTGGACATGCAAACCATAGCTTATTCTGGACTCAATTATCTCCTTATGGTGCAAAAGCTCCAGAAGGTGCTTTATTAGCAGCTATCAACGAAGCATTCGGAAGCTTCGACGAATTCAAAGCAGCATTCGCACAAGCAGCAGCAACTCGTTTTGGGTCTGGTTGGGCTTGGTTAGTTCTTTCTAACGGAAAATTAGAAGTCGTTTCTACTCCAAACCAAGATAACCCTCTATCAGAAGGCAAAACTCCATTATTAGGATTAGATGTATGGGAACATGCATACTACTTAAACTACCAAAACCGTCGTCCAGACTACATTTCAGCATTCTGGAATGTTGTGAACTGGGATGAAGTAGCTCGTCGTTTCGAAGCTGCTAAATAATCTATAAAAACGAAGACCGATGTCTCCTAGTGTACTGACCCCAAAAAGTTAGACAATTAATTTAAGCAAAGGATTTAGTTCTGTATTGTACAGGACTAAGTCCTTTTAATTTTACTTTGATTCGTTTGTTGTTGTAATAATCAATATAGTCGACGATTGCCCCCTCAAGTTCCTTTATAGATTTAAATGTCTTTTCATAGCCGTAAAACATCTCTGATTTAAGAATGCCAAAGAACGATTCCATCATGCCATTGTCAGTACTATTACCCTTGCGGGACATAGATGGCTGAATGCCCTTATCTTCTAAAAAACTATGATAAAACTCATGCTGGTATTGCCATCCCTGATCACTATGGAGAATAGTACTCTCGTATTGTTCTTCTCTAAAAGCTTGTTTTAACATATCTTTTACTTGGTCTAAATTTGGTGAAGACGAAAGGGAATAAGCTATAATTTCGCTGTTATAACCATCTAAAATTGGTGATAAGTATAGTTTTTTGTTACTTGTTGGGATAGAAAATTCCGTAATGTCTGTATAGCACTTTTCCATCGGTTTTGAAGCATGAAATTGACGTTGAATAATGTTCCCAACTTTCTTTCCAACTTCTCCATGATAAGAAGAATACTTACGTTTTCTGCGAATGCGAATACGAGCACTTAGCCCCAACATTTTCATCAAACGTTGTACCTTCTTATGATTTACGATGAAACCACGGTTTCTAAGCTCAAGAGTGATACGGCGATATCCATAATTTCCTTTATGCTCGGTATAAATGCTTTCTATTTCATTTTTAATGGCATGATTCTTATCTTCTTGGTTTAGCTGTTTTAAATGATAGTAGTAAGTCGAACGAGCGAGTTTGATAATCTTTAGAAGAATATCTAAAGGAAATTCTGGCACTAACTCTCTGACAATCTGCGTCTTTCTTCTTTCTCTTTTTCCTCCTTCAAGCGGAGTTCTCTCAACTTTTTTAGAATGGCATTCTCCGCTCTTAAATACTCATTTTCAGCCTGAAGGCGTTCAAGTTCTGTCATTTCTTCTGGTTTTTTCTTTGGTTTACGAGCCATTTTAGGTACTCTCCCTCTTGTTTTCTCAACAATAGTATACTTATTTTTCTTGTATTGTGCGAGCCAGTCGTGAAGAGTGGCACGCGCAGGGAGGCCGTATTCGAGAGAAACTCTTTCTTTACTCCAACCTTCAAGTAAGACTTTATCAATCATTTCTTGTTTTATTTCTGGAGAATAATAATTATTTCTCCTTTTTTTAACTATCTCTAACCCATAACGATCAATCAATTTAATCATGTAGGAAAGATTTCTCGCATCTATACCGAACCTATCTGCAAGTCGTGAGTAGCTAAATCCTTGTTTTCTGAGTTCATAAATCTGAACTTTATCTTCATAAGTTAATTTCATAATAAAAACACCCCAAAAAGTTAGATTTTGTGTCTAACTTTTTGGGGTGCACTTCACTAGGAGTCATCGGTCTTTTTGCGTCTGGTTAACAAAAATCAGAATAATAAACACGATAGAAGCAAAGCTAATCATCGAACCTTCAATCAGATAAGGAGTCGTATAATGATATTCGACAGAATGTTTTCCTGGGGAAATACTAAATCCAAGAAGAGAATCGAGGATTTTATAAGTTTCTACAGGTTGACCATCTACACGAACCGTCCATCCTATTGAGTAAGGAATCGTCGTTAAAACTGTGCTTTCTTCTTCTACCGTCATCGTTCCAGAAAAATGGGTAGAGGAGAAGGTATCTATTTTTAATTCTTGAGCTTTCGTTTGTTGAATTCTATCTTGTAATAATGTTTCATTTAAGGAATAAAGATTCAATCTTGTAAATGAAAATTGATCCTTTTGAATCGTGAACTCTATCGTTTGAGGGCTTCCTTTTTTCTTGGAAGCAATACTTAAAAGAACGGGTCTTGATTCAACAGGATAAAAGAAATACTCTTTTCCATTTAGGGTCATCGTGAAACTATCTTCTTCCATATCTCCCGCTAATTCTAAATAGATAGGATTATCGGTTTCTGGCGTGAAGGTTAATGTAATGCTCCCTTTTTCTTTACTATTTTCCAACTGTATCGTTTGGTGAGCAAAAGGGCGACCTTTAATATTACTGTAAGCCATTTGAGAAGGAATTCTCGTGAAAATATCCTTTGGTGAATGGGTTCCTGCAAGAGCATTGGATAATTGGTTTTGCATGACAACCGGCTGATTGACGGGAACCTTCATCGCTTTTAATATGGGTTTCATTGGATAAGCAATAGAAAGAACATTGTCATTTTGAACAACAGTCCCTTCTTCAAATTGCTGTGCAACGTCCATCGTTTCTAAATCTTTTCTTTCCCAGCGATGATTATAAGCAGCCTGGTCATTTGCTATAAAACTTGTTTTAATTCCAAGAAGGGCATCCGTTAATAACGTTCCATTACTATAACTTATGTAGGCAACCCCTTGTCGAACACCGATAGCTTCAAAGAAACGTTCACTTTCTTTTTCAAAGGTAGATGAAAAATGAGATATACCGTAAGTAGGAACTTGAAGACTATCGTTTTTGGAACGCGCAATTGTTTTTTCACTTCTAAAGAACGTGTTGTCAGGCGCTGATAGAGATTTGCTCCAAAGTTCCAAAGAAGCTTGATAGTTTGTAAAATCTGAATTCATCACATATCCCAGTCTAGCCAAGTTAATCCCACTATTCAACACAAGTTCAATGAGGACTAAACTAATCCATAACTTACGAGAACGCATGTGGGCTCTCGTTTGAGCGATTAGCCCGTAGAGGATGCCCATTGAAATTCCAAACCCTAGAACGATTTGCCAAGATTGAAGGTAGGATTGGGGATAAAGGATAAAACCAATACTGATGCTAAGCATAAAAAAGAAAAATGTAAAAGCTTCAAACCTCGAAATCTTTGAGGACTTCAATGTTTGTTGATACCCAATGTAAACAATCCAGAAACTAAACAAGAATGAGAAACGGTAAGGATACCAATTCGGAAGTTGACCAGCATGCCAAATTCTATCTAAGAAATCGATATTAAAACTCAATAAGAAGAAGAGAGTAATGAGTAAGGCGGTAATTTTTTCAGCGAGTCTAATTTTCTTATGAGTAAAATAGTTAAAAAAGGAAAAGAGTGCCAAGCTTCCAACAAAAATATTTGGGTATCCTTTAGGCATTTGTTGAAAGTCAAAACTACCGATAAATAATTTCGATAGTATTAACAAAGGATTATATTCAGACTTCATAGACCAGAGGCTTTGCTTTGCTGCACCTTTACTTCCAAGTAAACTATATGCACTTGGCAGTAGAACAATCATAATGAGCCCAATCGCTAATATACTGTATAGAGCAAAGCGAGATCCCGTTTTAAGAAAATCCTTCCATTGAAACCTTCCTTTTTGAAGCAAGTAAGCATAAGGAAAATAAAACACTAAAAAGAGGCAAATCATATATCCTGTATAATAATTGGCCAAAACGGTGATTGCCAAAGGGAGAATATAACGAATTGGATTTTCATTGTTGATGAGCGAGTCGACCCCTAATAAAATGAGTGGAAGACCAATCAAGGCATCTAGCCACATAATATTGAGTTGGTTGACGGAAAGATAACTCATAAATCCATAAGAGAGTGAAAATAGGAGTGCATTCATATTTCTTTTCCCAAATTTCTTATCTAAAAAATAGGCAAAGCTGACCGTGCAAAAAATGAGTTTCAAGAAAATCAAAAGTGAAACTCCCATTGTAATGTGTGATTTTGGAATCATGAGAAATATCAAGTTAAAGGGACTAAATAAATAATAAGACCATAAGCTTACCATTTCTCCACCAATGGATTTGGAAAAGCTGTAAAAAAACTGTTCAGGATGGTGTAATAGAGTATCCTGATAATAAGCAAAGAAATCGACGTATTGTTGACCCAAATCGACGGTCAGCCAGGTACGATTTCCAAAAGGGGTTATTGAAAAAAAGAATAAAAAAATAAAAAAAGAAGGAGGAATAATGGGATTAAAAATACTAAGGCTATAGTATTTTCTTTTATTCCAATTGCTTTTAGATTTCATAGGGACCTCCTTAGTTGTATTCAATGATAGCATAGCACGTTCTTAGATTTGCTGCACGAAAAAAATTTGGTGAGAAGGCCAAAAATCTTAGTATTTTATTAACCCCTTTTTATATAGTTCAAAAAGGGAATTTATGGTATACTATTATGAGTTACTAGAATATGCATGGAGTTTATTATGTTGAATAAAAGAAAATCAAAAAAACAAAAAGAAAAAAATCACATATTCCATTTCGTTTAAATTTATTATTTTTAATAGTATTCTTTTCATTTATTGCGTTGATTAGCCGTTTGGCATATGTTCAATTGGTTAAAGGGGATGAATTTGTTGCTCTCGTTCAACGAACTGAAACAACCACTTCCAAAAAAGCTGTTCCACGAGGATCTATCTATGATAGCCAAGGTCGAGTTTTAGTAGGGAACAAGCCGAAATTAGCGATTAATTATACAAGACCTGCAGATGCGAAGTCTTCAACAATGTTAGAAATCGCCAAAAAATTAACCTCATTAATTTCAGTCGATACTTCTGAATTAAAAGAGCGTGATTTGAAAGATTATTGGGTAGCTTTAAATCCTGACAAGTTAGATGGATTACTGACGGCTGAAGAAAAGAAACAAATTTCAAAAGAAAATCTCTCTTCAAGTCAAACGTATGAGATGCAATTAGCTCATATTTCTTCAGATGAGTTAAACTATAGTGAAGCTGAAAAACAAGTGATTGCTATTTTCACAAAGATGAATAGTGCTTATTCTCTTTCAACTGTTACGCTCAAAAATGAAGGAGTAACCGAGCAAGAAGTCGCAAAAATCAGTGAACGATTAGGCGAGCTTCGTGGAGTAGATATTGATTCTGATTGGGACCGTGAGTATCCAATGGGGGACATGTTAAAAACAATCCTTGGAACGGTTTCTTCTGAAAAAACAGGATTGCCTTCTTCAAAAGTAAAATCATTACTAGCTCAAGGCTATTCACTCAACGATCGTGTCGGAACGAGTTATTTAGAAGAACAGTATGAGAATGTTTTAAGTGGTTCTAAGACTGTCGTTCAATCTCAAACGAATACAAAAGGACAAGTCATCAAAAATAACGAAACTTATCCAGGGAAAGCAGGTTCCAATTTAGTATTAACCATTGATACTGAGTTCCAGAAAAAAATAGAAGAAATTGCTAAAACTTCTGTTGAAGAAATGACGGACCCGGCTGCTGATCGCGTGTATATCGTGGTAATGAATCCAAAGAATGGAGACGTTCTAGGAATTACGGGTAAGAAAAAGAAATTTGATGGGAATTTCCAATCCAATGGAGTGGAAGACGATGCTTTAGGAGCGATTAACAACTCATTTGGAATGGGGTCAGTAGTTAAACCAGCAACTGTCTTATCGGGTTATATGGATGGAGCATTGACGCTTGAAGATAATAAAATAGTCGATGAACCGATTGAATTTGAAGCTTCTAAACCGAAGAGTTCATGGTTTAATCGCAATGGACAAATTGAATTAACCGATTTAGATGCATTGGAACGCTCTTCAAACGTATATATGATTAAATTAGCGATGAAAATGGGTGGACAAGCAGAATATGTTAAAGGTGGAAAATTGAATATCAATTTAAGCCTATTTGATAAATTGCGTGAATATTATGCTCAATTTGGATTGGGTGTAAGAACTGGAATTGATCTACCAAATGAAGGAAAAGGATATAATGGTGGAACAGCCGATGCCTTTTCTGCACTTGACTTTGCGTTCGGTCAGTTTGACTTATATACACCGCTTCAATTGGCTCAATATATGTCTACAATTGCTAACGGAGGAACACGTATTGCTCCTCGTTTAGTGAAAGAAATTCATGAAACGAGCCCTAAAGGTGGAATTGGAAATCTAGAGGATGTCATTCCAACCAAAATTATGAATACCCTTCAAGTCGAAAAGAAAATTCTAGATCATATTAAAGAAGGGTTATACCGTGTTACTCATGGGGAGAACGGAACCTCTGCTTCTACTTTTAAATTACTCTCCTGAAGTGGCTGGTAAAACAGGGACTGCAGAAGCATTCTATTCTGGGCCAAATCCTGCTTATAAGAATGAGGCTGTAGAAAACTCAACATTCATTTCGTACGCTCCGTATGATAATCCTGAAATTGTTGTGTCTGTAGTAGCACCATACTTTAAAGATGGATCGCCATCAGATTATGCTGCTAAAATTGCTAAAAAAAGTGTATGAAGCTTATTTTTGGTAAAAAAAGTAATTCTGAAACCAATGCTGCAACAGTAAATACACAAGTACAACAAAAATAACAGACAATAATTCGAAAATGAGTGATAGTTTTATCACTCATTTTTTTGTCTTTAAAGTTTAGTAAAATCGATTGTTGAAATACTTAAAACCAATTATAATAAAGCAAAATGGAGGCGAAATTATGGATTTTACAGAAAAAAACAATTCAAAGAGATATTAAATATTCAGGACGTATTTTTTTACAGTAACACAAGATATCGTAGAGCTACCGAATGGGAAAAACTTCTACGCGAGACCTCGTATTTCATACGGGAGCAGTAGCAGTACTCGTGATTCGTGACGGGAAAATGTTACTGGTTCGTCAATATAGAAAACCATTAGAAATGCACTTCTTGGAAATTCCAGCAGGTAAATTAGACTCGAAGGAAGAAGTGCCTCTAGAAGCTGCAAAACGTGAATTAGAAGAAGAAACAAACCTTGTTGCTGAAGAATGGGTGAAGATGATGGAAAATGGTCTCAACGCCTGGTTTCTGCGATGAGAAAAATTACATTATTCCAAGCAAAAAATGTGACGGTTAAAGAAAATGCGAAACCAGCAGACGAAGATGAATTCGTCGAAATCTTATGGATGCCGCTAGAAGAAGTGATGCAAAAAATCCAAACGGGTGAAATTGCGGACGCGAAGACGATTATTGCAGCACAATATGCTTGGATGCATAAAGGAGAATAATCAATGCCAAATGAACCTTTATTAACGAGAAAATCGTATAAAGAACAATTAGAAAAACAGAATCGAGAGTTAGAAGAACTAGAAACTAGGCAAGAGCGAAGAGACAGTCGTGGACGCTCTTATGAAAAAGGAGGAAGAGTTGTACGCTGAACGCGAGGAAGAAGTTTCACAAGTACACCGCACCCCAAAAATCAGGGCTCAAAAGATACAATCATTTTCTAAATGTATGGCTGGTTTCTGTCATTGTGATTTTAATCATTGTGATTGCGATTCAAATGTTCTTTTAAACCAATTAAGATTAGTTTTTCTTTTCATTTTGAAGCCATTATGATAGGATAAAACATATATAGAAAACACATTGATGGAAAAGGGTTTTTAACAAAGCTTTTCAGGGAGGAAGATCCTGACTGCAAGTCTTCCAAGTCACGTTTCAAACTTTTCACTTCCGGAGTGACCATTGGGATTCACTGATGAATAATGGTTCGGGTCGCCCCCGTTAACAGCGTCCAAGTGTCTTGAGCCTGCCTCAAGGAACAAGGGTGGTACCGCGAAATTTCGTCCCTTATAGTCTTATGGCTATAAGGGATTTTTATTTTTATAAGGAGGAATACAATGAATTTAGAAGAAATGAAAGTACAGTTTGATGCGATTCGTAAAGATGTGCTTGCTTCATTAGAAGAAGTGAAAACATTAAAAGAGCTCGATCAAATTCGTGTACAACAACTAGGTAAAAAAGGACCAATCACAGAAGTCCTTAAAAACATTAAAAACTTAGCCAACGAAGAGAAACCAAAAGTGGGGGCTCTTGCCAATGAATTACGTTCTGTCTTAGAAGAAAAAATCGCTTCAGTTAAAGAAGTATTAGAGGCAAAGCATTAGAAGAAGCGTTGCAATCTGAAACGATTGACGTCACAATGCCAGGACGTCCAATGGAACGCGGAACTGCGCACGTTTTAGCGCACGTTCAAGACCAAGTGCAAGATTTCTTCATCGGTCTTGGATACCAAGTGGTAGAAGGGCCAGAAGTGGAATCAGACCACTATAACTTCGAGATGATGAACTTGCCAAAAGATCACCCAGCGCGTGATATGCAAGATACATTCTACATCACTCCTGAGTACTTACTTCGTACACAAACTTCTCCAGTACAAGCTCGTACAATGGAAAAACATGACTTTACAAAAGGCCCATTGAAGATGTTAAGTCCGGGTCGTGTATTCCGTCGTGATAACGATGATGCGACTCACTCACATCAGTTCTATCAAATCGAAGGTCTTGTGATTGATAAACATATTACGATGTCAGACTTAAAAGGAACGCTTGCGGCATTTGCTAAAGAAATGTTCGGGGAAGACCGTGAAGTGCGTCTTCGCCCAAGTTACTTCCCATTTACGGAACCCTCTCTAGAAGTGGATATTAGCTGCTTCAAATGCGGTGGCGAAGGCTGTTCTGTATGTAAAGGAACAGGTTGGATTGAAGTATTAGGTAGTGGTATGGTTCATCCAAACGTTCTTGAAGCTGCTGGTGTAGATTCAAGTGTTTACGGTGGATTTGCCTTCGGATTAGGCCAAGACCGTATCGCAATGTTGAAATATGGGATTGAAGATATTCGTTCATTGTATACAAATGATGTGCGTTTCTTAAGCCAATTTACGAAAGAATCATAAGAGGAGGAAGAACATGAAATTATCATACGAATGGTTAAATGAATATATTGATTTATCAAAAATCACTCCTCAAGAATTAGGAGAAAAAATGTCTCGTACAGGGATCGAAGTCGATAGCGTAACGGTTCCAGGTGAAGGGTTAAAAGGATTAGTGGTTGGTTTAGCAACAGAAGTGGTTGACCACCCAGATTCAGATCACTTACACGTTGTTACAGTTGAAGTAGGAGCTGACGAGCCTCTTCAAATCGTGTGTGGCGCTCCAAATATCGCAGCAGGTCAAAAGGTGATTGTGGCGACTCACGGTGCACGCATTGCGGGCGGTCATAAAATTAAACGTGGGAAACTACGTGGTGTAGAATCTCAAGGAATGATATGTTCATTGCAAGAAATTGGTGTGCCAAGTAATTTAGTACCAAAAGAATACGAGGATGGAATTTACGTGTTCACAGATGACAGCATCGAAGTGGGAAGCGACGCTGTTCATGCATTAGCGCTTGATTCAGCAATCGTGGAACTCGACATCACTGCAAACCGTTCTGATGCGTTAAGCATGCGCGGTTCTGTTCACGAAATCGGTGCGATTTACAACTTGAAGAACAATTTAGAACCAGATGCATTCGAAAAAGGAACTTCTTCTGAAATTCCAGGCGTTGTTACAGTTTCTGTAGAAAACGAAACAGATGCTCCTGCATACCACGCATTCTTAATCGAAGGCGTTAAAGTGGCTCCAAGTCCACAATGGATGCAAAACCGTTTAATCGCAGCTGGCGTTCGTCCAATCAATAATTTAGTGGACGTAACCAACTACATCTTAATGGAATACGGTCAACCGCTTCATGCATTTGACTACGATAAATTACCTGAAAAAGCGATTCATGTTCGTCGTGCAACTGAAGGCGAAACAGTAGTGACTTTAGATGGGGAAGAACGTACATTAGAAAACGAAATCGTGATTACTTCAGGCGGCCAACCAGTCGCATTAGCTGGGGTAATGGGTGGATTAGACACTGAAATCTCAGAAGAGACAACTACAGTGTTATTAGAAGCAGCCTTGTTCGATCCTAAAGCGGTTCGTCTTGCGTCACAAAAACATAACTTACGTAGCGAATCAAGTGCTCGTTTCGAAAAAGGCATTAACAAAGCAACCATCGTTCAAGCCGGAAAACGCGCTGCAGCATTGATTGCCGAGCTTGGTGGTGGAACAGTGAAAGAAGAATTTGCTTCTGTACAAAGCTATGACTTAGAATTACCAGTTGTGAGCATCACTCTAGAACGCTTAAATCACGTGTTAGGAACAAGCTTAACCGTAGAAGAAGTGAAACAAGTCTTTGCACAATTAGAATATCCAACAGCTGTAGAAGGAACTCGTTTCGACGTGACAATTCCTGCATGGAGATTTGATATTTCAATCGAAGCAGACTTAGTGGAAGAAGTGGGCCGTATTTACGGATACGACAAGATTCCTGCAACATTACCAACAACTGAAAGTACAGTGGGTGGCTTAACAGACAAACAACGCTTCATCCGTTACACTCGTCAATTCATGCAAGGAGCTGGACTTTCACAAGCTTATACTTATGCGTTAACAACTCCAGAAAAATCAAAATGGTTTACGAAGAAAGACGCAACAAGCGTACGTTTAAGCTGGCCAATGAGTGAAGATCGTAGCGAATTACGTCAATCACTATTACCAAGTTTATTAGAAGCCGTTCAATACAATGTGGCTCGTTCACAAAACAACGTAAAATTATTCGAAGCAGGCCGTGTGTTCAAGTTAGGGACTGCTGGAAGTGAAGATTTCATCGAGAACGAAGTCATTGCGGGTATTTTAACAGGAGACGTGACAAGTGCAAACTGGAACCATAAAGCAGAGAAAGTTGATTTCCATGTGGTAAAAGGAATTCTAGAAGAGTACTTCTCACAACTAGACTGCTTAGACCGTGTCCGCTTTGAGCATTTAACAGACATCGAAGAATTACACCCAGGACAATCTGCACGCATTCTTTTAGACGGAGAAGTGATTGGTTTAATCGGTAAAGTTCATCCAACGGTTCAAAAAGCATTAGACTTACAAGACACATTCGTCTTCGAGTTAGATGTGGAACCATTACTTGCAGCTAACTTACAAGAAGCGGTGATTCAATCGGTTGCGAAATATCCAAGTATGACACGCGATATCGCGATTTTAGCCCCAACGTCATTAACACATGCCGAGTTAGTGGATGTGATTCGTGCAAATGCTGGTGAGTTCTTATCAAAAGTAACGTTATTCGACGTTTATAAAGGGGAACATGTGCCAGAAGGATTCCAATCATTAGCGTATTCATTATTGTTTGTGAACCGCAATGCGACGTTGGAGGAAGACGTTATTAAGTCCGCCATGACTCGCGTAGAAGAAGCATTAGTGGCTTTAGAAAACGTATCTATTCGATAAAAATAAAGTAAGTACGAAGATTATTTTTATGTAGTACTATAAAAACTTAGATTACCTTCGGTTATCTTCATAATAACGACAATAGCTGTATCGGATTGAGCCAAGGTCTCAATCCTACCGAGCTTTCAAACGGATGCTAGAAAATAAATTTCTAGCATCCGTAATTCGCATCGATTACACTCGCTATTGTTGTTATTATAGAAACCGAGGTAATCTTTTATTTTTATACATAAGATAATTAATCTTCGTACTTTTTATTGTGCTAGTTTATAAAGTGCTAATACTTCTTCTGAGCTCGTAAAATAAGAAGGACAAGGGGCACCGGCTCGAGCCGGTGTCTCTCGCCTTTGAAGTCTCAAAGCTGGAGTAGGAAATAAATTTCTTACTCCAGCTTATTCGTTTCAATGCTAGTCCCACTATTCTTTCAATAAACTGATTCTTTTTTTAGTAATCCTTGAACTTTAGTAAGTTAGTTTATCTAACCTCAATAACGCTTCTTCTACGCTCGCTAGAGAAGGAGAGACGATGAAATTATCATATATGATAATTTCCATATTTGATAATTATAGATTTAAGTTGGATTTGAACACGAATGAAATAGGAGTTATATAAAATTTTTGTTTGGAAATTTTGAAAAATCGTATTGAAAAAAATATTTAAATCAGCCGTATAATATAAGTCTAAAAAAACGAACAAGGAGATGTGTTATGAAGAAGAACGTTCGATATACGTTGCTCTTTCCTGGGATTGTTCTATTGTGCTTTTTCTTAGTCCTTCCGTTAATAAGTAGTTTACTTCCAACGGTATTCCCAGAAAGCAGTTTTTCTCTGCAACTGTATATTGATTTTTTCAAAGATTCCTATTTTATGGCGGTGTTAGGACGTACGCTTAGTATTTCCTTGATCGTTACTATTTTTTGTGCTGTTTTAGGATTGCCTGCAGCATACGTCATTTCTGGAGTATCGAAAAAATGGAGAGGAATTCTGATTGCGTTAACGCTATTCCCACTATTAACAAACTCTGTTATTCGAAGCTTTGCATGGATTACGATTCTTGGTAAAAACGGAGTCATTAATAATCTACTCATGATGTTTAGCGTAATTAACGAGCCGTTGTCACTTTTATATACAGATTTCTCGATTATTATTGGTTCAGTTTATTTATTTTTACCGACAATGATTATGACGCTCGTAGGAGTTCTGGAGAATATTGATGATGACCTGCTAGAAGCGGCGGCAACGCTTGGGCTTAGTCCTTTAAAAGGCTTCTTCAAGATTATCTTGCCACTGTCGCTACCAGGGATGATTGTCGGAAGTATCCTCGTATTTACAGGGACACTTACCGCATATACAACTCCACAATTATTAGGTGGAAATAAAAAAATGATGTTAGCGACATTACTTTACCAACGTGCGACAACGCTTGGGGATTGGACAAGTGCGAGTGTGATTGCGCTTGTGATGATTGTGATTACATTTGCCGTGATGAAGGCATTGAATCTCTTAGCGAAATCGATAGATAAGAGAGGTGGAGACATTGCGTAAAAATAAATTACTAACGATGATTGCGACTATTGTCTTCTTATTCCTATTCTTACCACTCGTGATTATCGTGATTACTTCCTTTGGGACAGAAGCGATTATTACCTTCCCGATTAAAGGATTTACAATTGACTGGTATATTATGGCGCTCACTTCAAAAGCTTTCATGTCGAGCTTACAACTCAGCTTACTAGTGGGCGTTGTAGCCACACTCCTTGCATTAGTGATTGGTGTGCCTGCAGCGTACGTATTATCCAGAGACCACTTTAAAGGGAAGAAATTAATGAAGGATTTCTTCTTATCGCCAACAATGATTCCAGGGATTGTCGTAGGGTATTCCCTCTATCAAATGATTGTTGTGAGTTTTAAATTCCCAATTCTACCGGGATTACTGATTGGGCACTTCCTCATTAGTATCCCATATGTGATTCGTGTCGTTGGCTCTAGTATGGAACAAGTCGATGTATCGATGGAAGAGGCTGCTTGGACACTTGGATGTACGAAGAAGAGAGCCTTTGCGATGGTGCTCTTACCAAATATCACTTCAGGAATTTTCGCGGCGTTCATGCTTTCGTTCGTGAACTCATTTAACAACGTTCCAGTATCGATGTTCTTATCTGGTCCAGGAGTGACCATGCTTCCAACGACTTTATTAAGTTATATGGAATTTAACTACGATCCATCTGTTTCAGCATTATCCGTGATTTTAATGTTTGTAACGATGGGGATTATGATTGCGATTGAAAAAACGTTGGGCTTAGCTTCCATTTCATAAGGAGAAAAAAATATGTCATTTGTAAAATTAACAGATGTAAATATGATTTACGATAATAAACATCATATTTTAAAAGATTTGAATTTATCGATTGAAAAACGGGGAATTGGTTTCCTTACTCGGTCCGAGTGGTTGTGGGGAAAACGACGACGCTTCGTATTGTAGCGGGACTCCTTAGTCAAAATAGTGGAACCTTCGAATTAGACGGTGAGGATATGACGAAAGTGCCTGTCCACCATCGACAATTCGGGATGGTATTCCAAAGTTACGCATTATTCCCGCATTTAACAGTGGCTGAAAATGTTGCGTTCGGATTGAAAGTGAGAAAAGAAAGTAAAGCAGTGATTGATGAGAAAGTCGCTAAAATGCTTGAAGTGTGCGGCTTGGCTGAACTTGGAAATCGCTATCCAAAAACAACTTTCAGGGGGACAAAGACAACGGGTGGCACTAGCCAGAGCACTGGTCATTGAACCAAAACTCTTATTACTCGACGAACCGTTAAGTAACTTGGATGCCAAACTTAGACTTCAAATGCGTCTAGAAATCAAACGCATCCAGCAACAATTCAAGATTACGACTTTATTCGTAACGCACGACCAAGAGGAATGTTTCTCTATTTCAGATAAGGTAGCCGTTATGAATAATGGAATTATCGAACAATACGGTACTCCTGAAGAAATCTATCAACATCCAACCACTGAGTTTGTTGCTCGCTTCATTGGATTTGAGAATTTCATCAAAGGAACAGTTCAAGAAAATCACACCGTTCAATTATCGAATGGACTCGTTATAGAAACGAGGGAACATACCAAGGAAGGCGATGTGACAGTAACGATTCGCCCAGACCATATCGAACTCTTAAACGAGGGCGATGGTGTTCTTCCAGGCGAAATTTTAGTAAGAACCTTCATCGGAAAAGCGTATCAGTATGAAGTGAAAACGGAAGTGGGAGTGCTTCTTGTGAACAATCCATCCGTTTTAGAAGTAGGAAGCCAAGTATCCCTATCTTTCCTAAAGATCATGTTATTGTGTTATAAAATAAAAATTTAAGGAGTGTACACACATGAAAAAATCAATTGTAGGTCTTGCCGTAGCATCGTTATTAGTCTTAGCAGGGTGTGGAAATAGCCAAGCGAATTTACCAAAGAATGATGCAACAACAACAGGAGGAGAGGCTTCAAAAGGAGCTTCTACAGAATTAGTTGTTTCAACATTTGGATTAAGCCAAGATATTGTAGAGCGTGACATTATCAAACCTTTTGAAGAAGCGAATGGTGTTAAAGTGACTTTAGAAGTCGGTAATGCTTCCGAACGTTTAACAAAAGTTCAAAGTGGTGGAAGTAACATTGACGTTATCGAGTTATCTCAATCAGGTTCTACAAAAGGAACAACAGAAGGATTATTTGAAACGGTGACTGAAAAAGAAATTCCAAATCTTGCTTTATTAACAGATGGGGCTAAAGAAGTGTTCCAAAACGGTGGAGGAATTCCGTTCTCTATTAACAGTATTGCAATTGTTTACGATAAAGAAAAACTTGGTCGTGAAATTAAAGATTGGAGCGACTTATGGTCAGAAGATTTGAAAGGCAAAGTGGCAATCCCTGATATTACAACAACTGGAGGCCCATTATTCTTATCTGTTGCGGCCGATAAAGGCGGAAAAGCCCTTAAAGATGATAAAGGGGAAGCTGCTTTCAAAGCACTTGAAGAATTGAAACCAAATATTGTTAAAAACATATTCTAAATCCAGTGACTTAGCAAATATGTTCCAAGCAGGGGAAGTAACAGTTGCAGTTGTTGTAGACTTTGCCATTCCTACTGTGAAAAAAGCAAACTCGAATGTTGTATCTGTCGTTCCTGAATCTGGAACGTATGCAAACTACAATACAGTGAATATCGTAAAAAACGCGAAAAACAAAGAAAATGCGTATAAATATGTAAATTTCCGTATTAGCACTGAAAACCAAACAGTGAAAGCTAAATCATTGAGTGAAGCTCCTGTTAATAAAGATGTAAAATTAGCAGATAACGAAGTGAAAACAATGACTTATGGGGACGTTGCGAAACGTGCAAAAACAGTTGATTTCAAACTTGTAAATGAAAACCTTAAAGCTTGGATTGACCAATGGAATAAAATCCTAAACCAATAGAATATTGAATTTTATTTAAGGACATATCAGAAACGAAATAGATGAAGCCGCTAGACGAATGTTAGACTAGTGGCTTTCTTCTACATCCTAGTTTTGATTGTTCTTATAATGGGATTCAATTAGAATAAAGAAGACAGGAAAGGGAGTGACAGTTTTGAGAATCGGTTATAAAAACGCATGGATTTTAACGATGGATGATGCCTTTACAGAATATCGAAGTGGGTACTTAGTGATGGAGGGGCACTTAATTGTTGAAGTAGGTGCGATGGATCAATTTGAGGAGAAGAAGGCAGATGATTGGATAGATGCACAGGGTGGAATCCTGCTTCCTGGATTCGTGAACGCTCATACGCATTGTGGGATGATTCCTTTCCGCTCATTAGGGGATGATTGCCCAGACCGCCTCAGACGCTTCCTATTTCCATTAGAGCAAGAAGTGGTTGACGAACCGTTAATTGCAAAAAGCACGGCCTATGCGATTGCGGAGATGCAGCTAGCAGGCGTAACTGCGATGTGTGATATGTATTATTTTGAAGATGCAGTTGCCAAAGTCGCCAAAGACATGAAGATGCGTTCTCTCGTAGGTGAAACGATTATCAATATGAAGACGCCCGATAGTGAAAATACTGACGAAGCCCTAGTGTATACTCAAGCATTTGTTGACAAGTGGAAAGGGGACGAACTCGTTCAGCCATTAATTGCCCCTCATGCTCCGAATACAAATACCGAAGAAGTGATGAGAGCGATTCTTGAGTTTGCTAAAGAAAACCAAGTTCCTATTACGCTTCATGTCTCTGAGATGACGTACGAGATGGATTATTTCCGAAAAACCTACAACCAAACACCCATTGAATTTTTAGAATCGCTTGGATTTTTCGAAGTGCCAGTCATTTTAGCGCACGGTATCCTCATGACAGAATCCGATATCGAAATTTTGGCGAAGTATCCAACCGTCAGCGTCGTTCATTGCATCGGCGCGAATACGAAGTCTGCAAAAGGAGTCGCACCAATTCGCAGTTTACTAGACCATGGAGTGACGGTTGGACTAGGAACGGACGGCCCAAGTAGCGGTAATACGCTGGATTTATTCATTCAAATGCGAATGGTAGCTAATTTCCATAAAACGCATCTGAAGGATCGTAGTGCGTTTCCAGCAAAAGAAATTGTGTCACTGGCGACAAAAGGTGGAGCAAAAGCACTTGGCCTTGATGAGGAAGTTGGCACACTCGAAATAGGCAAAAAAGCAGATATATTGCTTGTCGAAACGTCCTCAGTGAATATGTTTCCTGTGCATGATGCGTATGCGGCCTTGGTGTATTCTGCCAATGCCTCTAATGTCCAAGATGTATGGATTAATGGGGAAAGAGTCGTGGATAATAAGAAGCTAGTGAACGTAAGTCTAGAAGCACTTAAAAGAGAGTTGAAAGTCGAAATGACAACGTTTGAAGAGCGTGCTGTAGAACTATCGAACCAATTATCATTCAAATAAAGTAAGTACGAAGATTATTTTATGTAGTAGTATAAAAACTTAGATTACCTTCGGTTATCTTTATAATAACGACAATAGCTGTACCGGGAGTAAGACCAAAGACAAAAAAGGATTCACAGTGTGAATCCTTTTTGCTTTGTAGTCTTACCCCCGCAAGGCTAATTAGGATTAAGCGAATCACGAGTGATGAAGCTTAATGCAATCAGCTACTGCGTCTAACTCTATATTGTTTTTTTAAGTAAGGAATAAATTCCTAACTCCTGCTAATTCGCATCGATTACACTCGCTATTGTTGTTATTATAGAAACCGAGGTAATCTTTGTTTTTATACATAAGATAGCTAATCTTCGTACTTTTTTTATTGTGATAGTTTATAAAGTGCTAATACTCCTTCTACGTTCGCTGAGAAGGAAGGGAAGAGGATGACATTACCAAATATGGCAATTTTGTATCATTTTTGATACGTATCATAAATGATACAAAAGAAGATGTAACAAAAATGTGACGTCACATTTTTGTTACATCGTAAATTTTAGACAAGAACACAGCACCAAGGACATTCAAGGAATGTCTTTGGTGCTGTGTTTATTGGGTTGAGGTTATTTTTTTACATATCCATTTTTTTCTAATTTTTTAACAGCTTCACTATAATATAGTGGATCATTTTTTTGGTGGATATTTCTTTGGATTACGTTTGTTTAGTTCTACAAAGTCCATTGTATTATAGTCAAACGTGTTTTTACGGGTATATACCCCGTCCTTAAATTCAAGCGTTCCTTCGATTCCCTTAACACCTTTTGTTTCGTCAAAAGCCTTTTGTATTGTTACTTTAAATTGTTCTGGATCTTGACCCATTTCTTTTGGATTATAAACATAAGTACCTTCTTGTTTATAAACAACGTCATCTTTGTAGTAGTACTTCAATGTAACAGTAACACCAGGCTCTTTGTATTCGTAAGTTGCTTCGCCTGTTTGATTGCTTTTAGCAGATTGAGTGGTCGTCGCTTTTGTAGTTGCAGCTTGAGTAGTAGGTGCTTGTGTAGTTGCTTGAGCAACGGTTGTTTGCGCTGAAGTTTCATCAACTTTCTTTTCTCCACTTTGACATGCTGCTAGAGCAAAAGCAGTCGATAATAATGCAATAACTTTATAAGTCTTTTTCATGATTTTCTCCTTAAACATCGATTATATTATTTTTTTGTTGGAAACCAGCTTCTAAAAAGTACTTTTTCATGGCTTCGAAGCTCGTAGAATATTCATTCAGTTTAAATTTAGGATCAATTTCTTTTAGCTTAGCAACATCAATTTTTGTATAATCCATATCAAAAGTTTGGATTAGTTTTTCACCTTCAGTTTCAAGCTTAACGAGAAATCCTTCCATATCTTTTGAATTGTTCCTTCGTAATTTTATAAGTTGCTTCAACCGTTTCTTTTTTTGTGCCTTAGCAATGATTTCTTTTTGTTTCCTCTGTTATGCCAGGTAATGATGTAAAGTCAAAGATATTCTTAGAAATCTGTCTAGTCACTTGATCACCTTTATGATAAATGATCATAGTTGTAATGCTTCCTGGAAGAGAAATTTCGAATACAGCTTGTTCTTCCTTGGCGTTGGGATTGTCTGTTTGTGCAACGGTTGTTGGCGCGGTAGTCGTAGGAGAAGCCGTTGTTGTTTGCGTCGTTGTTTGCGCGACAGTGGTTTGAGCTTGCGTCGTTTGGACTACCGTTGTAGGATCCTTTTCTTCGGAATCTTTATTTTGTCCACAAGCAACCAGAAAGAAACCACATGTGGCAAGAAGAGCCAATTGTTTGGTACGTGTATTCATATTAATTTCCTTTCATAACGATTCCTTCGAGGATCAAGTAAGACTATTGAACTACTTTGAATCCTTCTTTAACTAGGAAGTTTTTAGTAACTTCATAGCTTACTGTATTATCATCTTTTGGTTTAAAGCTTGGAACGAGTTCTTTTAATTTAGCAAAGTCTGTTTTTGAATAGTCGATGGTAAAGTTTTGGATGACTTTACCATCTTTGAGCTCAACTGATGAAGAGATTCCTTCTACACCTTTATAAGCTGCAAAAGCTGTCTCGAGTTGTGTTTTGATTTGTTCTTCAGTAGCTTGAGTTTCCATTTCTTTTACGTTGTAAACATTCTCAGTCGTTTGTTTTACAAGAACGTCACCTTTAGAGTACATGATTACACGAGAAGTTACGCCCTTATCAGACTGTTCTAACACTGTTTTCTTTTCACCATCAGTTGCTGCAGTAGTTGTAGCTACCGTAGTTGTTGTTGGAGCGGTTGTTGTAGCAGTAGTAGTTGTTTCTTTTGTGGTAGATGATGTAGTAGTGGTTGTACTATTATCTTTTTGACCACAACCAGCTAATACTAAACCTGTAGTAAATAAAATGGCTAATACTTTCGTTTTTTTGTTCATGATCTTTTCCTCACTTTTCTTGTTTTAATTATAGGAAAACCGGACGAAGAGTATATTCTTCCCCCGGTTTTATGAATATCCTTTTATTTCTTTTCTTTGTATCCAGCTTGTAATAAAGATTCTTTAGAAGCTTTAAAGCTGATTTTATCGCCGTCTCCAGCGAATTCTTGAGGGAATGCTTTTCTTAACTCAGAAACTTTAGCTTTAGTGTAATCCACTGTTAAAGTTTGAATAAGAGTACCATCTTTAGATTCAATACTAGCAGTAACGCCATCAACAGCTGTATATTTATTATTTACTCCTTCGATTTGTTTTTTTAGCGTCTTCTTCAGTTACGCCTAATTGCTTTTAAATCATAAGTATTTGTAGCAGTTTGTTTTGTTACTAAATCGTTATTATAGTAATAAGTTAAAACTGAGTTTACTCCGTTTTGATTTAATTCAAATGAAGATGATTCTTCTTTACCGCATCCTAGTAATACGAATAGTGCTGCGAAAAAAACACAGCGATTAATTTCAAGGTTTTTTTCATGAAATTCATCCTTTCAATTTGTAATATATTTGTATTATAAATCTAAAGATTCTATTATGCAAGAAATTTTTGTAAAATTCTTGGGATTATCTAAAGAGAAGCATGTTCATTAGTTAGATTTTTATAGGGATATGCTATACTTAATCTATCGTGAAATGGAGGAAAGAAAATGAATCAAACAATCGATTTCTTAAAAGAATTAGTAGCCATTCCATCTCCAACAGGGTACACAAAAGATGTTCAAGATTATTTAATTGAAGTGTTAACGGATATGGGATACCAACCAAAACGTACAGCGAAAGGGCTTGTCATTGTAACCGTAGAAGGAGCAAACGATAAAGAGCAACGTGCTATTACGGCTCATATTGATACGCTTGGAGCGATTGTAAAGAGCAGTGAAACCAGACGGACGTTTGAAGTTGGATCGTATTGGTGGTTTTGCTTGGAATATGATTGAAGGAGAAAATTGTACCGTTCATATTGCCTCAAACGGAAATACGGTTTCAGGAACGATTTTATTGCATCAAACGAGTGTTCATGTATATAAAGAAGCCGGAACGGTCGAACGGAGTCAAGATAATATGGAAGTTCGATTAGATGAGAAAGTCACTAATGAAAAAGAGACGCGAGCTTTAGGAATCGAAGTGGGAGATTTTGTTTCTTTTGATCCACGATTTGTTGTCACACCAACCGGATTTGTTAAAAGTCGATTCTTAGATGATAAGGTTAGTGCAGCAATTTTACTTACCTTATTGAAGAAATATAAAAAAGAGGGAATTACCTTACCGGTAACGACTCACTTTATGTTTAGCTGTATTGAAGAAACGGGGACTGGAGCTAACAGTAGTATTCCTTCTGAAGTGGTTGAGTTTCTTGCAGTGGATATGGGAGCGATGGGGGACGACCAACAAACCGATGAATATACGGTTTCGATTTGTGTCAAAGATGGGTCTGGACCTTATAACTATGATTTCCGTCAACAGTTAGTCAGTCTTTGCAAGGAAAAAGAGATTCCGTTTAAACTAGATATTTATCCTTATTATGGAAGTGATGCTTCTGCAGCGATGCGAGCTGGGGCAGAAGTAAAACATGCACTGCTAGGAGCAGGAATTGAATCGAGTCACTCTTATGAAAGAACGCATATCGATTCTATTGAAGCCACAGAGTCCTTAGTGGATGCTTACTTATTAAGTGATTTAATCGAAGAATAACCGTAACCCTTCCCATAGATTTGTGGGAAGGTTTTTTTGCTTAAAAATTTGGAATATCTTTATTGACAGCACTCCCCCTCAAATAGTATACTCTAAAACGTAAAACTTACGATTTAAGAAAGTGGGAGATGAATGAATAAAAAAGAGAAGGTATTTCTAGGTGGAGCAGTTGCCTTAGGGCTTGTCTTCGCTTCAGGAATGATTTTAGCCAATCAACAAAGTCAAGTGAATCAAGTAGCAGAAAGTACGGTTGAACAAACGACGATTTCTCCTGAGCAGATGGCGAAGTATGAACAAGCTGCAAAGGAAATTAAAGAGAATAAACCTAAAACAATTGTGGGAGAAGTTTTTGAAAATGGGTATCTAAAGAAACATGGAGACCATTACCATTTTGTGTTTGGGACTCCACCTTCTGATGCGATTTATGAGCAAAAGAAACAAATTAGCCAAAACAACCATTCAGATGATGATTATGTCTTTAATCCAAAAGATATTGTGAGTGAAAATGAATTAGGGTTTGTGGTGAGACACGGAGACCACTATCACTTTATTTATCATTCACAACTGGCAAATGCTCAAACCGTTACTAGAGAAGATGAAACGGGGAAAAAACGGACTTGTAAATTACTCCGAATTCCTCATGGGGATCATTTCCATGATGTACTAGACTGCGGGGATGGAAGTACCAATTATACTTTTGATGATGAGCCTACGTCTCATCGTGGAGGAGGAACGAGTGGAACAGTTGCTGCTGCCTCTACTCCTTCAAGACAACATCAAAATAGTACGGCTACAACACCTACCGTTCAAACGTCTACAACAGATATGACGACACCAGGAGATAAAGAATTAACCTTACAATCTCCTGAAATTCAAAAATATTTGGATTATATTACGTATGCATATGGTGTAGAAAGAGATAGTATCAAATTCGAATCAGTTACCAATGATCAAGGTGAATATATTGGAAAAGTATTTGCCTTTCAAAATATGGAGCAAGGGCAAGATAAAAATCATATCCATCCTTGGGTCATTCCTTTGAAACGATTTGAAGTACCAAATTCTGATCCATCGATTCCTGCAGAAGTGAGACTTTCTCAGGAAATTGATTTAATTGCACGACGTATGGGAATTTCTCGTACAGCGATTCGTATTGTCAATGGACGTTTTGATATTCCACACGGTGACCACAGTCATTCAATGAATATCGTGAATAAAGATGGGATTGAAGCTTACGAAAAAAATAAATTGCCTGGAATCGTTCCACCATTTGTGGCAGGGGATTTAAATGAAGAAGAAGTGTTTCAAAAAATTGACGAGGTGAAAACTCACGCACAAGAGAAATACAAAGATGATCCAGTTGCTTTAAATCGAATTTTAGTGGCTTTAAATGAATATAAAGAGCAAGTGCAACAAAAAGGGAATTCAACAGAAGGCTTTCTTAAAGGACTAGAAAACTTTGAAAAGAAAGTCGTGAATAAAGAACAAGATGTTGAAAATTCGGTCACACCGCAAGAGCAAAAGATGAATGCAACTCATGAAGAAACAATTCGTAAGATTAGTGAGTTATCATTGAAAGACTACGGAGTTACTGCTGATGAGCTAAGAGATTTAGCTACAAAAGCAAGAGAAAGTGGAAAAGAAGCGCAAGTGAATGCAATTGCTTCATTAATTCAAGCATTACGGGATGCTAACGATCGTATTAGCATTGAAGGGATGCGCTATTTATACTTCCTTACACAACACGTACTAGACCAAGAATTACCAGCTACTTTAAGAGAAGAAGTGGCTAGCCTCATCAAACGATATATGGGATCTCGCTTGAACTTTGGAACGACAGCCGTTGAAGCGCTCATTATTGAATCTTATCGTACTAAATTAGCGATTAAAGAAGCGCATAAGAATTTTAATGGTAAAGTTGAAGGAACAATTGGTAAGAATCTAAAAGAGATTATGACACCGGCTTCTGCAGATGAACTAAGTATCTTAGAGGAAGCAAAAGATTTCTCTGAAGGCACTTTAGATGAAGCAGATAAAGATAATAGTATTCCTAAGAGCTCTATTTTAGACAAAAAAGTAGAGGAAAAATCTACTGAAGCTACAACAGTGTCATCAAGCACGTCAGAGACAACATCTACTTCTACGCAGGAGAGTACCGAGGAAAAGAGCACTAGTGCTCCTGAAACAGAAGCTTCAACCTCTCAAGAAGTTACAACAGAAGCTCCTAGTGAGACGACGAATGAACCAACGCAAAAATAGTGGGAAAAGAATAAGGAAATTAGAATGAACCCTCTTAAGAGCTAATAGGTGAAAAGGTACATTAAAAGCATGTCGAATGTTCTATTTTGGAACTTTGACATGCTTTCCTTTTAGTCAAAAAAAGAAATTATGTTATACTAATACAGCATTCTATACGAAGGAGGGGTTTAAATGAGCGTAATGCACTTTGGAGATAATACTTGGATTAACATCAATTCAGATTTGATTAGTGAATACTCATCCATTTATGATACGTATGAAATCGATGATGAAATGATTGAATATGCACTGGATAAAAATGAGCGAGCACATATGGAATATAACCGTCGAACGAAAACGCTGGTTGTTATTTATAATGTATTAAACTTGTCTAAAGAAGAGAACCACTATGAAACGATTCCGTTAACATTCATTGTTCGTCAAAATCAAATTGTTACGATTTCAAATAGTCAAAATGAATACATTATCGATGCGATCGTAGAAGAATTGGAAGAGAATCTTCATTGGAATGTGTTTAATCTTTTACTGCATAGCCTTTTTGTCATTTCGGAGCATTACTTCCCAGTAATTGAAAAATTAAATAAAGAACAGCAAAATATTAGCAAACTCCTTCGAAAGAAAACGACTAAGAATAATTTGTTTGCACTTTCCGATTTGGAAATTGGTGGAATGTATTTAGTATCTGCCACTAAGCAAAATGCAGTTGTATTAGAGCAATTGAAAACGCAACAAGCCTTTAAAGAATTCGATGATTTTGAAAGAGAGCAATTGGAAGACAATATTATCGAAGCAAAACAATTAGTTGAGATGACAGATTTACATCTTCAAATTTTAAGACAAATTTCCGGAACATATAACAATGTTTTGAATAATAATTTGAATGATACGATGAAATTTTTTTAACAGTTATTTCTATATTGATGACGATTCCAGATATTGTCACGGGATTTTTTGGAATGAACGTTCAAATTCCTTTGACGGAACTACGATATGGATGGGCCATTATTCTCTTCATCATTGCACTCGGTTGGATGGGCGCACTTAAAGTGATTCAAAAACTAATGAAAGATTAAAAAGAGCAACTTCCCTGGTTTGAGGAAGTTGCTCTTTCATTATTTCATTCGTTTTGCTTTTTCGGTATTGGCGAAGTGGAGTTTTGCGACTTTACGTAAAGTATTCATTCCGTTGTGTTTTAGAATTTTTGCAGCAATTTGGTCCACATTGCTTCCAGCACCACTTGGTAGTTTATACCCGAATTCTGTACTTAATGAGTCTAAACCATCCAGGAAAGCGCATCTAGCAATCATTGACGCCGCCGCTACAGCGATATGATGGCTTTCGCCTTTTGTAATAAAGTACGTTTTATTTTTATCGACTAAAGGCTGTCCTTTTAAATAACGATAATATAATTCTGGTTTACAAAATTGATCAATTAAATACCCTTCAGGTGATTCTGGCATTATTTTTTTCACTTAAGAGACGTAAGGCTTGGTTATGAAGAAGAGCCTTCATTTCATTTAAGTTTTTGACTTGTTGAACCTCATTGTATTTTTCAGGCCAAAGCGTCAATAATTTATACGGAATGACTTCTTTAATTTTAGGAACGAGAGCTCGGATTTGTTCATCCGTTAAATCTTTAGAGTCTTTCACTCCCATTTTTTTAAGAAGAGGGATATTTTCTTTTGAAACGTAAGCACTAGCAATCGTTAAAGGACCAAAGTAAGCTCCATTTCCAACCTCATCGCTTCCCATAACGCTCCAAGAAGAAAAATCCTTTGGAAGAGAAGGCGTGTCTTTTGATTTCTCTTCAGATGTTTCCATCAAGGATTCCAGCTGATTCTTTTGAATAAACGATTCAATGCCTTTTCCTTGAAATAGCACTTTTCCAGATTGATAGGCCGTAATGGTTAAGCCGTCAATCTTCAACCTTAAAACGGCGTGTGGAGGAGGGGACTCTACATATGAAGGATATTTTGCTTCTAATGCGGAAACCTGTTCGGGTGATAGTGTTAATGTTAATGAATTCATAGTAATCCTCCTTGTTCTTTTTAAGAATACCATGAGAACATTTATTCGTCTACTCCTTCAAAAAGAGGATTATTCGTGTTTTTTTGCTCAGAAAATGGTAAAATAAGGTGATATTATGAGGAATGGAGATGATCTATTGTGAAACAACCGAAATCAAGAGTTAAAGCAGTCATTGCCGGCAAATCCTATACGATTATTGGGAAAAAGTCTCAACAAGAAATGCAAAGTATTGTGAGAGTCTTACAAGAGCAATTAGATCAAATCACCCGAGTATCAGACAAATTATCGAATGAAGAAGTAGCACTCCTTGCAGCGATTAACGCTATTTCAAATCAATTCGAAAAACAAGAAGAAGTCGTCGCATTGAAGAAGCGAGTAGAGCAGTTAGAAAAAGAAGTGCAAAATGCGCATCATAAGCGACCTTCCATTGACTCAAAAAGAAAACAAGAATTAGAAAAACAATTTGAATTACAACAAGATTTGTTGAGAAGGTAGGGTTTATGATTACATTAATCATTTTATTTTTATTTAATCGTTGGAATCTATACGGGTGCCCGTAGAGGATTAACATTACAATTAGTTTATATTGCGGGTTACTTTATTACCTTTTTAGTGGCATTATTTACGCATGAAAAACTAGCTAAATTTTTATCGGTATTTATTCCGTATCCGTCCTATGTTCCCGGAAATCAATTAGCGATTTTCTCTGAAGAACAAGCAATGAATTTAGACCACTCATTTTATAGATTGATTTCATTTTTAGTGATTATGATTTTAGGTTGGTTAGTGGTTCGTTTCTTAGGATATATTGCGAGTGAATTAACATTTTTACCATTATTAAAAACAATTTAATACAATCAGCGGTGCGGCATTAGGATTCCTTATGAACTATTTATTTATTTATTTTGTTCTTTACGCGATTGCGATGATTCCACTGGCACCAGCACAAAAAAATGATTGAAGGCGGACTGCCAAACTTTATTATTACCAAAACTCCAATTGTGACACAAATTGTTTCAAGTTGGTTATTACCTAAATAAAAACGAGAGCGTGGAACAGATTTGTTCCACGTTTTTTAAGAAAGAAGGACTGTTATGAATTCGAAAATCGAAAAGGTTTTAGAATTTGATAAAATTAGAGCCCAATTAGCTGAATATGCAACCTCTGAAAAAGGAAAACAAATGATTAAAGAACTTCCAATAGAGGTGGAAGAAAAGGCGATTCAAAATAAAATTGAAGAAACAGCAGATGGAGTTGAGCTTCTTCGCTTAAAACAAGGGATTCCGATTCCACGGTTGAAAGATATTAGTTTCGCCTTGAAACGATTGGAATTAGAAGCGGGATTAAATGGGCGCGAATTAAGTGATATTTTACGAGTGCTAACGACAACACACGAGGTAGAACGTTTCTTTGAAAAAGTCGAAGAAGAAGAGATTGCATTAAAACGTATCCCTCGACTAGTTGAAAAATTAGAAAGTATTCCTGATGTGACTAAGGAACTGGAAGCATCGATTCGAGAGGATGGATATGTATTAGATAGTGCATCTCCTACTTTGCACGGAATTCGCGTAGGCATTCAGAAAAAGGAACAAGAAATTCGTCGCCAAATGGATCAATATCTCACTGGTAAGAATGCCCAGTATTTAAGTGATACGATTATCACCATTCGGAATGACCGTTATGTACTTCCAGTAAAAGCAGAATATAAATCTGTATTTGGAGGTACTGTACATGACCAAAGTGCAACGGGACAGACTCTTTTCATGGAGCCTCAAGCAGTTGTTAATTTGAATAATAAATTACGAGAATATCAAGTCCAAGAAAAGCGTGAAGTAGAACGCATTTTATGGGAACTTTCTCAAAAACTCATGCCATACACGAATTCATTGCATCAAAATCATTATGTATTAGCACGATTAGACTTAGTGAATGCAAAGGCTCTATATGCTAATGAAATAAAGGCAACAGAACCTATTATTGACCGTCAGAATCATGTGGCGCTTTGGAAAGCATGGCACCCACTATTAGACCGTGAGAAGGCTGTCGCAAACGATATTATTCTTGGAGAAGAGTATCAAGCGATTGTTATTACAGGGCCGAATACAGGGGGGAAAACAATCCTCTTGAAGACGGTTGGAGTCATTCAATTAATGGCACAAATGGGACTCTATATTCCTGCGGGCGAAAATAGCCGTGTAGGAATCTTTACCGAGATTTTTGCAGATATCGGGGATGAGCAATCGATTGAACAAAATTTATCAACATTCTCATCTCATATGTCGAATATCGTCTCTATTTTGAAGCAAATTAATGATAAGAGCTTGCTGTTAATCGACGAAATTGGGTCAGGAACCGATCCACAAGAAGGATCTTCACTTGCGATTGCGATTCTCGATTATATTGCAAGTAAGCAAAGTTATGTGATTGCTTCGACACACTATCCGGAGTTGAAGGCCTATGGGTATGATCGTCCTAAAACCATTAATGCGAGTATGGAGTTTGATGGAGACACTCTTCAACCGACATACCAACTCCTACTTGGAGTACCAGGGCGTAGTAATGCCTTTGATATTTCAAAACGATTAGGCTTACCAAGCATTATTATCGACCAAGCACGCGGACTTTTATCAGAGGAAGACCAAGACTTGAATGCGATGATTAGTGACCTTGAGCAAAAACGTCGCCGTGCGCAGCGTGATGCCGATAAGATGCGTCATCAATTAGAGTTAAGTACACAGCTATTAGAAGATTTGCAAAAGGAAACTGAACAGTTTAAAGCAAATAAAGCAAGACTTCTGGAAGAAGCTAAAGAGCGTGCAAATACTTTAATTGAACAAAGTAAGGATGATGCGGATAAAATCTTATCAGAAATCCGTGAATTACAACTGAGAAGTAAACAAAGTACGGTTAAAGAACATGAAATGATTGAGAAAAAGACAGCTTTAACAGACTTGAAACATGAGCAAGCCTTGAAGAAGAACAAGGTGCTTCGCAAAGAAAAAGCGAAGAAGGCGATGCAAGTCGGACAAAGTGTCGAAGTTCTTTCATTTGGACAACGCGGAACGCTTGTTGAAAAAGTCAGTGACGAGGAATGGGTTGTTCAAATGGGGATTATCAAGATGAAGATTGCTATAGAAGACTTAGCCCCAATTGCCGAGGCGCAAGAAGCTAAACAACAAGTGATTGTGAAAAGTGCTAGAAGTAGTCATGTCTCTTCAGAATTAGACTTACGTGGAAAACGATATGAAGAAGCGATGAAGGATTTAGAGTTTATATCTGGATGCAGCCATTCTTGCGAACTATCCACGTGTCACGATTATTCATGGACGTGGAACAGGAGCCATCCAGCAAGGCGTTCATAAGGTGCTACGTAGCCACCGCTCTGTTGCTAGTTATGAATTTGCACCAATGAATACAGGTGGAAATGGGGCGACCATCGTGACCTTTTTCAAAGTAAACCGTGAGCAGAATAGTTGGTCACCTGTCGAGGGTATTGCTATACTAGGTTTATAGAAAAAGGAAAGGATGATTTCAATGGTAAAATCATTAACAGATAAAAATTTTGTAGAAGAAACTAAAGATGGAGTCGTTTTAGTAGACTTTTGGGCTACATGGTGTGGACCATGTCGTATGCAAGGACCAGTTATTGACCAATTAGACGAGGAAATGGGAGACAAAGTTACTTTCACTAAAGTGGATGTGGACGAAAACCCTGAAACCGCTCGTGCTTTTGGAATTATGAGCATCCCAACTTTATTAATCAAAAAAGATGGAGAAGTGGTTAATAAAGTAGTTGGCTACCATGCTAAAGAACAATTAGAAGAATTGTTAGCACAATATTTATAAAATCATATTTTTTTAATGGAGTGATGAAGCAAGGAGAATCCTTGTTTTATCACTCTTTTTATTTTCAAAAATTTTTTTAAAAAAAGTGTTGACAAAATAGTTTTTTTAGTTTTATAGTTAATTACACAAGTAACTAACCAACAAACATAAAAACTTAAAGGAGGTGCGTTATGAAATTTGATTTTTCAAAGTGATATCCCGTTATTTCAACAAGTAGCCAATCAACTAGAAGAAGAAATCTTCCATGAAATCTACAAAGAAGGAGATCAAGTACCGTCGACAACTGAGATTTCCACAGGGTATCAAATCAATCCAGCAACCGTATTGAAAGGAATGAACTTACTCGTGAGCGAACAAGTATTAGAAAAAAGAAGAGGTCTTGGAACGTTTGTAGCAGAAGGGGCAAGAAAAATTATTCTAAGTAAAAAGCAAAAATGAATTTGCGAATCAGATGGTCCCAAATTTTTTTAAAAAGAAGCGCAAGCACTAGGAATTACAAAAGAAGAATTAGTTAAAAATTATCGAAGGAGGGTTCCTAAAATGACAATCCAAGTGAAAGGGTTAAGAAAGAAGTATTTCAATAAAGAAGCTGTAAAAGGGGTCGATTTTACGATTGAACCTGAGAGTATTATTGGCCTATTAGGTCGAAATGGAGCTGGAAAGAGTACCGTTTTAAATATGATTGCTCGTCGTATCGAGAAAGACAGGTGGAGACATCACTCTTGATGGCGTGGATCTTCATAAAACTCCAAGGGTGATGCATCAAGTGTACTTATCGAGTACAGAAAATTGGTTCCCAAAAGAATATAAATTTAAAGATTTATTATCTATTTATAAGAAAACTTATCCGGAATTCGACAGTGACTTTGCAGAAGATTTAATTAAAGTCTTTGGAGTCAATGTGAAAGAAAGATTTTCAAAAGCCTCTACTGGATATCAAAGCATTATGAAAATTATCCTAGCGCTTTGTAATCCTAGTGAGTACATCTTTATGGATGAACCAGTACTAGGATTAGATGCGAATCATCGTCATATTTTTAACAAAAAATTACTGGAAGCTTATGCAAGAAATCCACGGACATTTGTCATTGCAACGCATTTAATCGAAGAAGTTGCCACCATTCTGGAAAAAGTCATTGTTATTAAAGATGGTGTGGTTACAGAGGAAGTGATGGTGGAAGAGGTTCTTGGAAAAGGATATGTTGTTAGCGGTGCTACAAGCCTAGTTCAAGAATTTGTAGCAGATAAGAAAGTACTAGAAACCGAACAAATTGGAAATATCACGCGCGCAGTAGTGATTGGGAAAAAAGGGGAGACTCCTCAAGGATTAGATTTTTCACCATTAACATTGCAAGATTACTTTATTTCAATTACTCGAAAGGAGAATGAATAAGATGGACCGTTTAGTATCAGTTGTTAGCATGGGACTAGTGAAAAGATGGAAATCGATTTTAATCTTTTTAGGAATTTGGTGGGTTTTCGCAGGCCTATTCATGAAAATTTTTGCAAATGGAGATTTTACTTTATTTGGAGTCTATTTCCCAATTTATTTTGATAATGAAGTCGGACTCATTATTTTAATCATCGGAATTGCTTATATCATTGAACAATTCCGCCTAGAAAGCCAACTAGGATTAACGAGAAATGAACAAATTCAAAGTCTCTTTATTCAAACAATTGTTGATTCACTCATTTTAACATTTATCTTTAGCGTATTGTTACCATTTAGAGAAGGAATCACAGTATTCAATACAATCAAAATTGAATCAAGGTTAAGCACTTTGTATAATCCTGAAAATCTATTTTTAAGTATTGCAGCTTTCTTTGCGCAAGTATTATTGATTCATCTGATTGCAAATGTGATTGGAATTGTTATGAATAAAATGCCATTAAAAACAGGCCTATTCGCACTTGGGGGAGTTACTTTATTAATGGGGATTCTATTCAGTGGAGTGAGTCATCAAGGGAAGGAATTACCAGATTTCGTTAAATTTATCATTCAACTAGGAAAATCTATCAATGAACACCCTGGCTGGGCTATTTCAATAACTTTCTTAGTAGTGATCGTTCTCTTAATATTAGTGACTAGAAAACATCAAAGTAAAGATCCAAACGTAGCATAAAAAACGAGGACTTCTGCCTAGCAGGAGTTCTTTTTGTTTAGTGCGGAGGTTTCTCCCCTTTCTTTTTTAGTCACCTGGTCGTATTGCAAAACGTTATGAGCACCATTGTTTGAATGAAAAGGTCGGAGGAGTCAAACGGAGGGCCTATCGGATTCTATAGTGTGAGTAATAGCGAGTGTAACTGATGCGAATTAGCAGTAGTTAGGAATTTATTCCTTACTACTGGTTTGAGCTCAATAGGTGAGAGACCACGGCTCGAACCGCTACAGCTATTACAAACACTATTAAGATATCCGATAAAGGCACGCAGTGTAGACTCTCCAAAGCCTTTTCATTCAAACACCGAAGGGTCTTCTCTTTGATTAACTTTTTCATAATACGAACCACTTTTGAATCAGTCATGTTTGAACTATGGTATACTATAGAAGACAAAAGATAGAGAGGTTGGCAAAATATGAAAAGACCAATTGGATTTATTGATTCTGGAGTTGGAGGCTTAACGGTTCTCAAAGAGGCCTTAAAACAATTACCAAACGAATCAATGATCTTTCTTAGGAGATTCTGCTCGTTGCCCATATGGGACTAGACCCGAAAGAGGAAATTCGCCAATATACGTTGGAAATGGTGCAATTTTTACTGCAAAAGAATATAAAAATGCTGGTTATTGCCTGTAACACGGCCACAGCAGTCGTTTTAGAGGAATTACAACAAACTTTAGAAATTCCGGTAGTGGGAGTGATTCAACCAGGAAGTTTGGCAGCCATCAAGCAAACATCTAATGACCGAATCGGAGTATTGGGGACGAATGCTACGATTTCAAGTAAAGTGTATCCAAAAACAATGCATGACAAGAATAAGAACATTCAAGTATTTGATATTGCTTGTCCAAACTTTGTTCCCCTTGTCGAAAATAATCAATCGGACACGCCTGAAGCTTGGGAGATTGTAAATGAAACCCTCAAACCGTTAGAAGGTACCAATGTAGATACAGTAATTTTGGGTTGTACACATTATCCACTTTTAAGAAAAACGATTCAAAAAGTCGTAGGAGATCAAGTTTCCTTGATTGATTCAGGTGCAGAAACTGTATCAAGTGTGAGTGCTCTTTTAGATTATTGCAAACTCAGTGAAACTCCTGAAACGAATCCAAATCCCACTTTAGAAATTTATACAACTGGAGATGCAACCCTTTTTGAAGAGATTGCGGAAAAATTGGCTCCACAGAAAAGGTTTAGAGGTGAAGACGGTGACTTTAGAGGAAAAATTAACGCCTATCCAACTTGGAAAAGAAATTGTTATTGCAACGAATAATGTTGGAAAAGCAAAAGAATTTGCCAAAATTTTTGAACCAAAAGGCTATAAGGTTAAAAACCTTAAAAGATTTCCCAGAATTAGATGAAGTTGAGGAAACTGGAACGACTTTTGAGGAAAATGCGAGACTGAAAGCAGAGACGATTGCGAATGCTTTACAAACAATTGTTTTGGCTGATGATTCAGGACTTTGTGTAGATGCTCTAGAAGGACTTCCTGGAGTTTATTCAGCAAGATTTGCAGGAGAAGAAAAGAATGATGCGGCTAATAATGCCAAACTGTTATCTGAACTAGGTGGGCTTAAAGGAAAGGAAAGGGCAGCTCATTTCACATGTTGTTTAGTTTTAGCGGCGCCGTTTAAAGAATCCCTTGTGGTACAGGCAGAATGTCACGGAGAAATTGCCACATTACCATCAGGAGACAGTGGATTTGGTTATGATCCATTATTTTTAGTGCCAGAGTATCAAAAAACATTTGCGGAGCTCGGAATGGATATCAAAAATAAAATTAGCCACCGCGCAAAAGCGATTGAATTACTGGTTGAAAAATGGGAACAATGGACAAACTCTTTAGGAGCTGTGGAGGAAACAGAATGAAAATAGTCATTGTCAGTGATAATCATGGTCAAGAGTTGACGCTTCGGAAAATTTTTGATCATTTTTCTGGAGAAAAAGTAACTTTTGTTCATACAGGGGATTCCGAATTTCCTTATAAGGATGAATTATTATCTCAATGTGTAAGAGTCACAGGGAATTGTGATTATGATATGGAGTATCCTGAGTTTGAGGTGTTTGAAGTAGAAGGAATTACGTTCTTTGTCACTCATGGGCATCATCAATATGTAAATGCTGGGAGAGAGTATTTAGCAAACATGGCTAAAGAAAAAGGAGCTAGTATTGCTTTGTACGGGCACACTCATAAGCTAAATGCAGAAACTGTTGATGGAGTTTTATGTATTAATTCAGGGTCGACAAATTTTCCAAGAGGGACTTATTCAGGAACTGCGAGTTATGCTGTATTAGAGATTTTATCAAAAGAACAAATTCGTTTAACGTATTATACGACGAAGCATGAAGTATTAGATGATTTAGTTTTAAACTATACTTGGAGTCCTGAAGGAGGTTATACACTTGATTCATAAGAGAATACAAGAATTATTATTGGAAAATCGAGAGCAGCTCTTTATTGATGCTGAGAATGTAGCGATTCTACAAGAAGACCATACATTAGAGCATGCCATGTTAGTTCTTACGAATGTACGATATTCTTTAATCCCCGTTTTGAATAAAGAAAATCAAATTGTAGGCTTAGTGTCTTTAGCGATGATTTTGCAAAAGATTACTGGAGTCGAACAAATTCATATGAATCAACTCAGTAAGTATAAAGTTCGTGATGTCATGAAGACGGAGTTTCCAACGATTTTCGTTGATACAGATATGGAAGATGTATTGAGGGATTTGGTGGATCAAAGTTTTATTTGTATTACGAATGAAAACCAAGAATTTCTAGGGATTGTAACCAGAAAAGAAGTGTTGAAACGCATTAATTTCATGGTTCATGAATTAACTAGAGAATTTGATTTAGTTGAAAAATAAAAAAAGAAGGCGAAAAATTTTTTTCGCCTTCTTTTATTTTGTCAGATAGGGAATCGTTGGAGTCGAAAGGTCGATTCCTTTTTTTAATAATGCTTCTTGATATAAGGTTAAGTATTTTTTTGATAAGTCGCATGTTGCAATCCATTCTTCGTCATAATGGAAATCGTGAAGACAAATTGTCCAGTTGGTTTGGTTTGAGGACCTACAATATTTGGAGCAGAAGCTAGAGCCTCATCTGATTTAGCATAACGAGTATTCACGGCTTCGATGGTTTCATAGACCGTTTTTAAATCAACATTACTATTGAGTGGAAGTTCGATTAAAGCTCTCATATTTCCTCTAGACTGGTTACTAACGATGGTAATGTTACGATTGGGAATGTAATGAAGGGTTCCATCATATCCTCGAACTTGGGTTGTACGAACGCCAACGCTCGCAATCGTCCCAGAAATAGTATTAATTAAAACAGCATCCCCGACTTCAAATTGACGTTCCATTAAGATAAACAATCCATTGATGACATCTGATAAGAAACCTTGTGCTCCTAGACCTAAAAGCAACCCCAGCGATTCCGGCACCTGCTAGTAAACTAGAAATTGGGACTCCGATAATCGAAAGAATCCAATAAATCAAAAATGAAATATAAGAAATAATCCAACATATTCTCTAATAATTTAAGAATGGTTTTTCTTGCGACTTTCCGATTGAGTAGAGACTCTCATAGAAGAGAGAATGGTTTTCTTAAAGAGAAAATGGGCTAGTTTTTTTCCTAAATAAAAATAGTAAAAAAATAAAATGACGAGTGAGAGTAGTTTAGTAAAAAAAGATTAGATAAAATAGATTCCCATTCAATCCCATTCCAATAATTGATAAAGAAATTAGAGATGGAATCGTACCATAAAAAAATACACGCATAATAAGTCTTCCTTTAAATTTGAATACAATTAGTGTAGCATACAAAAAATGAATGAAAGAGATTGAATTTGCAAAAGAATTTGATGGTAATTTTTAAAGGGATAGTGTTATGATTGAATCATACTAGAAGATTGGAGGAATGGCTCAATGACAGGTATTGAGATTGCTGCATTAATAGCTGCATGTGCTTTATTAGCCTTAGTAGTTTTTGTGATTGTCAAAGTATCACCGATTTTATCAAAATTAAATAAAACCGTTGAGAATATGAATCATTCATTAGAGATTATTACTAAAGATGTAGACAGCCTCTCAATTGAAGTAGAGGGATTATTAAATAAAAGCCAATGTATTGGTGGACGATATCAATGGCAAATTAAAAGCCACTGATCCATTATTTACTGCAGCTGGAGATTTAGGTGTGACAATTTCAGATGTGAATGCATCTTCACGAAATCTAGCAACAAAAAGCAGTAAAAACTTTCTAAAACGAGTCGTGTAGCTACGGCAGTTAACTTCGGAAGAGCATTTTTTTCCAAAAAGAAAAAAATATAATTAATGAAATGGAGTGTTGAACATGAGTAAAAAAATGCGGATTTTTATTAGGAGCATTAATCGGGGAACAGCAGCAGCAGTAACTGCATTGCTATTTGCACCAAAATCAGGAAAAGAATTACGTGAAGATTTAGCAAAAGAAGCTGATCGTTATAAAGAACAACTGTCAGAATATGGTGAAATTGCTTTAGCAAAAGGAGCAGAATTCACTGAAGTTGCCAAAGCTTCAACTCAAGATATTCGTATTAACTTACAAGAACAAGCTTCTCATCTAAAAGAACAAGTTTCTAAACATACTGAAAACTTAAAAGACCAATTCAACGAAACAGTTGATAAAGTAAAAAGAAAACTTCTCTAAACAAAAAAAGAAGAGTCAGCTGAAGTGGTTGCTGAATTAGCAGAAGATGTAAAAAGAAAAAAAGCTCAAGATGTGAAAGAAGAAGCTAAAAAAAGAAGCATAATAATGCATCCTTAAAAAGGCTGGGAAATTCCCCAGCCTTTTTTGTTTGTCTAAAAATCATATTTTACTTTAGTGAAGAGTTTTGAACCATTTTCGGTAACAGCTAAACAGTCTTCGATACGAACACCGAAGTCACCTGAAATATAAACACCAGGTTCTACAGAGAAACACATACCTTCAACGAGTTCCATATCATTTCCTTCCATGATTGAAGGAAATTCATGTACGCTTTGGCCAATCCCGTGTCCAAGGCGATGGATGAAATATTCACCGTATCCAGCTTCTGTAATAATATCACGAGCGATTTTTATCAATTTGGCTTGCTTTCATCCCTGGTTTTACAGCTGCGATAGCTGTATCATGCGCTTTTTGAACGATATCATAGATTTCTTGATGACGTGGATTTTTTTCCTGGCTATTTCCAAAGAAGACGGTACGTGTAATGTCACTTGCGTACCCATCTACCATTGTACCAAGGTCAAATAGAACCCATTCATTTTCTTTAAGGGTGCGGTCTCCAGGTTCACCGTGAGGATCTGCCGCGTGATCTCCAAAGAGCACCATGGTATCAAAGCTCATCTGAGAGACGCCGAGTTTTTTCATTTCAAATTCGATGATGGCTACCACTTCACGTTCGCTGATGCCTACCTTTAAGGCGTTCTTCCCGATTTCAATCGCTTTGTCAGCAAAGGTTCCAGAGTAGACCAATTTTTCAACGGCTTCTTGATCTTTTACAAGACGAAGTTGTTGAACGATTGGCGTTAAATCTACAGAAAAATGAACCTCTTTAAAATGCTTTTGAACTTGTTCTGCGGCAAAAAGAGAGAAGTCCACTTTCTCTACTGCAAAATTGGACTGAGCAGGGAAGTATTCTTTAATCGCATCTGATAAGAGCTTCCATCCATCTTCATGATCATGATAGCTTTTCACGATATAAATCTGGTTCCGCTTTTTGAGCCACTTGATGCTCCAATGCGGGAACAAATAATAGTGGGAGTAGCGCTTGGGTGAGTAGACAAGAGCCACAATACGCTCATGAGGATCTGTTGAAAAATTCGTCAAAAGACGAATGGTTTCAGGATTTTGGATTAGAGCAATCGGATTGTTTTGTTTTGATAATTCAGTTTCTAGTTGTTTGAAAGTAGGGTTTAAATTCATATAGATCATCTCCTTAAAACTATTGTAGCATACTTATTATATCAAGAATGTAAATAGTTTCAAAAAGTTTTTGAAAATTTTCGTTAAACGCTTGCATTAATTTTATGAAAGTGCTACCCTAATGATAGATGAAAAGATGCACAAAGGAGATTTGTAGATGGAAAAGCAAACAATTACGATTTATGATGTTGCGCGTGAAGCGAACGTATCCATGGCTACAGTATCGCGTGTTGTTAATGGAAATCCAAACGTTAAACCAGCAACTCGTAAGAGAGTTTTAGATGTAATTGACGAATTGGATTATCGTCCAAATGCCGTTGCACGTGGGTTAGCGAGTAAAAAAACAACGACTGTGGGAGTTATTATTCCTGATGTTACAAACCTTTATTTTGCTAGTTTAGCTCGTGGGATTGATGACATTGCTACAATGTATAAATATAACATCATTTTAGCAAACTCAGACCAAAAATAATCATAAAGAAATTCAAGTGTTAAATACTTTGTTCTCTAAACAAGTAGATGGAATTTTATACATGGGAAACCATCTAACACCTGAATTACGTGCTGAAATTGTTCGTTCAAAAACACCGATTGTGTTAGCAGGAACAATGGATGCAGAACATGAAATTGCTTCAGTAAATATCGATTTCAATGAAGCAACAAGAGAAGTAGTGGAAACTTTAATTGAAAATGGACATAAGAAAATTGCTTTTGTCACTGCTGCAATGAAAAATGTAGCTTCAGTTGATTTCCGTTTAGAAGGATATAAAGCTGCTTTAGAAAAAGCAGGACTTAAATTTGACGAAAAATTAGTTTACGAAGTTCCTCTAACCTATCATGCAGGGGAGTCTATAGCTGAACGCATCCACAAAGCAGGTGCGACTGCTGCGGTGGTAACTGATGATGAAACTTCAGTAGGATTATTAAACGGATTAATCGATTTAGGCGTTAAAGTTCCTGAAAAAAATTTGAATTGGTTTCAAGCAACAATTCTAAATTAACGAAAAATGACTCGTCCAATTCTTTTCAACGATTGCACCTCCTTTGTATGATATTGGTGCCGTTGCGATGCGTCTTTTAACAAAAGATTATGAATAAAGAAGAAATAGTAGATTCTGAAATTACGTTTACCATACAAGATTGAATGGAGAAATACTACTAAATAAGTAGTGCTCACTTTAAAAATTACATATAAAAAGGCTGGACATTGTCCAGCCTTTTTATATTAGTTTCGATCGAGTTGTTTGACTTTGAGTCGAAGGAGATTGAGTGGTTTCCTCTTTCTTTTCATTCTTCTTCTCATCTTTTTTTCTCGTCTTTCTTTTCGTCCTTCTTGGTATCTTTCTTCTCCTCTTTCTTAGGAGTGGCTTTATTCCAGAAGTTATTCATTTCTTCAGGAGTAGCTCCAATAGCGAAGTTGTAGAAAGGATTCATCGGTGGGAAATCCTTCTTGAACCAGTCAGTCGTCATTCCACCACTGATCGAGTAGGTTCCGCCGTTTTCAGCTTTGAATGTTCCGGCTTTCGTACCTGTTGTGGATACAACAGAATCACGATAAACAGAATCTGGTTGTTTAAAGGTTGTTTCTTTACCGATTAATTCAGGATTTGCTTCATAAGCGGCCTTCATTAAGTAAGTCCATTGACGTTGACTTCTAGTAGTTGGTTCTCCGTATCCATCACCAGCAGTAATAGCATAACGGGCATTATAGAAGTTATCGTATCCAATCCAAGAACCTAACGTTACGGTTGGGGTATATGCGACAAACCAGTTATCAATTTCATTTTCAGAAGTACCAGTCTTACCAGCTAAGTCTGAACTGAAACCCATATTTCCCTTCATATTGTAGAATTGAGTCGAATTTGCAATATCTTGAAGCATATTCGTTGTTAAATAAGACGTTGCTTCAGAGAAGACACGTTCTTTTTTGTCTTCGTGTTGATAGACAATATTTCCTCTGGAATCTTCAATTTTTTCGATTAAGTAAGCATCATGGTGTTCACCACCATTTGCTAAAGTAGAGAAGGCACTTGTTTGTTCTAAAACAGTCGGACCTGTTCGAGTTCCACCAATGGAGAGGGCGATATTTTGATACTCATCTTCAGTGATTCCTTTAATACCCATCTTCTTCAAGTATTCACCTGCATTAATGCCTTTTTGAAGCATTGTTTGGTAAATCTTGATAACAGGATTGTTAAACGAACGGAATAGTGCATAACGGACCGTTAAGAATTGGTTCGTTATTGTGTTTCCGTAGTTTGTTGGTTGCCAGTAAGTTCCATTTCCTTGAGGAATACTTACTTTAGTATCTGGAACAATACTTGCTGGATAAATCAGATTATTTTCAATAGCAGGAGCATAAACCAAGATTGGTTTAATAGTTGACCCTGGTGAACGGTGCGTAGTAAACGCGTGGTCTACTTGGTTTGATTCGAAATCTCGACCAGCAACAAATCCAAGAATACGACCTGTTTTATTTTCAATCATGACCGCTCCATTTTGAGCAGGTTCTGTTTGTGTTTTGGTTTCTCCAGTATTTTGATCAACATATTGTGTATTATACGTTGGTCCAATTTGGTTTCCATAACTTGCAATCGCTTTTTGCATTGCATCATAGACTTTTTGATCGATTGTTGATGTAATCTTATATCCTGAAGAACTTAGCTCACGACTAGCTTCATCGTAATATTTGCTGTAAAGCTCTGAGTCATTACGAACTTCATCATAAGTTAATTTATTCTTTTGAGCTGCTTTAGTGATTAAGACTTTAATCGCTTCACGGTTAACAGCTTGGTAAAGATAAGATTGTCTATCTGAAGAAATTTCTTTTGGCGGAAGGAAGTCTTTTGTAATATCATACGCTAGAGCTTCTTCGTATTGTTCTTTAGTAATTTTGTTTTCACGATACATACTAAAGAGAACAAATTTCATCCGTTCAATACCCGCAGAAGTATCTTCTTTTAAGGTAGCTTGGTTTGTGTATGGAGTATACACAATCGGATTTTGTGGCATCCCAACAAGATAAGCAGCTTGTGGTAGGGTTAAATCTTTTGCAGCCACACCGAAAACACCTTGAGCGGCTTCTTCGATTCCGGCGATATTTAATCCATTATGATTTCGACCAAATGAAGAAACATTTAAGTAGGCTTCTAAAATTTGATCTTTTCGTAAAGTGTTTTTCAAGACGTAATGCGTATAGAAATTTCGTTGGCTTTTCCGTTTGAAAGTAACTTCACTCGTCAAGATTTGTTGCTTAATTAATTGTTGCGTAAGAGTGGAACCACCCGTTGCGCCTGATCCAGAAGAAACAGCTTCTTGGAGAATAGCACGAAGTAAAGCTTTTGGTACGATTCCATTGTGTTCGTAGAATGAACTATCTTCGGTTGAGATAATTCCATCAATCACGTATTGAGAGATTTCTGATAGAGGTTTTACAATTCGTAGTTCATCAGAATTCACATCTGAAATTTTTGTACCGTCACTATAATGGAAACTAGAGATTAAATTAAGATTTCCAATTGCGTCACTCATTTGTTCTTGGGTAAGGGGCTCTTCATTGGAAGTTAAACTTGCAAAATATCCTAATCCAATTCCACCACCAAATATTCCTAATAGCATTAAGAATAAAATCGCAATTACAAAAAAATATTTTTTTAGAACTGAATAAGCGATGTTAAAAAAATAAATCGAATATTTTTCAATATAGGTTTATTCCAAAAAAAGTTAGTAGAGCCTCGCGCCAATCTGGAGTTTGGTTCTGAACTGACATAATTTCAACTCTTTTTCGTTTATACATATTTTTTTATCCAGTATATCAAAAAAATATGCATAAAAATTCTATTTATTACTTGTTTTAATAGGGTTTAGAGCATTTTTAGAACAATTTTTTTCAATGGTGTAAAGATAAAAATACTTTACAAGCATTCTTCTTTCTGCTACACTATGTAACTGTGAGATTAATACATGGAGGTGTAAATAATGGCAGTTAAAATTCGTTTAAAACGTATGGGTTCTAAGAAAAATCCTTTCTACCGTGTAGTTGTAGCTGATTCACGTTCACCACGTGATGGTCGTTTCATCGAAACAGTTGGAACATACAACCCAGTAGCAAACCCAGCAGAAGTTTCAATCAATGAAGAATTAGCATTAAAATGGTTAGCTAACGGTGCTCAACCTTCTGATACAGTTCGTAACTTGTTATCACAACAAGGTATCATGAAGAAATTCCACGAATCAAAGTTTTCTAAGTAATTTCCATAAAGTCGACAATTCGATGGAGAGGTGAAAAGAATGCCTGATATTAGTGAATTAGTATTATCAATGGTTAAACCATTAGTAGAATTCCCTGAAGATGTTCGTATTGACATCTCTGAATCAGATGAATTCATGGAATATACTTTACACGTAAATCCGGAAGATATCGGTCGCGTGATCGGTAAACAAGGACGAGTGGCTCGTGCGATTCGTACAATTACTTATAGTGTTCGTACTCGTGGACCAAAACGTGTTCGTTTAAGTATTGAAGCCTAAATAAAACGATGAAGCCTTGGAGAAATCCAGGGCTTTTTTGTGCTATAAGAGGACTAATAAAACGATGACTTCGAATCCTTACGGATTTCTTTATACTCACTGTAAAAGGGCAACGGCTCGAGTCTAGCGTCTCTCTCCTTTAAAGCCTCATAGAAGGAGTAAGGAATTCTTCCTAACTCCTTCTAATTCGTATTTAATGCGATTCCCCATTACAGTGAGTATAAAATCCGTAGAATTCTCCGTCATTGTTTAGTCATTATAAAAAGTCTGGATTTCTACAAGGCTTCACCGGTTAAGAGACGGAAGAGGGTGTGTGCTTTCAACGAGGTGCTTAAAACAGTTAGTGCTACACTAGTTAGATTTATGCATTGAGTTATAGGGAAAGAAAAATACGAGTGATACCTTATAAGGTATCACTCATTATAATGTATACATTATAATGAGTGTTCTTTTGTTGTTGTTGGCACTTGGTTTTTTGATTGTTTTCCGTGAGTTTGTTAAGATAAATAAGTAATATTATAATTGAAGGGAAGACCGTATGAAGAAAAAGCCGATATTAAAAAAACAGATGAATCGACAATATTATTATTTATTCGGCCTGTCCGTAATGTTAATGATACTAGCATTTGTCATCGAATCACCACAGTCGTTAGTGAGTGGGATGATGACGATATTAGTATCGCCAAGTCAGTTGTTTACGGATTATATGGAAATTGCGTCTGTTGGGAGTACCTTGTTAAATGTCGCGATTATGTTCGGTATCAGTATTTATAGTTATAAAAAACTGGAAATTCCTCTAAACGGAACAGTGATTGGAAGTTTGGGCATGCTTGCTGGATTCTCATTTTTCGGGAAAAATCTCTTCAATAGTATCCCATTTATGATAGGGGTATGGATTTATACGAAGGTAACGAAGCAAAATTATCGAAATTATGTCATTGTTGGATTATTTGGATCTGCTTTAGGCCCATTGATCTCTTTCCTAGCATTTAGTGGAGTTCTACCACAAGGATGGAGCATTCTCCTAGCTTATATTTTAGGGATTTTTATAGGGTTCATCCTGCCTCAACTATCCACACAGTTTCTTGGGTTTCATCAAGGGTTTTAGCTTGTATAATGTCGGGTTTACAGCTGGAATTATTGGAATGGTTGTTCTAGGGTTTATGAATGCATTTGGAATTGAAGTAGAGACTAGAACACTAGCAAGTACACAGAGTCCATTGATTTTGTATCAACTGCTAATCGGATTTTGTGTGATTTTTGATAGTGACAAGTTTCTATTTACATTTCAAAAAAAGAAAGAAAAAAATATCATTTTTAAGTTACTCTTAAAGCTTTCAGGGACGTTTGCCAAGTGATTTTTGTTGAAATGACGAATCTGGCAACAGTGACACTGAACATGAGTATTATAGGATTTATATTATTAGGATATGTCCTTATGATTGGTGGCCAATTAAATGGTCCGATTGTTGGAAGTATTATTGGTGTAATGAGCTTTGGAGCTTTTGGGAACCAAGTGAAAAATACGGTTCCAGTATTAGTGGGGATTATGATTGGTTCTTACTTGACGGGAGTAGAACCTACAAGTACGAGCGCCCTTATTGCAGCGATTTTCGGAACAACACTTGCACCTGTTAGTGGTTATTATGGGCCGTTTGCGGGGATGATAGCAGGATTTGTTCATATTACACTAGTAAGCCATGTGGTTGTAATGCATGGTGGGCTAAATCTGTATAATAATGGGTTTGCAGGAGGATTCGTCGCAGCGGTTCTCGTACCAATTTTTGAAATTTTTGAAGGCATTCGTCAAGAGATGAAAGAAAGAAAGGCAGAGGGATAATGGCAACAGAAAAGGATTTTGTAAAACGTATCGTAAAGGAAATGGTGGATTATTTCCTGTATCATGAATTGTATGATGTGACTGCACATGTATCTTATGTGCCGCATGAAAAAGCAACGATTACGTGTACTGCGCCTTATACAAAATTACCTAAAGATTTAGATTTATTAGAAGCTGGGCTGTCGGTGGAAAAGCATTTAGAATTAGATTCGATGTATAGTTCATTGATGGGAACGCATAATCGAGACAAAAACTATTGTATGCTCGGTCAATGTATTGATGATTATGATGTAGAAGTCACGGATAAGTTATTACAAATTAGGGTAGAGAGACTCTTTTAAGGAGGAGAAAGAATGACAACCTTTTATAAAGTAGGAAAAATCGTTAATACTCAAGGTCTTCGCGGGGAAGTACGAGTGATTTCGACGACCGATTTTGCTGAAGAACGTTATAAAAAAGGAACAGAATTAGCGATTTTTAAAGATGGGGAATTTCTTACATTTGTGACAGTGGCTAGTCATCGTCGTCATAAAAACTTTGATTTATTAACATTCGAAGGAATGAACCGTATCGAAGATGTTGAAAAATACAAAGAATGTCTTCTAAAGGTAGCCCAGGAGCAATTAACGGAACTAGAAGACGATGAGTTTTATTACCATGAAATTATCGGACTCGAAATCGTAACGGATGAAGGCGAAGTGCTTGGAAAAGTGACTGAAATTCTTTCTCCAGGGTCAAACGATGTCTGGGTTGTAAAACAAAAAGGAAAGAAAGAACTGTTGATTCCATTTATTGAACCTGTTGTTTATAAAGTTGATAAAGAAGAAAAGAAAGCTTATATCCATTTGTTGGAAGGGTTGATCGATTAAGATGAAGATTGATGTATTAACATTATTTCCTGAAATGGTACAAGGTCCGATGACGCAATCGATTATCGGAAAGGCCATCGAAGCAGGAAAAATTGAATTTGAGACAACGGATTTTCCGTCAGTTTTCAAATAATAAACATAATCATGTCGACGATTATCCTTTTGGTGGTGGAGCTGGGATGCTTCTGAAAGTGGAGCCGATTGATTTAGCGCTCGCTTCGATTCGTGAGCGTTCACCAGAAACGACGCCGCGTGTGATTTTAATGGATCCAGCTGGGAAGACTTTTACGCAAAAGGACGCAGAAGAATTAGCTAAAGAAGAGCATTTGGTGTTTATTTGTGGTCACTATGAAGGATATGATGAACGGATTCGTACACTCGTGACTGATGAATACTCAATTGGAGATTTCGTACTCACAGGTGGGGAATTAGCCGCAACCGTGATGATTGATGCAACGGTGCGACTTTTGCCAGATGTATTAGGAAATGATGCGTCTGCCGTTGGGGATTCGCATTCGACAGGATTACTGGAACACCCACAATATACACGTCCAAGAGAATATAAAGGAATGGAAGTTCCAGAAGTGCTCTTTAGCGGCAATCATGCAAAAATTGCGGAGTGGCAAATGAAAGAATCCCTTCGTAAAACTTATTTAAGAAGACCGGATTTACTGGAAAAATATGAACTTTCAAAAGAAGAAGAAAAGTTACTGGAGCAAATTAAGGAAGAAGAGGGATGTTAAATGAGAGAACATTTAAGTCCAGAAGAAATAAAAGTTTTTCAAAAGGTGATCGAAAACGATTCGGGTAGAGCAGAAATGGTGCAACTCTTTAAACTTCTAGGAGATAACACTCGGTTGAATATCATTACACTTTTAACCCGAAAAGAACCTTTATGTGTGGAAGACTTGATGAAATGTACAGGGATGGAGCAATCTGCCATTTCTCATCAGTTAAAAAAACTAAGAGTCCACCATATCGTGAAGGCAGAAAAAGTTGGAAAACATGTTTGGTACTCTTAGAAGATCATCATGTATTACAACTTTATAATTTAGCGGATGAACACTGCTGCGAAGAGCATTCGTAAGTCTTATTTTTACTAAGAAAATCTCTGTAATTTGCTTGCAATTGAAATGCAAGTATGCTAATATATTTCGAGTGAGTGAGACTTCACTCAGAGATAACGATATTCCGCTGATTGGACATACGGCCAAGTCATGAATGTTTGTTGGAAGGAGAAAAAAACATGAGCAAATTAATCGAAGAATTAACTCAAGAACAATTACGTTCTGATATTCCTGCATTCCGCCCTGGTGACACTGTACGTGTTCACGCTAAGGTTGTTGAAGGAACTCGCGAACGTATCCAAATCTTCGAAGGCGTTGTTATCAAACGTCGTGGTGCTGGCATCAGCGAAACTTATACAGTACGTAAAGTTTCTAACGGTGTTGGTGTGGAACGTACATTCCCATTACACACTCCACGTGTAGCACAAATCGAAGTAGTTCGTTACGGTAAAGTTCGTCGTGCTAAATTATATTATCTACGTAACTTACGTGGTAAAGCAGCACGTATCCAAGAACGTCGTCGTTAATAGAAACACCAAAAAGAGATTGGCTTTGCCAGTCTCTTTTTTTACGCAAAAAATAATTTAGAATAATTCTAAGATATCGCTTGACATATGAATGAAACTGTTCATGTATTATAGAGATAACAAGAAATAGTGAGGGAGATATCATGGATTTCAAAGAACTAACTCATAACTTGAAACATAAATTTGAATACCTATTAAATAAAGAAGAAACTCATGAAGGAGAAACATGTCAAGATCATTACTTACATCATGATGATCACGAACATAAGCACCATCATGACCATGGACATCATCACGGTCACGACCACGATGATAGTAAAGCAGTCATCTTTTATATTGCGGGATTAGTGCTTTACATTATTGGGATGGTTCTTCATTTTATGGGGAACGGGATTGCGAATATTTTATTCATTCTAACGTTATTCTTATCGGGTTACCATGTAACAATGGAAGGTATTGAAGATACGATTGAAAAAACCAAAAAGAAAGGGAAGTTCCAACCAAATGTGCATATCTTAATGACGCTTGCGGCAGTTGGAGCAGTGCTGATTGGGAATGCAGAAGAAGGAGCTTTACTGATTTTGATTTTTGCAGGAGCACACTTCCTTGAAGAATATGTTGAAGAGAAAAGCCGTAAGTCATTAACGGCATTGTTACAAATGAATCCAACGCAAGCGCGTCTCATCCAAGAAAACGGAGAAGTCGTTGTCGTTGAAGTCGCTAGTTTAAAAGTCGGCGATACATTAGAGGTATTGCACGGAGATCAAGTGCCAATCGACGGAGTGATTACAAAAGGGTTAACATCGATTGACGAAGCTACGATTACAGGATGAAAAGCATGCCTCGTTCAAAAGGCGAAGGAGATGAAGTATTTGCAAGTACTGTCAATATTTCAAATCGTTTCGAAATGCAAGTAACTGCAGCAAGTACGGATACAGTCTTCGCGAAAATTATGAAGGTTGTTGAAAATGCGCAACATTCAATGAATAAGCAAGCAACCTTTATTCAGAAGATTGAACCAATTTATGTCAATATCGTATTAATCATTTGGCCAATCTTCCTATTATTTGGATATTTCTTAATGGGATGGGATTTAAACACAACGCTTTACCGTGGAATGGTATATCTCATCGGGGTGTCTCCATGTGCGTTAGCAGCGAGTGCGGTTCCAGCAACCTTAGCAGCGATGTCTCGTTTATCAAAAATGGGGATTTTAGCCAAAGGTGGAGCAGCCATCTCTCAATTACAAGAATTACGTGTCATTTCATTTGATAAGACTGGAACCTTAACCAAAGGGACTCCAGATTTAACAGATTACTGGTTTGAAGATGAAGCAATGATTCCAGCAGTGGTTGCGATGGAAAAACAATCGACACATCCACTTGCGCAAGCAGTTGTTCAAAAATTTAATGAATGGACAGTGCTTGAAGAAGAAATCGAAGTGGAAGTTCTTGTGGGACAAGGGGTACGTTCTGTTGTTAGCGGTGAAGAAATCCAAATTGTGAAACCACTAGATACCACCAACCGTTCGGCAGAAGTTTCTTCTCGTATGCAAGAATGGGCAAGCGAAGGAAAGACAGTTGTAACAGTTGTAAAGACAATAGAATTGTTGGTTTGATGGTATTTATGGACCTTCCAAATGAAGCTTCAAAAGCGGTGCTCGATTACTTCAAGAGCGAACTCGTGCATACAACAATGATTACAGGGGATTCAAGAGAAACTGCTGAAATGATTGGAATGAAGCTTGGAGTACAAGAAGTTGTCGCAAATGTATTGCCAGAAGAAAAATTAGAAAAGATTCAGTCTCAAAAAGAACGCTATGGCTTAACAGCGATGGTAGGGGACGGCGTGAATGATGCTCCAGCTCTTGCGACAGCAGACATCGGAATTGCGATGGGAAATGGGAACGGATATTGCGATTGAAACTAGTGATATTGTCATTATGAGAAACGACTTACAAAAGCTCGTTTCCGCTCATAAGATTAGTAAGAAATTACACCGTGTCATTTTAGAAAATATGATTTTTGCGATGTCAGTCGTTGTGATGCTCTTAATCCTTAACTTCTTTGGATTAACGAACATCGGCTGGGGAGTTGTCTTACATGAAGGAAGTACTATTTTAGTACTTTTAAATGGATTACGATTACTTGCACCAATAGAAGAATAAAAGAAAAAGCAGAACCAGGACGCAGAGAAATTAGATTGTCCAAGTTCTGCTTTTTTTCAATAGGAATCACGCCTGGTCAAAGCAGACGCGGTAAGTGTCACTTTCAGGAATGAGTTCTAATGGGAAATTCGTTCTATAAATACTATAATCAGGGAATTGCTCTAAAAACATGACGAAGTTATTTGGATAAATACTCAACATCTTTGTAAAGACATTATCTTGATCTATAATCACAGTTTTTATTTCACTGATATCTTTTACCCATGGGGTTTCTACATAGAAATAACTCCCAGGAGCAATATGATATTCATACTTTAAAAATAGTTATCGCTTGTTCTAACATAAAAATCCCTCCATTCATTACACTTTAAGTATAGTGTAAATGTATGCGTTTTACAAATAGATGTTCATTTTTGAGCAAAAATATCCCGAAAAATTTCACTATATTGCCCATTTTTATTTTAGATTCATTAATAAAAAAAGATTAGAAAGAATGATAATTCAGAAATTAAGCCGTTTTTACATACAAAGGGGATACTTTGTGATACAATGGATAAAGAAGGTGTTGGAAATTGGCGAGACATGGAAAGAGGCGGGAGCAATGGTAAAACGTGTCACGAAAGAAATCAAGAGTACAGTAGAAACCGAACTCAGAAAAGGAACAAGCAAATCAAGAATTGCCCATTTGTTAGGTGTTCCGTATGAAGAAGGAGTTCAGATTATTACACAAATCAAGGAATCGATAAGACCAGAAGTTGGCAATCGGATTCGATTTACTTTTAGAGAACAAGAGATGATTGGGATTATTTGGAAACTACTAGCCAATAGTGCTGTTGTTGTCATCGATTGGAATTCCTCTAACCAATGCATGAAGGATATTTGTGAAGCTAGAACGGTTGTTAATTTTAAGGATATTGTGGAATTTTTACCGATTGAAAAATAGAGGAAGGTCCAAGGTAGGATGAGCTACCTTAGGGCCTTTTTACTTTGATGAACTTTCTAAATTAGGTCCTTTAAAGTATAATATAAATGAAATAACTATGGAGGAAAGTCAATGACTGAAAAATATACAATCAAAAATGATCTTCAATCCGATGAGTTTGAAGAAAAGTTAGAAAGCGCAATTGAAGAATTTGAACAGAAGATGAGCACAAAAGACTATCAAGTAGACTTAGTCCCTTTTTTACAATTGCTAGAAAAAAAGGGAAAACGATGGGACGATTTAACTTACTATGTAGAAGAAGCAGCACTTGAGTTTGACACCAAAGCGAATCAGTGGGAGTGGAAGATAAAAGTTGCGATTCATAACCATCAATTCCATCAAGTGGAAGAGTGGATGCAAAAAGAAGAACTGATATCGGTTTTAGGAATGGAACGTATTTTAGAATTAACGTTGTTATGTGAAAAAGAAAAAAGTGAATTTACCCAAAGTGAAGTAGTAAAACTGCAGCAGTTAAGTGAGAAGCTTAAGAAGGATGAGGTTTTATCCGAGGAACAGAATTCCTATATTGTAAGAACGTTAACCCAGATGCAGACGCCTTTAAAATGGTCTGTAGTGGAGTCTTTTCTTTCAAGTGCCAACACACAATTATTTTGGAAAGGATTTTTAGTAGAATATTGGTTAAAAGAGGGCCCTTCTAAAAGAATAAATTTTTATGATGCTTTTTCTAACAATAGAGTGGAAATTTCTAAGGAGAATACTACATCGGTTTATGAAAATCGCATATTCATTGAAATTGAGTCTCTAATTTCTAAACAAGCCCAGTTAAGCGAAGAAATGAAGGAATTGTTACTTCAAAAACTTCATTCGGATTTTTTACGTGTAGCTCCTTTTGCTGAAAAACATTTTAAAGATGCTGGGGAATGGGTAGAGACACAATTACAAAGGGATGATTTACTATTAAGCTTGTATGAAGGAGATAAGACTTTTATAAAAGCTCATCAAACACTTCATAACTGTTAAAAATTATCGTATCCAGTATAATAGAGATATATCATTAAAGGAGGAATCCATATGGAAGTCGGAATTGTAAAATGGTTCAATAACGAAAAAGGATATGGTTTTATTCGCAATACAAAAGACGGATGAAGATATCTTTGTTCATTTCACAGGAATTGTGGCAGAAGGTTTCAAATCGTTAAAAGAAGGCCAAAAAGTGACTTTTGAAATTTCAAAAGGGACACATGGAGTTCAAGCGACTCATGTGGAGACACTTGTAAATTATGATTAAAGTATATACGGATGCAGCCGTCAATGGAAATCCTGGTGAAGTTGGGGTTAGGAATTCTACTGGTAAAAGATGGAGAACAATTTCCTTATAAATTTCCCATCGAAAAGAAAATGGATAATCACCTTGCTGAGTTTTGTGCGATTTCTAAAGCATTGGAATTATTAGATGCCCAGCAGCACCAAGAAGAGTTAATTTTTATACATACGGACTCTAAAGTAGCTGCAGATGCAATTTTTGAAAAATTATACTAAAAAGAGGATAATAGAGTTGTCCTTCAGGAAATACAACGTCAGTTAAAACAGTTTCCTCAAGTATTTATTAAATGGATACCAGAAAGTGACAATCGTGGCGCAGATCAATTAGCGCGCCAAGCCTTACAGCAACGATTAACACAACAATAAAGGAGAGATTTCATGAACGAAAAAATTTTATATTATAGTAGCTTATGCCCAGATACAGCTCCCTTCAAAGAAGCGATGGCAAAACTTGGGATTTCTGCTAGAGAAGTGGATATCACCTCTAGTATGAAAAACTTAAAAGAATTTCTCAGATTACGAGACCATGAAGAAGTGTTTATCCCAAGGAAAGCGCAAGGGATGGTGGGGATTCCTTGTTTGATTACTGAGGAAGGTGCATTCATTTTTGAAGTGAGCGCCTTAGAAGAAAGGTATCTCTAATCAGTGGAGTTTCCTAAAGAATCATTGCAGACAGTCCTTTCTATTTATTTTGTTGGGATGAATAGTTTATTATTCATTTTGATGGGAATTGATAAATGTTGTGCAATTTTTAAAAAAATGGAGAATTCCAGAGAGAACTTTATTGTTGCTTGGAATTCTTGGTGGAGGTTTTGAGGGGTCTACTGGGGTTATTCATTTTTAATCATAAAAAGAGGAAAAAAACTATTTTTTTAATCACTTTTTCTAGTGAATATTGTTTTCTGGTTAGTGATTGGGGGTAGTTTGGATGTATAGAAAGTAGGATACATGGATAAACAAGAGAGATTTTATTTTGATATTTGGATTGCTTTATTAAGTATGTTATCGGGAATGGTTAATGTATTGACCTTGTTACTGTTTTTAATACCAGCTACCCATTTTACCGGGAATATTACGCAATTTGTTTTAGCGTTAAATGAGGGGGAATGGAGCGTGGTAATCCGCCTTCTAGGAATGATACTTTGCTTTGGCGGAGGCGGTGTACTGTCGGGGGTCCTATTTTCTAAGAAAAAATTTGAACCTACAAAACGATACGGCCTTTTACTGTTAACATTCGGCATCATTATGTTAGGATTATTTTTGATAGGGCTTAGAGATGAACGCTGGCTCTATTATTTCTCATTTGTCGTGGGAACACAAAATGGAATGTTTATTTATTATCATGGAATGATTGTGCGAACCTCACATTTCACTGGATATTTAACGGATATCGGGGTTGTGATAGGTCGTTTAATTCGTGGTCAGAAGAAGGAACGTTGGAAGGTACTTTTCTATTTTACAAGTATGCTGTTTTTTGGAATTGGTGGGACTATTTCTTTCCAATTTTTCCAACTCTATTCGGATGCGACGATTATACTGATTAGTGTGGGATATATGATTCTTGGTTTTTATTATTTCTCATTCCGAAAACTATTTTTTCATTAGGAGGAAAATGTATGAAAGTTTTAATTGTTGTAGATATGCAAAATGATTTTGTAGATGGAGTATTGGGATCAAAAAGAAGCCGTTTCGATGATTGATACTGCGGTTGAAACCATTAACTCATTTGATGGGAAAGTATTTTATACTCAGGATACTCATGGAGAAGACTATCTAGATACTGAGGAAGGCCGTCATTTACCGGTCGTTCACTGTATTAAAGGAAGCGAAGGATGGAAAATTCATCCCAAAATTGAAAAAGCATTATTATTAAAAGGCGCAACAGGAATTGAAAAATCTACATTTGGTTCTGAAAAATTAATGGGAATCATTGAAAAGGAAGTTCCTGATGTAGAAAGCATTACACTTATTGGGATTTGTACAGATATTTGTGTAATTAGTAATGCAATGCTTGCTAAAGCGCATTTTCAAAACACACCTGTTAACGTTATTTCTAGTGCTTGTGCTGGAGTTACACCAGAAAGTCATGAGAATGCTTTAGCAGCAATGAAGATGTGTCATATTGAAATTCAATAATGGAGGAAGCGGATGAAAGAGCAAGATCCAAAAGATAGAATTAGAGAAATGTCCGTGTTGAATCTCATCATGTTGATTGGGATTGCTATCGGATTTGGGATTGGGATTCTAATCGATAATATGATTGGTGGGATTGCCATCGGGATGTTAGGGGCGTTTATTTGTCGTCTATTATACATTCGTAAAAAATATAAAGAAATCAATCCGAAAGATAAGAAAGAGTAGGCACATTTGTTGCACTACTCTTTTTTCATTGTCATAATGGAGAAAAATGAATGGAGGGATTTTTAATGGAACAATTTGCAAAAGATGTAAGCCAATTTGTGGAAACAACTGCTGAGAAAGTAGAAGCGTTAATCGGTGAAGGAAAGGAAGTCGTTCTTTTTGTAGGACGCCCAACTTGCCCATATTGCCGTCGTTTTGCTCCAAAGATGAACGAAGCGCGTGAAGCTTTAGGAAAAGAAATGTACTTTATTAACTCAGAAGACAGAACAAATGAAGCTTTAGCAGCATTCCGTTCTAAATACAATATGCCAACAGTACCTGGTTTATTAGTCGCTCGTAATGGCGAAGTGCGTGTGGTTTGTGACTCATCACAAAGTGTGGAACAAATCAAAGCATTTATTGGTTAATAAACTAAACATGTCAAAAGACTCTCCGTGGAAGTGATTTGCGGAGAGTCTTTTTGCATTCGTAAAATAGTTCATTACCATATATGGTAAATGATTATTTTAGATCTAGCTCAAATTGATATTGTGATAGAATGAAATAGAAATACAAAAGGAGGGAGTACGATGAACGAAATTAAATGTCCACATTGTCAGACGGTTTTTACGATTGATGAGAACTCGTATGCGGATATTGTGAGCCAAAGTGCGCACTAAAGGAATTTGAAGAAGATGTCCATACGCACTTGGAAATTTGCTAAGAAGCAATTTGAGACGGAAAAAGGCACTCAAAAAAGAGCAAGAAAAAGCGTCGTATATGATGAGGAACGTGCGAACTTTTGAACAGAAAGATTCTTTCGCTTGAATTAGCGTTGAAGAATGCAGATGTCAAAGAAGAAAAGAATGTGCAAGAAGCACTCCATCAAAAAGAAAAAGAATTTAATGCGCTCCAAGCAGAATTGGATCAATTAAAACAACAACTTCAATTCAAAGAAGTAGAATTGTCTCAAAAATTCCAAGAAGATTTACACGCAAAAGAACGTACCATTCTTGAACTCAAACAAGCAAAAAGAGCTGCAACAAAAAGGAACAAGAAGTACAACAAACGGCCCTGAAAGAAAAATACGAATTGGAATTACGTTCGAAGAAAGATCAGTTCGAATTAGAGTTGAAGGCAAAAGACGAAGCCATTGCGTTCTATAAAGACTTTAAGGCGAAACAATCAACGAAAATGGTGGGAGAAAGCCTGGAACAACATTGCGAAATCGAATTTAATCGTCTTCGTATGACGGCGTTCCCGCGCGCAGAATTTGGCAAGGATAATGATGCCAAAACAGGAAGTAAGGGGGACTACATCTACAGAGAATATGATGAGAATGGAATTGAAATTCTATCGATCATGTTTGAAATGAAGAACGAAAATGACGAAACAGCAACGAAAAAGAAAAACGAACACTTCTTTAAAGAGTTGGATAAAGACCGTCACGAGAAGCAATGTGAATATGCGATTCTGGTCAGTCTCCTAGAAGCAGACAATGAACTCTATAACACAGGTATTGTGGATGTGTCGTACCAATATCCGAAAATGTATGTTGTTCGTCCACAATTCTTTATTCCAATTATCACCTTGCTTCGTAATGCAGCGTTAAATTCACTGCAATATAAACAAGAGTTAGCATTGATGCGTGACCAACATATTGATATTACCCATTTTGAAGAAGACCTTGAGACGTTTAAAAAAGGGTTTGCGCGTAACTATGAACTTGCAAGTAAAAAATTCCAAAGTGCAATCGATGAAATTGACAAGACGATTAAGAGTCTGAAAAAACAAAAAGCCGCCTTGCTTTCTTCTGAAAATAATTTGCGTTTAGCCAATAATAAAGCGGAAGACCTATCCGTGAAGAAGCTCGTGAAGAACAATCCGACGATGAAACAACGCTTTGAAGAGCTAAACTCGGACGAATAATAAATACAAAGCTCTATTCCGTAGTAATGCGGAGTAGAGTTTTTTTATGATGAAATATCGATAACTGTTCTCATTTAGAATTAAAAATTAAGAAAAAAATGACCATCTTCTATGAACACTTAAAAAAATATTGAAAAATAAAGAAAAAAATTACTGTTTAAAGCGAATGATATCGTTTGCTTTTTTTATGAATCGAATGTGTAGGATATAAGAGTATAGATAATAATTATTCTTATCTAGAACAATAATAAACAAAAAGTGTTTATAGGAGGAAATTTGATGAAAGTTGTAGTAGTTGGATGTACTCACGCGGGTACTGCTGCAGTCAAAACAATTTTAAATGACAATCCAGGAACAGAAGTCGTTGTATACGAAAGAAATGATAATGTTTCATTCTTATCTTGTGGGATTGCTTTATACGTAGGAGGAGTTGTTAAGGACCCTCAAGGACTATTCTATTCTAGTCCAGAAGAATTAGCTTCATTAGGAGCTACAGTTCGTATGGAACACGATGTAACAAGCATCGACACTGTTGGTAAAACATTAACAGTGAAAGACTTAAAAACAGGTGAAGAAAAGACTGATTCATTTGATAAATTAGTACTTACAACTGGATCTTGGCCAATTCTTCCTCCAATTCCAGGACGTGAATTAGAAAACGTTCAATTATGTAAAAACTACAACCAAGCAAAAGAAATCTTTGCTAAGAAAACTGACAAGAAGAAAATTGTTGTTGTCGGTGGTGGATACATCGGTATCGAATTAGTAGAAGCATTTGCTTTAGAAGGTAAAGAAGTAACATTAGTAGACGGATTAGACCGTATTTTAAACAAATACTTAGACCCAGAATTCACTGATATCTTAGAAGAAGACTTACGTGAACGTGGTGTTAACGTTCGCTTAAACGAAATGGTTAAATCATTCGAAGGCGAAAACGGCGTTGTTAACAAAGTTGTCACTTCAGGTGGCGAATACGAAGCTGACATGGTTATCTTATGTGTTGGTTTCCGTCCAAACAACGACTTAGTAAAAGATCAATTAGAAACTATGCCTAACGGTGCTATCATCGTTAACGACTACATGGAAACATCTGTTAAAGATGTATATGCTGCAGGAGATAGCTGTGCGGTTAACTACAATCCAAACGGTGGGCATGCATATATTCCATTAGCAACTAACGCTGTACGTATGGGTTCATTAGTAGGTAAAAACATCAACGGTCACAAAGTGAAATACCGTGGAACTCAATCAACATCTGGATTACACTTATTCGGATGGAACATTGGTTCAACTGGGGTTAACGTAGGTAGCGCACCTCACTTTGGATTAGATGTACGTTCTGTATACGTGGTAGATAACCACCGTCCAGAATTCATGCCAACATACGAAAAAATCTACATGAAATTAGTTTACGAAGTAGGTACAAACCGTATCGTAGGTGGACAAGTAATGTCTAAATACGACTGTACAGCTTCTGCAAACACATTGTCATTAGCAATCCAAAACAAAATGACAATCGAAGACTTAGCTTATGTAGACTTCTTCTTCCAACCAGTATTCGACCGTCCATGGAACTACTTAAATATCTTAGGACAAGCTGCTGTTGAACAAGAACGCGTATTAGCAGAAGGTAAATAATACACTTTTAGAAAGAGGATGCTTGCATCCTCTTTTTTTGATACACTTTTTCCTCGATGCTCAAAAATTCACTTATAAGTGAATTTTAGGGCATTTTCACTTTAAAAAAGATTTTTTTAAAAGTGATAGAAGAACTCCACATGGAACCTTTTCAAAGCTGGTTAGACCGTTTCTTCCTAGAAGAAAAAAGCTGTATTTATGATACAATAATTGAGATACAATAAAAGAAGTGTGGAATTCACTACAAGAAAAGGGGAGGACGGTTGTGCAGAGACTGAAAAAGTTTGGAAACAGGCTTTTGGAATATTATTCAAGAGAATTTAATGCACGTGAATATTGGTGTAGAATCTGCAGCATTAACATATTATATTTTTGCTATCCATTATTCCGATTATTATGTTGATTGCCAATATCATCCCACTTTTACCAATCCCTGTTGATGTTATTTTTTTAAAACAATGAGAACTATTTTTTTCCTGCGGATATTAATGAAGTGTTGATTCCGATTTTAAGGAATTACCTTGGCAATTTTAATGGAGGAGCCCTTTCAGTGGGTCTTTTAATTTTATTTTGGCCAGCTTCTCAAATGTTTAGTAGTTTGCAAAGAGCATTGAATGTTTTATATGGTGCTCCTGTTCGAAGGAATTTTGTTTTTGAAAGATTTTTTTGCGATTGTGATTGCGATGGCTGCAATTTTAATGATTTTTTTGCAGTTTCTGTAATATTCATTTTTGGAGAGCAATTTTTACGTCTTATAGGAGAGTTTTTCTCATTAAATTTATCAACCATTATTTTAGATTTTTCATTTATTAAATGGGGGATGCTTTTTATAACGGTATTTTTATTACTGAGCTTTATGTATTTTGCAATTCCAAATGTGAAATGGTCGTTCCTTTATGCTTTACCTGGAGGATTCTTTGCAACCATTGGATTTGTATTAATTTCGCAACTATTTTCGATCTATATCCACTATGCCGGGCGTAATTTAACAGCGAATGGTGCATTTGGGACATTGATTGTATTTATGATTTGGCTGTATTTTATAGCCAATGTAATGATTTTAGGCGGAGTTCTGAATGTCATTATTTATCGATTTAGACACCCTAAAAAAGAAACTGAAGGAGTAACTGATGAAAAAGAACTTTAATGTACAATGATAAAGATTCACGAATCGATTATGGTGTCATTCTTCCAGTATTGTTATTAGCGTTTATTAGTATTGCTACACTATTTTCTACGACATATTTAATTAGTGGAAATGGTTCATTAAGAATGGTACTCATGCAGGTTGTGTGGTATGTAGTTGGAGTCATTGCAATTATTGTCATTATGCAATTTGATTCGGAGCAACTATGGAAACTGACCACTTGGGGTTATATTTTAGGCTTACTCATGCTATTAGCCGTTCTCTTCCTCTATGATAGAGCCACATTTGCAGATACGGGGGCGAAGAGTTGGTTCAGATTCGGTACTTTCTCATTCCAGCCTTCAGAGGTCGTGAAGATTTTTTATATTTTAATCTTAGCAAAAGTTGCGACTTCTCATAATATGAAGACAAAATATAAAACTAGAAGAACCGACTGGCAATTATTCGTCAAATTAGTGTTATGGGCAGCTCCAGCATTGATCCTAGTCATCTTGCAAAATGACTTAGGAACAACCTTAGTTTTCTTAATGATTTTGGGTGGAGTTATGATTATGTCAGGGATTAGTTGGAAGATTCTCCTTCCAATTATCATTACAGTGATTTTAATTGGAGCCCTTTTAATCTATTTAGTTGTTTATAACCGTCAACTACTATTAAATATCGGATTTAAAAAAATTATCAATTTGCTCGTATCGATTCGTGGTTGGATCCATATCGTGATCAAGGTGGAAATGGTTTTCAATTGTTCCAAAGTTTGAAAGCAATTGGTTCTGGTCGAATGTTTGGTAAAGGATTTGGAGTCTCTGATGTTTATGTTCCCGTTCGAGAATCTGACCTGATTTTTGCGACAATCGGAGAGAACTTCGGATTCTTAGGAGGAACCTTCTTAATCGCGATTTACTTTATTTTGATTTATCAAATGATTCGCGTTTGCTTTTGATACGAAAAAAATGAATTTTATACTTATATCGCAACAGGCGTTATTATGATGATTCTATTCCACGTTGTTGAAAAATATTGGAATGACGATTGGGCTATTACCACTTACAGGGATTCCATTACCATTTATTTCTCAAGGGGGTTCAAGCTTGCTTGGAAATATGATGGGGATAGGGCTTATTATGTCGATGCGTTACCACTTCAAGAGCACCATATTTGATGATGAAGAAGATGCATTCGGAGCAAAACACCAAGATGCAACCATGTTACGTTTACGTCAGGAGGATGGAAAATGATTGTTTATGTTCACCCAACATGTACAACTTGTAAGAAAGCTTTAAAATGGTTTGAATTAAATGGAGTAAAGTTTGAGCAAAAGGATATTCGTGAGAATCCGCCAACTGCCAAAGAACTTTTTGAAAAGATTAAAGAAACTCAGAACTTAGAGTGGAAGAAAATGGCGAATACGAGTGGAGAGCTTTACCGCTCTCTTGGCTTAAAAGATAAATTACCTTCGATGAGTGATGAAGAAGCAGCAAGTCTCCTTTCAAGTAATGGGATGTTAATTAAACGTCCGCTTGTATTGGATAATGGCGAAGCAACATTTGGATTTAAAGAAGAAGTGTATGAAGAGAAATGGAAGAGATAAGATGAAAAAATATAGTGAAAATGGCCTTTGGATTAAAAAAGAAGGAGAAGAATATGTGATTGGTCTTTCTCCAAAAGGGCAAGATGATCTTGGCGATGTGAGCTTTGTTGAATTGCTTAAAAAAATAAAGTAGTAACGACAGAAGATTCCCGTTATTAGCGTAGAAGCGGCTAAGGCAGTGACTGAACTGTTATCACCCCTTAGCGGAACAGTCGTTGTTTTCCATGACGATTTAGAAGAAAATCCAGAATTCTTAAATGAATTAGCAGAAGAGAAAAACTGGATTCTACGCCTAACAGGAGTAGACGAAGCAGCATTCAATGCTTTATTAGATGAAGACCTTCCATGTGAACAATGTGAAGTGAAATAAAGATAAAGAAAACTACGAGTTCTCAACGAGTGAGAATTCGTAGTTTTTTATTTTTCATTTTGCTTTGAGCGATTAACGCGTTCCACAAAATTATCAAATAACCCTTGCATCACATTACTATCTTCAATTAATAGTTCAGGATGCCATTGAACAGCAACCACACTTTGGTCCTCCGATTTAGATTCAAAGGCTTCAATAAGCCCATCCGTACTCCAAGCAACTGGAACAAAATCTGAGGCTAATTGTTTAACCGCTTGGTGATGATAAGAGTTCACAGGAGTCGTTGTTCCAAGAACGCGAGAAAGTTCGCTACCACTTGCGATTTGAATCGTATGAGTTGGTTGGCTCGGCATTGTTTTTTTGTGTATGTTTCACAGAAATATTTATCATATTGTGATTCGATATCTTGGTAGAGTGTTCCGCCAAGAGCGACGTTAAGAATTTGTAAGCCACGACACACTGCAAAAATTGGTTTGTGTTGTCTATAAGCTTCTTTAATGAGCTCAATTTCAAACGCATCACGAGCAGGATAAGTACGTGCCAAGTTAAGATGTGGTTCTTCGCCATATAATAATGGAGAAACGTCTTGTCCACCCGCTAATAAAAAGTCCATCAAGTCGAGAAATGAATTCTTTTGCAAATTCTGGGGTACTGATGGGAATAATGACAGGAATCGCTTTTGCCTTTTCAAGACCACGGACAAAACCATTTGGCGCATACGATAAAATGTAGCGATCTTCTTCCGTGTTATCTTGGCGATGATTTCCTGCAATACCAATAAGTGGATAAGTTTGCATGTGCATCAGCCTTTCTTTCAAAAATTAGTACCATCATAACTCATTTTCATTGAATTGAAAAAGTATTTGTATCATTTTTCAAAGAGAGCGTCTATTTGCGAATCGTTCTCAATTAGGATAAAATAAGACAGAATAGAATGATTATAAAGGAGAATGAATTGTGGCAACTTTAGAGATTAAAAATCTACATGTATCGATTGAAGACAAAGAAATTTTAAAGGGCGTTAATTTAACGATTAACACTGGAGAAATTCATGCGGTGATGGGTCCGAATGGAACTGGGAAATCAACACTTTCTGCAGCTATTATGGGTCATCCAAGTTATGAGGTAACGCAAGGGGAAATCCTATTAGACGGTGAAAACGTCTTAGAAATGGAAGTAGACGAACGCGCTCGTGCTGGTCTATTCTTAGCGATGCAATATCCAAGTGAAATCGTTGGGGTGACAAATGCAGAATTCATGCGTTCAGCAATCAACGCACGTCGTGAGGAAGGCGACAAAATGGGAGTTCGTGAATTCATCAAGAAACTTGATGAAAAAATGGCCCTATTAGATATGCCAGAGGAAATGGCAGAACGTTACTTAAATGAGGGGTTCTCAGGCGGTGAGAAAAAACGTAATGAAATTCTTCAATTACTAATGATTGAACCAACTTTTGCGATTTTAGATGAAATCGACTCAGGCTTAGATATTGATGCCCTAAAAAGTTGTGTCACGTGGAGTGAATGCGATGCGTGGTGACAATTTTGGATCATTAATTATTACGCACTACCAACGTCTTTTAAATTACATTGAACCTGATGTAGTACATATTATGATGGATGGCCGTGTTGTGATGACAGGAGATGCGTCTCTTGCTCGTCGCCTAGAAGCTGAAGGATACAAAGGAATCAGTGAAGAATTAGGAATCAAGATTGAACATCAAGAGTAGGAGTGAGATTGTGGCAGAGACAAAATTAACCATAACACCAGAAGAAATCACCGCATTCTCTCTTACAAAGAATGAACCAGAGTGGTTTCTACAAACACGTTTAAAAGGGTTAGAACTTGCTAAAACGCTAGACTTACCATTTATTGAACGTGTGAAATTCCACCGTTGGAACTTATTTCAATCTTCAATCGGAGAAGGAACTTCAATGATTGAAGAACTCCCAAAAGTAATTCCAACAGCAGCTGGAAGTGCCAAAATTGTACAATTAGGTGCGGTATCTTACTGGGAAGAAATGAATGCTGAAACAGCCATGAATGATGTTCTGGTGATGGATTTATTTGACGCTTTGGAACAGTATCCAGAGCTTGTAAAACCGTACTATATGACAAAAGCTGTACCAGTCGATGAAGATAGCTTAACGGCTTATCACGCTGCGATGGTCAACTCAGGAGTATTTATTTATATTCCTAAAAAAATGTAGCTGTGGAAGAGATTATTGAGTCTCATTTCGTTCAAAACAACTTAGTGGACGAAGCATTCGTGAAACACGTGTTAATCGTGGCGGATGAAAATAGCTCGGTCTCTTATGTGGAACGTTTTGAGAGTGTTGGTGACAAAAAGAATACAGCCAATATCGTTGTAGAAGTGATCGCAAAACAAGGGGCGAAAGTTCAATTTGCGGCTGTGGATACTTTAGGTCAATCAACAGATGCGTATGTGAACCGTCGTGGTTATCTTGAAAAAGATGCAACGATTAACTGGGCACTTGGCATTATGAATGATGGAAATGTGATTGCAGACTTCGACTCTGAATTACGTGGAGATGGTTCTCATTCACAAGTGAACGTTATCGGTATTTCTACAGGACGCCAAGTACAAGGAATCGATACACGTGTGACAAACTATGCGCCACATTCAGTAGGACATATCCTGCAACATGGTGTTATTTTAGATAAATCAACCTTAACCTTTAACGGAATTGGACATATTATTAAAGGAGCGAAATTCGCAGATGCCCAACAAGAAAGTCGTGTATTGATGCTTTCAGAAGGCGGACGTGGAGACGCGAACCCAATTCTATTAATCGATGAAAATGAAGTAACGGCAGGACACGCAGCGAGCGTGGGGCAAGTGGATGATGAACAATTATTCTACTTAACAAGCCGTGGAATCTCTGAAGCAGAGGCAAAACGCCTTGTAATTCGTGGATTCTTAGGAGCCGTGATTCGTTCAATTCCTTCAAGCACTCTTCAAAAAGAACTTGTGGATATGATTGAACAAAAGTTGGTTGCTAGCTATGATTAGTAAAACGATTCGAGAAGACTTTCCGATTTTAAAGCGTGAAGTCAACGATGAAGTGCTTGTCTATTTAGACAATGCAGCCACCACACAAAAGCCACGTCCAGTCGTAGAAGCCCTGTAAAAATTCTATGCAATCCACAATGCCAATATTCATCGTGGGGTGCATACATTAGCACAGGAAGCAACAGACTTATATGAAGCGGCTCGCGCTAAAGTGACGAAATTTATCCATGCTGGGAGTACAAAGGAAGTGCTCTTTACGCGTGGAACAACAACCAGCTTAAACTGGATAGCACAAGGATTCGCACAAGGACGCTTGCAAAAAGGGGACGAAATTTGGATTAGCCCGGCTGAGCATCATTCGAATGTGGTGCCTTGGCAACAAGTAGCCAAACAAACAGGAGCCGTCTTACGTTATTTTTCATTAACCAAAGAGGGCGAATTAGACCTCGAAACAGCAGGAAAATCTTTTAACCGAGAAGGCGAAAAATCGTATCGATTAACCACGCTTCAAACGTTCTAGGAACAGTAACGGATGTGAAACGTGTAGCCGAAATGGTTCATGCAGTAGGAGGCATCCTCGTTGTGGATGGTGCTCAAGCAGCGCCGCATCAAAGAGTGGATGTCCAAGCGTTAGATTGTGACTTCTATGCCTTTAGCGGGCATAAAATGCTGGCACCTACAGGGATTGGTATCTTATATGGAAAAGAAGCACTTCTTCAAGAGATGAATCCTGTAGAATTCGGTGGCGAAATGATTGATTTCGTGTACGATGAGGAGAGTACGTGGAATGAACTGCCGTGGAAATTCGAAGCAGGGTACGCCAAATATCGCAGGAGCGATTGGATTGTCCGCTGCTATTGATTATTTAGAAGAAATCGGCATGGACAATATCCATCAGCATGAACAAGAAATGGTCGCATATCTCTTACCAAAGATGCAAGAGATGGAAGGTGTGACAGTCTACGGGCCAAGTGACCCAGCACAACATTCTGGAGTCATTAGCTTTACGATTGATGGCCTCCATCCACACGACATCGCAACGGCGCTTGATATGGAAGGTTTTGCGGTTCGTGCAGGACATCATTGCGCGCAACCTTTAATGAGATGGCTGGATGTACCAGCAACATGTCGTGCAAGTCTTTTATATTTATAACACGCTTCAAGAAGCTGAGAAGTTTTTAGAAGCATTAGAAAAAGTAAAGGAGTTTTTCCAATATGGCCTTTATCTAAATTAGATCAGCTTTATCGTCAGGTGATTTTGGATCATTCTTCTCATCCTCACCATAAAGGATTGGTGGATGATGCGAGCATTCCAACGATTGAATTTAATAATCCGACGTGTGGAGATGTGTTGCAGTTGCAACTTGTCGTAAATGATAATGGCGTGATTGACGATGTTCACTTTGACGGACACGGCTGTACGATTAGTATGGCTAGTGCCAGCATGATGAGTGATGCGATTATTGGAAAGACAGTTGACGAAGCGGTCGCTCTAGCAGAAGATTTCTCAAGTCTAGTGCAGGGTGAAACCGTGGATGAAGAACCTTTAGGGGATGCAGCACTATTAGCCGGTGTTCAAAAATTCCCAGCGCGTATCAAATGTGCCACTCTTGCCTGGAAAGCATTAGAACGTGCAGTAGAAAATGAGAAAGCATAAGAAAGTGGTGACAAAATGAGTGGAGTTCCTGAATTAGCCGATTATAAATATGGCTTTCATGAGGATGTAACACCTGTTTACGAAACAGGAATGGGATTAAGTGAAGAAGTCGTTCGTACGATTTCAAAGGTGAAGAACGAACCACAATGGATGCTTGATTTCCGATTAAAATCATTAAAGACGTTCCAAAAACATGCCAATGCAAACTTGGGGAGCGGACCTTTCAGATATCGATTTTGATGCAATTACTTATTTTAAACGTGCCAGTGATAAAGCCAGCGCGTTCTTGGGATGATGTTCCTGAAAAAAATTAAAGATACATTCGAGAAAAATCGGGATTCCTGAAGCAGAACGTGCGTATTTAGCTGGAGCTTCAGCACAATTTGAATCTGAAGTGGTTTACCATAATATGAAAGAAGAGTTTGATAAACTGGGAATTATTTTTACAGATACCGATTCTGCTTTGAAAGAATATCCAGAATTATTCGAAAAATACTTCGCCAAACTTGTACCACCAACGGATAATAAGTTGGCTGCTTTAAACTCAGCAGTATGGTCAGGTGGAACGTTCATCTATGTACCAAAAGGCGTGAAATGTGATGTGCCACTTCAAACGTATTTCCGTATTAACGACCAAAACATGGGTCAATTCGAACGTACGCTCATTATCGTAGACGAGGGAGCAAGCGTGCACTATGTTGAAGGATGTACAGCACCAACATATTCTTCAAATAGCTTACATGCGGCGATTGTAGAGATCTTCGTTGAAGAGGGTGGATACTGCCGCTATACAACGATTCAAAACTGGTCGGATAATGTGTATAACTTGGTAACGAAACGTGCCAAAGCAGCTGCTCATGCAACCGTTGAGTGGATTGATGGAAACCTTGGGGCGAAGACAACGATGAAATATCCATCCGTCTTCCTAGAAGGACCATACGCCAAAGGAACAATGTTATCGATTGCGTTTGCCGGAGAAGGCCAACACCAAGATACCGGTGCGAAGATGATTCATAATGCACCACATACGTCAAGTTCAATCGTTTCAAAATCGATTGCTAAAGATGGTGGAGCGGTGAACTACCGCGGTCAAGTAACATTTGGTAAGAAATCAGATTATTCTATTTCGCATATCGAATGTGACACGATTATTATGGATGACAAGTCGAAATCAGATACGATTCCATTTAATGAAATTCATAATGATAAAGTGGCACTTGAGCACGAAGCGAAAGTGTCAAAAATCTCAGAAGAGCAATTGTTCTACTTGATGAGTCGCGGAATTAGCGAGTCAGAAGCAACAGAGATGATTGTTATGGGATTCGTTGAACCATTTACAAAAGAACTTCCAATGGAATACGCTGTTGAACTAAACCGTTTAATCGCGTACGAGATGGAAGGGTCTGTTGGATAGATGATATAAGCCAAGAAACTTTGATTGAATCAGGTTTCTTGGCTATTTATATTTATAACTCTATTGAATATAATCTTTAGTAATTATATGATTGTAGTAGTTTAATGATAAATAAAAAAATCGAGGGATATGTTATGATTAGTGAAGAATATATAGAAAGAGAAAAACGATTAGCTGAAGTATATGAAAGATATTATGATTCTCGCCCAGAATTGAAGAAAGAATCGGACGAATTATATGATTTGTTTGAAAAGAATAAGATTTCTTTTGAGGAGTATAGAAAAAGAGCACTCGAACTCGGAGAAAAATATAGATAAGCATCTAACAAGTAATTAGGTGCTTTTTGATTGAATCTTAAATTATTTCTCGATGAATCTCTGTAAGGATTCGATAAGGTAGGCTGTTATTCAATGAATAATCTACTCCAAAAAGAAAAAGCTTCTTTATAGTTCTATATTATTTATAAAATATTTTTTTAAATCGAGTATATTACACTTGTATTATATTCGAGACATGTTATAATATGGTCATCAGAGAAAAAAAGAAAGGAGAATGGGAATGAGAAAACAACCGTGGTCGAACGAAAATAAGACAGAGCGGATTAACTTCACGATTGAACCTTCTTTAAAAGAAGCGTTTTTGAAGATAATTTCGACTGATGTTTCAACTTATTTTAGATCGGTCATCGAGAAAAGAAGTCGAAGGTCATCAAAAAAAGTTGAAAAACTGGCCGGATGCCATTAAGAATTTATTGCATGGACAATTTAAGGCGTTCTCCGAGCAAGTATTTGGAACATTTAATTACCGAGGACGAAACTATCCTTATAAGATTTTGGATGTTATGTCCGTTGAAGAAGGCCAACCACTGGAAGTCATTGACTATGAAGATGGGCTGGTTTATGTTAAAGTGATTGAGGAGCTCAATCCAGAAAAATTAGTATATGTAACTTTATAGAAAGAAGGAAATTTATCATGCCATTAACAATTATTATTATCGCTTTAGTATTAGTTTTATTAATTATTGCGTTCAAATCAATTCGTATCGTACAACAAGGACACAAAGCTGCTGTTCAATCATTCGGACGTTATGTTGGGGAATTAGGACCAGGGTTACACTTTGTAACACCAATCATTCGTAACATTGCTTACGTTGTAGATATGCGTCAACGTTCATTGGATTTAGATCCACAAGAAATTATCACAAAAGATAACGTTAATTTAACAATTGACGCTTCAGCTAAATACCATGTAGATAATCTTGAAGAATACTTATATGGAAACACAAACCCAGAAGGATTATTACTTTTAGATATCCAAAACGAATTACGTGACATCATCGGTACAATGACGATGGCTGAAATTCTTGGTGGTACAAACAAAATCAACACTGACTTAAACCAACGTGTATTCGGTAAAACAGACTCTTACGGGGTTACAATCGACCGTGTTAACATTGGTGAAGTTATTCCTCCACAAAGCATCGTTGAAGCGATGAACAAACAAATCACTGCTGACCGTGAACGTGATGCTGCGTTAATCGCTGCTGACGCTCGTCAAAAAACAGTTGAAATGGATACAAGAACTCAGAACAACAAATTATTAGCAGATGCTCGTGCTCATGCTGAAAAAATCGCAATTGACACTCAAGCAACTGTTGCTCAATTAACAGCCATCAACAACGCATTAAATGAATCTAACTTAAATGCTGCTGCATTAGAATACTTAGCAATCGATGCTAAAAAAGCTCTTGCTGAAGGTCCAAACAATACAGTTGTATTAATGGATGGACAAAATAACGCAAAAATTGCTGAAAACATTGCTTCATTAGCATCAGGACGTAAAGTTTGGGACGAAGCAGGTAAATAATCATGAAACAACGAGCTAGCAAATCTTTCTTTAGATTGAAGTGGCTTGCCGTGTTGATTGTCAGTTTCTTCATGATGGGAACTTTCTATAGTGTTGCTGTAAATACAGTATATGCAGAAACGACCTCAGATAATTCTAGTAAAATGGTGGGGTCGTATGAAACCACGGTTAATGTTCAGGCAAACAAAAATTTTAATGAAACAATTACGGTTCCTTTAAAGTTTAACAATCCTGATTATGATTCTGTGAAAATACCTGTTCAACTCAACAATCTAAAAAGAAGGAAACTATAAACTTCAATTTTTTTGTATTCAGAGAAAAATAAAAAAATACAAAGTAGATGTCTTTCTCTTAAATAAAAAAATAATCTATCTATTCACCTTGAATTTATTGATATAGTGGATGGGAAAGGTCGTTAAGCCATTCCAATATGATAGAGCAACGGATAAAAGAGATGTGGAGGAGATGACGACTGAAGCCGTAAATGAAAAAAAGAAAAATCAGTCTAATCTGCAATCTACGAATCAAAAGAATAATGACAATAACACAAAGACCAATACGTACGGTAGTGAAAAAAATTCTAATACGAATGACAATAAGAAAAATTAGTTTCTTGTTGAATAATTTAAATCTAAAAAGATGGCGAATTTTTATTATGTATTAGGACAAGCTTTTGTTTTTTTATCGTATTAATTCTAATGGTATTTGTTTTTATTGGTAAAAAAACAAAAATAAGGCAAGAAATAACTCACAAAAAGAGAACTCTAATATGAATATGAGATCTCCTAAGAGAAATGAACGACAACAAAATAATACGGATTCTAGATTGGAAGATATTCCACAAAGAGTTTATCGTCCACGTCATAGTATTTCGAATCCAAAACAACGTTCTCAAGCTAAAAAACAAGCGACTAAACAGGCAATACAATCTACAAAACACCAAAGAACTCAACAGAGCCCAGAAGAGTTTGTTGGAACTCAACGTCCAACAAGACCAGTAGTGTATAAGACAAAAATCTAAAGAAAAGTCTCATACTTTACCAAGAGTACTTTCTAACAAATCTCTTCCTCGAATCATAAAAACAGTTCGCTTAAAATAAAGAGTCAAATCCTCTAAGTTGTAAAAGACTTAGAGGATTTTTCTATAGGGAAGGATTTGCAGTCTATAAAGAATGGGAGTATTCTAAGTGAGAAAGGTGGAATATGGATGCAAGAAATACAAAAATTAATGAAAAAAATTGAGGCAGATCCTCAAAATACCGAGTATACAAAAGCCGGAATACAGCCATTATTTTCTGCGCCACGACGCGCAAAGATTTTAATTGTTGGGCAAGCACCTGGGATTAAAGCGCAAGAGAGTCGTTTATTCTGGAACGATAAAAGTGGAGATAATTTAAGGACGTGGATGGGAGTTACTCGTGATTTCTTTTTATCAATCCGATTTATTTGCAGTTGTGCCGATGGATTACTATTATCCAGGAAAAGGTAAATCTGGAGATCTTCCACCACGTAAAGGTTTTGCCGAAAAATGGCATGAAAAAACTTTAGCCTTAATGCCGGATATTGAACTAATTATATTGGTTGGAAAAATACGCACAAGACTATTATTTAAAAAAATACAAAGAAGAAAAAAACTTAACGGAAACAGTTAAAGCATACAAAGAATACTTACCAAAGATGTTTCCACTAGTACACCCATCTCCTTTAAATCGTCAATGGATGGCAAAAAATCCATGGTTTGAAGAGGATGTTTTACCAGAATTTAAAAAAAGAGTTCAAGAAATCATTAAAGGAGCCAAGTAATGAGAACAGAGGTATATCCAGAAATCGGAATCTATAACGAACATATGATTCCAGTGAGTGAATTGCATACGATTTATGTGGAAGAATCAGGAAATCCATTAGGACATCCAGTTGTTGTTTTACACGGCGGACCAGGAGGGGCATCCTCTCCAGCAAATCGTCAATTATTTGATCCAGAATTTTATCGTATTATCCAATTTGATCAACGTGGATGTGGAAAGAGTACCCCTTTTGCATCGTTAGAAGAGAATACGACGCAGGATTTAGTAGCGGATATGGAGAAGATTCGTACCACATTAGGGATTGATAAATGGCTTGTCTTTGGTGGTAGCTGGGGAACAACGCTAGCCTTACATTACACGATTGCACACCGTGAACGCGTCGTAGGATTGATGCTTCGTGGGATTTTTCTTGGCCGACAAAGTGATGTAGATTGGCTGTATCAAGATGGGGCGTCTCATTTTTATCCAGAGAACTTCGAGAAGTTTAAGGCACCGATTCCTGTTGAAGAACAAGGAGAATTGGTGAATGCGTACTACAAGCGTTTGACGTCAGAGGATGAATCGATTTGTCTAGAGGCAGCGCGTGCATGGGCAGAGTGGGAACATGGTCTCGTGAAGTTGATTCCGTATGATCCAATTGTCTGGGATGAAGCAGGTATTCGCGGGGCTCTTACAATTGCGCGAATGGAATGTCACTTCTTCTATCATCACTGCTTTGTAGAAGACGATAATTTCATCTTGAATCATGCTGATGCCTTCAAGGGGATTCCAATGCATATCGTACATGGGCGTTATGATGTGGATTGCCTCCCGAGCGCGGCGTTTGAACTCGCTCAAGCAGTTGATGGCTCAGAACTCATCTTTGCACAAGCGGCAGGACATACCGCAATGGAACCTGCAACAATGGAAGCGTTAGTTGGTTTTAGTGAAAAATGCAAAACTTACTTTAAATAAAAGAAAGGCTCGTAGAATGGATCTACGGGCCTATTTTTTTGTGTTTAGATTTTTTTCAAGAAGCATTGCAGCAATGCGCTCCACATCACGATTACTTCCGCGTAATTCAAATTCATCGAGCACTGGGAACCCAAAACGCTCAGAATACTGACGGGCGGTGAGGCAGAATTGCTTATTAAAGTTACGATTTCCACTACCAATCACTCCAAAAACAATGCGCATAATTATGTTCGTAGGCTAAGAAATCACCGAGTGGATTCGTTAAGACTTCAACGTCTCCATTATCCACGCCATTTCCACCTTCTAAATAAGTCGGTAGAAAAAGCAACGAAGGGTTTTCCTACTTTGAAGTAATCTTCTTGTCCTTTAACAAGGTCTTTGATATTCGTTAATGTCACGTTTAAAGAGGGTTCCAAAAAACGTAAATGGTCTTTTAAACGAGTGACGAAGTTATGTGTATTTCCGGTTAAACTAATATAAATAATGGGTAATTCTTTCGACATTGAGAAACCTCCTGAAAGATTTTTGCTGTCTTTAAGTATACCGCACTTTGTCTAATCCTTCTAGAGGGTGTTTTTAAACTTTTAAAAATTGTGAAAATCAGCTATAATACTTGAGAATAAACACGAAGGAGAGACTCATGTCACATTTAAAAGAAGAAGTACAATCTCGCAAGACTTTTGCGATTATTTCCCACCCAGATGCTGGGAAAACAACGATTACAGAACAATTACTCTTATACGGGGGTGCGATTCGTCAAGCTGGTACCGTAAAAGGGAAGAAGACAGGGAAGTTTGCTAAATCTGACTGGATGGAAATCGAAAAACAACGTGGGATTTCTGTTACAAGTTCAGTGATGCAAGTGGAATACGATGGCAACCATATTAATATCGTGGACACACCAGGGCACGAGGACTTCTCAGAAGATACGTATCGTACATTAATGGCCGTGGATAGTGCCGTGATGGTTATCGACAGCGCTAAAGGGATTGAGCCGCAAACGAAGAAATTATTCGAAGTTTGTAGTATGCGTGGAATTCCAATTTTCACATTCATCAACAAATTAGACCGTGATGGACGTGAACCACTTGAATTAATCGCGGAATTAGAAGAAGTATTAGGTATTGACGCGTATCCAATGAACTGGCCAATGGGGATGGGGAAAACATTCCTTGGCTTATATGACATTTACAATAAACGTGTAGAATTGATGCATCCAGAAGAAAACGAAGATAATGACTTCCTACCATTAAACGAAGATGGGGAAGTGGACGGCGATTATGCGTTCAAACAATCAACGCTATATAACCAAGCAATCGAAGACGCACAACTTTTACTAGAAGCAGGGAATGCGTTTGATGAAGAGAAGATTGCGGCTGGTAAATTAACGCCTGTATTCTTCGGTTCAGCCTTAACAGGATTTGGGGTTCAAACATTCTTAGATGCATTTGTTGACTTTGCGCCAAGCCCATCTGCGAAGAAGACAGAATCAGGGGAATTGGTAGATCCAGTTACAAGAACAATTCACTGGATTCATCTTCAAAATTCAAGCAAATATGAACCCAGCGCACCGCGACCGTATTGCGTTTGTGCGTATCTGTTCAGGAGAATTCACTCCAGGGATGGACATTACCGTGAACCGTTCGCAAAAGAAAATGAAATTATCTCATACAACACAATTTATGGCAGATAGCCGTGAAACGGTTAAAGCAGCCGTTGCAGGGGATATTATCGGACTTTACGATACAGGGAACTTCCAAATCGGAGATACGATTTACTCAGGAAAAGGTGCTGTGCAGTTCGAACCACTACCACAATTTACGCCAGAACTTTTTAATAAAGTTTCTGCCAAAAACGTGATGAAGCAAAAATCTTTCCATAAAGGAATCGAACAGTTAGTACAAGAAGGAGCCATCCAATTGTACAAGACATACCATACAGGAGAATATATCCTTGGTGCGGTTGGTCAACTGCAATTCGAAGTGTTCCAATACCGCTTATTAAATGAATATAATGCCGAAGTAGTCATGACTCCAATCGGAAGTAAGATTGCTCGTTGGATTGACGAAGAACAACTGGATCCAAATATGTCATCAAGCCGTAACTTATTATGTCGTGACCGATTTGACCAACCTGTCTTCTTATTCGAAAACCAATTTGCCCTAAATTGGTTTAAAGATAAACATCCTGATGTAGAATTAAAAGCATTATTCTAATAGATACAAATAAGAGACTCTCTAATCACTTGATTAGAGAGTCTTTTCGCGTTTTTGATTAAGCCTCGTATCCCATTAGGATTCCGCCTTGTTCTGCATAATAGCTGCAGACCCCGCTTGTGTGGATACTAGAAACATCCGCATCTGGGAACTCGCTATGAACGGCTGCTTGAATTAAGCCACAGATTTCCGGGTTACTACAGTGGCTGATAACCACACGACCACCCTTGTAGCCATTTTTTTTTCATTTCAGACCAAACTGCTTGAACAGCTTTCTTTTTGACCTTTTGCTTTGTGAAGTAAGTTTAGTGTTCCTTCTGGTGAAGCGTCACCGACTAAGCGGATATTGAGCATTCCGATAACGGCGCCGACTAATTTATTTAATCGACCGTTTTTTACTAGGTTATCGACACGAGCAAGAGCAAATAATAGTTTAGTGCTCGCTAAATATTCTTTTAATGCTGCAACCACTTCTTCAAAAGAAAGTCCTTGAGCAATCAGTTCATTTGCCTTTTGGACAAATAGAACCATTTCACCACTTGCTGAAAGGCTATCGAAGACTTCAATATTTGTTTCAGGGGCTTCTTCTAATAACATTTTTTTGGCTAATTGAGCACTATTTTGGCTTCCTGATAGACCACCAGTAATTGTAATGGCAATAACATTTTCAGCACCTCTATAGGCCTCTAAAAAAGCATCTGGACTTGGACAAGCAGAAGCAGTTTTTTCCTTGGATTCATACATTTCAATCATCATAGCATCAATATCTAATGTTGCATCGTCTTTATAATGTTTCTCGCCCACTTGGACAGTTAATGGTACATTAATATATTCAGTATTTGGTGCTAGATTCTCGATTTCGCGTAAATCGCAACCAGAATCCGCAATTATTTTCCATTTTCATAAGAGAATTCTCCTTTGGTAGTATAGTTCATACAAGAGTAATATACTTTGAACTTCAAAACAAGTCAACTAATCTAATTAAAACTTAACATTTTAGTGGAATTTTTAGCGCTTTCTGTACTATTGTTAAGGAGTAGAAATAAATCTGAAGGAGGAGTATTATGACTCAAACAATTTCTTTTGGGTATGGATCAAAGCCAGCTCAATTATTATCGAATAAATTAAATCGACATGGAGTAATTGCTGGAGCCACAGGTACAGGGAAAAACTGTTACTCTAAAAAGTTCTTGCTGAACAATTAAGTGAAGCTGGTGTACCTGTATTACTTTCTGATATTAAAGGAGATTTAGCTAGCCTTGCCGAAAAAGGTGAAGTAACTGAAAAAGATTGCTGAACGATTAAAAAGTACACGTAGAAGATTTTTGAACCAAGTTCTTATCCTGTAGCGTTTTTGGGATATTTTTTTGGAGAAAAACGGAATTAATATTCGTACAACCATTTCAGAAATGGGACCTATTTTATTATCTCAGCTGTTAGGATTAAATGAAACGCAAGAAGGCATTTTAAACATTGCGTTTAAAGTTGCTGATGAACAAGGTTTATTATTAATTGATATTAAAGATTTACGTGCAATGTTAAATTATGTTGGAGCTCATGCTTCTGAATTACGTAATTTATATGGAAATATTGCGCAACAATCTATTGGTACTATTTTTACGCAGCTTATTAGTTCTAGAACAACAAGGTGGAAATCAGTTCTTTGGAGAACCAGCTTTTGAAATTGGAGATTTATTTAAAACAGATGCAAGTGGACGTGGAACCATCAATGTATTATCTTCTGAAAAAGTTGTTCCAAACACCTAAATTATATGCAACTTTTCTTATTATGGTTCTTATCAGAGTTATATGAAAAACTTACCTGAAGTAGGAGATTTAGATAAACCAAAACTAGTATTCTTCTTTGACGAAGCACATGTATTATTCAATCAAAGCAACCCAGCTGTACAAGCAAAAAAATTGAATTAATTGTTCGTTTAATTCGTTCGAAAGGAATTAGTATTTTCTTCGTAACACAAAATCCAACGGATATTCCTAATGCGGTAGCCAGTCAGTTAGGAAATCGAATCCAACATGGCTTACGTGCGTTTACGCCAGCTGAGCAAAAAAATGTCAAATCAGTAGCTGAAACTTTCCGTCAAGAAGAAGGAAAAGATTTAGTTTCAGTGATTACGAATCTAAAAGTAGGGGATGCGGTAGTTTCTACTTTACAGGAAGATGGATCTCCAAGTTTTGCAGAAGTGGTTTCTATTTACCCACCAAAGAGTAAATTAGATGCGGTTGATGCTTTTGTTCGTCAACAGCTAGTAAATCAATCTCCATTCTATGATAAATATGCTGAAATGTTTGACCGTGAGTCTGCTCATGAGCAATTATTAGCATTAGAACAACAATTTCAACAAGAACAAGAAGAAGCTTTAGCTCAAAGAGAAGCTGAAAAACAAGCAGAAGCAGAACGTAAAGAAGCTGAAAAACAAGAAGCTCTTGCACAAAAAGAGGCTGAAAAAAACAGGCTAAATTAGAAGAAAAAAGAACGTGAACGTCAAGAAAGAGAACTAGAACGTCAAGCACGACAAGCAGCAACTAAGAAAGGTGATTCTGCGATGGATCGCTTTACCAAAAATATTATGTCTAGCGTTGGACGTGAAGTAGGCCGAGTGATTACTCGCGGAGTAATGGGCTTGTTCAAAAAATAAGAGGAGGCTGTCCTATGGCAAATGTCGTTGTATTCTTAGCGGAAGGATTTGAAGAGATTGAAGGCCTTGCTACAGTTGATATTTTGAGAAGAGCAGGTCATATTGTTCATACAGTTGGCATTGGTGGACAAGTTATTACGGGTTCTCATAAAATTTCAGTGAAGACAGATGATGAATTAGAAACCTTTTATTGGGCTCAAATTGATGCATTAGTGCTTCCAGGTGGAATTCCAGGAGCTCATCATTTAAGAGAGAATGATTTCCTAATTCAAAAACTGAAAGAATATTCGAAAAAAGGGAAAATTATTGCAGCAATTTGTGCAGCACCAATTGTTCTACATAGGGCAGGATTGCTGAAAAAGAAAAAAAGTTTACTTGCTATCCCGGTTTTGAAGAAGAAATTAATGATGGAATTTATACAGGAACGATAGTTGAAAAAGATGGAAAAATCATCACGGGTTGTGGTGCAGCTGCAAGTTTCGAATTTGCTTATACAATAGCAGAAGCATTAGGAACAGATACCTCCGTACTTCGAGAAGGGATGCAGTACAATAAGCTTTTTTTAAAAAAATAATGTTAGAAAGATTTGTTCTATTTTTTTAGGACAAATCTTTTTATTACAAAAAAATATTACAATGTTACAAAAAAATGTTAAATGAATAACTTGATTTTTGCTTGGAAATTTGAGAGAATAAAGTATCAAAATCGACGTAATCTGTATTAGAAATTAGGGAAATATATGAGAAAAGAAGAAATTAATCAAGTAGTGAAGAAAGTTACGTAGTAAAGGAGTTCGTATTACCCCTCAAAGAGTGGCAATGCTAGAATTTTTTTAGCTAGCGTGGATACTCATCCAACTGCGGAAGAGATTTATACTGAATTAACAAGAGAATATCCTCAAGTCAGTGTGGCGACAGTATATAACAATTTAAACCTGTTTATTAAAGAGGGTGTTGTTAAGGAATTAATGTATGGAGATAGTGCCAGTCGATACGATTTTGATTTAGGACAGCACTATCATGCTGTTTGCGATGTTTGTGGGAAAGTAGTGGATTTATATTATCCAGTTTTAGATGATGTTGAAAAAGCAGCAGAACAATTAACAGGGTTTAAAGTTAGAGGACATCGAATGGAAGTTTATGGTGTTTGTCCGGACTGTCAGAAAAAAGAAAAATAGTATTTAATAAGGGGTCGTGGAGAATGGAGAAGGTCATTCAACGAAGAGCCAATAATGGCAAAGAAAAACATCCAAAAAAAGAAAATAAATATACACAAAAATCCTGAAGAAATGCTAGAGACTGATTTGAAGGAAGAGGCAGTTCAAGAGGAGAATCAAGAGAACCAACGATTCGGTGGGAAGGATTCTAAAAAGAAAAGACCGAAAAAGAAAATTCCTAAAACCATTTTTTGGGTGATAGGAGTTTTAACTCTAGCTATTTTAGTATTTGAATTATTAACGATTCATCGTATTATGGCAGATCAATTTAATGAAGAAGAATTAAAACGTATTATTCAAGTTGAACAAGACGATACAAAAAAATATAACGAAAATTTTACGGTTAAAGATGAAACGAATGGGAATATTGAAATTCAGGAATTAATCCCTACAGATAGTTCTGGAAATGAAGTTGCTTCCATTGCTGAGCAGATTTCGACTTTAAAACAAACGGTAATAGAAAAAAATACGCGGGAGCCTCTAAAGAAAACTTTGATTTTTCTTGAAAAGCTTATCAAACAAAAGGTTGTTTCAAACGTGAAATGATATTCATTACTATGTATCTGTATATCAACAAAAAGGATCGTGGTTTTGAACAGCTAGAATTTTCGGAGTTAACACATCAACTTGTTTTCGCAGATACTTTACAACCATTTGAAATTTCAAAACTCTTTAATAATGATTTAGCAGTATCTAACTTCTTTGTAAAGAAAGCATTAGATGAATCTAAAGTAGATGGATTATCTGATAATCTAACAGAAAAAATTACTTCTCAATTTAAAGATAATAATTGGAAGAAACTAGATACATCAATCATTCAAAATGGAATTCGCATAAAATACAAAGATGCAAACGATTCAGATGCAGAATGGACAATTCCTTTTACCGAGCTTTTTGCATATATGAATGAAAATATGATTCCGGAAACAGAGAAAGAGAACTATAAAAATATCTTGCAACTGTTAAAGAAAAACTAGGTAAGAAGAGAATTGCTTTGTCGTTTGATGACGGCCCCCGACCTGAAACAACGCCAAGAGTACTAGAAATTCTAAAAAAATATAACGCGCATGCAACATTTTATATCGTAGGAAGTCATGTAGAAGGTAATGAGTCTATTATTAAGCAAATTGTGGCTGAAGGACACGAACTTGGAAACCATAGTTATAGTCATCCTTTATTACCAAAGAAATCTGCAGACGAAGTGTATAAAGAGGTTCATAACACTTCAGACCTCATTGCCAAAGCTTCAGGTGGTTTAAGACCAATGAGTTTGCGTCCGCCATATGGTGGTTTTGATAAAATGGTAGCGGAGCAAGCAGGCATTGCTATAGTGAACTGGTCAATTGACTCGCTAGACTGGAAATATAGAGATGCAGCCAAAACAATTGAGCATATTAAGGAAAATGCTCATAATGGTGGAATCTTATTGATGCATGATATTCATGAAGAATCAGTAGAGGCATTACCAACAATTATTGAATATTTACAAGCAGAAGGTTACGAATTGGTGACTGTAGATGAATTGATGGCAGGACAACCATTAAACCAAATCATGCATATTTTAACCGTGTTGATATTCAAAAAATAGATTAAGAAGCTTGCAATTTTACTGAAAATAAGGTACATTGAATAAGTGCTTAATGCACAGACCTTTACAGAGTTTTGCGAATCACCAACGTTTTACTCAGTACAAGGCATAAATTAAAAGAAAGAGGTGTTTAGAAATGGCAATTTCTAAAGAAAAGAAAAACGAAATCATCAAAGAGTATGCATTACACGAAGGAGACACTGGTTCACCAGAAGTACAAATCGCTGTATTAACTTACGAAATCAACCACTTAAATGACCACATCCGTGTTCATAAAAAAAGACTTCCACTCAAACCGTGGATTAATGAAAAAAAGTTGGTCACCGTCGTAACTTATTAGCATACTTTACGTAACAAAGATGTTCAACGTTACCGTGAATTAATCAACCGTTTAGGCTTACGTCGTTAATCTTAAACAAATGGAAGAACTCCCATGCATTCGTGCTTGGGAGTTTTTTTAATGGATATTTATTATAGAATAAAATAAGAAAGATCAATATAACTTATAATTTATAAGTTATATTGCAAAAATACAAATGATTAAAAAGGCACAAGTCCCAATTATTTGGAACTTGTGCCTTACTATTTTACATTTCTTTTATAGAGTGATCAATGATTTGTCTGTAACACATCATATTTTTTTATTATTGTACGATTTAATCACGTTTCGTAACAATTTAAAGGAAGAACGTCCTAACTCTAAATGTATGAATATCAACATAAGCATCAATTCGAACAGAAGGTTGTACCGAGTCAAAAAGTGATAATAGGCAAAATGAATTTGTTTTTTTCATTTAAATATCGGACAGCTCCTTCTGTAAAAAAAGAGTCTGCTGTTACTAGACCATCAATGTTTCCTTCTTTAAGAAGTTCTTTTTAAAGTATGGTATCCTTGTTCCCTCGTAAATTCAGATACTTGAGCAATAAGGCTATCATTTATTGGGATATCATATTTTTTTAGAGCTTTTTCATATCCTTTTAGTCGGTCTCGGGATACAAATAATTGGTCGCGACCACCGATGAATGCAATAGATTTTGCTCCTTTTTGAATAATATATTCTGTTGCATCAAATCCTGCTTTTTCATTATTATTATCAACAAATGAAATAAGAGGGGATAATGTTTTTCCGATTACAACAGCCGGAAAATCTTGTTCAATCGCAAATTCAACAAGGGGGTCCTCAATTTCTCCGTACAGGAAGATGAGTCCATCTACACGTTTTCCAAGAATTGTATCTTTTAGAATGGCTAAACGTTGATTCGTATCTTTTCCAGTACATAATTGTATCGAATATTGATGGTCCGCTGCTGTTTGCGAAATTCCTCGAATTACCGCAGGGAAAAATGAATTTTGATAAAAGATATCTGAGTCTTTGGGAAGAACAACACCGATGACATTTGTTTTATTACTTGCTAAGCTTCTTGCATTAACATTGGGATGATAATTCAGTGAAGCCATGGCCTCACGTACTTTTTTCTTCGTCGCTTCACTTATACTAGATTTGTCTTGAAGTACTCTTGTAACAGTAGAAGGGAGACTCCAGAAAGCTTTGCAACATCCTTAATAGTGGATGCCATCTATATTCCTCCTTTCCTAGTAGAGTGATTATTGAAATAAAAAATCTGGGCATGAAAACTGTTATTTTCACGCCCAGAGCATTTAAGGAACTATGATTTGATTGCTCCGTCAACCATACCTTTCATGATATGTTTTTGAGCGAATAGGAATAAGATGATTACTGGTAACATAATCAGTAATGTAGATGTTAGAATCATATCCCATTGTTTTGTAAATGATCCAGCAAAGTTTGATACCGCGATCGGTAATGTTTGAATCGCATTTCCTTTACCAAGTAATAGAAGTGGTAATAGGAAGTCGTTCCAAATCCAGATACCGTTCAAGATTAAGATTGTAACGTAGATGGGTTTTAAGATTGGAAGTACTACGTAGAAGAATGTTTGCATTTTGTTACATCCATCTAATTCCGCAGCTTCTTCGATTTCTAAAGGCACCCCTTTAATGAATCCGTGGAACATGAATACTGATAGTGACATACCGAAACCAGTATACGCTAAGATAATCCCTGGATAAGAACGTAATAAGCTAAATCCAAATAATGGAGTAGTAATCGCATCACTTAAAACTTTAAACCAAGTAACAAGTGGATACATTACGACTTGGAAAGGAATAACCATTGAAGCTACGAAAATGAAGAAAATCACTGTCGAAGCTTTTTGAACGGAAAACGAACAAGTCCCCATGCAGCAAGAGCCGAAAATAGAGTGATTGTGAAAAGAGAAATCACAGTAATAATCGTTGATGATAAAAATGATGATGGGTAATTGATGGAAGGGTTATTCCAAATTGTAACGATATTAGTCCATAGTTGACCAAAACTTGCAGGTAAAGCTAACGGATCTGAAAGAATGTCAGCAGAGCTTTTAGCTGAGTTAATCACTAAAAGAACGATTGGACTCAAGAATAGTAAGAAAAGGATGACTCCTAAAATTTCTAGAAGTAAGATTCCCAATTTTTGTTTTTTCATTATAAGTCAATCTCCTTCCGTTTAGTGATTGAAGTTTGAATCAAGCTGATTACTACCAAGATAAAGAATAAGATAACTGCACGAGCTTGACCTAAAGCCATTAAGTTATCACCTGAAGCAGTATTATAAATGTTCATTGTAATAAACTCAGTACTTTGAATGGCTTTGTCATGCCATAGTAGTGAAGGACCACCACCTGTTAATGAGAAGTTCACATCGAAGATCTTGAATGAGTTAGTAATAGTCAAGAAGAGCGATACAGTGAACGCTGGCATTACCATTGGAATGATAATGTGACGTAGACGCTGCCATGCATTTGCACCGTCAAGTGAAGCAGATTCAACTAGACTTGAAGGTACATTTTGTAAAGCTGCAAAATAAATCATCATAATATATCCAGCATATTGCCATGTATTAGTAATGATTAATGCAGTCACAGCTAATTTCACATCACCAAGGAACAAGTTATCGATTAAGAATTGGCTACCGATTAATTGTCCTAAAGCAGGAAATACTGAGTTATAGATGAATTGCCAAATATAACCAAGAACAAGTCCCCCGATTAAGTTTGGAATAAAGAATCCTGCGCGGAATATATCTTTTAATTTAATCTTGCTGGATACAAGTAAGGCAAGACTAAATGACACAATGTTTACCACGACAACGTTGAATAACGCAAAAATCACAGTAATCATTAAAGAATATTGGAAGCGAGTGTCAGCCAAACTTTCTGTAAAGTTTTTTAGACCTACAAATTGTAGGTTGGTTTGTGTAACGCTCTTCCAGTCGGTTAATGAATAGTAGAACCCTAAGAAGAAAGGCACAATAATAACGAGTGCAAAAATGATAAATGCTGGTAAAACTAATCTATAAAAATTGCGTTTTGCACGATCATCTCTGCTTAAGGCTTTCTTGTTTTTAGACATGAGAGAGTTCCTCCTTTATGAGAATTTCCAGGTGGGGTAGCACCTGTATGTATACCTATTGTAGCACATAACCCACAGCCACTAAAAGGCAGCTGTGGGTTTGTTTACTACAATATTATTGATTATTTTTTAATCAAGCTTGGTACTTCTTTAATTTGGTTGATAATTAATTCTTGGAATTTAGCTTTATCAATTGAACCTTGAGCATATTGACCGTAAATTGGTCCTAATTTGTTCATTAAGAAGTTGTCAGGCATGAAGTATGGGTTGTCAAATGAGTAAACAGGTTTTTTAGCGCTAACCCATTCTGCTAAGAAACGAGATAATGGAGCAGATGGTTTCTCAGTAGTGTTAGCAAATGGAGAAATCATGTTCGCTTTGTTTACGATGTAGTCTTGACCTTCTTTAGTATCAGCTAAATCGTTGAAGAATTTATTGATAGATTCTAAAGCTTTAGTGTCTTTGTTAACTACGTAGTAAGATGGAGCACCGATGAATAATCCGTCAGCGTTTTTATCTTTACCTAATGTTTGATAAGGAATGAATCCCATTTCGAAGTTAGCATTTAATTGTTTTAAGTTAGGATCTTTCCAGTTACCTTGGTGAAGGAATGCAGCTTTTCCTGAAGCAAATGCTGAGTCCATATCTTCTTGAGTACCAACTGTTAAGAGTTTCTTATCAGTATGTTTGAATAGTAATTCAACCCAGTTAGTGTAGTTTTCTAAACGAGTTTTGTCCATTTCACCTTTTAGTACTTGGTTTGTTACTGAACGGTCACCGTTTGGAAGACCACTACTTAAGTAAGCACCAAAGTCATGGATACCCATGATCCAAGTTTCACCTTCTTTAGTTGCTGTAGCAACAACAGTAGATAATCCTAATTCATCTTTCTTACTTTCTAAAGTAGCCATTGCTTTCTCAACTGCTTCAAAAGAAGTTAGAGTAGCAGGATCAATTCCAGCTTTAGTTAAGATTTCTTTGTTGTAAGCTAATCCGTATCCTTCTACAGATACTGGGAATCCGTATACGTCGTTACCTTGTTTAAATTCAAACTCAGTTTTATCAATCCAGTCACCTTTTAATGGTTGTAGGTTGTCTTTCCACAAATCATATCCAGCTTGACCTTCAATTACGAATACGTCTGGTGCAGTACCTGCAGTAAATTCAGTTTTTAGTTGGTCAGAAATCTTACATGAACCAGAACAAGTTTTAATATTAACTTTAACTCCGTTTTTTTGTCTCCCCATTCTTTAGCATATGCTGTTAGGGCTTCTTGGATTTCGCTCTTATTACTATATAAAGTAAATTCTTTTTGCTTTCAGAGCCTCCATTAGAAGAGTTTGATTGGTTACCTCCGCTTGCACAGCCTGCTAAAGCTAAACCAGCTAAAGCCAACCATTAAAGATTTTTTTAAACCATTTGTTTGCCATAATATTTTTCCTCCTTAAAATTCGTTGTAGATTACGCAAACGATTTCTTAACTGGTTTTTAGTATACCGCTTCCATAAACCGTTTTGCAAGTATTTTGTTAAAATTAAAGGAATAAAAAAATACTGAATATAAGTGGTTTTTGGTTGAATTAAATAGAAATTAAGTTTATTTTATCCTTGTATATTCAAGATGTATTAAAAAAACTTATAAAATAATACTTGTTTTATTAAAAAAATACTCTAATATTAAAGCAAACGGTTGCGCGAATTATTGAGCTTACATGGATAAATATACTGATTAAGGAGAGAGGTATCAAATATATGAGCAATAGAGAATCAGGTGTGTTAATGCATATTTCATCATTACCTGGTCAATATGGAATCGGAACTTTCGGTAAATCTGCATTTGATTTTGTAGATTTTCTAGTTCGTACGAAACAGACTTATTGGCAAATTTTACCATTAGGAACAACTAGCTATGGAGATTCACCATATCAATCTTTTTCGGCTTTTGCTGGAAATACAAACTTTATCGATTTCGATTTTTTTAATAGAAGAAGGACTTCTAAGTAAAGAAGATGTTGAGATGAATTGGGGCGCTGAAGAAACAACGGTTGACTACGCATTATTATATGAAAAACGTCGACCTGTTTTAGAAAAAGCAGTGGCTGCTTTTCTATCTAAAGGAAAAACTCCAGCATACGAAAAATTTGTTGCAGAAAAAGCAGAATGGTTAGAGCCATTTGCAGAGTACATGGCGATTAAAGAATCCTTTGATATGAAACCGTGGACAGCTTGGAGCGACGAAGCGATTAAACGTCGTCAAAAAGATGCATTAGCAGAATATCGCTTACGTCTTGCAGAAAAATTGGAGTATCACCGTGTGACACAATTCTTGTTTGATGAACAGTGGCATGCTTTGAAAAAATACGCGAATGACAACTTCATTCAAATTATTGGCGATATGCCAATTTATGTAGCAGCAGATAGTGTAGAGATGTGGGCAACACCACATTACTTCAAAACTGATGAAGAAGGAAATCCACTTTGTGTTGCTGGATGTCCTGCAGATGATTTTTCTCCGCTAGGTCAATTATGGGGGAATCCAATTTATAATTGGGAAGCAATGAAAGAAGATGGGTTCACTTGGTGGAGCAAACGACTAAAAGCGAGCTTTGAATTGTTTGATGTGGTTCGTATTGACCACTTTAGAGGTTTCTCAGCTTATTGGGAAATTCCAGCAGAGGCTGAAAATGCAACAATTGGGAAATGGGTGAAGGGCCCAGGATATGATTTGTTTAAAGCAGTAAAGGAACAAATTGGAGATCTGCCGATTATTGCTGAAGATTTAGGATTTATGGATGAAGATGTCATCAATCTTCGTGAAGCTACTGGTTTCCCAGGAATGAAAATTCTGGAATTTGGATTTATGGGTGAAAATCCTAAGAGTGGAGATTTACCTCATCATTATCCAGTCAATGCGGTTGCCTATACAGGAACTCATGATAATGATACAGTATTAGGATGGTATAAGTCGGTTCCAACAGAAACAAGAGAATTTTGTAATCGTTACTTAAATCGACGTGATGAGGAACCAATTAGCTATGCTTTACTACGTGGGTTATATGGTTCGGTTAGTCGAATGACAGTTGCAACAATGCAAGATCTACTACAATTAGATGAGACGGCTCGTATGAACATTCCAAGTACGCTCGGAGGAAACTGGGTATGGAGAATGACCAAAGAGCAGTTAACAGAGGCTGTAGAAGAATTCTTACTTGGGATTACTGAATTGTATGATCGTGCGAACCCACATCTTGAAGAAGTGGAAGATGAAGAGGAGTTAGTAGAGGAAGAAAAGTAACCTCACGCAAACCAAAAAAAGGAGAGAACAATGAAAAATTTTTAAACAATATGTAGAAGGAAACTTAGAAAAGTCTTTAAAAGACTGCACAAAAGAAGAAGTTTACTTTAGCATTATTACAATTTACGAAAGAAAAAAAGTGCAGCCTTACCACAAAAATAATGGTAAGAAAAAAAGTGTATTACATTTCTGCTGAGTTCTTAATCGGTAAATTATTATCAAACAATCTAATTAACTTAGGGCTTTACGATGAAGTGAAAGAAGTGCTATCAGAAGCTGGACATTCATTAGCTGAAATCGAAGAAATCGAATTAGAACCATCTTTAGGAAATGGGGGTCTAGGACGTCTAGCTGCGTGTTTCCTTGATTCCATCGCAACTCTTGGATTAACGGGAGACGGTGTTGGATTAAACTACCACTATGGCTTATTCGAACAAAAATTCAAAGATAACCAACAAGATGCTGTGCCAAACGTTTGGTTAACACCTGAAAGCTGGTTAGTTCCAACAGAAACTTCTTATAAAGTACCGTTTGCTGACTTTACATTGACTTCAAAAATGTTTGATATCGATGTTTTAGGATATGAACAATCAACTAAAAATAAATTACACTTATTCGATGTGGATTCAATTGACGAGTCTTTAGTTACAAGTGATTCAATTGAGTTTGATAAAACTCAAATCGCTAAAAACTTAACTTTATTCTTATATCCAGATGATAGTGATGAAGCAGGACACTTACTACGTATTTATCAACAATACTTCATGGTAAGTAATGGTGCTCAATTATTAATCGACGAAGCACTTGCTAAAGGAAGTAACTTACACGACTTAGCGGAATACGCAACAGTTCAAATTAACGATACGCACCCATCAATGGTGATTCCTGAATTAATTCGTTTACTTGGGGAACGTGGAATTGAATTTGATGAAGCAGTGGAAATCGTATCTGCAATGACAGCTTACACAAACCACACAATCTTATCAGAAGCGTTAGAAAAATGGCCTTTAGCATACTTAGAAAAAGTAGTGCCACATTTAGTGCCAATTATTAAAGAATTAGACGCTCGCGTAAAAGCAAAATATGAAGACCCATCAGTAGCCATCATCGACGAGCAGGACCGTGTTCACATGGCGCATATGGATATTCACTACGGATATAGCGTAAACGGTGTTGCGGCACTGCATACAGATATCTTAAAAGAAAGTGAATTAAAGAATTTCTACGAAATCTATCCTGAGAAATTCAACAACAAAACAAATGGGATTACATTCCGTCGTTGGTTAATGCATGCCAACCCAGAACTAGCTAAATTATTAGATGAAACAATTGGAACAGAGTGGCGTAAGGATGCTTCTAAATTAGAAGCGTTGAAAGCTTTCCGTCATGATGCGATTGTTCGCGAAAAATTAGACAAGATTAAACGTGATAACAAGAGACGTTTAAGTGTTTACTTGCAAGAAAAGCAAGGCATCACAGTGAATGAAAATTCTATTTTTGATATCCAAATCAAACGTATGCACGAATATAAACGTCAACAAATGAACGCTTTATATGTGATTCATAAATATTTAGATATCAAGAGCGGAAACATTCCAGCTAGACCAATCACCATTATTTTTGGTGGGAAAGCTGCACCTGCATATGTCATTGCCCAAGACGTGATTCATTTAATTCTTTCATTATCTGAATTAATCGCAAATGACCCAGAAGTAAGCCCACACTTACAAGTCGTAATGGTTGAAAACTACAATGTAACAGCAGCAACACACTTAATTCCAGCATGTAATATTTCTGAACAAATTTCTCTTGCTTCAAAAGAAGCCAGCGGAACAGGAAATATGAAATTCATGCTAAACGGGGCATTAACTCTTGGTACTGAAGACGGTGCGAACGTGGAAATCCACGAACTTGTTGGTGACGACAATATCTATATCTTCGGTGAAAAGAGTAATGAAGTCATTGCGCACTATGAAAAAGGCGATTACAACGCTGGCGAGTTTGCTAAGAGAGATGCAATCCGTCCATTAGTAGAATTCGTGAAGAGTGACGCTTTACTTGAAGTAGGAAATAAAGAACGTCTAGAACGTCTATACAACGAGTTAACTACAAAAGACTGGTTCATGACATTATTAGACTTAGAAGATTACATTGAAACAAAAGAACGTATGTATCGCGATTTCGAAACAGAGACGAATGGAATGCTAAAGTGGTGACAAACATCGCAATGGCCGGCTTCTTCTCAAGTGACCGTACAATCGAAGACTACAACCGTGACATTTGGAAATTAAACTAAATCGATTGAATGAAGGGACACGGTGAATTCCATGCAAATTAAAAACGAAGCAATGCTGATCACTTACTCAGACAGCATGGGAAGCAATATGAAGGACTTAAAAGGCGTTTTTGGATAAACATTTCCAAGGCGCGATTAGTGGGGTACATTTACTCCCATTCTTCCCGTCTACAGGGGATAGAGGATTTGCTCCAAGCGACTACACGCGTGTAGATCCGCTTCTGGGAACTTGGGAAGATGTGGATGCTCTAGGGGAACAATATTATTTAATGTTTGATTTCATGATTAACCATATTTCTCGTGAGTCTAAATTCTTCCAAGATTTTGTAAAAAATCACGAAAACTCACCTTACAAAGATATGTTTATTCGTATCCATGAGTTTTTCCCAGAAGGTCGTCCAAATCAAGCAGATATCGACTTGATTTATAAACGTAAAGATAAAGCGCCATTCCAAACTGTTCATTTTGCGGATGGAACGACTGAAGAAGTATGGAACACATTCGGGGAAGAGCAAATCGACCTTGATGTTCGTAAAGAAATCGTGAAAGAGTTTATTCGTGAAACGATTAAAGATATGGCAAGTCACGGATGCTCATTAATTCGTTTAGACGCATTTGCTTATGCAGTGAAGAAACTGGATACAAACGACTTCTTCGTAGAACCAGATATTTGGGATTTATTAAATGAAGTTCGTGATGAAGCAGCGAAATACCAAGTGGAATTGCTTCCTGAAATTCATGAGCATTATTCAATTCAAATGAAGATTGCAGACCATGATTACTTCGTTTATGACTTTGCATTACCAATGGTAGTGTTATATTCACTATATTCAGGTAAATCAAATCGATTAGCCAACTGGTTACAAATGAGTCCGATGAAGCAATTTACAACACTGGATACGCATGACGGAATCGGTGTCGTGGATGCTAGAGACTTATTAACAGATGAAGAGTTAGATTACACTTCAAACAAATTATACGATGTAGGCGCCAACGTAAAACGAATCTACTCAAGTGAAAAGTACAATAACTTAGATATCTATCAAATTAACAGCACATACTACAGTGCTTTAGGAAATGATGATGCAAGTTACTTATTATCACGTGTGTTGCAATGTTTTGCGCCTGGTATTCCACAAATTTACTACGTGGGATTACTTGCTGGAGAAAATGACATCGAGTTATTAGAATCTTCAAAAGAAGGTCGCAACATCAACCGTCATTATTACACTTTAGAAGAAATCGACCGTGAAGTAGAACGTCCAGTCGTGAAAAAACTAATCAACTTATTACGCTTTAGAAATACATCAAAAGCGTTTGATTTAGAAGGTTCTTTTGAAGTAGAAACTCCAACTGAAAACACAATCGTGATTACACGTAAAGATGCTTCTGGTGCTGCCGAAGCACGTCTTGAAGCAAACCTAGAAACAAAAGAATTCACTATTTTCGAACAAGGAAATGTAGTCACTCTTTAATTTCTTCATTCGTAAATAACAATAGTAAGATGAGTGAGTTTATTCTCTAGAAAAGAGAATAACTCACTCGTTTTTGTTTACAAAAAAATAGTACTTAATGGGCAGTTATGGTAAAATGACTCTGTATGACAAACTTTGTATCTTCTAGGAGTCACCTTACTTTAGAAATAAAAGCGCTCGAACGCGTCGAACGTTTTCATTTCTAAAAGTAGGTCTGGAGGATACGTAAATAAGAGAAAAGGAGATTAGTTATGTCAGAAAAGAAAGTTTTTAGCTATAACTGGGGCGGACGTCAATTACAAGTTGAAATCGGCCAATTAGCAAAGCAAGCCAATGGTGCAGTGTTAGTACGTTACGGTGATACTGTTGTTTTAACAGCGGCTGTTGGTACAAAACAAGCAAAAGATACAGATTTCTTCCCGTTAACAGTAAACTATGAAGAAAAAATGTATGCTGCTGGTAAAATCCCTGGAGGTTTTATCAAACGTGAAGGTCGCCCAAGCGAACATGCTACTCTTACAGCGCGTCTTATTGACCGTCCAATTCGTCCAATGTTTGCGGAAGGTTTCCGTAACGAAGTACAAATCACAAATACGGTAATGTCAGTAGATCCTAACTGCCCACCAGAAATGGCTGCAATGTTTGGTTCTTCATTAGCATTATGTATTTCAGATATTCCATTTGATGGACCAATTGCTGGGGTAGACGTAGGTCGTGTAAACGGTGAATACGTGATTAACCCAACTACTGAACAAAAAGATAACTCAGATATCGAATTATCTGTAGCCGGTACTGCAACTGCTATCAACATGGTAGAAAGTTCAGCTAAAGAAGTGAACGAAGAAGATATGCTTGGAGCATTATTATTCGGTCACGAAGAAATCAAAAAATTAGTAGCTTTCCAAGAAGAAATCGTTCGCGAAGTTGGTAAAGAAAAAATGGAAGTGACTTTACTTTCATTCGATCCAGCTATCGAAGCACAAGTAAAAGATTTATTCAGCTAGCCATGGTTCACGCGATTCAAACAGAAGAAAAATTAGCGCGTGAAGCAAACATCGAAAAAAAGTGAAAAGAAACAGCTATCGAGCACTTCGAAGCTGTCTTAGAAGAAAATGATGAAAAAAAGCTGGACTTCTAAAAACAAGTTTCTCAATTAGTCGATAATTTAGAAAAAGACGAAGTACGTCGTTTAATTACTGAAGAAAAAGTACGTCCTGATGGTCGTAAGATTGACGAAATTCGTCCATTATCTTCAGAAATCGACTTATTACCACGTGTTCACGGTTCAGGTTTATTCACTCGTGGACAAACTCAAGCATTAACTTCAGCAACACTTGCACCTCTTGGAGAATACCAAGTGATTGATGGTTTAGGAATCGAAGAAGGGAAACGATTCATTCACCACTACAACTTCCCACAATTCTCTGTAGGTTCAGTTGGTCGTGCTGGTAGCCCAGGCCGTCGTGAAATTGGTCACGGTGCGTTAGGGGAACGTGCATTGAAACAAGTGATTCCAAGTCCAGAAGACTTCCCTTACACAATCCGTCTTGTATCAGAAGTATTAGAATCAAACGGTTCTTCTTCTCAAGCAAGTATTTGTGCGGGAACATTAGCATTGATGGCTGCTGGTGTGCCAATTAAAGCACCTGTAGCAGGTATCGCGATGGGTCTTATTTCAGACGGTACAAACTACACAGTTCTAACAGATATCCAAGGCTTAGAAGACCACTTAGGAGACATGGACTTTAAAGTAGCCGGAACAAAAGACGGAATTACAGCTCTTCAAATGGATATTAAGATTCAAGGGATTACAGAACAAATCTTACGTGAAGCCCTAACACAAGCGAAGAAAGCACGTTTTGAAATTCTTGAAGAATTAACATCAACAATTGCTGAACCTCGTAAAGAGTTAAGCCCATATGCACCTAAGATTGAAATGATTTCTATCCACCCTGATAAGATTAAAGTGGTTATCGGACGTGGTGGTGAAACAATCAACTCTATCATCGACGAAACAGGCGTTAAAATCGATATCGACCAAGAAGGTCACGTATCAATCGCTTCTACAGATGCTGCGATGATCCAACGTGCAAAAAGAAATCATCGAAGATTTAACACGTGAAATCGAAGTTGGACAAGTGTACGAAGGAACAGTGCGCCGTATCGAAAAAAATTCGGTGCATTCGTTGAAATTGCTAAAGGAAAAGATGGATTAGTTCATATTTCTGAATTAGCGTACGAACGCGTTGGTAAAGTAGAAGATGTACTAGCTCTAGGCGATAAAGTAACGGTTAAAGTTATCGAAATCGACGGACAAGGACGTATTAACTTATCACGTAAAGTATTACTACCAAAAGAAGATAAAGAGTAAGTATTACGGATTTTAATAGATGAAATGTTAAAACACTTCCTACATCAGTGTGATTGTCATACTGATGTAGGAAGTGTTTTTTCTAAAAAAACGATCTTATTCCAAGTGCTTTGGAGTAAGATCGTTACTATTTGGTATTTAATTTTAGTGAAGGACTTTATTTAAGAAGTTTTGAGTACGTTCGTTTTGTGGGTTACCAAATACTTCCTCAGGAGTTCCTTCTTCGATGATATAACCGCCATCCATAAAGATAACGCGATCACTAACCTCACGCGCAAACCCCATCTCGTGCGTTACCACAACCATCGTCATCCCTTCTTTAGCTAGGTTTTGCATTACTTCTAATACATCTCCAACCATCTCTGGGTCCAGTGCTGAAGTGGGTTCATCGAATAGTAACATTTTTGGTTTCATTGCAAGCGCACGGGCAATAGCTACACGTTGTTTTTGACCACCTGAAAGAGATTTAGGAGAGACGTCGGCTTTATCTGCAAGTCCTACCATGCCAAGTAGTTCCATCGCATGTTCTGTTGCAGCTTCCTTTGTCTCACGACCTAATTCTACTGGGGCAAGAATGATATTTTCAAGAACGCTTAGGTGAGGAAAGAGGTTGAAGTGTTGGAACACCATTCCGATTTCCTCACGAACTTTATTTAAGTTAGTTTTCTTATCTGTTAAATCATGACCGTCAATGATAATATGACCGCTATTAATTTTTTCAAGACGGTTTAAACAACGAAGAAAAGTGGATTTACCAGAACCAGAAGGTCCGATAATACAAACGACTTCGCCTTCCTCAATAGAAAGGTCGATGGATTTTAATACTTCTAAGTTGCCATATTTCTTTTGTAGTTTTTGAACTTCGATAATAGCCATTATTTTAAATTCCTTTCTAAGTGAGCTGAAAGTTTCGTTAATAGAACAATTACGATTAAGTACATCACGCCGACGATTAACCACATTTGACTTGATTGTAAGTTACGAGCGATGATGACTTTACCTGTTTGTGTTAATTCGGCGATACCGATAATTGAAAGGATAGAAGTGTCCTTCAATGTGATAACGAATTGGTTGATGAATGAAGGTACCATAATTCGAATAGCTTGGGGTAAGATAACTTTTTGCATGCTTTTTGAATATGGCAGACCTAAACTCATACAAGCTTCGTATTGTCCTTTATCAACGGCTTGGATACCCCCACGGATAATTTCTGCGATATAAGCGGAAGCATTCAAGCTTAAGGTGATAACACCTGCTACGAACGGTTGCATCGTAATATCGAAAGCTTGTGGAATTCCAAAGTAAATGAAGAACGTTAATACAATTAACGGAACACCGCGGATGATATCAATGTAAAATCCTGCGATTGCTTGAACGATATTGTTTTGGCTGGTTTTCATTAAACCGAAGATAATACCGATTAAACTTGCAAAGATTAAAGCAACAACCGTTAATACAATCGTATTCCATAAACCAGTTGCAAGAGTTTTCCAGTTTGTTTTAATTAAACCTAGAATGCTTGTTGCTTCTGTGTTTTCACTAGCATTCGTAGTGTATTTGTTGATGATTTCATCATACTTACCGCTTTCTTTTAGTTTTTTCAAACCATTGTTGAAAGCAGTGATCAATTCAGCATTTTCACCTTTATTTACAGCAACACCATATTCTGTTTTGTTTTCGTTATGGTCTGTCATTTTTAAAGGTAAGTTGTTTGATGTGATTGAGTAGGCAAGTACTGGATAGTCTTCAAATAAAGCGTCGCTGTTTCCTACCATTACATCTTGGTACATACTTGATGAATCTTCAAAAGTTGTGATTGTAAAGCCATATTTACTCTTGATAGATTCAGCATAAGTGGCACCTTGTGTTCCTAATTTAACGGCAACTTTTTTTCCTTTTAAATCAGAAAGGCTTGTGATGTCAGAGTTTTTTGAAACTCCCATTCCGATTCCGCTGTCATAGTAACTATCTGTGAAGTTGAATTTTTGTTTACGTTCATCAGTAATTCCCATTCCAGCCATAACAGCGTCTACTTGTCCAGCTTCTAGGGCTTGAACAGCTGCATTAAAGCCAAGAGCCTTAAATTCTACTTCGAAGCCTTCAGCCTCTGCGATACTCTTCATTAATTCAATATCAATTCCGACGTATTCACCATTTGTATCTTGGTATTCAAATGGTGCGAATGTAATATCTGTTGCGATTACATATTTTTAGTTTCTGCTTTTACAGAATTTGTCGGAGAAACGAGGGATAGAAGAGTCATCAATAGAGTGACTAGAACAGCTCCCAAGCTAAATTTCTTTATGTTCATACATATTCCTCCAAATCTACCTTATGTAAAAGGTTTTTTTCCATTATATGGAAGATTTTTCTGAAAAATGCAAAAAAATCAACTCTCATCTCATGTTACATTATATAACATAACGGTCGTTGGATAAAAAAATCTCTTCTCTGATAAAAAGAGAAGAGATTCATCATTATTTTTCTTCTTCAAGGACACGCCAAATCGCTTTTTGCCACACCGCCGTTAACATTGGTGTCTGTCACAAAAATCAGCAACAGCTTTTAACTGCCTCTGGAGCATTTCCCATCGCAACACCGATTCCAGCATCATGAATCATCGAAACATCATTAAAAATTATCGCCGATAGCAAAAGTTTGTTTCATGGATAATCCAAGTGTTTCGGCGTAGTGGGCAACAGCAATGCCTTTTTGTGCATCTTTATGGTTAATTTCCAAATCGGTATAAAATGCGGAAGTGACCACGAGATTTGGATGCACTTGATTGATATGCTCACGAATAGGTTTGAAATAAGTAGGTCCATCATCGTGTGATACGATAATCTTGAACACTTTAATATCTGGAATCGATAGCACTTCTTCAGAAGTAGTAACATCGGTTGCTTCTAAAAAGAATTTTTTTAGCTGCTTAATTTCTTCCTTTTAGTTGCTCAGGTGTTAAATTGTTTCTTTCCACCTTTTTTCGTTCAATTACCTTGTTGATAAAGAGAGCGTAGTTCTTTCTAAAGTTTCCTTCAGAAGTTACAAGTTGCCAATCCAAGTCAATCGAATCGAAGTAGTCCAATAGGGTATAGACGGTGTCATGGGGAATGGTTACTTCCCAAATAATGTCATGGTTTTTATCGAAAAATCTGAGCGCCATTCATCGCAATCACAGGAAGATGTAAATCTGCTTGCTCGAGTGCAAAATTGGCTTGAAGATAATCACGTCCGGTACAAACGATGAAGTGTTTTCCTAATTTTTGCAATTTGCGAATAGCTTTGACGTTGTTTTTATGAATCTCTACATGATTTGTGAGGAGAGTACCGTCCATATCCGATGCAAATAATTTTATCATAAGAGTAGACCTTCTATTTCATTTCGTTTAGATGATTTTGTAACGTTTGAATTTTATCTTGAATGCGTCTGAAGCGAGGTTTATTTTCCAATTGGAATTTTGTTACTTCTTCTTGAATAGAGTTCACAACTGCCATTGTTTGTGGAACAATCACGTCTTGGATTTCTTTAATCCCTCTTTCAAGGGTTGCTTTTCCGTTATGAATAACCGCGACTTCTTGACTAACTTCCTGAATCTGTTTGGATAAGATTTCACGGTTTTCTTTTCCGCTTCTTGGGTTGCTTAATAAGGCAACGACACCACCGATGACACTACCAAAAATAAAACCTTTTAGAAATTTACTCATTGATTATGCCTCCATTTGTTCGCGGATTGATTGCGCGATTTTTGCTAATACTTCTGAACTTTGGATTTGTTGGTTCCCATTTTAATCCAAAACCATCTTCTTTTGTATAACGTGGAATAAGATGGATATGAGAGTGGAAGACGCTTTGGTAAGCCAACTCACCATTGTTACTTAAAATGTTTAAACCTTTAATGTCTGGGTTTGACGCTTGAACGGCACGTGCGATTTTAGGAATACGTGCAAACACTGCGCCTGCTAAGTCTTCATCATATTCGAAGATATTTGCAACATGTTTTTTAGGAACAACCAGTGTGTGTCCTGGTGTTACTTGTGAAATATCGAGGAATGCGAGTACTACGTCATCTTCATACACGATATGTGCTGGAATTTCTTTATTAATAATCTTGTCAAAAATGCAATCTGTCATGGTATTTCCTCCTTGAGTTTGTACCTCTATCGTATCAAAAAAAGCCTTGAAATGAAAGGGTTGCAGAACGGAGATTTGTTATTTTATCCCTAGAACGAATTCACTCGATTATAGTTTACTGAATTTGAGAAAGTGCATTTATATAGCGTTCTTTCACACTTTTTTGGCTTTATGGTATAATGAGGAGAATAGTTAGATAGGAGAAATTATATGTCACTACAATTAAACAATGTAACTGCAGGATATACAAAAGTTCCTGTCATTACAGACATCACTTTTGATGTAAATCCTGGTGAAATTTGTGGGCTTATCGGGCTCAATGGTGCCGGGAAGAGTACGACGATTAAAACGATTATTGGGCAACTTACCCCTTTTTAGCGGAAGAGTGGAAGTGGAGAAGCTTAGTATCCTCGAAAACCAACGAGGCTACCGTCAGTCGATTGCGGTCATTCCAGAAAGTCCAGTTCTTTATGAAGAATTGACGTTTAGAGAGCATATTGAATTTGTGGCTCGTTCATATAACCAAATGAACGAAGAAACAATGGCCCATGCAATGGAACTCGTGGAAGCATTTCGTTTAACGAAGCAATTGGATTGGTTCCCAGCGTATTTTTCAAAAGGGATGAAGCAAAAAGTACTCATCGTCTGTGCATTAATGCTAGACGTGCCTGTTTATGTGGTTGATGAGCCATTTTTAGGACTTGATCCACTTGGGATTCGTACCTTACTTCAAGTCTTAAAAGAGAAAAAAGGAAAAAGGGCGCAGCGATTTTAATGTCGACGCACGTACTAGATACGGCAGAGAAGTATTGTGATCGTTTCATCGTGTTACACGAAGGAAAAGTCATTGCGCAAGGCGATATGGAAGGCTTACGAGCAACTTCGAATATTGAAGAAAAATTCTCTAGAGGAAATTTACTTTGCATTAACGACAGGGGATGATGCCCATGAATAGTGCAACAATTTTTGAGGCTCGGGTAAGAAAATATCAAAAGAAAAGCATGAAGTATATTCGCTATATGCTTAATGACCATTTCTTGATTGTTTTATTTTTCTTATTTGGCTTTATCATGGTGCAATACTCGAGTTGGATTCAAACGATTCGTGTATTGGAATGGCCTTTGTTAGGATTACTTGCAGTTTTACTAGCGAGTGTTCCATTCTTTGGTGGAATAGCAACGTTACTCGAACCAGCCGATGGAATCTTTTTATCGGTAGTGGGGCAAGACTTTAAGGCGTACTTACAAAAAGCGATTCGTCGTAGTTGGGCGCTTCCGCTACTTGTGATGCTGGCTTCGACTGGAATTGTCTTTCCAATCGTAGCACAAGCCTTTGGAACGAATATGAGTATGTTCACAAAGATATTCCTCTTACAAGTGCTCTTTAAAGATTTATTATTCCGTTGTACGAAATACGCTTATCGTGGAGTGCTTCATTTTACATGGATGGAAAAAAACTCGGTATTTACTTAATTGCAGTAGCGAAACTTTCTTTCGGAATGTTTTTTTATGGATTTCTGAAGCGTGGTCATTTGTATTTATTTAGTGATTCCAATCCTTCTAAGTATTTTTATCGAGCAATATTATGGGAAAGCGGCATTTTGTATACCGCTTCGATTCTATGATTGAATTGGAATTAGAAAGACAGCAACGAATTTATCGTTTATATGCGTTGTTTGTAGATGTGCCAATGGTTCATAAACCTCAAGCCCAACGTCGTTCTTATTTAGATGCTGTATTGAAGGTACTTGTTGGAAAGAATCCAAGTGGTCACCGCTATTTAGTGAGTCGTACGGTCGTTCGTACGAGTCAATATATGAGTTTATTATTACAACTGTCGGTTGTCAGTTTTGTAGTCGCATTATTTTCTCAAGAGTATTATTGGAATTTTATCATCAATGCGTTACTTGTGATGCTATTAGGATTCCAACTCGTTGGTGTTATCCAAAGTGCCAACACGCAAAATAGTCATTTTTCTTCTCTTGCAGATAACAACGTACGTCTTCAGGATAATTTATCAGTCCTAATGTGGACGATGGTCGCATCTGGTATTGTACTTGGAATTTCTTCAGTAATGGGAATGCGTGAAGTAATTGCTTTAGTAGGGATTATTTTTTATCCGGTTTTCGGAATTTTATTCACTCAATTTTATTTACGTTATCGATTATTAAAGAAAAAGAAGAAAAAAATATAGAATATATATATCAAAGTAGGTCAAGAGCTTGACTGTATGGGGATAAAAACCATAAAATAAAAAGAATAGATTTATTATAGAAATCAATAGAATTTGTCGTTAAGGGATGGAATAAATGGAATATAACATGGACTCAGGATGGGATCTTCATCCAATTGGTGGAGACACCGGTCAAGCATATATGGGAGTAAAAGACCATGAACGCGTGTTTCTAAAAAGGAACGCCTCACCATTTTTAGCGGTGTTATCGGGTGAAGGTATCACTCCTAAGTTAATATGGACCAAACGTGCGGGTAATGGGGATGTCATTACGGCTCAAGAATGGTTAACTGGTAGATCCCTTACTAAGGAAGAAATGGGGTCCATCGAAGTCATCGAGCTGTTACAACAAATCCATCAGTCCCCAAATCTTTTACAAATGTTACAGCAAATTCAAGGTGAAGAATATAGCACACAGAAATTTATTGATGAATATTTGAATAATTTACAATCGGGATTACAAACACATCGTTTTTTAAACGAAGTATTGAATTATTTGATTGAAACTATTCCACTGGTAAGTGAAGTTGGGAAGACAGTTTGCCATGGAGATCTTGATCGTCGTAATTTTCATGTTATCTGAAGACGAGAAGCTCTATCTTGTAGACTGGGAAATGGTGCGGCTTGCTGATCCAGTTTCTGATTTGACAATGATACTAACGCAATATATCCCTGTGCATCAATGGGGAGAATGGCTCGATATGTATGGATTACAGCTTTCTACAAATATTTATCAGCGAATTGAATGGTATGCTTTAATGAATTGCTTGAATTATATTAAGAAAAACACACTTTGAGGGACGATACCTTGAAATGAATGAGAAAAATTCTTTTGGTGAAGTCGATTTACAATAATCGTATCGGAAAACCAAGAGAATCTTAGACAGGAGTTAGACTGTGAGATTAAGAAATAAACCTTGGGCAAAAGATGCTTTAGCGGCTCACCCAGAAATGGTCATCCAAGATCCAGCGCAATGGAAGGGAAGATGGCATGAGCGTTTTGGCAATAACAACCCAATCCATATTGAGATTGGTTCTGGGAAAGGCCAATTCGTGAGCGGAATGGCTCGTCAAAACCCAAACATTAACTATATTGGAATCGAAATTCAAGAAAGCGTCCTAGTAGTCGCACTTGAAAAAGCTCTTTGCAGCAGATGTTCCAAACTTACAATTATTACATGTGAACGGTGGACAAGTAACAGACTACTTCGAAGACGGAGAAGTAGACCAAATTTACTTTGAACTTTTCAGATCCTTGGCCAAAGAAGCGACATGCGAAACGTCGCTTGACTCATGAAAGTTTCTTAGGTGGATATGAAAAAGTATTACCACCATTTGGAGAATTACACTTTAAGACAGATAACCGCGGATTGTTTGAATACAGCTTAGCGTCATTCTCACAATTTGGACTTGTGTTAAAACAAGTATGGTTAGACCTACATCAAGTGGAATTTCCAGGAAATGTGATGACAGAATACGAAGAGAAATTTTCAGCAAAAGGTCATCCAATTTATCGTGTGGAAGTGATTTTCCCACAAGAGAGAATAGTTTTTAAACAACCTAAATAACATATAAAGGAGCCTGATTCGTATGGGGTCAAAAAAATAGTTTCAAAGGTGCAAGTTTTTTACTAGCAGCGGGGGCCGTTATCGGTGCATGGGCCACTTCCAAATGGTTTGAACGTAGAAATGTCAATGGAGATGTTATTGTTCAAAATGTACGCAAATTATTTCAAGTAGTAGGTACTATCGAAGGCTCTTGGATTGAGATGGAACCTGTATTCGTGGATAGTCCAGAATTTTATGGGGAAGTTTATTATGGCGGAGTTACTCGTAAGGAAGATGATGAACTTGTCCAATACGAATTTTATGCAGATGCAAAAACAGGAGCCGTTATTGATTTATACAAAATTGGATAATCAAAGAAAGCTGGAGGACCTCCAGCTTTTGGCGCATTTATAAGATATTTTATAGAGGTAGGAAAGAAGAGGATACAATGGAAGCCAAAACAGAACAATTAATCAAAACGTTAACACAAATGAAAGGAACTAGTGGACACGAAGGCCGTATTCGCGAATTCATGAGAAATGAATTAACACCTTTAGTAGACCGCATTGAACAAGATGGTCTAGGCGGTATTTTTGGGGTTCGTGATAGCAAGGAAGAAGATGCACCACGCATTATGATTGCTGCACACATGGACGAAGTTGGTTTCATGGTAACAAATATCACTCCAAACGGAATGTTCAAAGTAAGTCCTTTAGGGGGATGGAATCCCATATGTAGTTTCAGCGCAACGTTTTACTTTATTAACTCGTAAAGGTGACTACCCAATTATTTCTTCTTCAATCCCACCACATCTATTACGCGCAGCTGGTGGTCAACAAGCAGCTGTGAAAGTAACTGATATTTTATTTGACGCTGGATTCACTTCACGCGAAGAAGCCCTTGAATATGGCTGCCGTCCTGGAGATACAATTGTTCCAGATGTAGAAACCATTTGGACTGCGAATAAGAAACGCATGATTTCTAAATCGTGGGATAATCGATATGGATGTACAGTCGTTCTTGAAGCGTTGAAAGCTGTTAAAGATGAAACTTTACCAAACACATTAATCGCTGGAGCAAACGTGCAAGAAGAAGTCGGATTACGTGGAACTGGTCCAAGTGTGACAAAGTTCAATCCTGATTTATTCTTTGCGGTAGATTGCTCAGCAGCAGATGATATTAATGGTTCAAAAGAAACATTTGGGCACTTAGACCAAGGATTCTTATTACGTATTTTAGACCCAGGGATGGTGACTCTTCCCCGTATGAAAGAATTCTTAGAAGATACTGCATTAACACATAATATTCCGTTCCAATACTTTGTTTCACAAGGTGGAACAGATGCTGGTAAAGCACACTTAATGAATCAAGGGGTTCCAAGTGCAGTTATCGGTGTATGTGCTCGTTATATTCATACTCACCAAACAATGTTCTCAATTAAAGGACTACGAAGCAGCACGCGAAATGGTCATCCAAACAATTCGTGCGTTAGACCGTAGCACAGTGAACACTATTTTAGACGGAAGAACAAATTAAGATTAAAGAGGTACAATATATGTGGTTAAGTTTTTATAATAAAAAGGGAATCGGCGATACGTTATTATTAACAAGCGGAACAGCAAGCCGTTACGACGTCGAATACGAGAAAAAAGGAAATGTGACTCAAGTCTTTGTTCGTGAGTCAAAAGAAGTTCTAGGCTATAATATTGAAAAGATTTCTGAAGTGATTTCATTTGAAGAAGATGGACAACAAATCTTAGCTCCTGAGCAACAAGAAGTTGTAAAAGGATTGATTGAAAAAGCTGGGTTTGATGTTTCAACTTTAGATTTAACACCGGAAGATGCACTTGTAGTTGGATACGTTGAAAGTTGCGTAGATCATGAAGATTCAGACCACCTACATGTAACAATGACACGAGTAAGTGACTCTGAAGTGTTACAAATCGTCTGCGGAGCACCTAACGTAAAAGCAGGTCAAAAAGTAGTCGTTGCAAAACCTGGTACAGTAATGCCAAGCGGTGCCATCACTTGGGCTGGAGAATTACGCGGAGTGGCTAGTCACGGAATGCTTTGCTCAGCACGTGAATTAGGATTAGAAAATGCACCAGCGAAAAAAGGAATCTTAGTATTAGATGATGCGACTCCAGTAGGGACGCCATTTAAATCATTAAACTTACAATAAAGGAGGATACGGAGTCATGAATGAACCATTTAACGAGAAAAACGATTCATTCGCTTCTTTGCAATCAAGACGTGAAAAGTCTAATTTTCCAAACTACTTGAAGCAAGGTCAAACTTTTGAAGATCAAGTCGTCGAAGAAATGACGCGAGTTGATGCAACTAGAAAAGATGAGACTCCACATGAATCCTTACCATTTGATGAGAGACCTGATGCAGCACTTTTTCAATCGAATGAAAAAGAGGAGCATCAATTACCAGCGCAATTTCCGTTCATTTAAGGAAAAAGCGACGGAAGGTCATCAAAAATATAAACCGCGTGTGGATTGGACTTCTTATTTGAATACGAATCAACGCAAACCTTTTAAACCAAGTACGGTACCTTCAAGTACAAGAGGTTTAGAACAAGGAGAGACACCAAAAGTTTCTTATCGTGAATTAGAAAGAGAGTTATTACCAAATAGCACGGACTTGATTTTTATTCGAAAAGGAAGAATCCTTATTGGTATCTGTTGAGGAACAAGAAGATACCATTGAGAAACGCTTGAAGGAGTACAATGGGTACCTCTCATGAGAAGCCGGTACAAAGCCAAGTTTTCGCAACAAAGGGCTATGTTCCAGCCTTTAAACGCAAAACAAGAATCTGATGTTGAAGTTGTGCAAGAGTCCTTATTAGAAGGGCTTACCGGAGACAAAAAGTTGAAAGACGAAAAGCGCCGGAGAAAACCACTAACGGGAAAAACAAAGACGAGCGATGAAAAAAATCATTATCGATGATTATGGAACAAGAACAGCAGGGACGCCATTTACCTTATGGTCATCCCAAAAAATAGTAGTAGAAAAGTGAGGAGATAGAATGGATAAAAGCAAGATTTATCATTTTACAGGAATTAAAGGCTCCGGAATGAGCGCACTAGCGTTAGTTCTGCATGGTGAAGGATATAAAGTGCAAGGCTCTGATTTAGAAGAGTATTTCTTCACGCAAAGAGGACTTGAAGAAGCGGGGATTCCTTTACTACCTTTTAGTGCCTCTAATATTAAAGAAGGACAAATTGTGATTGCAGGTAATGCATTTCCAGATAGTCATGAAGAATTAGTTGCCGCTCGCGAAAAAGGAATAGAAGTCATTCGATACCATAAATTTTTAGGCGAATTGTTGAAAAATTATAAGAGTGTTGCGATTACAGGTTCTCACGGAAAAACGAGCACAACAGGTTTGTTAGCCCATGTATTAAGTGGAATGGAACCAACAAGTTATCTTATTGGAGATGGAACTGGTAAAGGTGTTGAAAGTTCAGAACACTTTCGTATTAGAAGCTTGTGAATATAAACGTCATTTTATGGCTTATCGACCAGATTATGCTATTATGACGAATATCGACTTTTGACCACCCAGATTATTATACGGATATCGATGATGTACAAAGTGCCTTTCGAAGCCTTTGGTAAACAAGTGAAAAAAGGAATTATTGCTTGTGGTGATGATGAAAGACTTCGTACACTAGAGGCTATTGTTCCTGTAACCTATTATGGTGTTGGTGAACATAATGATGTAATTGCTAAAAACATCCGCAAAGAGAAAGCAGGAAGTTATTTTGATGCTTATATTCACGGTGAATTATATGGTCATTTTTACATTCCTACATACGGAGACCATAACATCTTAAATGCACTTGCAATTATCGCTTTCTACTATTTAAATCAATTAGATCCAAATGAACTAGCTCAGCAGTTTCGAACATTTAGTGGCGTAAAACGTCGCTTTTCTGAAAAAGTTATTAATGGCGTAACTGTTATTGATGACTATGCACACCATCCATCTGAGATTCGTGCTACATTAGATGCGGCTCGACAAAAGTATCCTGATAAAGAAGTAGTAGCTGTCTTCCAACCTCATACTTTTACGAGAACAATCGCGCTTTTAGAGGAGTTTGCTTCAGTATTATCTCTAGCAGACCACGTTTACCTATGTGAAATATTTGCATCTGTTCGTGAAGAAGCCGGTGATGTTTCTATTGAAGATTTAGCAAAATTAGTAAAAGGTGGAGCGAAAGTATTACCACTTGAAAATGTATCTCCACTTCTATCCTATAAAGATGCTGTGATTGTCTTTATGGGAGCAGGAGATGTACAAAAATATGAATTTGCATATGAGAAACTATTATCGAATACTTCTCCAACACAAAACTAAATGAACCAAAAAAAGCTTTAGTGAAAGTGATATGTACCCAGAATCCTGGACACATTATTAAATTAAGTTGAACGCATGGATGTTTCCCTGTATTGAACAGGGGACATCCATTTTGTTTTTTTCTTGAATTCTTTTGTTATTGTAATAATCTATATATTCTTCCACAGCCGTTTGAAATTTCTTAAAGGTAGAATATTCCTTTTCAAAACCATAGAACATCTCGTTCTTCATTCTGGCGAAAAAAACGTTTCTATAATGCAATTATCATAACAATTTCCTTTTCGAGACATTGATTGTATAATGCCTCGTTCTTTTAATGATCTTTGATAAAATGCGTGTTGATATTGCCAACCTTGATCTGAATGTAGAACCAATCCATTAACATCAGGGAATTTTTTTGAAAGCTCTATTTAACATCCTTTGAATCTGTTCTAAGTTGGGGGCTTAGAGAAAGATCATAGGAGATTATTTCATTAGTAGACATATCCAAAAATTGGAGAAAAGAAACATTTCCCCAAGAAAAAGTGAATTGAGATACATCTGTACTCCATTTCTGAAGAGGCCTTTTTGGCCACAAAAATCTCTATTAATAATATTATCAGCAACTTTTCCAACACTACCGCGATAGGAATGGTATTTTTTTGTTTAGGGCGTTTTCCATATAAATCATTTATATGCATCAGACGTTGAACTCTTTTTATGATTAACAACGTAGCCTCTACGACGAAGTTCTTGGTAAATTCTTCTAACACCATATCTACCTTTATTTACATGAAAGATGGTTTGATTTCCGCTAATAACTCACCATTTTTTTCTCAGCCACAGCATCAATTTTATTCAATTCGAAATAGTAAGTAGATTTAGCCATTTTCATCGCTTTAAGAAGATGTTTTAGTTGGTATCCTACTTCTCGTAACTCCTTGATGATCGCTGCTTTCTCGCCTTGAGAAGCGCAGCTTCTTGTTCTTTTTCTCAAGGCTCTCAGTTTTTTTTATAACAGCAATTTCAGCCTCTAAATATGCATTTCGTTCACGTAAACGAATTAATTCTTCTCGTTCTGATTCTGAAAAGGGTATCTGATACAAGTTTTTTTATTCATAACAGGCTCCTTAGATAATGCTTGTCCACTTTTCTCATTCTTTAGACCATTATATCCATAAGTTAGATACTTGTGAACCCAAGAACTTAATAATCCGTGATTAATTCCTGCTGGAAAAAGAAACCTCTGTAAGAGTTTTTCCCATTTAAAAACCTGTAGAACAAATGTCAATTTTTTTCTTCTTGTGACCATTTTCTCTGCTTTTTAACGCGCTCTAACCCCTTAGGGCCGTGAATTTTTTTCAATTTTATCCCATTCTACTATTTTTTTCCGAAAAACTACTCTTCATAACTTTTTCAGGCGTTTCGGCCCATATTCCTTGTCGATATAATTCGACACATTTCATTTTTGAACTCTGATGAGTAACGATAATAAATACCCCCTTTACTGGTTTGTCCAGTAAAGGGGTACATATCAAAAGTCAGGCTTTTTTTATAAAACAATCAGTAGAAAAAGTATGAATGTCTATTTTTATTAAAGAGATTTGATATTTATAAGAAAGGATAAAATTTAAATAGAAGAGGATTTTCAGGAGGTATTAAGATGGATTTATGTAAATTATCTACAGTTTACAATATTAGAAGGATGGGGAGGAATGATGTACCTCTTATTTTTGGATTTAGAAAATGGCAATCAATTGTATTTTAATTATTGTCCGCCAAAAACCTAGTAAACAATCTGTATTAAATGATTTAAAAAGCTCTTCCAGAAGGTAAAAACATAGATGATAAATTTTACATAGGCTTTTTTTAAGGAAAAATAGATTAGTTGCTATTATGGATTTCATTGTATCTTTTCCGATAAAAGAAACTATCTATATTGGACTTTTTATGATGGATTGTAAAGAGTCGGGACAAGGAAAAGGAAGCCTTATTATTAATGAGGTTTTAACAGCCTTTAGAGAAGAAGGATTTACTAAAGTAAGGCTTGCTTATATGAAAGGAAATCCTCAAAGTAAAAGATTTTGGGAAAAATGTGGTTTTACAGAAACTGGAATTGAAAGAGAGAACGAACATGGAAAAGCTGTCGTTTTAGAAAAAACATTATAAACAGTTTCAGATGAAATATATTCTTACCAAAAACAGTAGATCATATGATTTACTGTTTTTTTGTTTATCACGGTAAATATTTAAAACTAAAGGGTTCATAACGGGATTCACCTTTCAACTCTATTTACGGTTATCATCAAAAAGCTCTTTTTAGTGTTCACAAGTTTGTTTATTTGTTACACTGGTAATGACTTATTAGGAGGCATATTATGGCAAAACAAAAATTATTACTTGTAGACGGAAGTAGCTTAGCATTCCGCGCATTTTTCTCAATTTTAGATTTAAATCGTTTTAAAAATTCCAACGGCTTACATACAAACGCACTCTATTCATTTCACCGTATGTTTAAGTCCATTTTAGACTCTGAAAAACCTACACATGTACTTGTAGCATGGGATGCTGGAAAGACAACTTTCCGTACGGAAATGTATGCAGATTATAAAGGAGGACGTTCGAAAACTCCAGGGGAATTTATTGAACAGATGCCTTATTTTAATGTGCTTTTAGATGCATGGGGAATTCCTCATTATCGATTAAATCAATATGAAGCGGATGATATAATCGGCACTCTTGCAAGAAAAGGGGAAGAAGCAGGATATGAAGTCGTGGTTCTTTCAGGAGATAAAGACTTAATTCAGCTTGCAGACAATAATATCACTGTGAAAATAACGACAAAGGGAGTAACTGAACTGGTCGAATATACTCCTGAAGTGATTTTCGAAAAATATGGATTAAACACCTGAACAAATTATCGACATGAAGGGATTAATGGGAGACTCTTCCGACAACTATCCTGGAGTTACAAAAGTCGGTGAAAAGACAGCCGTGAAGCTTCTTCAAGAATTTGGAAGTGTAGAAGGCATTTATGAACATGTCGATGAAATGAAAAAGAGTAAGTTGAAAGAAAACTTAATCAATGATAAAGAGTTGGCTTTTTTTAAGTAAGAAACTAGCGCGCATTAATGTAGAGTCGCCAATCGAAATTTACATTGGAAGATACACTTCGCAAGGAACAAGATGTGGATGCATTGATGTCGTTCTATAAGGAAATGAACTTCAATTCTTTCCAATCAGACCTATTAAATTCAGGCGGTGCGACTGTAGAAGAAGCACCTAAAGCCGAGCGTCCAACCGTCAAACGTGTGGCGCAGATTTCTGATAACATGCTTAAAAGGTGCAACAAGTGTGCATTTTGAGACTCTTGAAGCGAATTATCATGTGGCAGAAGTGATTGCTGTTGCCTTCGGAAATGAAAAAGAAGTCTTTCGTGACCGATTTAGATACGGCAGTTTGCTTCAGAAGTCTTTAAGAAATGGCTTTCGGATGCGTCTGTTGAGAAACATTTATTTGATACAAAAGCTGCAAAAGTACTTGCTCACCGCTTCGGCCTCGACTTAAAAGGTGCCAAATATGATGTGTCCCTTCTAGCATATCTAGTGGATACAAATGATATCGTGAAAGAAATTAGTGATGTGGCCCGTCGTGTCGATGTGACGATTCTTTCCAGTGACGAAGCAGTCTACGGGAAAAGGCGTTAAAATCCAAATTCCTGAAGATAAAGAGGTTTGGAATCAGCATTTAGCAGCAAAAGTTTTTACAATTGCTAAGGCTCCTGAAAAACTATTGAAACGACTCGAAGAAAATGAACAAACACATCTCTATTGGGAAATGGAATTACCATTGAGTGATATTTTAGCACGCATGGAAATTCAAGGAATTCGTGTCGATAGAGAGCGTTTGGTTGAGATGGGCGTTGAATTTGAAGAGCGTCTTAAAGAGATTGAGCAAGAAATTTACGAGCTAGCTGGAGAAGAGTTTAATATCAATTCGACCAAACAACTAGGCGTTATCTTATTTGAAAAGATGGGCTTACCAGTCATCAAGAAGACGAAGACTGGCTATTCAACAGCGGTAGATGTTTTGGAAAAATTGGCACACCAAGCTCCAATCGTAGAATTAATTTTAGAATATCGTCAATTAGCCAAATTAAATTCAACATATGTAGAAGGTCTACAAGCGTATATTCAAGAAGATGGTAAAGATTCATACACGATTCATCCAAAACTTAACACAAACAGGTCGTCTTAGCTCAGTGGATCCAAACTTACAAAAATATTCCGATTCGTACAAAAGAAGGTCGTCGTATCTCGCTACGCGTTCTTACCAGAACATGACGATTGGAAGATTCTCTCAAGTGACTATTCGCAAATTGAATTACGTGTTTTGGCGCATATTGCTGGCGATAAACATATGATAGAAGCCTTCAAAAATAATGTAGACATCCATACTAATACGGCAATGCGTGTGTTTGGCATTTTAAATCCAGAGGATGTGACCAGTGAAATGCGTCGCCAAGCCAAAGCCGTAAACTTTGGAATCGTGTATGGAATTAGTGATTATGGCTTGTCTCAAAACTTGAATATTTCCCGTAAGAGAGCCAAAGAATTTATCGACCGTTACTTGGAAGAGTTCCAAGGGGTAAAAGACTTCATGGAATCTATTGTGAAAGAAGCGCGTGAGAAAGATTATGTAGAAACTTTATTCCACCGTCGTCGCTACTTGCCAGATATTCATTCAAGTAACTTTAATTTACGTTCATTCGCAGAACGTACAGCGATGAACTCACCAATTCAAGGAAGTGCTGCAGATATCTTGAAAATGGCGATGATTGAATTGGACCGCGAAATGAGAGAACGAAAATTTAAAGCGAATTTATTATTACAAGTGCACGATGAGTTGATTTTCGAAGTGCCACAAGACGAATTAGAAAGCCTTCAAAGCTTAGTAGAAGAAGTCATGGAAAATGCCGTGAGCTTGAAGGTTCCACTACGAGCAGATAGCAATGTAGGGGACAACTGGTTTGAAGCAAAATAACTAAAAATATATGGGCATCTCATCTTAACAAATGTAAGTTAGGGATGTCCATTGTGTTTTATCTTTTGAGTTTATAGCGTTTTTGTAGTATACTTTTTGAGTTAAGAGAAGAAGTTAAGGTGATGGAAGGGCTCTTTTAGCGTTCAGATTCCATCACTTTCATTTTGTCAATCAATGGAGGAAATACATGAAATTAAGAAATGATATTCGCAATATTGCTATTATCGCCCACGTTGACCACGGGAAAACAACACTTGTGGATGAATTATTAAAACAATCAGATACATTAGATGCACGAACAGAATTATCAGAACGTGCGATGGACTCAAACGATATCGAACGCGAACGTGGTATTACTATTTTAGCGAAAAATACAGCCGTTCAATATAAAGGAACTCGTATCAATATCATGGATACACCAGGGCACGCGGACTTCGGTGGAGAAGTAGAACGTATCATGAAAATGGTAGACGGTGTAGTTCTTGTAGTGGATGCGTATGAAGGTACAATGCCTCAAACACGTTTCGTATTGAAAAAAGCATTAGAACAACATTTAACACCAATCGTCGTTGTAAACAAAATCGACCGTGACGCTGCTCGTCCAGAAGAAGTAGTTGATGAAGTATTAGAATTATTTCATCGAATTAGGAGCAGATGATGATCAATTAGAATTCCCAGTGGTTTATGCTTCAGCATTAAACGGAACTTCAAGTTTATCAGACAACCCAGCTGACCAAGAAAAAACAATGGATTACTTATTCGATACAATTATCGAACATATTCCCAGCTCCAGTGGACAACTCAGATGAACCATTACAATTCCAAGTATCCTTATTAGACTATAATGACTACGTTGGACGTATCGGTATCGGTCGTGTATTCCGTGGAACAATTAAAGTTGGGGACCAAGTAACGTTATTAAAATTAGACGGAACAAAGAAAAACTTCCGTGTTACTAAATTATTTGGTTTCTTCGGGTTAAATCGTTTAGAAATCAATGAAGCAAAAGCAGGGGACTTTAATCGCTGTATCTGGTATGGAAGATATCTTCGTCGGAGAAACAGTAACTCCAGTAGATTCACATGAAAGCTTACCAGTATTACACATTGACGAACCAACATTACAAATGACATTCTTGACAAACAACTCACCATTTGCGGGTCGAGAAGGGAAATTTGTAACCGCACGTAAGATTGAAGAACGTTTAATGCGTGAATTACACACAGACGTATCACTAAAAGTAGAACCAACTGATTCACCAGATGCATGGATTGTATCAGGTCGTGGAGAATTACACTTATCAATCTTAATCGAAAACATGCGTCGTGAAGGATACGAATTACAAGTATCTCGTCCGGAAGTAATTATTAAAGAAATCGATGGTGTGAAATGTGAACCATTTGAACGCGTACAAATCGATACTCCTGAAGAATACATGGGTTCAATCATCGAATCATTAAGTAACCGTAAAGGTGAAATGCAAGATATGCAACACAATGATAACGGACAAGTTCGTATCGTCTTCTTAGTTCCAGCACGTGGATTATTAGGATATACAACTGAATTCTTATCAATGACACGTGGTTACGGAATTATGAACCACACATTCGATCAATACTTACCATACATTCCAACAAGCATCGGCGGACGTCGTAATGGGGCACTTGTTTCAACAGATACAGGTAAAGCAACGACTTACGGTATTATGGGTGTTGAAGAACGTGGTGTGATTTTCACTGAACCAGGTACTGAAATTTACGAAGGAATGATTGTTGGGGAACACTCTCGTGAAAACGACTTAGCGGTTAACATTACGAAAGCAAAACAACAAACAAATATCCGTTCAGCAACGAAAGACCAAACTTCAGTCATCAAGACTCCTAAGAAATTATCTCTTGAAGAGTCATTAGAATTCTTGTCAGACGATGAGTACTGCGAAATTACTCCAGAAACCATTCGTTTAAGAAAACAAATTCTAAATAAAGGTGAACGTGAAAAAGCCAATAAACGTAAAAAACAAGCTGAATCAGAAAACTAATCTGAATTGTAAAAGGTGGATGCATTGCATCCACCTTTTTGTATATCTTTAGTTATTTAATGTAACGCGAACTGTAATACCGTTGTTGTCGGTAATATCGACTTCTTTTTCGCCACGCTTTTCAACAGTAGTAGCAAGAACCGTTGCTTTTTGAAGAATATCTTTAAACACTGAAGCGTCGTTTGTTTCAACCGTATAATAAGCAAGCCCTGGAATATTTTTAACGCGAACATCAAGATGAGGTCCTCCCCATTGGTTGACCGCAAGATGATGGTGATAATCACCAGAAGCAATCCAACTTCCTGAAGGAACTGAGAATTTATCTTCTACTGGAAGAAGAGTCGTTAAGTATTCCATTGATTCTTTTGAATTTTTGGCAGATAGATGGACATGTCCCATGCGTGTTCCTTCGGGCATTTGATAAGGAATAGTGTTATGACCGAGTTCATAGATTTCTTGACCAGCCATTTCCTCAGTTACGCCAATAATTCTTCCATCTTCACGAATATCCCAGACGCTTACTGGTTTATCGTGGTATACTTCGATTCCATTTCCCTCGAAATCTTCAAGATAAATCGCTTCGCTATAACCGTGATCCGCGGCGCCGACGAGTGGAAGAGACGTATGAACGGCGTGTCTTAAGAAGTCACCAAGCGCTTCACGAGTTGGAAGATGAATAGCTAAGTGGTATAGACCATAACTTTCTTTAACGTTCTTATCAGTATCCGTCTGAATCAGGACGAACGAGTGGTGTTGTCCCAACGCCCAATAACACTTCAGAGTTCGTTTGACTCAAGACTTGAAGACCGAGTCTTTTTGTGTAAAATTCAGTTTCCTGCAATAGATGATTGACATTTAGTGCCACTTCATTTAATTTAATTTGGCTATTATATAATGGGTACATTTTCATTCCTTCTTTCTTATTTTTGTATGAGTCTAGTATACACTTTAATATTAAAATGACAATTAACTTGCTCATGAAAATTTCAATAAAAAAAGTTAAGTTATACCGTATACGGTATAACTTGTATTAGGCGTATTGTGTTTTTACATATTGTTGTAGTATCCTTATAGTAGTAGGTTTATAGAGAGAAGAGATGACAATGACAAAGCAAAGAAAAATCATGTACGGAGTTTTCGGAGTCCTATTTGCATTTATTTTATTAGCACTTGGGTTGATTCAAATGTTTACGTATCGGGCGACTCCTGAGGCACAAGAAACGTGGAATATTGCTGCATTTGAACAAAAAAATAACTGGACTCATTTCGAAGTAACAGGAGAGAAAAAAGGGACGCTTTTATTTTATACAGGTGCCTTAGTTGAACCGCAGGCTTATGCGAAATTAGCAGACGGGCTTGCTAAAGAAGGAATAGAAGTATACATTATCTCCTCTCAATTGAATTTACCAGTATTAGATAATGGAACAATGGCAACCATTGTAAAAGAAGAGCATTTGGATAAAGTGTTTATTGGGGGACATTCTCTGGGGGGCGTTGTGTCGACAGTTGAAGCAAAACAGCTAGAAGAGATGAATAAAGTTGCTGGATTAATTTTACTGGCAAGCTATCCAGATCAAAGTACGGATATTAGCGACACTCAAATTCCTGTATTATCGATTACGGCTTCGAATGATAAAATATTGAAACAAGAAAAATATGAAGATGCGAAGTCACGTTTGCCAGAGTCTACACTCTATACAACGATTGAGGGTGGGAATCATAGTGGTTTTGGACTATATGGTCAGCAAAACGGCGATGGTACAGCTACGATGAGTGCTGAAGAACAACAAAAACAATTAATTCAACTCATTAAACAATTTATCGTATCTCATTAAGCTAGGCTTCGGTCTAGCTTTTTTTGTACTCTAGGTTGTGTTTTGCAGTTACGTGGCAGGTATCATGGAAGTAATGAATTTTGGAGGTAGAGTGTATGCAACAAAAAGTAACAAAGAACTGGGTCACTATCGGAACTGGTGTGATTGCCAATGAATTAGCGGTAGCACTAGAATCATTGAACGGAAAACTATACGGGGTTGCTAACCGCACGTATGCCAATGCTGTGAAATTTGCAGAAAAATATGGCGTTGAAAAAGTGTACGATGATATTGACGATGTCTTTACAGATCCGACAGTGGATATTATTTATATTTCTACTCCGCATAACACGCATATTCACTATCTAAAAAAGGCATTGGCTGCTGGAAAGCATGTACTATGTGAAAAGGCCATTACGTTAAACAGTGAAGAATTAGAAGAAGCATTGCAACTCGCTAAAAAAAATAATGTTGTTTTGGCTGAAGCGATGACGCTTTACCATATGCCAGTCTATAAACAATTAAGTAAAGCTGCTGAAAACTTGGGTGAACTTCGCATGATTCAAATGAACTTCGGAAGCTATAAAGATTATGATATGACGAATCGATTTTTTAATCGCAATCTTGCAGGAGGCGCATTACTGGATATTGGAGTATACGCCTTGTCTTGCATTCGCTACTTCATGAGCGAGGCGCCAAGTTCAATGGTTTCTCAAGTGAAATTAGCGCCAACAGGTGTGGATGAACAAGCAGGTATCGTGTTGACAAATGATGCAGGAGAAATGGCGACTGTTACGATGACGCTCCACGCTAAACAGCCAAAACGTGGAGTCATTGCATATGACAAAGGGTATATTGAGATTGTTGATTACCCACGCGCGCATAAAGCGACGATTACTTATACAGAAGATGGACGCGTTGAAACTTTTGAAGATGAATTGGGATTGGATGCCTTAGCTTATGAAGTGCTAGATATGGAGTCAACCATTAATACAGGAGTAGACCACATGCATCTTGAATATACGGTCGATGTGATGAAAATCATGACCGATTTGCGCCGTGAATGGGGGATCAAGTATCCAGAGGAAGAGGAAGCATGAAGCAACAAGAACAATTAAAACGAATGGAACAGTATGCAAAAAGAGTGCTTAGTGCAGATACAACAGGGGCACGATTGGTCGCATATTAAACGCGTCGTCAATACGGCAAAGACGATTGCGAAAGCTGAAGGAGCAGACTTATTTATTTGTGAAGCTGCAGCGCTACTCCATGATGTTATCGATGATAAGATTGTCAAAGATCCTATAGTTGCGTTGAAGGGATTGAAAGAATTTCTAATTTCTATTGAAGTGACTCCTGAACAAGTTGAAGCGATTGAGTCCATCATTACGAGAATGTCGTTTAAGAATCATAAGGAACAACAAGAACTTTCTCTTGAAGGAAAAGTGGTGCAAGACGCTGACCGATTAGATGCCATTGGTGCCATCGGAATTGCCAGAGTGATGTGTTACTCTGGAAGTACAGGAAGACCAATCCACAATCCGGAAATGAAGCCGCGAGAGGAGTTGACGCCTGAAGAGTACAGAAACGGTGAATCTACAGCTATCATGCACTTCTATGAAAAACTATTGAAGTTAAAAGATTTGATGAATACCAAATATGGTAATGAATTGGCAAAAGGGCGGCATGAATTTTTAGAAACGTACTTAGAGCAATTTTATGCTGAATGGGATGGAAAACGATAAAGATGTAAGCGACAAATTTTTTTGTCGCTTATTTGTTTTGAAGGAAAAATAGGTGTAAAATAGTAACTACATTTTAAAGTGAGAGGATTGGTTGCGTGGAAGTAGAGCAACAACTAACCAATAAAGAACTTAGAAAAAATATATTTGTCATTGTATGGCCAGTATTTGTGGAAGTACTTCTTGGAGCGCTTTTTGGAATGGTCGACATGATGATGGTTGGGAAGGTGCCTGGAGACACTGCTGCAGCCGTTTCTGCAGTTGGGATGACAAACCAGCCGATGTTTCTTGGTTTAAGTTTGATTCAAGCGTTGAACGTCGGAGGAACTGCAATTATTGCTAGGTATTTTGGGGCGAAGAAATATAACCGAATGGGAAGTATCTTGAAGCATGTAATGATACTTGCAATGGTGTTTTGTGTGACGCCCGCAGCGATCTTAATGTTGATTTTCGCGCCAGAGATTTTAGGACTGATGGGTGCAGACGAGAACGTTATTAATGTCGGATTGAACTACTTTAGGATTGTTACGATTGGGTTTATTTTTCCAATCACTATCGTTTACTGTAACGGCAGCGCTTCGAGGAATTGGTGAAACAAAAATTCCAATGAAGAATAATATTATTGCGAATAGTTGTAATGTGTTAGGGAATGCCATTTTGATTTATGGAATGTTTGGATTCCCAGCCTTAGGTGTTACTGGGGCTGCAATCTCTACAGCATTATCTAATCTTATTGCGATGGGATTAAACATCCGTTATATCTTGTCAGGAAAGAGCGTCTTGAAACTGGATTTTAAAGAAAAATTTAAGTTTAACATCAATGTGATGCGCGATTTAGTGCGTATCGGAATCCCGACAGCATTAGAACAAATGGCGCTTCGTTTTGGGGTTATCATGTTCTTGAAGATTGTTTCTGGGTTAGGAAACAATGTTTATGCGGCGCACCAAATTGCCCTTAATGTACTTTCTCTATCCTACTCTCCGGCGCAAGCTTTCGGAATTACAGCGTCGTCATTAATGGGACAATCGCTTGGGGCTAAAAATGAAAAATTGGCAGAGCGCTACACAAAAATGTGTCAGCGAATTGGTCTGGCTTTAGCGATTATGATGTCTGCTTCGATTTATTTTGGAGCAACACTTGTTAGCGGGAATGTATACGGATAATGTAGAAATTATTCAAAAATACAGTGATTGCTTTATCTATTGTTGCTTTTGTTCAACCATTCCAAAGTCATCAACTGATTACTTCCGGAGCCTTACGCGGAGCAGGAGATACAGTTTGGCCACTGATTGCGATTTTCATCGGATCATGTGTGATTCGATTAAGTTTAGGATATGTATTTGTAAATTTCTTTCGGATGGGGACTTGCTGGTGCATGGTATGCAGTATTTATAGATCAATTTATTCGAGATATGATTATT
>BNJV01001458.1_pt1 | contig 183763 bp, 227 predicted proteins | sample 8540591 | NCBI WGS metagenome assembly BNJV01 (sample SAMD00202457, study PRJDB9452) | human saliva metagenome | host: Homo sapiens | reverse complement strand
GGAGATTAAAAACTTTTATGCTAGTTTTATTCATACTTTCACCTCACAATTTCGTTCATAGCTGTTAGATATAACTGGGCAGAGGTTCCAGCGGGAGGAAATCCACACTATACTTCTGCAGCAGTTGGTACAGTAATGCCTATTGAGTCAGGAAGTAACTGGCTTCCAGTATCACAGTATTTTACACAGATTACACAGAGCTCTTCAGATACATACGACAGCTTCTACGCTAAGATTAAGGCTCAGAAGCTAAGCTATGGTGTATTTAGAGAACTGGTAATAGGAAAAACAAAAATATAAAAAAATATAATATAATCCCTTTTGTTCTTTTCTATACAAGTGGGCTGTTGCAAAACTATGAATAAGTATCGTCCTATCATTAAAAGGTTCTCTCAGAGAATTTTTTGTTTAGTCTGCTAGCTCATTTAGTAAACATTCTCGCGAAGGTTCTTTTAATGATATAAGGACGATTTATTCACTCTGCAACAGCCCCTAAATCTTACTTGTTAAAATAGCGGACAAAGACTTTTTTTCCAATATGAAGTCCTATAAAACTACAAATAGGAACAAGTAACATACCTATAATAAATGTAGGCAAGGTAACAAGGTTTACTAATCTTAGAACCATATCTATAGGCATTCCTAAAGATTCTATATAGGTTATATAGTAATCTCTTGCAACAAGCATAATAAGATATGTTGAAATATAGAAAACAAATCCAAAACCTATATAACCATATAAAATACTTCTGTGGGTGGAATTTCCATTTTTATCAAAAGTTATAAACTCTGCAAGAACTCCTCCAAGTAGCATGCCAAGAGCAATAAAATAAGGTGAGCCTCAACAAAAAGTTAGAATAGATAGTAGGGTACATTGAATTAAAATGCTATATTTCGCTTTAACTTTCATCCTTAAATAAATCCACACAATACCAACTGGTATTAAAGTTATAGCTGCCGTGAAGGGATATACTCCAGGAATTAATGATACTAAAGAGGAAACTCTTATCAAAATATACAACACTACTGTAAATATTGCCAGTTTAATCATTGTTTTAATGTCTAATTTGTTTGTCATATTAATACTCCTTTCAAGTTTTAATTTAAAAGATTAGAAACTACACATATCACTAATATGTAGAGTGCAAAAAAATTATGTCATTTTAACAAAACCTCCTTGATTATAATATATAATCTTGGTACAAACTTCTGAAAGTAACTCATAGTCATGACTTATAATGATGATTATTTTTTTCCTTTTTCCTGAAGTTTTTTTATTTCATCGGAAATAACTAACATATTTTTTTGTAATCAAGACCTGAACTTGGCTCGTCCAGAAGAAAAAACATCTTTATTGTCTAAGAGATTTATCAAAAATAGCGAGTCGCTGTTTTTCACCCCCTGACAATTTTTAAGGGATCATTATCTTTTATGTTCTTTAAATTCATATCTTGCAAATACATATTGAGTTTATTTTTCGTCATAGTTTTTTTATACCGAAAGTAAGTTCTTTTTCTACACTTTCCATAAAAAAATTGATAACTTGGTTCTTGCATAACTAGTGCGCAAAAGCTTTTTGTCTATCTCTTCTATTTAGTTTTTCCATTGAATAAAAATTTCGCCAGAAATTTCTTTAATCAAACCAGATATTGTATTTAATAAGGTAGATTTTCCTGAGCCATTTTCACCTATTATTCCAAGTACTTCACCGCTTTCTATTTTCATATTCATCTTACTAATAAGCGGTTTTTATATCCAACTGAGAGATTTTTTTAAATTCTAGCAAATTTTCATCTTTCTCTGATGGCTTGTTTTTAATAAGAATGCTATCGTCATTTAAAGAGCGAAGACCATATTCTAACCTCTTCCTATCATTCATGGAGTATAATTCGTATCCCTTAAAAAAATATTTTTTTATTTCGCCATCTTTAATATAAAAAAAGCTCTATCAACTAAATCTTTAAGGTAATAGAGTCTATGCTCTGAAATAATGACTGTAGTTTTTATTTGATTTGAATATTTTTTTAATAACTCTATCAAATCAGAAATACTAGATCTGTCTAGATTGGCACTAGGCTCATCTAAGACTAAAATTTCTGGATTTAATGCACAGGCACTTGCGATTGCAACCATCTGCATTTGCCCACCTGAAAGCTTATAAACATCTTTATCTTTAAGATGATTTATATTGAGGTCATTAAAAATATCAAATACACGACTTTTTATTAGCTCGGGATTTATTCCATGGTTTTCCAAATTAAAAGCAAGTTCGCTTGTGGTATCCAGAGTAAAAAATTGGTTTCTTGGGTTTTGGAAGACAGTTCCTATCATACTTGATAAATCAACCATACTAAGATCCTTAGTTGGTTTTCCCAAAAATATTAACTTCGCCTTTAAAAATCTCCGTCAAAAAAATTTAGGAACCAAACAATTTATAGTCCTAGCTAGACTGGTTTTTTTCCTGATCCACTTTCTCCAAGGAGTAAAATTAATTCTCCCTTTTTAATATTTAAGCTAATGTTATTTAGAACTTTCGGTCCCTTATAATACGAAAAAAAGAAACATCTTTTAATTCAATCATTTAAAAATACCTCGTATAAAAAAACAAGCCAGCCAGTAAAAAAATATTGCAATATACTCATAAAAAAATAAAGAGGTTCTGCAAACATACTTGTACGTGGATTATTAGATTCAATACCTCTTAGTACTGCAACTTGAGATAACTCATCAGATACAAGTTCAGCTCTTCTCATTAATGGAACTACTGAAAAAGTAAATAAAGTAGTAAAAAAATATTCGCTAAGTTTAGACACTTTATAGGTTCTTAATTTGAAAGCTCTTGTATTATTTTTTTCATCTCTAAATAAAAGCTTGGAAAAAAATCTAAAAAAATAATTGAGAGCATTATTACGATTTTTTTAGGCAACTTAAAGCTTGAAAGAGCATAAAGTAATTCTCCAAAATGGCTAGTTTTCATCATTGCTGTAGCAAAAAAATATTAGGAAATAGCTTTTTTTGCAATAATTAAAGTAAAAAAACTATAGAGCCTACAATTAGATTATTCATTTGAGCTAAACAATATATTAGCAGAGATATAAGCAAATAAATTGCAAGACTCTTAAACACAAACTTAAATTCTCTTTGTAAAATATAAAAATAGCGATATATAAATTATTACAAAAAAGCTCTGTATTTAAAGATGTTTGAAGAGTTATTAATAGGTTCATTAAAAATTAAAATTATGATTTTTTTGTTTTCATTGAAAATTTAATCATGTTATATACCCTAACACCCCTATCCAACCATATCTAAAAAAATCAAATAACAAATGCAAATCATTATCTAAGTTCTTTATATCATCTTCAGTTCTCATTAGGGCAAAAATCCCCTGATACTGTGCTGAAATTAAGGATTTTAATTTTTTTTAAAAAGTTAAATGTTGATATTGGCTAATATTTTTCTTTTTCAATCATAAGCTGAGTCATTTTTTTGTTTCATTTTCAACGATTGTATTGAAAAAAATGTTTTATAAATTTTAGTATTATCATTTAAAATTAAAAATTCTAAATATTTTCCAATTATCATAAATATATTTCAATAAATCATTAGTAATATAGGACAATTCTTCGCTAATAATGCTAAATTCATCCCTTTCTAAACTATCAATAAAAATCCTTATTTCTATCATTTGTTATTGATATAAAAACCATCGCAAATGGGAGAAAAAAATACAGTCATACAAATCTTCTTTATTCTTAAAATGCTGATAAAGAGCTCCAATTGTAAGGTTAGCACCGCTAGCGATATTTCTTATAGACACCTTTTCATATTCTTTATTTTCAAACTCTTTTTGCACTTTCTATCAATTTATTATATGTTTCAAGATAACCGTTAACCATTAGACCCCTCCCACATATCACTGATATGCAGTATTATATACAATAAAAAAATACAAGAAGCAAGACTGCTAAGTATAACTTTAAAAAAATAAATTATGAATGAATACCTTTTAACGTTTTTTTCAAATAGGGGTGTGCAAACAGATATTATATGGATTTCAAGAAGTCAATCATTAAATTGTATCAAGGGAGCTGAGTTTAAGATTCAGACAAAGCTAAACGGCAAGTGGTCAGATTACTATATCAGAGGCCGTAAGGCAATCGCGAAGTCAAACGCAAGTGGAGAAGCTGTTATCACAGGTCTATCAAGAGGCGAATATCGTCTAGTTCAGACATCAGCACCAGGGGCACATAAGTTTGATAACAACGTATTTAAGCCAAACCCAGCATATACAACATCAGGTTCACTAAATGCAACTGAGGGAACATTCTCAATCCTAAATGCAACGAATCCAGGATTCCCAGCAATCGTTCCAAACTACCAGAAGGTAGATGCAAAGATCAAGGGAAGCAAGGAATATGTTGATCAGGATAATACAGCTCTAACAATACCTGCAAATACATTTGAGGTAACACTAGCTCGGATTCCAACTGAAACATATGATGGCGTGACAATGCCACAGGCTCTTACAGCAGCTGTAGGAACTGACGGAAGCTTCGAGTTTGACAAGATCGAGTTCAAGAAGCCGGGAACATATAAGTTCAAGGTTTCAGAGAACAGAGCAAATCCTCTAGCAGGCGTAGTATACGATAATGCAGAGAAGGAAGTAACTGTTACAGTAACAAATGATAACGGAACACTTAAGGCAGTAGTAGATAGCGAGCCAGCATTTAAGAATGTATTCAACTACACAACTGCAAACTTCAAATTTACTATTTTAATAATTCAACTTTTCTACGTTTTCCTTTGACAGTAAAATCTTCAAAACGAGATAAAATATCATCCTCTTTGCAAAGAATTGTAACAGTTGAGAAGCGGTCTTGAACTTCAAGTGTGCCAATTTCATCAAAGGAGAATATAGTACAAAGTGCACCGATGATATCCTTTGGACGTATCTTATCATTTCTACCTGCTCGAATTAGAAGTTGTGTTACTTGCGTAGAAGGCACAGCCTTTTTTTGATATGGAATTGATAAATCAACAGGATGTGTATCTTGTGGTGTATAAACCTGACTATGCATGCGGATATACATACCTACTTCTGATTTCGCTTCTTCTGAAGTAAGAAGTGAAATAGAAATACCCTCATCACCTTGATGTGCAGTACGACCAGAGCGATGAATGAATATTTCAGTATCAATTGGAATATCATAATGAATTACATGGGATAGTTCATGGATGTCGAGACCTCTAGCAGCTGCGTCTGTCGCAACCAATACACGAATAGCACCTTTACGGAAATCACTCATGATTGCGATACGTTTTCTCTCATCAAAATAACCAGAGAAAGCAGAACTAAGAATATGATTGCGTAGTAGTAGATCTGATAATTCGATTGCGGTACTGCGATGGTTTACAAATACAATCGCTGATGTGATTGGTAGTGATTGTAAAAGAGATAATAATGTGTCTTTTTTATTTTCTGTCTCAAGATAGTAAGAACTAATCTTTTCATTCATTGCTACACTTCCTTGAAGTACCTCTTCAAATGGAGTATCAAAGTAAGTTTGAATTATGTCATTTTTTGTGGCAGATAAACAAATTGTTTGAACACCTTGAATTTCTTTTCGCAATTGATTTACTTCTTCTGATTGGCCAGTTGAGTAAACTTGATCCGCTTCATCAATGACAAACAGTGATAACTTTGAAAGGTCAAAGGCACCTTGTGTATATAAATCTAATAATCTACCAGGTGTTCCGATAATGATATGTGGACGATGACGTAGTGCGTTGAGTTGTCGATCGGAATCCATACCACCAATTAACGTTACGATATGCACTTTCGTATAGGAAGCTAGTAGCTTTGCCTCTAATGAGATTTGAATTGCGAGCTCCCTTGTTGGAGCGATGATTAAAACAGAAGTAAAAGTATCACTCTCTTGAACCTGCTCAATCGCAGGAATGAGATAAGATGCAGTTTTACCACTGCCTGTTTTGGCTAAAACAAATAAACTTTTACCATCTTGAATCATTGGGATGACTGTTTTTTGAATTGGTAATAGAGAATGATAGCCCATTTCATTGAGGGCATTTTGTATAGAATTTGATAGTTTCATGGCTTAATCTTAGCACACATTAAAAAAACTTCTGAGTTAACATGCAGAGAGTTGATAAAACTAGTACAATAATAGTGGAAAACTGGAGGGTTAGCATGTTTCAGGATACTATAGCCGCAATCGCCACTGCCGATGCGATGGGAGCCATCTCCGTCATTCGTATTTCTGGTGGTGACGCAATTCAAATCGTTACCGACTTAACAGGCAAAGATTTTAGCGATGCCAAGGGATATACAATCCATTACGCAACCATCAAAGAAGGAAATGAATCTGTTGACGAAGTACTCGTCAGTCTTTTCCGTGCACCAAAATCATATACTGGTGAAGATGTTGTGGAAATCTCTTGTCATGGTGGCGTATATATTACAAGAAAAGTATTGTCCCTAATTCTTGGTGCAGGAGCACGTATGGCACGTCGTGGAGAATTTACTGAACGTGCGTTCCTTAGTGGAAAGATGGACTTGTCCCAAGCAGAAGGTATCAATGACTTAATTTGGGCAAAGGATGAAATTAACGCAAAGAGCGCAATCCATTCATTAAAAGGGTCTGTCGCAAAACTAATGCGACCATTGGAAGAAGATTTAACACAAATCATTTCCAATATCGAAGTAAATATCGATTATCCAGAATATGATGATGTACATCAATTGACTGAGGAAGAAATTTTACCAAGGGCAGAGAAGTGGATTGATGATATTCATCAGATTATCGTAACAGCACAACAATCGGCAGTAATCAAAGAAGGAATTAATACCGTTATCCTAGGGAGACCAAACGTAGGTAAGTCTTCCTTGTTGAATGCATTGTTGGAAGAAGATAAAGCCATTGTTACGGATGTGGCTGGAACGACAAGAGATCTTGTGGAAGGAACTGTAAGACTAAATGGAATCACATTAAATCTAATTGATACCGCAGGTATTCGTAAGAGTGATGATGCGATTGAACAAATTGGTATTACCAAATCCTTACAAGCATTAGAAAAGGCACAGCTTGTGATTGTTGTATTAGATGGTTCTGAAGAATTAACGGAAGAAGACCAAGAATTATTAGAGAAGACAAAGAATCATAATCGTATTGTTGTATATAATAAGAAAGATAAGGATAGTATGCATGCAGGTATATCTATCAGTGCTATTCAGAAAGATATTACAGAACTTACAAATGCGATTGTGGAGAAATATCAAAGTGAGTATATCGCAGCCAATAGCGATACATTAAATAACGAAAGACAGATTGGTTACGCATTACAGGCAGAACAAGCAATGAACGATGCAGTAAATGCATTACATGCAGGTATGGAGCTTGACTTAGTAACAATCGATTTAGAAAAAGCGTGGACTGCATTACGACAGATCACTGGAAAGGCTGGCAAGGAAGATCTCTTAGATGAAATCTTCTCACGCTTCTGTTTAGGGAAATAAGATGAGTGAATTACATTATGTAGATACCCATTGTCATTTGATGGGAGAAGAGTTTCAAGAAGATTTAGAAGACGTTATCGCACGCTGTAAAGAAAAGCATGTGGATAAATTAATGATTATTACACTATCACTAGAAGAAACAAAACGAGCAATCGAATTTGTTAAACGTGACCCAGAAAACTATAAGGTTGCGGCGGGTATCTTTCCAGAAGATGTGACAAAGATAGATGAAAAATACTGGAATGAATTTTGTGAGTTAGCCAAAGATCCAATGGTAACTGCGATTGGAGAGATTGGGCTAGAGTACCACTGGGTTACAGACGAAGCTGAACGTGCAGTACAACGTGAGTACTTCGCAAAGTTAATCGAACTTGCTAGAGAAGTAAATAAACCAATCTTGGTACATTCTAGAGAGGCCATGCAGGATACCTTTGATATTATGAAGAAACATCACTGGAAGGGATTATTACATTGTTTCCCTGGTTCAAAAGAGATGGCAAAAGAATTTACGAAGTTAGGCTATTACATCGCACTTGGTGGTGCACTAACGTTCAAAAACGCAAGACACTCTGTAGATGTCGTAGAGACGATCGACTTAAACTACTTACTCAGTGAAACAGATGCACCATACATGGCACCAGTTCCAGTCCGTGGAACTCGAAATGAACCATCCAATATTCCATACATCGTAGAAAAGATGGCAGAGATTCGAAATATTCCAGTTGAAGATATGGCTGCACAAATCGATGCCAACTGGGCTAGATTCCTGGAGGAAGCTGATGGATCGCATTCATGAGATAATCGTTGTGGAAGGTAGACACGATACACAACAATTAAAGAAATACTTTGATTGTGAAACAATCGAAACTGGTGGCAGTAGTATCGATGATAAAGTTATTGAAAGAATACGTTATGCGTCAGATACACGAGGTGTAATTGTCTTTACAGATCCAGATACACCAGGGAATCAAATTCGTCATATTATTAATCAACATGTTCCTAACTGTAAAAATGCGTTTGTTGAGAAGCGTAATGCACGTACAGAGAAGAAGGTTGGTATTGAACATGCGGATAAAGATACATTGTGGAATGCTTTGCAGAATGTTGTAACTATCACCGATAAACCAAAAGGTAATTTAACGATGAGTGACTTATTTGAACTCGGTTTAAGTGGGCAATCAGACAGTGCGGAAATCCGACGTAAAGTTGGAGAATACTACCATGTTGGTGATGGCAATGCGAAAACCATGCTTGCAAGGTTAAACTGTATTGCGGTTTGCAAAGAGGAATTACGAGAGGTTATAGATAAATGAAAAAATTAATTTCAACACCGTCTCGCACAAAAGAGATACTAGATCAATTTGGATTACGAGCGAAGAAGGGATTTGGCCAGAACTTTTTAGTTGATCCAATTATCGTAGAACGCTGTGCTGAAATGTCACATTGCGAAGGCGCAGTCATCGAAATTGGTCCAGGCATAGGAAGTCTAACCGAACAACTCGCAATGCATGCACAACACGTACTTGCATTTGAGATAGATGAAGGTTTAATTCCAGTACTACAACATACTTTAGAAGACTATTCCAATGTAGAGATTATCCTACAGGATTTCTTAACATGTGATTTAGATGAAGTTGTACATGCATTAAAAGAAAAGTATAAAACCGTATCTGTATGTGCAAACCTTCCATACTACATTACAACACCAGTATTATTTAAGATATTTGAAAATCCAGATATCTCTTATATTACGGTTATGGTACAGAAGGAAGTCGGTGACCGCTTCATCGCAAAACCAAAAGATCCTGAATACAATGCCTTATCTGTAGAGGGACAATATCTATTCGATATCAAGCGTTTATTTACAGTACCAGGAAGATCCTTTAATCCTTCTCCTGCTGTTGATAGTGTCATTATCCAATTCGCAAGAAAGAATAACGACGCAAGTAATGAAGAGATTCGAGAATTCTTCGAATTAGTACGTGCATGTTTCAAACAGCGTCGCAAGACTATATACAATAATCTGAAAGAATATGTAGATGACGGTACTAGGGCAACAGAGATACTAGAGAAGGCAAATATCCCTGTAAATAAACGTGCACAGGAATTAACTATCGATGAATTAAAACAAATTCATGAGGTCATGAAATGAAAGAGCGAGCATACGCAAAAATTAATTTGTGTTTAGATGTTGTGGGAAAACGTGAAGATGGCTACCATGATTTAAAAATGATTATGGTTCCAATCAATTTCTATGATGTTTTAGAAATGGAATTTGCACCAGAAACGACACTGGAATTGAATCGTGATTACTTACCTATCAACGATAAGAATACGATCATAAAGGCAATTCATATCATGCAGGAAAAGTATAATATCACAGAAGAATTCCGTTGTCGTTTGGAGAAACATATTCCTACAAGAGCTGGTCTTGCGGGTGGTAGTGCAGATGCGGCTGCAGCGATACGTATGATCAATCGTATGTGTAATCTACATCTTACAAAAGATGAGATGATTGCGGTTGGTAAGGAAGTTGGTGCAGATGTGCCATTCTGTATCCTCAATCGACCTGCATTTGTGGAAGGGATTGGTGAGAAGATTACAACTTTCTCATGTAGTCCAGATTTCTACTTACTACTGATTAAGCCACGCAAGGGTGTATCGACTGCAGAAGCCTTCCATATCGTAGATGAACAAGAAGGTATTCATCCGGATTGTAAGGCGATGCAAGAAGCGCTAGAATACAATGATTATGAAGGCATCATCAGCAGTTTAGGTAACTCGATGGAAAATGCCGCAATGACACTTGTGCCAGAAATCCGAAAGGCAAAACAAGACTTATTGGACTTAGGCTTTGATGGAGTGCTGATGTCGGGTAGTGGTTCAACTGTATTTGGTATTACAAAAGATGTAGAGTTATTGGACCGTTCCATTGATATATTAAAAAAAGAAGAGATACTTTGTTAGAAAGACAACAGTACATACGCGATAAATCATGCTTGCATGAAATATAGGAGAAAACAAAATGAAGAACGCAATTATTATGGCGGGTGGAAAAGGAACTCGCATGCACTCAGAATTACCAAAGGTTTTACATAAGATTTTAGAAGTACCAATGTTAGGCATGGTTATCAACAGTTTAAAGAAATCTGGAACAGAAAGAATTGTATGTGTTGTTGGTTATAAACACGAAGAAGTAGAAACAGCGATGGCTGGAAAGTGTGAGTTTGCAGTACAGGAGCCACAGCTTGGTACAGGTCATGCGGTTATGCAGGCTCAACAACTCGCAAATGAAGAAGGAATTACGCTAGTTGCTAGTGGAGATACACCATGCGTGAAACCAGAAACATACCAGAAATTATATGATTTGATTGGTGATGCGGATATGGCAGTACTCACTGCAATTCCGGAAGACAATGGAGCGTATGGTCGTGTCATCCGTAACGCGGATGGAACAGTTGAAAAGATTGTTGAGTTCAAGGATGCAAATGATGCGGAAAAGGCTGTACGTGAAATCAACACAGGCATCTATGCTTTCAAAAACCAATCTCTATTTGAAGGTCTCAAGCATTTGAATAATAATAATAATGCACAACACGAATATTACTTAACAGACCTTGTTGAGATTTTAAAGAAACTAGGTAAGAAGGTTGTCGCAATTCCATGTGATGATTGGCAAGAAGTACAAGGAATTAATGGAAATGTGGAATTAGCACATGCCGCAAAATATATGCAAGAAAGAATTAATACAGAGTGGATGAAGAAGGGTGTTACAATCTATGATCCTAATACAACATATATTGGACCAAATGTAACATTTGGGACTGATGTAATTATCCACCCTAATACATATCTATATGGAGATGTAACTGTTGAAGATTACGCAGAAATTTTACCAGGCACATGGTTAGAAGACACAAATGTTTCAAAAGCTGAAACAGTCGGACCATTTGTACGCCGTAAGGGTTGACGAATAGTTATAAAACATCTTTAATTAATAAGGATATACAACATTCATATGGGAGAAGAGGAAAATCATGGTTAAGGAAACTGTCGTATTCGCTCTAACATCAAGCACCGATCTAGCAGCGTCTATTTGTAAGCATTTGGGATTACCTTTAGGTAAAATCAAGGTTGAACATTTCGCAGATGGTGAGATTTTAGTTGAACCACAAGAATCTGTCAGAGGTCGTTCTGTTTTCATTATTCAATCAACATGCAACCCAGTATCAGAACGTTTGATGGAAGTTCTCATCTGCATCGATGCATGTAAACGTGCAAGTGCTGGTGAAATTAACGTTATTATGCCTTATTACGGCTATGCACGTCAGGATCGTAAAGCTAAACCACGTCAGCCAATTACATCGAAGCTAGTCGCAAACCTATTACAGGTTGCAGGGGCTCACCGTGTTGTAACATTTGATTTACACGCTGCACAGATTCAGGGTTACTTCGACATTCCAATCGATGATATTACAGCAGTACCAATGCTAGCAAGTTACTTCAAGGAGTTAGAGATTCCAAAAGGAAGAATTGGTAGTTGTTTCACCTGATCATGGTGGAGTTACACGTGCTAGAAGAGTCGCTGATTTATTAGATGCACCTATCGCAATTATTGATAAACGTCGTCCAAAGCCAAACATGGTAGAAGCACAGAACATCATTGGTGATGTAAAGGATAAGATATGCATCGTGATTGATGATATCTGTGATACAGCAGGTTCCCTTGTGGCAGGATGTGAAATCTTAAAGCGTCATGGTGCTAAGGATATCTATACTGGAATTACACATGGTGTATTCTCACGTGATGCAATTGCGAAGATTGAAAACTCACCTATTACAAAGATGGTGATTACAGATACAATTCCACTTCGTGAAGACCAAAAGGCAAGTACGACAAAGATTCAAGTATTATCTATCGCAGAAATGCTTGCGAATACAATTGAATCAATCGAAAATCATACACCTGTATCCAAGGTATATGAAGAATACTCATTCGACAGTTTTAAATAAGAGATACAAAAAGATGGTGAATACCATCTTTTTTGAACTTATCAACAATAAAAAAAGAACGGATAAACCGTTCTTTTGTTCGTACAATGTTCTTAATTAGAGCTTTGTTACGTTGGAAGCCTGTGGTCCACGATTAGACTCTGTGATGTCGAAGCTTACTGCAGCGCCTTCATCAAGTGTCTTGAATCCTTCACTCTGAATTGCTGAGTAATGAACGAAAACGTCCTTACCTTCATCAGTTGTGATGAATCCGTAGCCCTTTTCAGCATTAAACCATTTTACCTTGCCTGTTGCCATTGTGCCTTTGAATCTCCTATTCTATGATACGGAAGTAAATCCTGTATTCTCTATTATGATATACTGGCAATGTTAAAAACACAAGTTTTATTTACGTAGAGCGCATGAATAAAGGGGATAGAGAAGGTTTCAATCAATACAAAAGTATATTCTGTATCTTTGCAAAAACATACTTTCAACGTATAATAATACCGATAACAGCAATGAAAAGAAGAGTACATTTTCTTAGAAACGTAGAGAGTATGTGGCAGGTGAAAACATGCATGAAGGGGAAATGGAACATGGTCTTGGAGCTGGTCATGCGAAGAGTATGACCCGGAGACGTCCGTTACAACGAAGAGAGGCAGATGATTAATTCATCCGCAAGACAAAGGTGGTAACGCGTGCAAGACGTCCTTTCATTTGGGATGTCTTTTATTTTGAGGAGGTACGCAAAAAATGGAAAACAAAAAACCGTATTACATTACAACCGCAATCGCATATACATCGGGAAAACCACATATCGGAAATGTTTATGAGATTGTACTAGCAGACGCAATTGCTAGATTTAAACGTGCGGAAGGCTATGACGTACGTTTCCAAACAGGAACAGACGAACATGGTCAAAAGGTAGAAGAGAAGGCAAAGGCTGCAGGTAAGACACCAAAACAATTCGTAGATGATGTCGCAGCAGTCATCAAACAACAGTTTGATGTTATGAATACTTCCTTATGACTACTTCATTCGTACTACTGATGAATCACATGAAAGACAAGTACAGAAGATCTTTAAGAAGTTCTATGACCAGGGTGATATCTATAAGGGATATTATGAAGGCTTATATTGTCAAGAAGATGAAGCCTTCTACACAAAGAGTCAGTTAACAGAAGAAGGTAAGTGCCCGGTTTGTGGTGGTGAAGTTGTACCAATGAAAGAAGAAGCTTACTTCTTTAAGATGAGTAAGTACGCTGATCAATTGATGAAGTATATCGATGAGCATCCACATTTCATTCAACCGGAAAGCCGTAAGAATGAAATGGTAAATAACTTCCTAAAACCAGGATTACAAGACCTTTGCGTATCACGTACATCCTTTAAGTGGGGAATTCCAGTAGAGTTTGATTCAAAGCACGTTGTATATGTTTGGATTGACGCATTATCTAACTATATTACAGGTCTTGGATACGATGTGGATGGAAATCACGATGACACTATATAAGAAATACTGGCCAGCTGATCTTCATTTGATTGGTAAGGACATTATTCGTTTCCATACAATTTATTGGCCAATTATGTTAATGGCATTGAATGAACCATTACCTAAGCAAGTATTTGGTCACCCATGGTTACTAATTGGTGATTCTAAGATGTCTAAGTCACATGGTAATGTGATTTATGCGGATGACTTAGTGAAGTTATTTGGTGTAGACGCTGTTCGTTTTATCATGTTACATGAGATGCCATTTGCACAAGATGGCCATGTTACATATGATCTGATGATTGAACGCATTAACAGTGATCTTGCGAATAACTTAGGTAACTTAGTGAATCGTACAATCTCCATGCAGAATAAGTACTTTGGTGGAGTTGTTGCGAATCCAAATGTTAGTGAACCAATTGATGATGAACTGAAGGCAGTAGCTACAGGCACTGTGAAGAAGGTCATTGAGAAGATGGATGAACTTAGAGTGGCTGACGCAATCCAGGATATCCTTGATTTATTCTCTAGATGTAACAAGTATATCGATGAGACAACACCATGGGCACTTGCAAAAGATTCCGATAAGATTGAGCGTCTTGCGACTGTTCTATATAACTTATTAGAATCTGTACGTATCGCAGCTGTATTGATGGAACCATTCTTCCCAGAGACATCCAAGAAGATCTTAGATGACTTAAATACACAGCAAAGAGACTTCGAAACAATCTCTGAATTTGGCAAGCTTGAAACTGGTATCCACGTTGCAGAGAAGCCAGAAATCTTATTTGCACGTATTGATGAAAAAGCAATTCAATCTAAGATTGATATGATCAATGAAATCAATGCGAAAGCACGTAAGAAGGAAATTGAAAAGAAGCCAACGGTTACTGTAGAAGACTTCCAGAAGATTGACCTGCGCGTTGGCAAGGTCCTCTCTTGTGAAAGACATCCTGATGCGGATAAGCTCTTCGTATTAAAAGTAGACTTAGGTGATGGTGAAGTACGTCAGATTGTTTCTGGCTTAGCACAAAGCTATACACCAGGACAAGTCATCGGCAAGAGTATTGTAATGATTGCTAACCTACAACCAACAGTCATCCGTGGTATTGAATCACAGGGTATGTTACTAGCTGGTAAGGAAGAAAAGACAATCGGACTTGTTGAAGTCAACGGCTTAACTCCAGGCACAAAAGTTCAATAATCACTAAACCTGTATCGGGAATCTCTTGATGCGGGTTTTCTTTTGTTTCGGAATATGAAAAATCAAACATATAATAGATATGGATTAAGAAAAGGAGAAATCTTCCATGGTCGCTATACACGAAGCAAAACAATCAGACATAAAAAGACTATTAGAATTATCTTTGATGTGGGAAAAAGAAGAGAGTTGTTATGGATATCGAGCCAATACAGAAGATGACTTTCAAGATTGTTATATCTTAGCGGCGTATGATGATGAACTGATAGCTTATATTTTTGGCAAAGAGGAAATACAAGAAAAACAAACAAGTGTGATAGATAAAAACATGCATTACTTTGAGATAGAAGAACTTTATGTACATCCATCTTATCGCTCACGTGGGATTGGGAAACAATTGATGGAAAGCCTTGAAAAAGAACTGAAGAAAAAAGGGCTGGAAATGATGATGTTAAGTACTGCTACAAAGAATTGGAAAGCAATCATGCACTTTTACATTGATGAAATAGGGATGAATTTCTGGAGTGCAAGATTATATAAACGTTTATAATCCATTTGGATTCAAGCAATGTGATGTATAATACAAACAAGGAAGTAATTTATGGAAAAATTTGCAATCGTAACAAGATTCGACGACCAATCAAAACAGATTGGTGACAAAATCAAACAAGTATTACAAAGTTATCAATATGAATATAACCAAGATAGTCCAAATACAGTATTTGTGGTTGGTGGAGATGGAACCTACATCAAAGCAATTCATGATTACATGGAACGCATACCAGATGTGAAGTTCTTAGGTCTACACACAGGGACACTAGGTTTTTTTACGGATTATCATGATAATGAAGTTGATGAATTACTAAAGATGTATTTATCCGGGAAATATGAAATTAGCGAATATCCACTACTTGTCACAGAAGTAAATGGGAATATTTACCATGCGGTAAATGAAATCCGTGTTGAGAATATTGCACGTACACAAATCTTAGATGTTCATCTCAGTGATGAATATTTAGAGACATTCCGTGGTACAGGTATGTGTGTATGTACACAACTTGGCTCTACTGCATATAATCGCTCTCTAGGTGGAGCAGTAATTCAAGAGGGATTAGATTTAATCGAGCTTTCCGAGATTGCAGGTATCCATCATAGTAAATCGCGTTCACTATATGCGCCAATCGTATTAAGTAAAGATGCGAAAGTAAAGTTAAGTTCTGAAAGCTTTGAAAAAGCAATTCTTGGTGTAGACTCTGATGTTTATCCAATTGATGATATGAAAGAGTTTGAGATACGCGTTTGTGATCAAAAAGCGTGTACGCATGATCAAAGGAAAGAAGATTTCTTATTTCAAAAAAATTAAATTCACTATTTTAATAGGAGGCTAATATGCAATACATGCATTCATATTTTCAAATCCTGAAATTTCCACTCATTGTAATTGCATTTGCTTGTTTCCGTGTGGTGTATCAAATTTGATTCTTCATCCTACATATGGATTAGTCACTATCATTGCAAATGATGGTGTCTTCTTAGTGGGGGAATCATTAGGATTATCGCTCGTACAATCTTAATGTATGCGCCATTATTGATTTTACTAAGACTATTAACACAGAAGAAAAATAGTTCTGTAACGGTCGCTGCAGGTGTAGTTGGATATTTCGCATTCCATATCGCAACAATGTTTGTGCCAGCACCGGTTCTACCATCATATGCATATAATGCGGTATTCAATATTGGTACAGCTACTTCGTCAGTTAGTTACTTATCTGGTTCTGCCCATTATCCAATATTAACGGGCATGATTGGAACGATTATCGTAACGATGATAACATATATCGCATGTCAAACAAATCATCACGGGATTGGACAATCATCTCCAATCAAACAGGCTGATGCACTATTGAAAACAGTTGTGTATTGTTTATTGGCGGGTGCAGTATTTGGTGTAATATGGCCATACTGTATCTTATTTATTGTACGGTTAGTTAACTACATTTCTTCTGATTTAGGTAGCCCATTCAATATGATTCTTTATGGAATCACAGATCGTTTCCTACAACTATTTCACTTGAATGCGCTCATTCGCCAACCACTATGGTATACGGCATCTGGTGGGTCATGGACAAATATTGCAGGGGCTACGGTAGTGGGTGACGCAAATGTATGGACAGCACAGTTAAGTGCAGGAACCCTTACATCTGGGGCAGGAAGATTATTTGCGCCATATTATGTCATGAATATCTTTGCGATACCAGCAATGATATGGGGAATGTACAGTATTGGTACGTCAAAGGGACAACGTGCAAAGTCAAAAGACTTTGTATTGTAGGTACACTGATTTCTTTAATCTCAGGCACAACAATTCCACTACAAATTATGATGTTTATGATAAGTCCATTACTGTTCTTTTTCCATCTTGGATATAACGGATTTTTATATGGCTTATTTTCAACACTACACGTCAATCTAGGTTATGTTACAAGTGATACCAATGCAGTAACCGCAACAATAGGAACACTACCAGAATTATTAAGCTATTTGAAATATACAAGTTTATATCGTAATTTGATTATCGTTGTAATTGTTGGTGTGATTTCCGCAATCGTATACTTCTTAGCCACAAGATTATACTTCCGACATCTATCTACAGGTTTAATTATTCGTGATGAAGGCGAGAAAGATGGTAAAACAAATCATTAAAATATATTGGTGGACAGGAAAAATATCAAACATGTAGAAGCGGATGCAACTTCACTGGTAATTACGGTATATGACAAAGAAATTGTGCATGAAAAAAAGAACTAATGAATCTTGGTTCAATTAGTATCACACGCGATGAAAAATGTATATACTTTTACTCTATGGCGCAAAAATCGTATTTCTTGCATAAAGGAATTATCAATTCACTGCGCACAGTAATGTAGAAATTTATGTAATTGATTTTAATATGATTAAGCCAGTTTTTCGATTGAGAACTGGCTTAATTAAGTTAATATACTTAATTAATAACAGATACTAGAATAAATTATCTATAAAATTAAGTGAATATCGCTTAACTATTTATTCTTAATTTTAATAGAATGTAGGTATAAGAGCCAAGGAGAATGACAATGGTAAAAAGTAAAAACAATTATTACAACAGATGGTGAAGTAGATGATATGAACTCGCTCATCCATCTCTGTTTATATCTAAACGAGATAAATCTGGTAGGAGTTGTATACACATCTAGCCAATATCACTTTAACGGAGATGGATTCATACCCTTGGAGAAGTTACACCAAATTATCGAACTCTGGATTGGCCGGTTTAGGAAAGACCTAGAACTAAATTCGGTCCAGATCCAGATGGGGAAATTTTTAAAAGCTTTTCGACCTTTCCTATGGGATGGATTGAAGAACTATGGAAAGGTGCATACGCAAAAAGCATATCCATTTCTAAGTAAGAACGCAGATGATTTTCACTCACCTGAAGAGTTATTAAAAATTACAAAGGAAGGAAAATATTGAATTCGAAGGAGATGTACGATTTGATACAGAGGGTCGAATCTGATTAAGAAGTATCTTCTTGATAGTGATACACAACCTCTTTATCTACAATCTTGGGGTGGAGTTAATACAATTGTAAGAGCACTATTATCGGTTTATGAAGAATATAAAAATACTGAAAAAAGTGGATTGAAGTACGTAATCAAATCGTAGATAAAGTTCGTATTCTTGGCGTTAATAAAGGAATTGGTCAAGATAACTCGTGGTTAGATAACAAGATTTTGGAACTATATCCTGGAATTATTACGCTATGGCCAGAGAACTTATATGGTACCTATATGGGAATCGTACCGCTGCAACCAGATATCGCAGATATGTTTAAAGCTAATTGGTTGAAGAAAAAAACATTCATAATGGAAAGTCTGCATTAATGGACTGAATATCACCTTATGAAAGATGGACGCAAAGTTGAAGGGGAGGCAGATGTATATCAGTTTGGGGTACATGGAGTGTTAGACTTTGGCTTTCCAAATGTACCAGCGCAGAATTTTTGAACAATACGATTTTATTGGTGAAGGTGATTCAAATACTTATATTCCATTATTATCGTTTGGCTTAAAAAGGAAATGAGAATTATCGCTATCCAGGTATGTTAGGATGCTTTGTTAACGGAGATGCAGAAGCTGAAATACCTTATAATCCACAAACAGGTAAATATGAGAAATACAATCCATTTATGAAGTCATACCAAGAAGACTGGGCAGCTAGAGCAAGATGGTGTTATCAAGAGTACACAGAAGCAAATCACGCACCTGTTGTAGAAATTGAAAATGACTATATTACTGCGAAACCATCGGACTCTGTTGTGATAAGTGCTGATGTATTTGACCCAGATTACGATGATGTAAAAGACAGTTTGGGAGATTTATCCTCAGTACAATCATTATGCAGGGAATGCAAATTTATTACGTGTTTGGGAACAAACAAGTCTAAATACATACTTCACAGTTCCGGATGATGCAAAGGCTGGAGATGAATTTGTTTTGATTCTACGTGCACAAGATGTAAATGAAACACCAATGACTACATATGGTGTTGTGATAATTAAAGTAAATTAAGTTAAAAACTTAATATTAATTATTCATAGTGAAATTAAGACTTTAAATTAAGTGATTTAACTTAATAATAGATTGAAAAACGCATACAAGATTTCATAATATAAATAGTGTAAAAAACACTCTTAGTGAAAGAGTAAGCCATTGAATGAATCAATACCGATAAGGGAGATTCGGAGAGGAGAAGATGATGGCAAAATATGATGAGTTTTGCGCCCAAATTCTAGAGAATGTCGGGGGAAAAAGAAAATGTTGTAAGTGCAGTTCACTGCATGACACGTTTGAGAATTAATTTTAAGAATAAAGATAAAATTAATGTAGATGCTATCAAGGCAATAAAGGGTGTCCTTGGTGCACAGTTCTCTGGAGAGCAATTTCAAGTAATTATCGGTCAACATGTTTCAGAGGTATATCCAGAATTCTGTAAGTTGGCTGGAATAGCACAGGGTGCGACAGTGGATGAGAATCTTGATGAGAAAGAACCGTTCGATATCAAGAAGCTTCCTAGTAAAGCATTAGATTATATTTCAGGTTCTATTGCGCCAATGTTACCAGTTATGATTGGTGCAGGTTGGTTTAAACTATTCTATTCCTTGTTTGGTCCTGGATTATTAAATATTGCAGCACAAGAAAGCGACTTCATGCGAATCCTCTATATCGTAGGAAATGCTGGTTTCTATTTTATGCCAGTACTAATTGCTTATGGTGCAGCTAATAAGCTTAAAACTAACGTTCCATTAGCATTATTCCTTGGCCTATTATTAGTTGATCCTAATATTATTAAGATTGCGGCAGATGGAATTCCATTTAAGATTTACGGTTTGATTCCAATGCCTTTGAACAACTATACACAATCACTCATTCCAATCTTACTGGCTGTATGGGTTATGAAGTATGTATATGACTTCATGAATAAAATTACACCTAATGCAATTAAGATTATTGGTATTCCAATGGGTACAATCGGAATCATGTTACCATTAATGTTCTGTGTATTGGCTCCTATTGGAAACTGGGTAGGTATTGGTTTAACAACAATTATTACAACAATGCATGGTATAGCAGGACCATTTGCGGTTGCACTTCTGGTGGTTTCTGGATGTACTTTGTTGCTACAGGTATGCATGTAGCTATTATCCAGATCGCATTCTTAAATATTACAACTCTTGGATTTGATCCAATTGTATTAGCTGGAGCACAGGCAGCAAATCTCGCATTAATGGGTATGACAGTAGCTTACTTCCTCCGCACAAAAGGTGAAGAAAAAGCAGTTGGCTGCAACAAATGCCATTACTTTGATTGTAGGGGGTATTTCTGAACCAACACTATTCTCAGTATTGTTAAGAAATAAGCGTGCGATGGTTTCTTATACTCTTGGTGGATTAGTAGCGGGATTAATCGTTGGATTAACAGGTGCTGCTATTTATACACCAGGTGGTGCTTCAAATATCTTATGCTTCTTAACATATGCAGGTGGACCAAGTTCTTCCTTTATCTGGGGAACAATTGCATGTGGAGTTGGCTTTGTAGTTTCTCTTGCAGTTGGTATTATCACAGGATTTGGTGACGACGCAAATGGTTTACAGAATTACAAACCAAGACCAAAGAAAGCTAAGGCATAAACCAAAAAAGGGTTCAAGTTTAGCTTGAACCTTTTCATATACTCATTTTACAGATTTTCGGATGACAAGATCGGTATTAATTGCAATCTTGATAGGGTAATGGACCTCTGAGCGAATGGTATCTAATAGTCTATCAGCAGCGATTTTACCCATGTAAGCTTTAGGAACATTCACGGATGTGAGTGGTGGTGTTACATAGGATGAGTAAGACATGTTATCAAAACCAATGATTGAAATATCTTCAGGGATTCTAATGCCGCGCTCTCTAAAAGCGCGAATTGCACCAATTGCAATTTCATCATTGTCACAGAAATAGCAGCTGGCAAGAGGTTCCTTTCGATCAATGATTTCAATCATATCCGCATAAGAGTTTTCTGTCGATGCAATAACTTCATGAACGATTGCTTGGCTAGAATGATATCCAGCATCACGAATTGCTTTATAAAATCCGTCTGCACGTTCTCGTAGATTTGGAAATGTTGAAGAAGAGCGGATGTATCCAGGACATACTTTGCAGTGGTCAATAAGATATTCAGTTGCGGCACGTGCACCATCGACATTATTAATAACAACACTATCACCTGTAAAGGATGGAAAGTACGCATCTAATAATAAGATAGGTAGAGATAATTGGTTGAAATAACGGATTTCAGAATCAGTCATTATCGTTCCAAATAAGATTAGTCCATCAGGATCGTCTTTTAAAAATCTTTTGTAATTCTAATGAGATATCACAGTGTTCATGAATATGATAAGCATTTAAACGATATCCATATTCCTTCAGTCGATATTCGATAGAATTTCCAAGCTCTGAGAAAAACGCAGAATCAAAGATAAAGTTTTTATGTATAAAAAAATAACACCAATCATCTTATGGTTCTTTCTCAACATTTTCTTAGAGTATTGAAAACCCATTTCATTTGCAGTATCAAAAATCTTTGCACGTAACTCATCAGAAACACCAGGTTTATTATTGAGTGCCATAGATACAGATGCTGCAGATATATTTAATTTTTGCAATATCTTTTGCAGTAACAAACATGAAGAATCACCTCATAAATATTATACAAAATGATGATGGTACAGGATAGAACCTGTAGAGCATGAAAAGGAGAAAAACATGGCAAAAAGTAGTAATTGGATTCGCCCCAACAAGAAGAAGTATCTTCTCAGCACCAGATGCAGTAAAGTATGCAGACTTAACAAGAAATAGATTAAAGGAACTAGGCGTAGAATTTGTTGACATTGATGATATATCAAAAGATGGACTACTACACGATGATAATGACCGTATCAAGATAGCAGAAAAGTTCAAGGAAAGAAAAGTAGATGGAGTATTCTTCCCGCATGGTAATTTTGGTACAGAATATGAAGTTGCTAGACTTGCAAAAGAGTTGGACGTACCAGTGCTTCTGTGGGGGCCACGTGACGAAAGACCAGATGAAAATGGAATTCGTTTACGTGATTCACAATGTGGATTATTTGCGACAGGGAAAGTACTTAGAAGATTCCGTGTCCCATTTACATATCTTTGTAACTGCCGATTAACAGATCCAGAATTTGAAAGAGGTATAAAGAATTTCTTGGCGGTATGTAATGTTGTAAAGGCATTTAGAAATACAAGAATCTTACAGATAGGGCCACGACCTTTTGATTTTTGGTCGACAATGTGTAATGAAGGTGAATTATTAGAGAGATTCAATATTCAACTTTCTCCAATCCCCATGCCTGAACTAACAGTAGAAATTAAAAAAGCAAAGGCGGAAAAGGATGAAGTTGAAAAAGTAGTAGCTTACTGTAAAGAAAAATTTAACGTAAAGGTAACTGATTCACAGTTAGAGACGATTGCGGCATTAAAGGTAGCCATGAGAACTTTAGCAGATAAATATGGTTGTAATGCAGGCGCAATACAATGTTGGAATGCACTACAGTCTGAAATTGGCATTATGCCATGTGCGGCAAATTCATTATTGAATGAAGAAGGATTCCCGGTTGTGTGTGAGACAGATATTCATGGTGCAATCACAGCTGTAATGTTAGAGGCTGCAGGCATGGATACAACCCGCACCTTCTTTGCGGACTGGACAGTCAGACATCCAGATAATGAAAATGGAGAGTTATTACAGCATTGCGGCCCTTGGCCAATTTCATGTGCTGCATGTAAACCTACAATTGGATATCCGCTTGCGTTTGATCATCCAGGCGCTGTGGAAGCTGAAGCGAAAAAGGTGACTTAACACTCTGTAGATTTGATGGGTGATAATGGTGAATATTCATTGTTATTAGGAAATGCGAAGGGCGTAGAAGGCCCATATACAAAAGGGACATATCTTTGGGTAGAAGTTGAAAATCTCAAGAGATTAGAAGCGAAGATTGTAGAAGGCCCATATATCCACCATTGTGTAGGAATTCATAAAAGATGTAGTACCAGTTCTATATGAGGCATGTAAGTATATCGGCATCAAGCCAGATTTGTATGATGATGTAGAAGAACAAGTGAAAGCATATATTCGAGGTGAGTAGTCATGGATACATTAACAAGAAAAACATATGAACTTAGAAAAAATATTCTAGAAATGGTATATCGCTCAAAAGCAGGACATATTGGTGGGGATTTATCGGTAATTGATATTTTAACAGTACTTTATTTTGACCAAATGAACATATCACCTAAAAATTTTCATGACCCAAATCGTGATCGTTTCTTATTGTCCAAAGGACACTGTGCAGATGCGCTCTTCTGTGTTCTGGGGTGAAAAAGGGTTCTATGATAAACAAGAAGCAATCCGCACATTCTGTCAATATGGTTCTAAATTCATAGGACATCCAAATACAGAAATCAACGGAGTTGAAATAAATTCAGGTTCTTTAGGACATGGCTTATCTATCGGTGTTGGTATGGCACTTGCGGCTAAGATGGATAAGAAATCATATCGTACTTATGTGGTTATTGGGGATGGCGAAATGGCTGAAGGATCTAATTATGAAGCAATGATGGCTGCAGGTCATTATCATTTGAATAATCTTTGTGCAACGATTGATTTGAATGGATTACAGATTTCAGGCACAACTGATGATGTGATGTCTTCTTCTAGCTTGCAGAGAAATTTAAGGCATTCCATTGGAATGTGATTGAGGTTGAAGATGGAAATAATTGCCAATTATTAAAAAGTAGCGTATGAGGATGCCAAGAAGTGCTTAGATAAACCTACATTAGTACTTGCCCATACCACAAAAAGGAAAAGGTGTTTCCTATATGGAAAAATGCGGCCTCATGGCATCATGGTGTTATGACAGAAGAACAATATAAACAAGCAGTAGAAGAGATTGAGAAGGTGCTAGCATAATGAATAAGATTAGTAATCGACAAGCAATTTGTGATGTATTAGTAGAAAAAGCTAAAAAAATGATAATGAGATTATTGTTGTATGTTCTGATCTCACGAGGTTCTGCATCTCTAACACCATTTGCGAATACCTATCCGCAACAATTTGTAGAAGTTGGAATTGCAGAACAGAATTTAGTAGGTATCTCTGCAGGGTTAGCATCATGTGGGAAAAAGGTATTTTGTGCTTCACCAGCAGCTTTTTTAACAACACGTTCATTTGAACAATGTAAGGTAGATGTTGCGTACTCAAATACAAATGTAAAGTTGATTGGTATTTCAGGTGGAGTCTCTTATGGTGCATTGGGAATGACACATCATTCAACACAAGACTTTGCGGTTATGGCGTCACTTACAGGCATGAGAGTTTATGATCCAAGTGATCGTTTTCAAACAGCAAAGTTAATCGAAGCATTATTAAAAGATAAAGAACCTGCATACATACGTGTATCACGTAGTGCTACAGAAGATGTGTATGATGAAAATATCGACTTTGAATTGAATAAAGCAAATCGAATTTGTGAAGGAAAAGATGTATTGATTGTATCCTGTGGGGAATTACTACCATACGCAAAAAAAGCAGTAGAACAATTACGCACGAAGGGAATTTCTGCAGGTTTATTAGATATGTATTGTATTAAGCCATATGATGAGACTGCTTTTATTAGAAATGTCTAAAGATGTTAGATTGGTTGTTACAGTGGAAGAACATGGACCATTTGGTGGACTAGGGACCAATTACAGCAACCGTATTATCCACACATCTACCAAAGAAACTTGTAACGATTAACTTACCAGATGAACATTTAATTACCGGAACTAATCATGAGATATTTGCATACTATGGATTGGACGATAAGGGCATTGTTGAGACTGTTGAGAAAAATTTAAAATAATGAAATATATTCTAAGTATCGACCAATCCACCCAAGCAACAAAAAGTAATATTGTTTTGATGAAACAGGTAAGTTAGTAAAGCGTGTCGATAAAGCACATAAACAGATTATTTCTGAGGAAGGATTTGTATCACACAATCCAATTGAAATTTATGAGAACACCGTTAATCTAGTAAAAAGAATTACTCGAGATTACAAAGATTCAAGCAGATAACATTGTAGCTCTTGGAATTTCTAATCAAAGAGAAACAACGGTCATGTGGGATAAAAAGTGGTAATCCACTTGCGGATGCAGTTGTATGGCAATGTTCGCGAGCAAAAGAAATTGCAGAGAAATATCTAAGTTATAGTGAAAGAATCCATGAAATAACAGGACTACAGCTATCACCATACTTTCCTGCATGTAAAATGAAGTGGCTAATCGATCATGTACAACCGGAGGAAGAATACTGCCTTGGAACGATAGATTCATGGTTAATTTATAAACTAACAAAAGGAACGAGTTTCAAAACAGATGCGACAAATGCATCAAGAACACAGTTATATGATATTCATACAGGGAAATGGTCAGAAGAACTATGTAAATTATTTGGTATCGATCAAAAAAAACTTGCGGAAATTTATGATTGTAATGCGGTGTTTGGTTATACAGACATTGAAGGAATACTACCAAAAGAAATACCCATTACAGCAGTAATGGGGGACTCTCATGCGGCATTATATGGACATGGATGTCATAAAGATGGACAAGTAAAGACAACGCTTGGCACTGGTTCTTCTATCATGATGAATATCGGAACAAAAGAAAAGTTATCCACAAATGGATTATCAACTTCCGTTGCATATAGTATTGATGGAGTACGTACATTTGCGATTGAAGGGAATATCAATTATGCAGGAGCAGTCATTAGCTGGTTGAAAAATGATCTTGAACTAATTGAAGACGCAAATGAAACACAAAAGATAATCCTCGATTCAAATCCAGGTGACGAAACAGTTCTAATACCTGCCTTTACTGGTTTAGGAGCACCATACTGGAACATGCATGCAAAGGCTATGTTTTATGGTATGACGCGTACTACAACATGGAAAGAGTTGGTAAGGGATATCTGTTGAATCCATTGCTTATCAAATCACAGATATCTTAAATGCAATGGAAAATGATACTGGCATCTCAATAAAGGAAGTTAAGGCGGATGGAGGTCCAAGTAAGAATCAGTATTTAATGCAGTTTCTTGCGGAATGTGCACAAAATACAGTATGCGTTAGTTTGCAGGAGGAATTATCCGCAACAGGTGTGGCATATATGGCTGGACTAACGATAGGTCTATATCAAAAAGACAATTTATTTCATCAACTAAAATATGATATTTATCAAAACCGTTTCAACAGTTTAGATTGGCAGTTACAGATGAATCTGATGGTACGAAGCGATTAATATCATACAAGGGAAAGGAGCCTGAGCATGTGGTGGAAAAAGAATATGGAAGCACTCGACTGGTCTAGATTTTCAGATATCTTGATTGAAGATGAAGATGGTGATATACGACCAATGTCAGAGCCATATTTTAAGGCAAAGAAAATCGCAGAAGGCACATGGCAAGTATTATCAAATGGTGATTACTCCTATGTAATTGAAGGTAGTGATGAAGCAATTGTGATAGACTCTGGTATGGGTGCTGGAAACATTCGTGCATACTGTCAAACACTAACAGACAAACCAATCTATCGTATGTTGTTAACACATTGTCATTTTGATCACACCGCAAATTGTTATCTGTTTGATTGTGTATACATGTCAAAACAATCTTACTCGCGTAGAAATGAACCGATGGGTGAATTTCTTGAAAGAGGAATGCAATTTCCTGATGACTATCCAGTAGTATTCATCAAAGAAGGAGATGTGCTTGACCTAGGTAATCGTAAACTGGAAGTGTATAACATTGCAGAACATGCATTAGGTTCATTACAGTTTTTAGATCGTTCAACCAGAATACTCTTCTGCGGTGATGAGTTGAATGGAAATTTCTTTGACTCAAGAATATCGGTAGAGACATCCTTCCGCAATGTCGCGAAGTGGAAATCATTTAGAGATGCATATGATGTATTGGCAGCAGGAAATGGATTACATGATGCTGTATACGTAGATCGATATTACGATTCACTAAAGTATATTCTAGAAGGACATGCACACGAAGGGGTTGAGCACTACGTACCATATAATGATCGCTTTTCATCCATTGATGAATTGGATGGAAAGCCAGTATACGCAAGAAGAGCACCACATTTTTAGAGCACTTGTTAGTCCACTCATTCAAGCAGGATATGGATATGATGTAGAGCTAAATGATGGTAAAGCTTGTTTTAACTTACTGCGTAAATTAACACCAGATGGAATATTTGACCGACAGTTAAAAATGAATGACTGTACAGTATGTTATTATTTAAATCGTATATGGGATAATGACGAAAAATCATAACTTGATTTAAGGAGGGATTATGAGTTTTCCAAAAGAATTTTTTTGTGGGGTGGCGCAACAGCCGCAAATCAATGCGAAGGTGCATACCAAGAAGATGGTCGTGGTCTAGCAAATGTAGATACAATTCCTTATGGGGAAGATCGTTTTTCCAGTCATGCTGGGATTAAAGAAAATGTTGGAATGTGATACAGAACATTTCTATCCTTCTCATGATGCAATCGATTTTTATCATCGTTATAAAGAAGATATTAAGTTATTTGCTGAGATGAATATGAAGTGCTATCGCTTTTCCATTGCTTGGACGAGAATTTTTCCCAAACGGGGATGATGAAACTCCAAATGAAAAAGGTTTAGATTTCTATGAAGCAGTTGTGGATGAATGTTTAAAGTACGGAATTGAACCACTCATTACAATCTGTCATTTTGATGCGCCAATTGCTTTGATTAAGAAGTATGGTGGATGGAAAGATAGACGCATGATTGACGCATTCATGAAACTTTGCCATGCATTATTTACAAGACTAAAGGGAAAAAGTAAAATATTGGTTAACATTTAATGAAATCAATATGCTGTTACATTTACCATTTATGGGAGCTGGCATCTACTTTGAGGAAGGTGAAGACAAGAATCAAGTGTTATATACAGCTGCACATCATGAACTAGTAGCTTCTGCCAAGGCTGTAAAACTAGCTCATGAAATGATGCCAAACGCAATGGTTGGTTGTATGCTAGCAGCAGGACAGTTCTATCCATATTCATGTCATCCACAAGATGTATACAAGGGGATGGAATCTGATAGAGATAATTACTTTTTCATAGATGTTCAAGCTAGAGGAGATTATCCAGTTTGGGCATTTAAGAGAATGGAAAGATTAGGCGTAAATATCGATATCACACCGGAGGATTCAAAGATTCTACAAGAAGGAACAGTTGACTTTATTTCCTTCTCTTATTACGCATCACGTTGTGTATCTGCAGATCCTGAAATCAATAAACAAAATGCGAAAAGGAAATGCAGTATTCTCAGCAGTTAAAAAATCCATATCTAAAGGCTTCGGAATGGGGCTGGCAGATTGACCCACTTGGTTTAAGAATTACCTGTAATACTTTTATACGATCGTTATCAAAAAGCCACTATTCATTGTGGAAAATGGATTAGGTGCCAACGATACAGTAGAAGAAGATAGTATCCATGATACATATCGTATTGACTATATGAGAGAACATATCAAGGCAATGGATGCGGTTATTAATGAGGATGGCTTACCATTACTTGGATGTACATTCTGGGGTATTATCGATTTGATTTCTGCATCTACTGGAGAAATTAAAAAGAGATATGGAACTATCTACGTAGATAAACAAGTAGATGGAAGCGAAATTTGGAGCGGAAGAAGAAAAGATTCTTTTGCTTGGTATCAAAAGGTAATTGAAAGTAACGGAACAATTTCTCTAATTGTTGAAAGGAGATAATAACTATGAGTGAGCTACACGCACTTACAAAAGATAACACAGGGAATTATATATTCCCGTTTTTCTGGCAACACCACGAAAGTGAAGATGTACTGCGTACATACATGAAAGTGATTGATGAAGCGAATATCAAAGCTGTATGTATTGAATCACGTCCACATCCAGAGTTTTTGCCAAGAAGGTTGGTGGCACGATTTAGATATTATCTTTGACGAAGCTATCAAACGTGATATGAAAGTGTGGATATTAGATGATTCACACTTTCCTTCAGGTTATTCAAATGGAGCCCTAAAGGGAAAACATCCCGAATTGCATCGCAAATTCCTTACATATCAATCACTAATCACAATTACAAATACAAAATTTCAAGTTGAAGAGGAATACTTAAAAGTACCACCCCATCAGAAGACGGAAGTAGAAAAGTTTATGATGGCCGACTTTGAACTTCTTCCAGGCGATAAGTGTATTGGCTTTGTGGCAGTGAGTGATGATAAAAACAAATTAAAGAGATTCAAAATGATGAATATTTAAGCGGTAGTTGGGAAGTGTTTGGAATATACGAAACTTTCAATCGTGGCCCACATCGTGATTACATCAACATGTGTGATAGACGTGCTGTTAGATTATTTATCGATACTGTCTATGAAGCACACTATGCACGCTATAAACAATATTTCGGAAATGTCTTAGAAGGATTCTTCTCAGATGAACCTGAACTTGAAATGGACACTTGTACGATAAAGGTAAGAAGATATCTGAATTAGATGACTATCCGTTCTCTGATGAAGTTGAGAAGGAACTTAGAAATCTCTGGCAAGAACAGTATCTCGCGAATACAGCACTATTATTTGTTGATTTACAAGACCAAGAAAGAGTTTCTAAGATACGTATTCAATTTATGGATGCTATTACACGTGCAGTTGAAAGAAACTTTTCCTATCAAATTGGAGATTGGTGTAGAGCACATCAGGTTAAATATATCGGTCATATTATTGAAGATAATAATGAACACTCAAGAATGGGTTCATCCCTTGGATATTATTTCCGTAGTTTAAAAAGGACAAAGTTATGCAGGTATTGATGATATCGGTGGACAGTTGATTCCTTTTATGGAAGATGCGGTAATTCGTTCTAAGTTTACAGGTAGTATTCGCGATGGTGTATTCTATCACTTTACATTAGGGAAACTAGCCTCTAGTGCTGCAAACATTGACCCATTAAAACAGGGGAACAGTATGTGGAAGCGTTTGGGGCGTATGGATGGCAAGAGGGCGTATATCTTGAAAAAGTATTTGATTGACCATTTGATGGTAAATGGAATCAATCATTTCGTACCACATGCATTCTCGCCAGCACCATTCCCAGATCCAGATTGCCCACCACATTTTTATGCGCATGGACATAACCCTCAATATAGACACTTTGCAGAGCTGATGAATTACACCAATCGTATCTGTCACTTACTTACAAATGGTAAGATGATACGACGGGTTGCAGTGTTATATCATGGCGAAGCAGACTGGACTGGTCTGGAGTATATGAAGGAAGATGTTATCGCAAGAGCGTTAACAGAGGCACATATTGATTTTGATATTATTCCATCAGATGTGTTTACAGATCCTGATTATCACTATGAAATCAAGGGTGGAAAAACTATGTGTTTCTTTTAGCAGAATATGATGCAGTTGTGATACCGGAGTATCCTGTAATTCGTGCAGAAGTAGTACAAGCCTTAAATTGTTTCAGGTCTCTTGGTGGACGGGTGTATGTAATTAACAAATTGCCACCACAAGTGATTGGTAAAGCAGAAGAAAATCTACATGCATGCATTGTTACGATTGAAGAATTCTTGAATCAAATCAGTGACTTACGTGAGACTAGCCTGAGTGGAGATTCTAAGCATATTAAATACTTGCATTACGAAGGAAGCTGCCAATTTACTACTTTGTAAATGAAGGTCAAACTCCGTATGAGGGAGAATTAACACTGCCACGATTAAAGAAACCAGTTATCTATGATGCATGGAACAATAAAATTTATGAATTATCTTACGAATTTGATAATGGTTTCGTTCGTACAACGATAAAACTTGAAAGTCGTAAATCACTCATCATTACAGAAGGTGAAGGATTAATGACATCAACTTCCGTTGAAGATAAATGCAAAACACTAAACAATCAAATGTCACTCAAAGATTTCCAACGTTCTATTTGTACAGGAATTGAATATCCATTATTCAAAGATGAAAAAGCAGTAACACTTCCTGACATTGTAGAGAATGACTATCCAACATTTGGTGGTTATATCCGTTATAGTACTGATTTTTGACATTAACACAGATACCGCTATTTTAAAGATTGAAGGCTTGTTAGAAGGTGTAGAAGTATTCTTAAATGGAGATAGTTTAGGAATACAGATTCAACCAACATATATTTATGATTTATCAAGTAAATTAAAACAAGGGTAAAAATCATTTAGAAATTATTTCAGCTACTACACTAGAACGTTTTGTCCCTAATGAACGCTCATCAGAGAAACCAACGAATCCATTAGGTATTCAAGATAAAGTTGTAATTTATTATTAAAAGTAAAAAATCACTCCATATGAAGTGATTTTTTTGTGAATTTTACTCTTTATCTAACAACCAGTGGATGATGTTTTTTTATGGATATATCCTCTTGGCTAAAAATCAATGGTATCCATAGATAAAGACATACTTTGGATGGTTATCGGAAATCTCGTGATAGATTTCAAACTCTCTTTTGCGTGTTTCGGCTGTTGCTAATAAATAACAAACTTGGAAATAGAGACGTTTACCATCCTTTTCTGCGATGAAGTCGATTTCTTTATCCTTTACTTTGCCAATATAAACGGTATAACCACGCTGTAATAATTCTATATAAACAATATTTTCTAATACACGTTCAATGTCTTTGGCATTGGAGAAACCTTTTGCCTGTCTAAAGCCGTGATCAGTTAGGAAATATTTTTCTTCAACTTTTAAAATATTTTTTTGCCAATCGTATCGTAGCGAGCTACCTTCTTTAAAATAAAGGCATTGATACAAAAATTCAGATAATTTAAAACGGTATCTACTGAAACATTACGACCTTCGCTCTTCAGAAAATTTCGGATATTTAAAGCTGAGAAAGTATGACTGATATTTTCGGTAGCGTATAACAGAATGCGATTAAAAATATCAATATCACGAATCTGATTATATTCCAAAACATCTTTTACCAAGACGGTATTATAGATATCTGAAAGATATTTATAACTTGGATTTGGATTGAGTTGAAAGTGTTTCACAGCAGGAAGACCACCAATTTCGATAAACTTAGTGAAGTATTCTTCTTGTGATAATTGCAAAATCTTTATAACAATCAATAAACTCCTTGAATGTAAATGGATAGATTTTCAAATTGAACATATCTTCCCGCAAGTACAGTGGCTAGGTCACTTGATAACATCGTAGAATTAGAACCTGTAATATAAATATCACAATCATAATCTGCTTGTAGGCCATTGATAACTTCTTCCCAATGATGAACTACTTGGATTTCATCGAAGAAGAAATATTTTTTTGTCATTATTTTTGTTTGAGGAGTGGCTGCAGATGCTTGGCAAAAGTTTCCGCATTTCGTATCCCAAGTAATTCCAAGCTTTCAAAAATTCATAAAGATTTTGTTTTCACTTGGGATATCCTTTAAAAAGGACTTCAGAAATCATTTTTCAATATTGTAGATTTACCAACACGGCGCATACCAATCAATATTTTAGTAACAGGTTTATTAATAAATTTTTTTGAATTTCATTTAGATAACTTTGACGTAAAATATACTCCATGTAGTACCTCCTATTTATATTTCGAGTATAGTCGAAATATAAAAATAATTTCAAGATTAGTTTCGACTATACTGAAATTATAAGCAAATAATTAATTTTATTTCGATTATAGTCGAAATAGTAAATATATTACATATCTTGATGCATACGCATCGGTCTTCGACCATAAGGAATGTACATAACTATGCTATAATACATATGTTTTGAGAGGCGAATATGGCAGAAAATTATACACCGATGATGCAGCAGTATCTTGCAGTCAAAAAAGAATATGAAGATGCAATCTTGTTCTATCGCATAGGCGATTTCTATGAGATGTTCTTTTGATGATGCGAAGATTGCGTCCAAAGAATTAGATCTTGTACTAACAGGAAAGAATGCGGGTGTTGAGGAACGTGTACCGATGTGTGGTATTCCACATCATGCGGCAGCTGCGTATATCCCACGACTTGTATCTCGTGGTTTTAAGGTTGCGATTTGTGAACAGACACAAGATCCAAAAGAAGCGGTTGGTCTAGTTACACGTGATGTCATTCGTGTGATTACACCAGGTACTGTTATGCAAGAAATCTCTGATGAAAAGGCCTCTGTATATTTAGCTGCGATTACCGATTATGGATATGGGTATTCGCTAGCGATTGTAGAAATGAGTACTGGTGAAAACTATGTACAGAATATCGAGCACAAAGATGTGTTGTTAATGCAGACACTACTACGTTCGAAATGTACGTGAAGTTGTAGTATCTAGTGATTTTAAAGAAAAGACACTCAAGAGTTTTAGAGAGCTGCAGATTGTCATTTCTTATTGTGATGAAACACGTATTAAAGAGGAGTATCTACCATTGACGGAAGGTATCCTCAAAGATTATGACATGCAAGCATATGGGCGTATGCTAAACTACCTGGAAAATACCCAGAAGCATATGTTGGGTCACTTACAGGTAACACGTATCGAACGTGAAGATGAAGTACTATACATGGACTTTGCGACACGTCAGAATCTAGAACTTGTTCAATCCTTACATGAAAATGGTAAGGCAATTACACTATGGTCATTTTTAGATATGTGTAAGTCTGCGATGGGTTCAAGACAGTTACGGAAATGGATTGAAAAGCCACTTGTTTCAAGAGAAAAGATTGAAGCACGTTTTAATAAGACCGAATGGTTAATTCAAAACTTCATGCAAAGACAACAGTTGCGTGATAGTTTTAGTAATATTTATGACTTACAAAGACTGATTGCTAGATGCGCAATGAATACGGCAAATGCGGTGGATTGTCAACGTCTAACAAAGACATTAGCAGAAGTGCCGGCTATCATGCATGCATTAGATGAGACTGTCTTTGATGAAAAGCGTAAAGTTGATCCGTTACAAGAGCTTTACCAGAAGTTGAAAGATGCGTTTGTGGATAATCCACCTGTACAGATTAGCGATGGTGGAATGTTTAGAGATGGCTATAACGCAGAACTAGATGAAGCGCGTAAGATTCAACATAGCGGTAGAACTTTCATTGCGGAATTAGAAGCCAAGGAAAGAGAAAGAACCGGTATTAAGACACTCAAAATCGGCTACAACAAAGTCTTTGGTTATTATATTGAAATCTCTAAAGCAGCTGCACAAGCTGTACAAGACGATTGGGGATATATCCGCCGTCAAACATTAACGAATAACGAGCGTTTTATCTCTCCAGAATTAAAAGAGAAAGAAGACGCAATCTTACATGCGGAAGAAAATGCGATTCGTATTGAGAAACAATTATTTCAAATGATATTAGATGAAATCCGTGCATACTTACCAAGACTGCAGAAAGTTAAGTAAATTCTTAGCAGAGGTTGATGCACAGGTTGCCATGGCAGAAGTGTCTGCGAAGTATGGCTATGTTCGTCCACAGTTTGATGAAGACCGTCTCTTCATTGAAAATGGTAAGCATCCAATCTTGGATGATATGATGAAGAATCCAAAGTACGTCGCAAACTCTACAGATATGCATAAGGATCAGGATATCTTACTGATTACTGGTCCAAACATGGGTGGTAAATCTACCTATATGCGTCAAACTGCATTAATCGTTATCATGGCACAGATGGGATGTTTTGTTCCAGCAAAGAGTTGTATTATGCCTATCTTTCGATAAGATTTTTACACGTATTGGTGCTTCGGATGATATCCTCAGTGGACAATCTACATTCATGGTAGAGATGTCAGAAGCTAACCTAGCCCTTGCAGGAGGCGACTTCCTCATCCTTGATTTTATTTGATGAGATTGGTCGAGGTACATCTACTTATGATGGTATGGCATTAGCACAGGCAATGATTGAGTATATCGCGACCTGTATTCACGCTAAAACCATGTTTAGTACACACTATCATGAATTAACAGTGATTTCGGATAATCTTCCAAACGTGAAGAATATGCATGTTGTAGTAAAAGAAAACAATGACGAAGTCACATTCTTATATAAGATGGCAGAAGGCCCTGCTGGACATTCTTATGGTATCAACGTTGCAAGACTTGCAGGGATTACCAGATGCAGTATTAAATCGGGCAAAAAGATTTACAGAAGGAATTAGAGTCAACCAAGAGAGTTGTACAACAAAACTATCAATTGGTAGAAATGCATAAAGAAGATCCACGTACGGAAGCTTTAATGGAGAAACTAAAACAAGTTGACCCAGATAATCTTTCCCCACGTGAGGCTTGGGTGATGTTAAGTGACCTTTGTGAGGAGGTAAAGAAGTAATGGAATTAGATAAGATTACAATACGAGGTGCCAAGGAGAAATAACCTCAAAGAATATTTCCTTGGAAATACCTCGCAATAAAATGGTAGTGATGACAGGTCTTTCGGGAAGTGGAAAGACCTCACTTGCCTTTGATACGATTTACGCCGAAGGACAACGACGCTATGTAGAATCCCTTTCCGCATACGCAAGACAGTTCTTAGGTGGTGTTGAAAAACCAAATGTTGAGTTAATTGAAGGATTATCTCCGGCAATTTCCATCGACCAGAAAACAACGTCCAACAACCCACGTTCTACGGTTGGAACTGTGACAGAAATCTATGACTACCTGCGTCTTCTATACGCAAGAACAGGTGTGCCATACTGTCCTAATCACAATATTCCAATCACAGGGCAAACTATTACAGAAATGGTTAATCAGGTGATGGACTTGCCAGATCGTAGTAAGTTAACCATACTTGCGCCTACGGTTAGAAATAAAAAAGGTAGCTTTAAAGATGTATTTGCGAAGCTATTGAAAGATGGTTATATCCGTGTGCGTATCGATGGCGAAGTTGTGATGTTAGAGGATGAACCGGAATTAGAAAAGAACAAACGTCATGATATTGATGTGGTAATTGACCGTATTGTAAAGACAGATGAATCTAGATCACGTGTATATGATTCCATAGAAACGGCACTAAATCTTGCGGATGGACATGCGATTGTCCTTAATGGGGAAGAAGAATTGGATTTTTCCACACACTTCTCTTGTCATATCTGTGGTTTTACTGTGCCAAAGCTAGAACCACGCTTATTCTCATTTAATGCGCCAATCGGTGCCTGTGATAACTGTCATGGTTTGGGTATTACAGAAGAAGTTGATGTGGATAACTTAATTCCAGATCGCTCTAAGTCTATTCGTCAGGGCGGTATTCGCTACTACAAGAATATTATAGGTACCGATAATATTGAATGGCAGACATTCGCAGTCCTGCTAAAGCATTATAAGATTGATTTAGATACACCAATCAAAGATCTCACAAAGAAACAGTTAGAAGTAATCCTCTATGGTAGTGATGTGCCTATTCGTTATACCATCACATCCTCTGGTGGGAATAGTTATAACCGTAATGACTTCATCGAGGGAATTAAGAATATGATTGAACGTCGTTACGTAGAGACAACTAGTTCTATGAGTAAAGAGTGGTATCATTCCTTCATGGTAGAGTCAGTGTGTCCTAAGTGTCATGGACAAAGACTCAATCCAGAAGCACTCAGTGTACGTGTTGGAGATAAAAATATCTGCGAGTTTACACAACTATCCGTCGGCAAAGCACTAGATTGGATAAACAATCTAAAGCTAGATGTTGAAAGACAAAGATTGCGGAGTTAGTACTCAAAGAAATTAGAAACCGTTTATCCTTCTTGAAGGATGTAGGTCTAGAATACCTGTCACTTGATCGTTTGGCAGGAACACTTTCTGGTGGTGAAGCACAACGTATTCGTCTAGCAACCCAAATTGGTTCAAGACTATCAGGAGTTCTATATGTATTAGATGAGCCATCCATCGGTTTACACCAACGTGATAACAGTAAGTTAATCAAGACCCTTCAAAATATGCGAGACCTAGGTAACTCACTGATTATCGTGGAACACGACGAAGATACGATGTTACATTCAGATTGGATTGTGGATATTGGACCTGGTGCAGGTATCCATGGTGGCGAAGTCATTGCAAATGGCACACCAGAAGAAATCAAGAATTCTTTCAAACTCCATTACAGGACAATACTTATCTGGTAGAAAAGTCATTCCTATGCCAGAAACACGTCGTAAAGGTAGTGGTAAGTTTGTAGAACTGAAGGGTGTATCTGAACATAACCTGAAGAATATCAATGTAAAATTCCCGTTAGGGAAGATGGTACTTGTAACAGGCGTATCTGGTTCTGGTAAGAGTACATTAGTTAACGATGTATTCATGAAAGCCGTCCAACAAAACCTTGGAAAACAAAAAGCGAACCCAGGTAAGTATAAGTCTATCAAAGGGACTTGAGAACATCGATAAGTTAGTACAAATCGACCAAGATCCGATTGGACGTACACCGCGTTCAAACCCTGCTACATACACAGGAGTATTCGATGATATTCGTGATATATTCGCTAAGACACCAGAGGCGAGATTACGCGGTTATGAAAAAGGAAGATTCTCCTTCAATGTCAAAGGGTGGACGTTGTGAAGCTTGCCAAGGGGATGGTGTAAAGGTAATCTCAATGAACTTCTTGCCAGATGTTTATGTACCATGTGAAGTGTGTCATGGTAAGAGATATAACGAAGAAACATTACAGTGTACTTATAAGGGTAAGAATATCTATGATGTATTAGAGATGACAGTTGAAGATTCTTTAGATTTCTTCGCAAATCATCCAAAGATCAAGAATAAATTACAAACACTCTCTGATGTAGGATTAAATTACATCAAGCTTGGACAGTCCTCTACAACACTTTCTGGTGGTGAAGCACAACGTGTTAAACTTGCCAGTGAACTACAGAAACGTCCAACAGGTAAAACCATCTATATCTTAGATGAACCTACAACCGGTCTACATACAGATGATGTGAATCGTTTAATCGCAGTGCTTGAAAGAATTGTGGACAACGGGGATACAGTTATCATCATTGAACATAACCTTGATGTAATTAAGTGTGCTGACTGGATTATTGATTTAGGCCCTGAAGGTGGTGATGGTGGTGGAACAATCGTTGCCCAAGGAACACCAGAGGACATCGTCAAAGTTAAAGAAAGCTGGACAGGTCAGTATTTAAAGAAAACAATTGAGTGGACAAAGGAACACCAAAAGTAAAGGGATGCCGAGGCATCCCTTTTATGTGATTAGAATTCTGCGTATATCATCGCAACAATATCATATCCAGGACCATAAGCACCGAATAGGATGAGTGCGAATATACAAGTATAGATAATTGACCAACGTAACCATGTTGGTTTTTGTGCGATAGCACTACGGATAGAGCCATGGAATTCTTTATAGAGGTCCACAAGGAACATAATCATTGTCCCTACAATCACAATGATCCAGTCAATCATATCCAAACGTAAGAATGGTAATGTCTCTTTAAATGTGGACGAAATTGAAGTTTGTAAAGATACTGCTAAACATCGTCCATCCAACTGCTAAAGTCTGAGCTCTGAAGAATAGCTCGCCAATGATGACGATAATAAATAACTTTATAAATCGAAAGAGACGTAAGCCAATCTGTTTCTCATCAATCTGATGTTTCTTAAAGAAAGTATCGATAGGTTTCTTTAATAGAATCTCTAGAATCATAAAACAGAAGTAATAAAGACCATAGAAAATATAAGACCAATAAGGGCCATGCCATAAACCATTTAAGAACCATACCGCAAATAGTGCGATAAATGGTCCGATGAAACTTACCAGCAGCTTTGCCGAAATGTTTTGTAAAAAACTTTGATAGACGATGAATTGGTTTGGCTAATGAAATTGGATAGAAGACATAGTCACGTAGGAAGGTACCTAGTGTGATATGCCAACGACGCCAAAAGTCAGAAGCGTTCTCCGCAAAGAATGGTTGCCTGAAGTTTTCTGGTAATTTAATGCCGAAAATCTCTGCACTACCCAAGCAGATATCTACGATACCAGAGAAATCCATATACAACTGGATTGTACATAATACAGCACCGATTAGACTAAATAGTCCATCTTGTGTGTAAGACGTAAAGATTTTACTTACTGCCGGATCCAGTCTATCTGCGATAATCATCTTCTTCATTAAACCGAATAGAATTCGTTGACTGCCGAACTTTAGATTTTGATATGTGATTGGATTACATGTATGAATACTATCTTTGACTTCGTTAAAACGTGTAATCGGCCCTTGAATCAAAGTTGGAAAGAAACTTGCATATACCGCAAAATCCAAAATACTATGATTAGAATGAATCTTTCCACTTGATGTGTCCATCAAATAGGAAATCATCTGTAAGGTATAATAGCTAATTCCAATCGGTGCGATTAAGCGTACAGGTGTAAATGGTTGATGGAAGATAGCGAAGATATTTTCGCCAAAGAAGTTTGTATACTTTAATACAACCAAAACACCAAGGTTAATTAAGATTGTGATGATAAGAGATATCTTTTTGATTTTTATTCGTGGTATGATCAATGACTTTCGCAGATAGATACGTAATGAACATGGTGATCACTTGATATATCAAGAAGAACTTTGACCATATAAAGAAGAAAGTGTAGTTCGCAAATAATAGTACAAACTTTCTAAGCTTCTGTGGACAAATTTGATATAACAGAATTACTACTGGTAAAAAGACGGCGAAATACATTGGTGCAGAATACATGAAGTTTTTCATTGTGCACCTCCAAATATGGATTTGTAGTCTTCATTCCATTTTGTATATGCTGGGTCATTACGATGGTCTGTCAGTTCATAATTTTCTTGTAAGTATTTACCAAGCACATTCATGAATTTCACAGAACCACTATAATTTAGATGATCACCACCATCACGAGAATCAGTTAACCAGTTGATATTTAATTCTTCTGGCTTTAGATTGTAGTCAATGTAAGTTACGTTATTTTGATCACACCATTCCTGTAACGTATTATGCTTACTGGTCGTCCAGTTAAGAGGATTTGGTGCACTTACCATTAATAGCTTTGTGCCATGTTGATCTAAGATTTCTTTGACTTGACGCATGTAATCTAAAGTCCATTCATCAACAGGGTAGTAGCTGTTATCTGTAGTCATATAATCCAAGGTACCTGTATATGGAGTAATTTGGTTGGTGGCACTAAATCCTTTCCATTCATCCGCAGACTGTGGATATAAAAAATACTCTTTATATAGTTCATGATAGTTAAAGATAGGTAGATACTTTGCTAAAAGAATACGTCTTTTTCTGAGTGCTGTTAGAAAGAAGTTTGTCTCCATAACAACTAGCTTTGGGGATTGATATTGATACATTTTCTTTGTCAGTGCTAGTGTATCAACAGACCATTGATAGTTTGTACACAGATTAAAGGAGCTAATACCTTGATTGTGAAAAAGAGTTACTGGATCAAAGGAAGCCTTTCCTTCACTGTCACCCAAAAATATAACATCGATAGAGTTATCGTTCTCCATGGAGAGATATTTTAGCTTTGTCATGACATGTTTATATTGATAACCATATTCCTGTCCCTTATAAAAAGGAATCTGAATAATCATAAATAAAAAAAGATAATATAAGTGTAAATAAAATAAAAATGTTTGAAATGTTGACGGATGCTATTCACTGAATCATTCACCTCTTCTAAAAATAATTCATTATCCATTGTAAGTTTTATTGATTATTTTTTTCGAGCCATTTTATCAAAAAAATCAATAAAAGATAGAAAAATACCCAAGTATTATAAGAATACTTGGGTACATATTAGATATAGTGAAACTAACGTGGTGAATTTTTCAATATGGTTTCTAAACAAGGAAATACATATCGCAAAGGAATAAAAGAAAATTCCTAAAACAAACGCATCACGTGAAGTATGACTGTAGTCAGCTGTATTTGGTGTGTGTTCTAGTGTATTTGGTGAAGTAGGTGGTGTTGGGTTAGGAACTCTAGTATATACATGGGTTCGATCAACAGGATTCTCCATGCGACTATCATCGCGTGTACCTACAACTAGATTTACAAAGAGATGTTGTACAGAATCCATGCGATATAAATCATGGATAAGAGGTGAAAGCGAGTAAGTAACCCGATATTCACCAACTGCTAAGGAATCATCTGTAGCTGTTGTATATAAGACATCTTGGAAGGTATTATCAAAATAGACAGGGTTTCCATCATGGCCGGTTACACGAAGATTACCATTTTCGTCATACGAAATATTATAAGAAAGCCCACTAGGTTCCAAGACAAAAACACTTGGAATATTATTTGCGTCTTTCTCAATGACAATATCACCAACTTGCGTTGCGTTAGCACGAGAGAATAGTTGAGTTACATCTTGTGATTTGAGTTGATTTAATAAGCGTTGTGTTACTTTATCTACATCTAAAGTAGGGACGGCCGCCGCTTCATCTGTATGGTTATATGTATAGGATGAAATTGTGGCTGGTGCTGGTTGAAGACCTTCATCCATTGGCTTAAGTGTTGTGCCATCATCACTAACATAAGCAGTATGGGCTAACTTGTAATAATAGTAAGTACGTGTGATATGTATGGCAGGGCGTACCAGATTACCATCGCCCTCTTTTCCTTCTGGGATGAGATAGTGGAAAACTTTCTTGTGGTCTAGGATATCATTACCCAATACTGCAGGTGCTGTGTAGAGTCCATTCATTTCTGTTTCATTTCCATTACTATCCACAAAGGTAGTGATTTGGCGGTCCACATCAGCGATACCTACATGTAATTGGTAGATGTAATAGAAACCATGTACCGTATCATATGTCAATATCTTCTCTAGTGAATATTGGCCAAGTGGTTGACTTGGGTCAATGACAGCTTGATTATCACGACCAACTGCGCCTGCAGGAATTAGGCCGTTAGCAAGGTCGGTGTCAAAATGATTTTGGAAAGTCGTTAAATCATTATCGGTATCAAACTCAAAAACTGGTAGTAAGATGCGATGGTCTGTAACGTTAGATAGTTCTGGATGCGCATTGATATAGTTTGTTACTGCATCTTCATCCGTTGTATATTTCAAAGTAAGATCTGAGAATAAAGAACTATCATATTCATGAGAATCTAAAACTGTAAAATCAGATACTTTCTGAAAAAGTGCAGTGTTGGATTTTCCACAAAAGGATTCATATGGTTTGATTTGGTTTGGGCTTGTAAGTGATGAACTGATCTCCCTGTACAGTTGTATAGTCATCCACTTGTGGTGTATAGGTATATGTTTTGGTGGCCATCTTCCAATAGTCGCTAAACGCATCTTCTGGTAAACCACTAGGAGTATCACTTGTATATGCCGTAATTGTTTCTGCTTGTACAGATAATGGACGACTAAAAGATGTACCAACAAATACAGTATATAACAATCCAAAGAATATTGAATTACGCAAAAGTTTACATGCATTCATCAGATAACTATAGCCACCTTTCCAACGACTTATTATATAATCTCGAATTGATAATAACAAATTAATAATTTCTTTAGATTTAAAATAGATTACATTACACAAGATATGTTGAAAAAAACGCAACTATCATAATGCATGCCAAATTTAAAAAGGATAAACAAGTTACAGTATATACCTAAATTCTACATATGAAAGAAATGTACTATGACCTGTTTAAGGAGTAAATCATGGTTACTTTTAGAGGTTATTTGAGGGATTTTGGTGGTTATAGATGTATATTTTTTTGTATAAAACTAACATATCTACATGATTTATAAGTCATGTTATAATAAGTGAGTATTGATGGAGGACGATATGTCAGAAAAAACTTATGAGAAAAAAGTAGGAATTCGTGATATTGTATCTTTCTTTCAGTTAGAACAACTAACAGGAGATGATTCTTCTTTAAATAGATGGACAGTTATTCAGGACTTAAATCGTCCTGGGTTTGAACTTGCCGGTGTGTTTAAGAGTACGGAACCTCGTCGTATCGTTATCATCGGTAATAAAGAATCAGAGTTTATTCGAACGATGAGTGAGGAGGACCAGCGAGCTAGATTCCAGTTCTTAATGGATGGTCTAACTCCATGTATTATTATTACGAGTGGAAATGAGATTCCACCTATACTAAGAGAAGTCGCAATACATAACAACTTCCCTGTGTTACGTACAAATCTAGAAACGTACCGCTTAACTGCGGATTTAATCACATTCTTAGATGAAAAGTTAGCACCTATCGATACAATGTCTGGTGTTTTGATGTCTGTATATGGTCTAGGTGTCATGATTCTTGGTGAGAGCGGTATGGGTAAATCTGAAACAGCCTTGGACTTGATTCGTGATGGTCAGGTACTTATCTCGGATGACCGTGTAGATGTACAACATATTCAAAATAGTATTTATGGACACGCACCAGCAATCACAAAGGGTTTACTAGAAATCCGTGGTATCGGTGTCATCAACGTTGAAAAGATGTTCGGTGCTTCTGCAGTTGCAGATCGTGCTGAAGTAAAACTTGTTATACGCATGGTGCCATTTGAAAGAGATGCGGAATATAACCGTATTGGTGATGAAACTCAACGTTATACAAAGATTCTTGGTGTTCCTGTACCGACTATTGTGATTCCGGTTAGTGCAGGACGTAATACCTTTATATTAGTTGAATCAGCAGTTAGAAACTTTAGATTACAGGAAGCTGGCTATAGTGGGAGCTGCCGAAATCAACGAACGATTTTCTCGTTTTGTAGGAAAGGATGAATAAAATGACATTTTTTTCCCCGATGATATAACTTTATTGAAGATAGGGAAATTTCCGCATTCCAACATATCTCGTGGCAGCGCTATTCGCTGTAATTGTAGTATTTATATTCTTATTAAAAGAAAACAAGAAACATGGATATAAACGTATCGTGGCAGTGGAGTTATTCTTGTTCTGCGCTGCAGGTGGCTTTATCTTTAGCCGTTTATTCTGGGTACTAGGTAATCTTTCTGAGTATATGAAATATACGCCATACATCTTCTTGATTACTGACGGAGGCTATGATGCGACAGGTGGATTGATTGGTGTAGCGTTAGGCACATGGGTTTATACACGCGAACACTATATGAGTTGGCGCCGTGCACTCGATATGACGGCACCGCTTGCGATGTTGATGATTACGATTACAAGAATAGGTCGAGCAATATCCGCACATACATTATGGTTTGTAATCGTACTAGACTTTATTGGTTTCTTGATTATTTGGTTTGAAATTCACCGTTATCGTGACGGCAGAAGACGTGGTGAAACAGCAGCTACTACATTTATGTGGTTCGGCTTAATTTCATTCTTGGCTACCGTATTAAGTGGGATGTACGTGGTACACATGATGTCATCATGGCGGGTCTTAGTGTAGTGGTTGCCTTACTTGGCTATATCTATCTACATACACATCCATTAGATAAGCCAGTTATCTTATTTGATTTAGATGGAACTCTGATGGATAGTCGTCGTATGGTATTGTTGTGCTTTGGATACTTCTTCAAAAAATACAGCAACATTAAAAACTTTACGATTGATAAACAAAGAAAGGTATTCATTCAGCCTTTACGGACATCCTTCAAGGAATTCTTCCCTGAACAGGATGATGCCAAGCTAGCTGAAGAATACCGTACATACCAAGGATCATTCTCATGGTCCAATGACGTAACACTATTTCCAGCATACAGAAGAGGTTTTACATGACTTGTGGGAAGATGGTTATAAGTTAGGTATTGTATCTTCACGTTTAACAGAATCTTGTGATTCATGGCTAAGACAGTTTAAGTTATCTTATTTCGATGTGGTGGTTGGCCGTGATCAGTACAATAAGGCAAAGCCATCTCCTGCAGGTATCCTATATGCATGTAAGAGATTAAAAGAAGGTCATGATAACTGTATCTACATCGGTGATAGTAAGTCAGATATTTTAGCAGCCAAGGCAGCTGGATGTTATGCGATTGGTTTCTATCCAAAGCGTAATGACCCAACAGCAGATGAACGTGACAAGTTAAAACTTGGAGAATTAGAATCTGCACAACCAAATGCAATTATCGGAGATTTATCTGAACTAAAAGAGATCTTTAAAAGAGACACACGGTTGGACTTTACGAAAAGTTATAAAAAAACATACCAAGTCTAGATGTATCTGGCTTGGCTTTTTATAGTGTTGTTGGTTTTCCTCTAAAGATAGTTGATAGAAAATGATATAATTTGAATAAAGAATGGACATCTCAAAAAATTTAAAAAAAGTAAATGTAAACATATGTTGCATATATGTAAAGTTCTTGTGATGGAAGTGAATTGATAAGGATAATAGAATGAAGTTGTAAAAGAGAGGGGAAAATCACAAATGAACGTCTCAGAGAAGATTAGAACCCTACGTAAGTCAAAGGGGATGTCTCAAGAAGAACTAGCAGGACAAGTTAATATATCTCGCCAAGCAGTTTCACGTTGGGAAAATGGTACAGCTTTACCAGACGCAGATAATATTGTTCAACTGAGTAAGTTATTTGGTGTCACAACAGACTATCTTTTAATGGATTCGTATGAAAGCGATGAAGATTCACCAAAGATAAAAGAGAACAATAAAATACTTCATGCAAATTTAACTAGTCTAGCAATTATATTACAGGCTACATTTTTGAATATATGCATGCTGCCATGGGAAGATCCAAACACAAAAGTGTATGCAAAGGTTATAAAATTATTCCTACTTCTTGCATGTTCAATATGGATGGCAAGTAATCATAGATATGAAAAAGATCTGAAACAACGAGCGAAGAATACAAAGATTGAATCATTGTATTCTTTAATACAATGTTTTGTGGTTGTGTTGGGTTATAAATTAGATATAGGCTTCTGGGCTGGGGGTAATGCTTTGCGTAAATATGTATGTATATATCACAATCGTGAATCCGAAGTATATGAATCGCAAATTAACAAGATAATTCTATTGGTGCTCAGAACACCTGAGAAGGAGTGATAGAAATGTTTCAGTATAAAGATCATTTTGAAATATATTGCAAAGAATATGGACTTTCACTATCACTTTCTTTTGCTATGCCGGCTGGATATGAAACGGCATTTGGTACGTTTGATTCGAACTCACTAACGGTCTTTATAAATAAAAAAATCTATTAAACGATAGAGAAGAGTTTGAACAAGCATTCTATCTATTTCATGAATTGTGACATGCATTACAATATACCAATCCCCAATCATTTAACAATATTATTAATGAAAGCTTATCGTATATCATTATGTACGATGGCATGTGCTATAAAAAGTTGGAGACAAATATTATAAATATAAAATCAATGGCGATGAGGAGTTCCTAAAGAATTTGTATATTAGCCAGCCATATGAGATGGATGCGAACAAATATGCATATAAGAAAAGTGTGCGAAGTAATAGGATTCTCAAAAAGAACTAGAACAGCTTTTATCATAGATGGATGCCAAAGAGTAGGGTTCCAAATGAAATATATAGATTAATATATAAAGAAATTGACGAGGGTATAAAAGAATAATACTACCAAGTCGGATGAATAATCTGGCTTTGTTTTTTTATATGCATTGTTAGATTTTTCCTATAAGGATAATTTTATAGAAAAATGATATAATTTGAATAAAGAATGGACATCTCAAAAAAATTTAAAAATAAATGTAAACATATGTTGCATATATGTAAAGTTCTTGTGATGGAAGTGAATTGATAAGGATAATAGAATGAAGTTGTAAAAGAGAGGGAAAATCACAAATGAACGTCTCAGAGAAGATTAGAACCCTACGTAAGTCAAAGGGGATGTCTCAAGAAGAACTAGCAGGGACAAGTTAATATATCTCGCCAAGCAGTTTCACGTTGGGAAAATGGTACGGCTTTACCAGACGCAGATAATATTGTTCAACTGAGTAAGTTGTTCGGTGTCACAACAGACTATCTTTTAATGGATTCATATGAAAGTGACGAAGATTCACCAAAGATAAAAAGAGAACAATAAAATACTACATGCAAATTTAACTCGACTTGCAATCATGTTTCAGGCTGCCTGTTTAAATGCATGCATATATTCATGGGGTGATTCAAATACAATTATCTTAGAGACAGTTATGAAATCATTTCCATTACTTGCATGTTCAATATGGATGGCAAGCAATCATCGATATGAAAAAGATCTAAAACAAAGAGCGAAGAATACGAAGATTGAATCATTGTATTGTTTTAATCCAAAGTGTTGTGGCTGTTTTGGGTTATACATTTCATATAGGCGTTTGGGTCCACATTAATAATTCTAATAAATTTGTTTTGTATACATTTTTATCGTGAATCCTAAGTATATGAATCGCAAATTAACAAGATAATTCTATAGGTGATAAGAACATATAAAAAGAGTAGAAAGATATTTAGGAGGAACTATGAGCGAACTTGAGAAATATCGAATATTGAGTGCAGGAAAAGCATTTGGTGACCGTGCAAAAATTGCGATGGCTTTACTAGATAGCCAAACAGCCTATGAAGAATTAAAGGAAGAGGCAGCTCAAAGCATGGTTGCTGGAAGTTATAGCTGTGCTGGTGGGGATCCAAGCGTAATACTGGAACAAATCACAATTGAAATGATTTGTAGAGATACGCGTAATACTTGGTACTTACCTGATACTGTAAAAATTCTGGGATAGACGTTTTGGTAGCTTACTTGAAGCGAAGTTTTTCTGTTATGACGATGATGCGGAAACTTGGAGTAAGATCCTATATAAATTCTTTATTAAATTACAATGGATGCCTAAACGAGAAGACTATCGCTCCACAAGAAGTTACAACAATGTTTGGGGATTCTTTCGCGGAAATTCTAGCAGTAGTAAAAACAGAATAATCATCCTGAATTTGATAAGTATTATGAAATTGCAGTTCAAAATGGAATGGATCCAAGTGTCTTGGAGAAAAAGTTAAAAGAACTAACCGAAGTAAAACAGTCTTTTATTGAGATCGAAACAAACTAATTAATAGTAAAAAAATGGGTTCTATATCACATATGTGGTTAGAACCCATTTTTATTTGGTTATAGTAATTTTTTTGCGGATATTTTCGTATATGGTCTCTTCTGCAGACTGTAGTAATTCTTGTGTGGAAGAATCAATACCTGCAAAGCGAATAGAATCGAAATCTTGCGATAGCTGATTGAGTTGCTTTGTGATAGATTCTGCTTTTTGGCTTAGAGAGTAGTAGGTTTCAAAATCGCTCGATTTGTCTCTTGTGACATATTCATTAAATACAAGTTTCTCTAATAAAAGGTACCAACAAGAATTGGTTAATATCTGTAAATAGGGACATATCCTTTGTGACATTTGAATGTGGGAAACAATTTAGATAATGAATGACAATGAGTTCATTAGAACTTAAGCCTGTTTCCGTTGAGATACGTTGTAATAAACGCTCTAAGAGTTTTGTGGTGTAGTAGTTGTGTAGTATCGCATCTTGTTTATGGTCACTTAGTTTTGCGACTGGAACGATTTCTTCTCCAAGTTTCTTTGTGGAGAAGGAGATTGCAGAGTCATCTGTCGCAAAGCCTACTAAGAAGCTCATAATTTCTGGGCGTTTGCGAGTATATTCTTTCTCATCGTAGATGGATTTATAAAAGTTATCATAGTATTTGATAACAGATAGTTTCATGTCTACGATGTTACGAATATCGAAGCGACTTTGGGACACAAGAGAACCTTCTGTTTTTACATAATAATAGATTGGTAACTGTAATGGAGCGACATGTTTTACATGGAGTAGATATTCAAGGTTGAAGATAAAATCCTCTGACCAAGAAAGGCTAGCATCCATCTGAAGATGATAGGTATCAATGATGGATTTCTTATATAACTTATTCCAAAGAACACCATAATAGTAATCTGCTGGGTTTTGAATCATGTAGTCCGCAAATTCATCTCTTGTAAGAACTTTGTCAGAGTCGATTCTTCCTTTATGGGATGTGTTTTCTCCTACGACGCGATAGAAGTCTGCGATAACTAGGTCTGCCTTTGACTCTTCCATTGTACGGACAAGTGATTTAGTGGCGTCAGTTGTAATCCAGTCATCCGCATCGAGGAATTGTATATAATTTCCCCGTGCATTTTGTATTGCGAGATTACGGGTGTTTGATACACCTGAGTTTTCTTTGTGGATGACTTTGATACGACTATCTTTTGCGGCGTATTCATCAAGAATCTTTCCGGATTCATCCTTACTTCCATCATCTACGACGATTAATTCGTAGTCACGATATTCTTGATTCAAAATACTATCGATACAGCGATGTAATACAGTTTTATCTCCATTGAGTGGTTTTGCGGCATTATATACAGGGACAATAATACTAACAATTGGTGTGTTCATATAACTCTCCTCTTAACGTTACTATTATAAATAGTATAATAATAATGGTATAAAATGAGAAGGACAGTGATGACCTTCACAAAATTGTGATGGTGAAACTCGGATGATAAAATAGAAACGAGGTAATTGGATATGGAAGTTAGTAAGAGAATCATACTTGTAAGTGGAATGAGTGGTGCTGGTAAGAGTACAGCAACCCGTATTTTAGAGGATATGGGGTATCACATTATTGATAACTATCCTGTTGTGCTCGTAGATCAGTTCGTAGATATGATTGAAGTTTCAACCGACCCAAGATATAGCTATATTGCGTTAAGTACATCGGCAGAAGACTTTCCAATTTTCTCTCGTAAGTTGAATGGTATTAATGCGTCCGTTAGCGTACTTTTTATCGATGCCAGTGATAGTGTGTTACTTAACCGTTATAAGAGCACAAGACGTATTCACCCATTATTATTAAGTAATACCGCAAATACCCTTGAAGAAGCTATCACAGAAGAAAGACATAGATTTAAGCAGAATCTTGATAATAATGTGATTACAATTGATACATCCTTCTCTTCCGAAAAGGAGTTTAAGAAAAAGCTAGAATCATATTTTGCCAAGAAGCAGATACCTTCATTCTCGATTTCTTTTATTTCCTTTGGCTATAAGTATGGTGTACCACTCGACGCAGATTTGATGATTGATGTGCGTTTCTTACCAAATCCATTTTGGGATGAGAAACTTCGTTATTTCTCAGGAAATGATAAAGAAGTATATGACTATGTCATGGATAAACCAGAGACACAGGAATTTATTCAGCGTTTATTAGCATTTACAGATTATGCATTTGAACAGTATACAAAGGAAGGTAAGAATCATTTTACTGTTGCGATTGGATGCACAGGTGGACAACACCGTTCTGTTACTATCGCAAATTTCTTATATGATGTATATAAGGAAAGATATAACTGTTATTTAGATCACCGTGATCAGAAGGAATGGCTAACGCATGAAGAAGCATAGAGTCGTTATCATTGGTGGTGGACATGGACAGTCATTAATCTGCCGTGGTGTTAAAACCATTTCAAATATTGATTTAAACGCAATTGTTACGGTCGCTGATGATGGTGGTAGTACGGGACGGTTACGCAAGAACTTTCATATTCCTGCGATGGGTGATATTCGAAATGTCATGATCAGTATGGCAGAAAGTGAAAAATATGTTAAGTTCCTTAATGGATTATCGCTTTGATGACCCTGATGGAAAAAGAAGATGATATTCTAGGACATAATCTAGGAAATCTTATCCTAACTGCACTGACACAACAGACTGGTTCTTTTATGACAGCCATTCAGGAAGTGAGTCACATCTTAAATGTAAAGGGTAATATCATTCCTGCAAGTACGGATGTAATCACTTTGTATGCACGCATGGAAGATGGAGTCATTGTGCGTGGAGAAGCGAATATCCCAAATCATAATCACCACATTACACGTGTATTCTATCAAGATGAAGTACATGCATGTAAAGAAGCGGTTGAGGCGATACAAAATGCAGACCTTGTAATCTATGGTATCGGTTCTGTTTATACAAGTATTTTGCCGAATGTAATCATTCCAGAAATTCAGGAAGCGTTATGTAGTACAAAAGCGGAGCTGGTTTATTTCTGTAATGCAATGACACAACCTGGTGAAACTGATGGATATTCAGTAGAAGACCATGTAGACGCATTGTTATATCACCATGCGCCAGTTGATAAAGTTATTGTGGCATGTGATGAGATACCAGAGAAGATATTAGAACGTTATTCTGTAAATGGAAGTACAAAGGTCAATCTTGTAAAGCAAGACCATCCCTATCAGGTAGTAACAAAAGAATTACTCAGCTTCCGTAATGGATTTATTCACCATGATCCAGAAAAAATTAAGGCAGTGATTCAAGAATTGCTGGAGGTGAAGTAATGTCATTTGCGGCAGAGGTAAAACAAGAAGTAGCCCAGAAGATTATGGAGGGTAATGATATACGTGCTGAACTATCCGCACTCATTCAAATGACATCATCACTTTCTTTATCTAATCGTGGTATGACTTTATTAGTGAGTCTAGAAAATGCGGCTGTTTCACGTACGATTTATCGTTTGGTGAAAGAAAGATATGGCGTAGAAATTAGCTTGTTTGTAAAAAGAAAGATGAATCTTCGTAAGAACCGTATTTATGGTATGCGTATTATGAGTGCAGCCCCAAAGATTCTGGAGGATTTAGGAATTTATAGTACACGTGGTTTACTAGATAAGCCACTTGCAAAAATCGTACAGACAAACAATAATGCACGTGCCTATTTGGCAGGAGCGTTTATGGCAGGTGGTTCTATCAACTCGCCAGAAAAATCATCTTATCACTTGGAGATTACAGCTACCAGTGAAGAACATGCATTATTTATGGTATCCCTGTTAGAGCGATTTAACATTCATGCAAAGATTACAACACGTAGAAAGAAAGTTATTCTGTATGTGAAGTCAGCTGAAAAAATTGCGGATTTCTTGCGTTTAATCGAAGCTGACCAAGCAGTCTTGAAATTTGAAAATATTCGTATCTCGAGAGACTTTAGCAACTCTCTTCAACGCATGAACAATATGGATTTAGCCAATGAAGTAAAGGCGGTTGCGGCTGCGAGTGGACAACTGGATGATATTCGAATCTTAGAAGAAAATCAGAAGATAGAAACATTAGACCGTAAACTACAAGATATCATCGCACTCCGTAAGGCAAACCCAGAAGCTTCCTTAATGGAGCTGTGTAGTATCTATGAACGTCAGACTGGAGAAATTGTATCGAAATCAGGCATGAAACATCGCTTTGTAAAGATTCATGAGCTAGCGATGAAAGAGGTAAAACAAGATGAATAGAACACAACTACAAACAGCGGTATCCACAATTGTATTCTTGGTTATCGTGATGCTGATATTTCGCTACCTATGGTGGCTCATCCTATTATTACTATTACCAATTGTAGGATTTGTGATTTATGGGCTGATACAAGCCAGAAGATTAAATAAGCAGATGGAAAACGCTACTGCAGAAGAATTGGATATTGATCGTACTTTCTATCAGTCATATTCAAACCCTAAGAAAAATCAAAGTGATATCATTGATGTCGAATATGAGGAACATACAGACGGAGAATAAGACTATGGAAAACGTAACCACTGAAATATTAGAAAATGATTTTACAACTTTACAAGTGATGGATTGGCCTATGGTTCAAGAATATTTACAGCGTTGTAAATATGAAGAATCAAATCACAATATTATTAATATGATTATGTGGTTACAGACATATCCGCTGTTTTACTATAAAAAGAGAAGAGTACTTTATTGTTGTTGGGTATACATGAAGGATGTTTCTTCATGTATATGCCACTATGTGAAAATAATATATCGCTGAAGCGATAAAAAAAGGGTAAGGAAATCTTTGACCACTATGGACATGACTTTACACTCAGCTGTTTTACAAAAGAGATGGTAGATGAAGTTATTAAACTTTATCCAGAATATACAGCCATTCATGAAAGTTGGGCAGATGATTATGTCTATGATGGGGAACGTTTACGTACCTATGCAGGTAAAAAAATGCAGAAAAAACGCAATCATTTGAATGCGTTCTATAAAGACTTTGAGGGTAGATGGTCATACGAAACTCTTGATGCGACTAATATCGATGATTGTATTGGATATCTGAAGGATTGGAAATCGGAAGATCCAGATGATTTCTTGCAGAGTGAGAGAATCGGTACATTCCGCATCTTAGACTTGTATGATGAATTACCTTGTAAGGGTGGTTTGATTCGAATCGATGGAAAGGTACGTGCCTTTGCGATTGGTTCAATGTTATCAGACCGTATGTGTCAAGAGAATATCGAGAAGGCAGATGGGGATGTTAGAGGCCTTTACCAATGCATCATGAAAGAGATGTTAAGTCATGAATTTCCGGGTATTGAACTAGTCAATCGTGAAGATGATACGGGTCGTGAAAATCTAAGAGCTGCTAAACTGTCCTATCACCCAGTCAATATTATTGAGAAGTATCGTATTAAGAAAGGTGTTGAATCATGATTACAAAAGCAACGAAAGAACAAGCTACCGAAGTAAAGAATCTTTGGAAAGTATGTTTTCCACAAGAGGATGAAGGCTATATTGATTACTATTTCAAGAATCTATTTGTGCCAGAGAATTGCTTTGTATATGTAGAAGAGGGACATGTTGTCTCAGCAATCATTCGAGCTCCACATGCGATGATGTTTAATGACAAAGTTCTACGTACTAGCATGATTCTTGGTGTAGGTACATTACCTGCATACCGTAAACGCGGATATATGAAGCGTTTAATGGAAATTGTATTAGACGCATGCGAGCATACTGAACTAATTACTCTTATTCAGGCATATGACCAGAAACTATATGAACCGTATGGCTTCCGTAATATCTACAATCGCTCTACCTATCGCTTAACACGTGATGATGTAAAACGCAGCACAAACTTTGGTTGTTCCTACGAACCAACAGCGATTGATTTACTAAAGGTTTACTCTGCATTTATCCGTCGATTCAATGGTTACTATGCAAGAGATTTAGAATACTTTGTAAAGTATAAGAAGGAAATCAACGCACAAGGTGGAAAGATTGTAGCCTACTATAATGGCAAAGACCAAATCAGAGGATATGCGACGATGTTACCAAAGGGAGATGTTTTAGAAATTGAAGAACTCATCTACCTTGATTCCACTGCTCTAATGAAGTTATGTAACGCAGCGCTATTTGAAAAGGATGTTGTGGAGTTACATGTATCAGAAGCAGAAGACCTAACGCTCGTATTCCCAGAGACAAAGATTGAAACATATGGCTCTACAATGGCAAGACTCAATGACGCAAAACTATTCTCAAAACTTGTGGGTAGAGATATCTCTACGGTTGAACAAGCATTTGCGACAAGTATCAAACCACTTAATCTAAATGAATTTGCATAAGAAGGGTGTATATCCTTCTTTTTCTGTGCTATATAATAAATAAAAGCAGAAATGTATATCATTGAGGTGATTGTTATGAGAAGACACCATTACAACATCTTTCATCTTGCAATCTACAGCGTAGTCATCATACTCGTAGTACGTATCATTCCATATTTATTTCCAAGAATCCCAGGTAGATCAGAGTTCTTTGATGAGAGAATCATCAACTCTATCCAACAGGATGAAATCAAAGAACTCAAAGAAGAGGCGTTGAAAGAATATCATTTGCGATTTGATTATGATGATGTGTTAGGTTGTAAAACCGGTGAGCCACCATGGGATTGTGGAATTGAGAACTTGATGATTTCAGATGTATACTCACAAAAATATGCCTTTTTACCTAAGAAAAAGATTGGTAAGTATTATAAATACATCATTGATTCCTATCGAAACAAGCAAGGATATACGATAAATTTATACGTCGCAAAAGAAGAATTGCCACATCGGTATACACAAATGCCTACAACAGATTATAGGGAAGTGAAATATACCATCGATGGCAAAAACGATTATTACACAGTTAGCGTCAGATAGAGATAATCGTGTACTAAGTTTTTTTACATGTTCTGTGAGGATTGGTACGGATATAAACTCCAAGGGAATATATCTTATTATGAACAAGAATACAATGGTGACAATGTGACAAACAAGGTGAAAGAAATTCTGGAGAAGACACTAAATAACCAATGAAAATAAGTATAAAAAAGGCATTAAATTCACATGGTGCTAATTTATAAAAAAAGATAGAAGAATTTTTAGTGAAATTCATCACGTTAGCGCTTACATTCAAATGCTCTTAATTGACCGAAAACATATAAAAAAACATATAATATAAATGCAACAAAAGGAGGTCTTTGAAAGACAATATGACAGATGTAAGAGTTGCTATTAACGGTTTTGGCCGTATTGGCCGTCTAGCTTTTAGACAAATGTTTGTAGCTGAAGGTTACGAAGTTGTTGCAATCAACGACTTAACAACACCTCACATGCTAGCTTACTTATTAAAGCATGATACAACACACGGTAAGTGGGATCATGAAATCTCTGCAGATGATGAAAAGGGAACAATCACTGTAGATGGTAAGGAAATTACAATTTATAAGGAAGCTGATGCTAGCAACCTACCTTGGGGTCAATTAGACATCGATGTAGTTCTAGAATGCACAGGCTTCTACACAAGCAAAGCTAAGTCTGAAGCACACATCAAGGCTGGTGCTAAGAAGGTTGTTATCTCTGCTCCTGCAGGAAACGACTTACCAACAGTAGTTTACGGTGTAAACGAACATGTTGTAACAGCTGAAGACAAGATTATCTCTGCTGCTTCATGTACAACAAACTGCTTAGCTCCAATGGCTAAGGCATTAAATGATTTATATCCAATCCAATCTGGTATCATGACAACAGTTCATGCTTACACAGGCGATCAGATGATCTTGGATGGACCACAGCGTAAGGGTGACTTACGTCGTTCCCGTGCTGGTGCTTGCAATATCGTTCCTAACTCAACAGGTGCTGCTAAGGCTATCGGTCTTGTAATTCCTGAGTTGAATGGTAAGTTAATCGGTGCTGCTCAGCGTGTTCCTGTTCCTACAGGTTCAACAACACTCTTAGTCTCTGTAGTTAAGGGTAAGGATGTAACTGTTGCTTCTATCAACGCTGCAATGAAGGCTGCTGCTTCTGAAAGCTTCGGCTACAATGAAGAAGAAATCGTTTCTTCTGACATCGTTGATGAAACACATGGTTCTATCTTCGACGCTACACAGACAATGGTAGCTAAGATTGATGACGACACATACCAGGTACAGACAGTTTCTTGGTATGACAATGAGAACTCATATACTTCTCAGATGGTTCGTACAATCAAGTACTTCGCAAACGTTAAGTAATTAACCTAAGTAATCTAAAAAAATCACACTTCTTATGAGGTGTGATTTTTTTGATCTCTTTATTTTTGATATACAATTTTACCATTAACTATTGTCATGTATACATCTAATGAGCGACAATCTTTTGGATTGGTATGCAAAAATATCACCATCGATAACTGCAAAGTCTGCAAGTTTTCCAACTGTAATTGATCCCAAATCATCTTCACGGTAGAAATCATATGCTCCACCAAATGTCCAACTTTCCAGCACCTCTGGTATAGTTAAAGCAATTTTCCTGATTGAAGGGATTTCCACCTTCAGGGAATAGACCTGTTACAGAGTAATAAACAGATTCGGGTATATGATCAATAACGAGAGGGAGGTCAGTACCACAGCATAGCGGAACACCATAGTCTTTCATCTTACGGCGATTCCAATAATTTTTTTCCACGTTCTAAGCCAATCTGTTTTTTTATCATTCCGACTTTGTCATCGTAGCTAGTGATTGATTGAATTTGTGGATAATATTCGCAAATAATACCAAGGTCTGCCATTCGTTTTAAATCAACTGGATCACTAAATTCTGCTTCCGTTATAGCATGTCGATTCACTAATTTTCCGTTATTATCTTTTTTGCATAAATTAAAGATATTAACAGCTTTTTTTCGACTGCTCCATCACCTTGAGCATTTAGTGAGAATCGAGTACCAATTTTATCGGCTTCAAGTACTTCATCCTGAATTAACTCCCAATTAATATCAAGTTTACATTTATAATTTTTGATTCTCGTATGGTTGCTTTTAATAAACCATTTCCTGAGAAATAGAACCATCTGTCATACGATTAAAAACCTGAAAAACCGAATAAAATCAGAATTGTAATTGGCCATCATCTTTTTAGCATATTCAAAGTTTGCATTCGCGCCTACTGGTTGGGACATAAAATGTACACGCAAATTTAAATCTTCCTCAGATTCAAGCTCAGACAAGATATTTTGGAAAGCCACTGAAATTTATCAAACCCAATTTCTTTTTACGGAAGTAATACTGCGTGCATTTAACATAGCCATATTTTTTTGAATAAAGGGTTTAATAAAATTCTTATCTTTAAGTATTTCGTCTAATAATTTCCAGAATACTTCATTACAATCTGCAGTTAAATCAAAACCATAGTGATTGATTGCGGTTGTATTTAGCCAAAAATGTTCACCGCTTATAGAAAAAATAGGACAATACGACAATTTGGGAATAATCCTTCTAATTCTTCAGGGCTTGGGGTGTTAAAATTATCAGATATTCCATGACCAAAGATATGATCTTGATGGGAATAGCATGTTTTTAGAACCTCAATAACTTCTTTTTCCGTTTTTTTGCATTTGAAAGATCGATACCGATATATCGTAAAGACCAACCGGTAAAGAATGTGTGTGCATCAAAGAAACCAGGCAAAATAGTTTTTGCCGGAAAGGTCGTAAAACCTTATATTGATTTTTCTAATGAAGAAGGAATAAAACCTTTTTTTCAACAGCATGAATTTCGATTGTCATGAATAATAATATAGCCGTTAATAACATCTTGTTGATTAGCACAAAAAAATTTGATCTGATTTTTAAGATATAGTTGTTAATAGACATTTCTCCTCCTGGGTAAAGCCAAAAAAAGCATATAAATATATATGCTTAGTGCAGAGAAATTTGTTTAAAGTGTATATGCTGACTTGAATATAGCATAAAAAAATAAATAAATTACAGATTATTCTGATTTAAAAGTTTCGAATCCATACTCAGCTTTATCGCATGGCATATAGGATGTCGTAAATTCAACAACATTTCCACTTGTATCATAACCAATATATTCAAGGTTATAGATGTAACTATCAGAAGATATATCCATAATTTTTAGTGATTGGGTGGAAGGCTTTCTGAATGGTTAGTTTTTTTGCTCAAATGAAATTGGGAAATGTTCCTTTTTGTTTCATATAGTCATAGAGTGAGGCTTTTGAAAAATCATGATCTTGGATATCATCAAAATATTTGAAGGAAGATAACAGTATTCAAGAGCAATACTTTCATTATCAATTTTACGCAAACGATGTAATGCATATATTTGTTCACTGTGCTCTAAATTAAGTTTCTTTTCAATATAAGTTTGGTCTTTAATGATACCCTCTTCTAAGATAGTGTTTTTTTAGTGTTAAGCCATGTTTATTTATAAAAAGCTCCCTAGGCCGATACTTTTTACCTGTAGAATGATCATTTAAATATAAAAATTTTATTTGTAATTTTTGTAACAAAAAGTACCATTGTTTTTTTACTCGAAATAAATATCCTTCGTCAATTAAAAGCATTGATAGCATGTTTAACTGTCATGCGGTTAATATGATAGAGGGAAGACATCTCACGCTCACTAGGTATTTTTTTCTCCTGGTAAATATTCGCCATCTTTAATACGTTGGATGATTAAATTTTTTTAATTGGATATACAAAGGAATTTGGTAGTTCATAAATATCACCTAAAAATAATTCAAATGAAAAAGCGTTCATATTTCATATAGCTTTCGGTAAATGCAACAACATGATTGTGATTATCATAGATGCATCCGGATAATAATGCTACATGTGCATTACTAGAAAGTTCTAATGCATCGCGATAGCTACTTTCTGCCTCGATAACACGAATTCTTTGCGTGGTTCTAAAGAATTTAATGTTAAATTTTTTTCTACTAAGATATCATTTAAATTTTTCAATATAAGATTTAAAATCTATTAACTCGGGTGCTAAATTTGTAGGAATGAAACAGTAATCCATACATATTGGCTCATGATCGGCAATTAGTAAACGCTTAATTTCAAAAAAACTTAGTACCAAGTGGTAAATTTGTCTCTCGACATAAATATTTATCAGCTTCAATCTCAACAAACTTCAATAATTTCGTTTCGTATGTGGATGCATTATCTTTAATTATTTCTGATATGAGACGAATAGTATTAACATTTTTTTGTAATACGTTGTTTAGCAACAAAAATAACCAATTTTAGGTACCACATAAATAATTCCCATTTCTTCTAAAATTTTCATGGCAGACCGTAGGGTCAAACGCTGAATTGAGAATAATTCGCATAGTTCACGTTCGCTTGGAAGTTTATCTCTATATTTCAAATGGTGATCAGCGATATATTGCCGAAGTTCATTACTGATCATAATATCCAAAGTCATAACTTTCATGAACTTATTTTAACAACTTTATATACTTTTTATCAAATACATATATGTAAGGGGTTGCAAAGGTAAGACATGCTGGTATAATAAAATCAAATAGTGGTATATATGTAAACCAAAAGGCAGAGAGGGGTTTAAAGTGTAGATATGCCACAAGAAAAAGGAGGATACATAATATGTCTAATCAGAACACCCAAGATTTGAAGCGCAAACTTGGATTAGGTGCAGTTATTGCACTTGGTGTTGGAACAACAGTAGGATCTGGTATTTTCTCATCCTTATCAGAAGTAGCTGGTGCAGCGGGAAGTAGTTTAACGCTAGTATTAGCATTTTTGATTGGTGGTTTGTTACAGATTCCAGCAAATTTTTGTTATGCAGAACTTGCATCGGCGTTTCCTGAAGATGGTGGACAATACGTCTATTTCCGTGAAGCTGGTTCTCGTCCGTTAGCTTTCCTATGTGGATGGATTAGCTTCTGGGCAACTGACCCTCCATCAATCTCAATTATGGCTTTAGCAATTGCAAACTACCTAGGATTCTTCTTACCAGTTCATGGTCTAATTCTAAAATTAGTTGCAGTTGCATTAGTAATTGTATTCATGATTATCCATATTCGTAGTGTTGAAGGCGGAGGAAAAATTCCAGACAATCATTACTGCATTAAAGATTCTTCCTTTTGCATTAATTATTGGAATTGGATTATTCAATATTAACTCTAATTTATTCTTATCAAGTAAACCATTAGAAGGTGCCGCAACAGGGTTTGCAGCATTGTTAGCAGGAATTTCTGCAACAACATGGTCTTATGATGGTATGGGTGCAGCTTGCTATATGTCTGGTGAGATAAAGGATCCAGGTAAGAATTTGCCAAAGGGATTAATTTTAACTGCAGTAATCGTCTTGGCGTTATATGTTAGTCTAACGGTAGTTTCATCAGGTTTATTATCTGTAGAGGAACTAGCCGCTTCAGAAGCACCTATTGCTTTATTAGCATCTAAGATTCCATTAATTGGTAATGCAGCAGGTATCATTGTGGCTATTATGGCTATTATCGTTGTAATTGGTTCGCTTTCAAGTTGTATTATGTTCCAGCCTAGAATTGAATATGCAATGGCAAAAGATGGTTTGTTCTTTAAACAATTTGCACAGGTACACCCAAAATATGAAACACCAGCATTCTCAATCGTTGTACAGTGTATCGTTGCTATCATCTTGATTTTTGCGACGAACTTGTCTGATTTATTGGGCTACTTTACATTAGTAGCATTATTAAAGAACTTCTTAACATTTGGAACAATCTTCGTATTACGTAGAAAGGAACATTACAAACCAGTATACCGCATGCCGGGTGGAGTATTAATGCCAATCATTGCAATGTTTATGACAGGCACTCTCATTTGGTCAACATTCATCTGGGCTCCAATTCCTGGTTTGATTTGTGCAGGTTTAGCTGTAGGAACAGGACTACCAGTTTATTATTTCTGGGAAAATCAAAACAAACAAAGAAAAACGAGGCTGCTATATGAAATTAGCAGCAATTGGAAGTAACTGTGTTGACTATTATCAAAATATGAATGGGGGTACCGCCTTTCCTGGCGGTGGCCCCGTTAATATGGCTGTGTATACAGTACGATTAGGAGGAAAAGCCTCATATATTGGTCCCGTAGGAAATGATGAATTTGGACATGTAATGTACAATGCAATCAAAAGTAAAGGGGTTGATGTAAGTCACTTGCAATTTAAAGAAGGAAAAACAGCAGTTACACAGGTTGAACTTATTGATGGAGAACGAGTTTTTGGCGACTATGATGAAGGGGTTCTATCAGACTATCATTTGTCTGAAGATGATATTTCATTCATATGTAAACATGACATCGTAATATGCGATCTCTGGGGGAAGGTTGAAGGCTATTTTGAGGAGTTACACCGTAAAGGAATTCTAACAGCTTTTGATTGTGCAACAAGACCAGATGATGAAGCATGTAAAGTTGCAATTCCACATAGTGATTACGTATTCTTCTCTAATGATGAAAGTTCAATGGATCAGCTAAAAGAACAGATGAAGGAAATCTATAATAGAGGTCCTAAACTTGTTATAGCAATGCGTGGAGAAAAAGGTAGTCTGTGCTTTGATGGGATAGATTATCATGAAATGGGCATTGTTCATTGCGATGACGTGGTGGATACGATGGGGGCAGGAGATAGTTATATTGCAGGCTTCCTAAATGCAATCATACGTGGTGAGTCTATTATTGAAAGTATGCATGCAGGTGCAGAAAATGCAACTGAAACAATAAAATATTTTGGAGCTTGGTAGATGGCAATTATCAGAATGACATTTTATTCCACTGCGTTAAAGTTGACAACAAACTGCAATATTTTAATGCCTGATAATTCGAATGATGTAACACCAATCAAGAATGGGCAATATAAAATTTTGTATCTCTTACATGGCTTATCTGGAAATGCTGAGGAGTGGCTGCGTTTTACAAAATTAGAATATTATGCAAAGAAGTTTGGCTATATCATCGTTTTGCCTGAGGTAGGTAGAAGTTTTTATACAAATATAGATGGGATTCAATACGCAACATATATTGCTGAAGAACTTCCTAATTATCTAAAGCAGTGGTTTAAGATACCTACACAAAAAGAAAATACTTTTATTGCAGGAGAAAGTATGGGTGGCTATGGAGCGCTAAAGATTGGTATGACCTATCCAAGTCAATACACATCAATTGCGGCTTTGTCTCCTGTAATTCATTTAGAAGAATTGCGTTGCATGGTTGAGGATAAGATATTCGAAGAGATGGATACGACGGAAATAGATAGAATAATTAATCAAAAAGATTATTTTGATATCTATAAATATCTAGACCATGATTCAAATAATATTTACCCATCTCTTATTCAGATCTGTGGAACGGAGGATTTCTTGATTGAGAGCAATCGTAAGTTCTATGGATTTGTAAAGAATAAGATAGATATTACTTATCGAGAGTTAAGTGGTGATCATGAGTGGCCTGTATGGGATATTGCAATACAGAAAGCTCTACAATATTTTGAAAAAAATATGATATTGATCACTTTAAACTATATTGAGAAAGGGAGAGATTAGATATGATAACAACAAATTTATGGAAAGAAGACGAAGGTGCTAATCTCCGTAACTTTCATGAAAATGAAGATTTAAAAAGTGTAAATGGTGCTTTAGCACTACGAAAAGATATTGAAAAAATTATTGATCAAATTTGGAACGAAGGATTTGATAATATTTTCTATATTGGTATAGGAGGAACATATGCTTCCGCAATGCAGGTTGAAGTATATATGCGTGGTAGGAGCAAATTGCCTGTCTATGTAGAAAAATGCAGCAGAATTTCTAACAACGGGGAACAGACGGTTTACTAACAAATCAATTGCAATTTTATCATCTGTATCTGGTAATACACTAGAAATGATTGAACTTGTAGATAAGGTACATGAAATTGGTGGAAAGGTATTTAGTTTTATTGATACCCCAAATACAGTTTTAACGCATCCGGATAAACAAGATTACCTAATTTTATATCCCAAAAATGAGCAGTTAAAATTTTATATGACAGCAAATTATTTTATGTTTAAAAAAATGGTGAGTTTTTCCGAATATGAAGACTATAACCAAAAACATGGAAGAAAAATTTAGCAAAGGCATTAGTTGATGTAGAAAAAGCAAGTAGATGCATGGGCATATCACTATGCTAAACAAAAAGTAGAATTTTTGGATAAACATCCAGATTTACCACACTATTTTTATAGGTGCAGGTAACCAGTATGGTGCAACATATTCCTATGCAATGTGCTATTGGGAAGAGCAAATGTGGATACGAACAAAGTCTATTAGTTCTCCTGAATTTTTTTCACGGAATGCAAGAAATCATAGTAAAGGATACACCAATTACCTTATTCATTGGCGAAGATGAACAAAGACCATTATCAGAAAGAGTAGCAAGATTCTTACCTCAAGTAAATTCAAATTACATTATTATTGATACAAAAAGAATTTGAATTGAGCGGAATTAAGCAAGAATATCGTGGTAGTATATCACATCTTGTTATGCATGCAGTTAACAATCGTGTGGATGCATATATGGAAAAGTTCTTAAGACATCCTTTAAGTATTAGAAGATATTACCGTCAGTTTGATTATTAACATAATTTTTGAGATAAACAATAAATATTATCGGTTTAACCGGTAATATTTATGTTTTATATCATATTTTTTTAATAGGTAGAGAAACATCAGTTTTCATAAAGAAAGATAGGAGAGAATTTTATGAAATTTGGGTTATTTACATGCGGATATCAAAGATTTGATATTGAAAAAGGCATTTCAAGATGCACAGAGATTTGGATATGACTATATTGAATTATGGGGTGCAAGACCACATGCATATCCTTATGATCTTGAAATATGTGCAAATAGAATCAATGAATTAATAAAAAAATATAATATGCCTGTAACTGTATATACACCAGAATTAAACGCATATCCATTTAATTTGATGTGGGAAGATGAAAGCATGCGTGATAATTCTTTGGAATATGTATATAAATCTTTAGATTTTGCAAAAGCCATTGGTGCAGAATATACCTTAATCTCAGCTGGGCATGCTGGTTTTGAAGCTACTGAAGAAATAATAAAAGAACGTTTATATGATAGTTTAGAGAAAATAATAGCGTATGCAGAAAAAGTTGGTATAAAAAAATTGTGTATGAACCATTAACAATATATGAATCAAATGTAACAACTACATCCAATCAACTACTGGAATTATGCAATCACTTTAATTCTCCTTATTTCTTTGCAATGAATGATATTGTTGTACCGTATATACAAGGAGAAAATATTATTGCATTTAATAAAAAATTAGGAAGCAAATTAGTACATATGCATATTGTTGATAGTGACGGACAATCCGAAGATCATTATTGTCCGGGCTACGGTAATTTGCCGTTAAAGAATTTTATGCAAGAACTAAGTCAGAGTGGATATGATAAGACAGTAACAATTGAGTTAGTAACAAAATATCTAAATGAACCTAGTATTTACGCAAAACTAGCAATTGATAACTTAAAAGAAGGACTATAAATATGTGGATGAATGATTTATGGCACAAAGACAAAGTCATTATAGGGATGCTTCATCTAGACGCATTGCCTGGAGATCCAAGATATACTTCTAGTGATAGTCTAGATATAATTGTTGAACATGCAAGAATGGACCTAAAATCACTAATTGATGGTGGAATAGATGCAATATTAATATCAAATGAGTTTAGTTTTCCATATCAAAGAAAAATGGATTATGTTACTGTTGCATGTATGGCAAGAATTATTGGAGAATTGAAAAAAGATATTACAGTTCCTTTTCGGAGTTGATGCTATATCTGACGGAACCGCGACATTGGAACTTGCTAGAGCTGTAGATGCTGATTTTTGTAGAGGTACGTTCTCGGGTGTGTATGTTGGGGATGGTGGCTTTTATAATAATGATATTTCTAAACTCTTAAGAAGAAAAACGGAACTACATTTAGCTAATCTAAAGATGCTTTATTTTATTAATCCAGAATCTGACAAGAATTTAGATACAAGAGAACTGGCTGAAATCGCAAAATCGACAGTGTTCAAAAACTGGAGCAGATGGATTATGTATATCTGCTAGTGCGGCAGGACAAGATGTTAATGAAAAATTTAATTCAATGCGTTAAAGATGCATGTCCAAATGTTGCAGTGTTAGCGAATACAGGATGTAGACCTGAAACAATAGAATCTAAATTAAAGTATGCAGATGCTGCAGTTGTTGGGACATATTTTAAGATAGACGGTAAATTACAAGATAGTAATGGAAATAATTTAAGAGTAGATGTAAATAGAGTTAAAGAATTTATGGATGTTGTTAATCGAATTAGAAAGGAATAATAAGATTATGGCATCAAAAATATTTTGTTGGAATTGATGTAGGAACAAATGAGACAAAGGGTATTTTGATTGATGAACTGGGGCGTGAAGTTGTATCAGCATCTACAACACATGGTGTTGAGAATCCAAAACCAAATTATTTCGAGCACGATGCGGATAAAGTTTGGTATAAGGATGTTTGCATTATTGCTCAAAAACTAATAAATCAATCGCAAGTTGATCCTAAAGATATTAAGAGTATTGGAATTAGTGCACTGAGTTCAGATTGTCTACCTGTAGATATTGAAGGAAAACCATTACGCAAAGCAATTCTCTATGGAATTGATGCACGTGCAATATCCGAATGTCAAGAATTAACAGAGAAATGGGGAAGAGATAAAGTTATTGAACTTTTTGGAAGACCGTTAGGATCAAGTGATATCGCCCCAAAAGATCTTGTGGATAAAAAATAATGAGCCGGATGTGTATAGAAAAACACATAAGTTTTTAACGGCCTCCTCTTACATAACTTTTAAACTAACGGGAAATTATACAATCGATAACTTCTTAGGCCTAGCAAGTTTTAATCCTCTGTATAGACGCGATGGTTCAATTAATGAGCAATATGCAGAAGGAGTATGTTTGACGGGTCAACTTGCAGACCTTAAAAAGACTACAGATATAGCCGGGTATATTACAAAAGAAGCAGCAAAGGATACTGGGTTTGCAGAAGGAACAGCAGTAATCACTGGTGGAGATGATTCTGGAGCAGAGGCCATTAGTAGTGGTGTTATGACGCCTGGTGATATGTTAGTACAAATGGGTTCGACAGCATATATAATTTTATGTACGGATAAATTGTATGATGATAATCGACTATGGCGGGAAGAATTTATAGTTCCTAATACATATGATATATCTGCCGGAACAAATACATCAGGTGCTTTAACAAAATGGATTAGAGATACTTTCTATCCGGATAAAGTTCAAGAACAAAAACAAGGTGGTAGTAATGCATACCAAGCTATGATGGAGGATTTAAAAGAAATTCCTATTGGCAGTGAAGGGTTGGTTGTTTTACCTTATTTTGCTGGAGAGAGAACACCAATTAATGATGCGCATGCAAAAGGAATCATCTTTGGATTGAATCTAGCACATACTCGTAAACATATTATGAGAGCAGCGTATGAATCTGTATGCTATTCGATTAAACATCACTTTGAAATATTTAAGGAGTTAGGGATTCCTATAAATCAGATTATGGTAACAGGTGGTGGCAAAAAAATGAAGTATGGATACAAATGTTATCTGATGTGCTAGGAATCAAACTACAGACACCATCTGTGACTATCGGTGCAAGTTATGGTGATGCACTTATGGCAATGATAGGAGCAAATCATATTAAAGGTTTTGCGGAAGCAAAAAAGTTAATTGAGACAGGCAAAGTATATTATCCAAATTTGGAAAACACCAAAAAAATATGAACCTTATTATCAGATATACATTGAGCTGTATAAACAGAATAAGGAATTAATGTCTATGATGGATGAAATAAATTAACTTACCTAGAAATCACACTTCGCATGAGGTGTGATTTTTTACGTTTTCTCTTTTTGATATTGAATATATGTATCTTACATTGTAAATTATGCATCTTAGCGAAAACGGCGAGACAGTATGAAATACATGCGGTAATATCACAGTAGAAAAGATACGAAAGGAGAATCGAAGATGAAAGTAAATGTAGAATTATCAAAAGAGTTTTCCCCTCCACACGTAACGATTTATGCGGATGCGATTACGGATGAAATACAGAGAGTTATTGATGTACTCGACTCTAAGGATATACCACTAATAGTGCAGAGTGAAGATCGGATGATAGTCTTGAAGGCGGAAGAGATATATATGATACGCGTGGAGGGTGGAGATACTGTTATCTATACTGAAAACGAGAAGTATTATTCCCGAAGACGTTTGTATGAGATGCTTGAGCAGATCGGGACTTGCTTCATGCAAATATCGAAACAAACTGTCATTAATCTTTCTTGTATAAAAAGTATAGAGACAGGCTTTGGTGGGACATTATTACTAAGGTTAAAGAATGGTTCTTCTGATTATGTATCAAGAAAATATCTACCTGATCTAAAAAGATATCTAGGAATTTAAGGAGGCTAAACATGAAAACAAAGAAACAAACACTACTATTTAACATATTTGTATCAATGGGTGTTGCCGCAATAATATTTATTATCGTTGGAGTTATCATTGATCGTATCTTCCATGGAAATATCCAAATGACAAATTACGCATTTTTCTAAGATGGCTATCGCAACCGTGGTAATTGGACTTGGCTTTGGGCTACCTGCAATAGTTTATGACAATGAGAAGTTATCCCTTTTTACGCAGACAATTATTCATATGGGGACTGGTTGTATTATTATGACAGTTACAGCTTTCCTTGTAGGTTGGATTCCTATGCATCGTGGACCACTACTGATGATTGCGATACTTTTAGAAGAGATTGCACTTGCATTTGTTATTTGGTTTCTATTTTATCTACAACAAAAGAAACTGGTAAAACAGATGAATCAACGAGTGAAAGAAATAAATAAATTATGAATAGTTTAACGGTCTATCATAAGTAGGCCGTTATTTTTTGGTTTGGGATGATAAATTATCAATTACATATTATGATAGTAAAGTGCTTTAAAGGAGATTTATTATGAAGTGGTATGAGAATGCGGTGTTCTATCATATATATCCATTAGGATTAACAGATGCACCGAAGAATAATGATTATCAAATTACAGAACATCATTTGAATCAATTGGGCCCTTGGATCAAACATATCAAGGGAATTGGCTGTAATGCGTTGTATATTGGACCATTATTTGAATCAGTTGGACATGGATATGAAACAACAGATTACTATAAGTTGGATTCTAGACTTGGTGATAATGAGGATCTAAAGAAGTTTGTAAAAGAGTGTCATCATCAAGGTATTCACGTAATCTTTGATGGTGTCTTTAATCATACGGGAAGAGATTTCTTTGCGTTTAAGGATATTCAGCACAATCGTGAAAGCTCTCAATATAGAGATTGGTATTGTAATGTGAATTTCAAGGGGAATAATGAATATAATGATGGCTTCTCCTATGATAACTGGGGTGGTTATAACTTACTCGTAAAACTCAATCAGCAAAATCCTGCGGTTAGAAAATACCTATTGGATGTGGTGAAATATTGGGTAAGTGAGTTTGATGTGGATGGAATTCGATTAGATGCGGCAGATGTATTAGACTTTGGTTTTATGCATGAGTTACGTATGCTGGCAAATGAAATCAAGCCTGAATTCTGGTTGATGGGGGAAGTGATTCATGGCGACTATAGTCGTTGGGTAAATTCTGATATGTTACATTCTGTGACAAACTATCAATTATATAAAGCGTTATATTCTGGACATAATGAACATAACTATTTTGAGATTGCCCATACAGTGCGTTATCTATTAGATAAAGGTAATCTACCATATCATCTTTATAACTTTGTGGATAATCATGATGTGGAACGTATTTATACAAGACTACTCAACAAACATGAATTTGTACCAGTACATATTTTGATGTATACACTACCAGGTATTCCCTCTGTTTATTATGGAAGTGAGTTTGGTATTGAAGGAAGAAAAGAGAAACATTCTGATGCGGTTTTACGTCCTGCAATTAACTTGGAAGATTATCCAAATGCACTAGATGAGAATGGCTGTACCAATATCATCGCAAGACTTGGTGAAATTCGGCAGAAGAATTCTGTATTTTCAGATGGTATTTATCAAGAACTACGATTAACAAATCGTCAGTATGCCTTCTCACGTACAAACGAGATAACACAGGCAATCGTTGTTGTGAATAACGATGAAGTAGATTCATCGTTAGATATTCCGGCAACTGGAACTTATACGGAACTGCTGAGTGGAGAGATCCAGAGTATTGATGGAAACCTACATGTTCATCTGCATGCATGTTCAGGACAAATCTGGATGAAAGACTATGATGAAACAGTAACTAGGAAAAGAGAAGTTAAGATTCCGGAAATCAAGCAAGTTGCAGTAAAAGAGGAAACAATCAAGCATGTAACTGTAGATTATAGTAAATCTTATGAAAAAATGAGTATTGAAGAACTACAAGCATGTGTTCTAGAAAAACTTGCGAAGAATGGTCCTGTAACAGAACAAATGAAACGTGATGTCGCAAATAATGTTTATCATGATTCATTGATCAACTGGGTAAAGAGCTTTCAAAATTAAAAATACCGCAGCTGCGGTATTTTTAATATTTAGGCATTACGTTCATGCATTAGAATAAAAGGAATCAATAGAACAGCACAAGAAATCCAGATAGTTGGATAACCTAACTGTTTAGATATTACACCACCAAGACCAGCACCAATTGCGAATATTACGATAATTCCGAAGTAATGCATGGATTGGTGAAAGTATGTTTTATCATTTGTACGAAAGAAAGCGGATAATCTTGCGGTAGCACTCTTGATATTACCGATGCACATGGTACTAGCATATGTGTTTCCGTTTACCTTACGGAAAGATTGTACTTGTAAGGCGCAAGAGAATGAAACAAGCATATTTGCGATATTGTTAAGACTACCAGGGATAAAACCAACAAGTAATAACGTGATAATCTCAATGAGTACAATAAATTGTCTCCAGTGAAGAGATTTCTTTTCTTTTAGTCGACCTTGTAGTTGTTCAGCGACAAATACACCGACGATAAAAGCGAAGATAGGCAATAGATAATTTAGGCTATGTGCGATATTGCCCTCCATCAAATTCTGCGTCATTAAGACTAGGTTACCGGTTTGTGCATTTGCGAATACATGGTCTCTAGTATTAAAAGTATAGGCATCTTGTAATCCGCCGCTAAAAGCGAGAAAGCAGAAGTGATAAATGCATCTGACATTTGTTGTTCTTTCATGGGTCACCATCCTTAAATCATTCCTAGAAAGTTCAAGTCTTATATTAGGCTTAATTACTTATGAATACAAGTCTGTTAGATGGAAAGAAAAGGACCCTATGTAAGAAATATGTAAAGGTGTTATGATAATACTGGTTATTATTTTTTACACACATCATCGATTTCAGCCAAATTATTTTTAGATTGGGTAAGGGGACATGAAAAAGAATAATTTATTTCAGCGTTTTCGCTATTGGCTAGATAAGCGAATGGCAAAGGGTACGGGTAGTATGATTCGTGCTCTATTATTTGTGACTATTTTTTTATGATTTTGTTTTTAGCGAGTATTCTAATTTTGTTTGGGGCAAGTGATGAATGCTCACCATTACATGCGCTATGGGATAGTTTTGCGACCGCAATCAATGCGGAAATTCCTTCTTCTGGTGATGGTTCACTACTATTTATTATCATTAATGGAATTGCGGCGATCATTGGTCTTTTCTTTACAAGTATCTTGATTGGTATTATTACAACAGGTATAGAGACAAAACTACAGCGGCTTAGAAATGGCAATGCGGACGTTTTGGAAAATAATCATACTGTGATACTTGGGTGGAATGATACAACATTTGCGATACTTGCGGAGATTATGGAGTCAAATCTGAATCGAGAGATACAGACAGTTGTGGTACTTGACGACGCGTGTGAAAAGGCAGAAATGGATGATCAAGTGCATGCTTTTATCATTGAAAAAGATAAAGAGCGTGAAAGAACCGCAAAAAAGAATCATGAAGTGTTTATTCCTTATGCAAAGCATACACAGGTATTATGCCGTTATGGAACGACAGTACATTCTAGTAATTTAGAAAACTGTAATATTCAAAACTGTAAGTCAATTATTGTAAATGAAGATGATGACGATGAAACAATCAAAGTTATTCTTGCATGTAGTGGAATCATCAATGAACTTCGTATGAGTGGTATAAAGGGGAAGAAACTCCCCTATATTACAGCTGTCATTCATGATAAGAAAAATATGAATACTGCAAGACTTGCGGGTGGAAAAGATTTGGAAGTAATTTGTTATCCTGAGTTAATGTCACGTATTATGGCAAACTCTAGCAGAGCTGCAGGATTATCACATGTATTCACTACCTTATTTAACTATGAAGGAAGTGACATCTACTATGTAGATAAGAGTGAAATCAAGCTATCTGGTAAAAGAGTGATTGCTTCAGATGGTAGTAAGAAACATATAAATGATTTGACACTCTATGAGTTAAATCAGTATTTAACCAATGCGACTATTATTGGCGGATCACATGGTAAGATCAATAATAAAGTTGAACAGGGACGACTCAATGACAATCGTTGGGAGGGGATGGAATCGTGTCTATTACCGACGATGAAGAGTAAGCTAGTCAAAGATGTAGATCACTTCTATGTATTACAGATGGATGATAGTCCGATTGAAGTTATAAAAAATACATGTACTGTTTCTTGCAAAGAGGTTAAAGAGAAAAACTTTAGTCCACACACAAGACCGGATGCGATTATCGGTGTAAGTACCTTATTAATACAAGTATTAAAGGAACTTGAAACATTCTTGCATGAAGATACGCCTGTATACATTCTTGAAACGCAAGAGAAATTAGATGCGTATCTAGCAGATGAAGAGATACAGGAGGAAATCCAGAAGATTACAAATGTCTGTCTAGAGTGGATTCCTTTGGATATCGATTGCTATAATAGTCTATACGAATTTATGTGTGTACCAGAACATAGAGAAATTCGTAGCGCAATAATTCTTTCAAATAATATTTTTTTGTGGATGAGAATTTATCTAGACAAGAACAGAAAGAGGTTGCGGATAACCTTACAATCTCTCGTCTGTTATCCTTACGAAAGATACGAGCGGATTTATTGCCAGAGCTATTTATTACTTGCGAAATGAATTATGACGAAAACAAGAATCTTGCGGAGCGTACAGGTGCAGAGGATTATATAGTGGGTAGTAATGTGGCTGCATCCGTCATGACACAAATTTCTCAGGCAAGAGAACTACATCGTATCTTCTATGAGATTTTGGATTGGAGTGGGTCAGAAATCTATTTACACAAAGCATTTAAGTATTTAGGATTTGAAAACCGTAAGGATGCAAAAGAAAAATGTAGATCTTCCAACACTAGCTGCGAAATTAGCACAGCAGAATACAGTGTTTATTGGTTATTGTAAATATGGACAGAATGGTAAGTATCTAAAACCAAAACTAAACCCACCAAAATGGAATAAAGATGGTACTCCAACCGAGATAACTTTTGAGTATCGAGACTACATTATTACAATTGCGAATCAAAAATGAGTGATAAATCTTAATAGTGGCTAAGCGTGTAGCTTAGGATATGGTTACTAATGTATGTGATTTATCAATATGATACAATTTTTTTGTATAAGTAATTCATTAAGAGAGATATATTATGTATGATGCAAAAAAATAGTCAAATTAAATTCTACGATGACACAATCAATTATGTTTCATTTGGTTATGGAAACAAGAATTTATTATTGATACCAGGTTTGAATACCGAGCGAATAAAAAGGAAAAAGCTTTTACAACTTGCTTTTTTTACTATAGAAATTTTTTTGAGAGATTATAAAGTTTTTTTATATTTGATCATAAAGAACATCTCAATGAGAATTATGAGATTAGCGATATGGTGGAAGAGATTTCTTATTGTATCAAAAAGTTGAATTTAGATAAAGTAGATGTTGTAGGGGTATCTCAAGGGGGAATGATTGCTCAACTATTAGCTATAAATTACCCTGATATTGTTAGAAAAACTAGTTTTAGTGGCAACTACATCAAGAAATAATCCTACAACAAACAAGGTCGTAGATAGATGGATTGTTTTTAGCTGAAAATGGTGAGTTACAAGAACTGCAAAAAAATATGCTTGAAACTGTTTATTCAAAAAAAGATATATAGTAAAAAAATAAGTGGTTATCTATTTTAGTACAAATTCTATTTAAGCCAAGATTAGATCAGCTTAATAGATTTATTATTTTAGCTAGATCATGCTTAAAAATTTAATGTTTTTTTGATAAATTAGATAAAAATTCAATCTAAAAACTCTGGTTATAGGTGCTGCATTAGATCAAGTTATACCAGTAGAATTTTTCTAATGAACTTGCTGAAAAAAATTAATTGTCAGAAAAATTATTTTTTTGAAAAACTCTGGTCATGCAGTACATCAAGAAGTTTCTGATTTTAATAGAACAGTTTTTAAATTTTTTTGATAAGTAGTAATTAATAATTTAACTTTTCACTTGCGCATGGCGTAGCATTCACTAACCCTTTGGGTGAGGCATATTGAAAACTGTACTTTTAACCATTAAAAATAGAAAGGCAGGAGGTAAATACGAATGCTAAATAAATTTCCAGAAAAATTAACACTTCTTCGAAAGCATTACGGTCTTTCACAGGGTGATGTCGCAACAAAAATCAATGTGAAATTTACCGATTATATGAACTGGGAAAATGGCAACAGTATCCCATCAATATCAAATATTCGTAAGTTATCAGTATTGTTTGGTGTTCCGGTTGAAACATTTATCGATAATCGAAAGGTAATTGAATTACCTGAGGTAAAGGTGGTGCCACAAGTACAACCGCAACAACCAACAATCGAACAAAAGCCAGATGAAACAGTTAAAGCTGATACAATCCATACGCAAAGAGTCAATTCTGTTAAAAATGACTTAGGCAGTACACGTGTAATGGATGCAGGTAAAATCAAGACAGCCGCTAAGGTAACAGAACCAAAGGAAACTAAGAAAGAAGATAACCAAAAGAATCGCAAGAAGATTTCTTATGCCATTATGGCGGGATGCTTGGTTGCGGTAGTGGTGGTTATCGCAATTATCCTTCGTTTTACAACCGGTGGTAAGTCAGGCTTTACAGTTGAAACTTCAGATTTAAACCGTATAGCGGAAGGTGATACCTTTTACATTATTTATTGATAAGAATAATTCTTTAGAAGTCTATGGTGATTTCAATATAAGAATGAATTCCAGGATGTTGTACAGGTCAGTGCTTATGGAAGTCATGCGGTTGGCCTTAAGAAAGACGGCACAGTCGTAACAACCGATAAGAATGAGGAAGTTGCGAAGTGGAAGAATATCAAGGCTATCGCTGCTGGCAAAGACCATACGGTTGGTCTAACAAATGATGGTAAGGTTGTTTGTGCAAGTAGTGATCTTGCATGTCAGGTCAGTGATTGGGCAGATGTGGATAGTATTTACGCTGGCAATGATGTGACATTTGCGATTGTAAATGGACAGGTAAAAGTATCTGGTAATTCTGCAAACTTTAGTTCTATTAGTGACGCAAAGAAGTTAGCTATTGGAGAATCACAAGTACTTGTTTTAAAGAAAGATGGCAGTGTTTCTGCTATATCCCTAAAGGGAAACAGTACAAGCGATGTGTCTAGTTGGACAAAGATTTCATCCATTGCAGTTGGTAAAAACTATGTAGTTGGTGTACATGAAGATGGTACGGTGAGTGTTGCTTCAGATGATAAAGATTTAAAGGAAGCTGTTGAAACTTGGACAGATGTGAAGTATATCGCAGCCTACGACGATACACTCGTTGCGTTCAATCGTTCTGGTAAGATGTATGGTTATGGTGATAACTCTAGTAACCAGTATGATAATTCGCTCAAGGCAGATGCTAAGAAACTATCACAAGTGAAGAACATTACATTCACAGTTACAACAGCGAACGTAAATATTGCTTGGGATCCAGTTGAAAATGCGGATTACTATGAATTAACAGTTAATACAAATCCAATCACTGAACATAAGAATATTATTTCTAATAGTGATAGTATCGCATCCTCATCTTTAAAGGATGGAGAGACATACGTTGTAACAATCACGGCACATTCCAAGAAGGAAGATAAGTATAAGACAAGTGAGAAGACATCTATCAACTTTGCCTATAATGCAAAGACAGTACAGCTCAACTCACCAACAGATATTACTGCGACAGGATTGCAGAATGCATGGCACTTTGCGTGGTCACCAGTAGAGAATGCGGATAAGTATAATATCTCAATCGATGGAACAGTAGCGGCATCAAATGTTGATGGAACATCCGTTACAATTGATGGTATCTCATTTGCGGAAGGTTCCGAGCATGAGATTAGTATTACAGCACTCTCATCTAACCTTGCATACACTGAAAGTGTGCCAACAAAGGCAAAGATGAAGTATACTATCAGCAAAGGTAAGATTAAGGTTAATCTTGAAAAGCCAGATGGTAGTGGCGCTGGTTCTAAGACATATGAACTCAATGTAGGTTCATACTATGTTCAAAATATTATCAAACCTAGTGATATTCCAAATGGATATAAACTACCGCAAGAACCAGTTTCTGCGGAAGTTATGAATGGTCAGACGACAGAAGTAACGATTAAATTAGAAGCAAACTAAGGCAAGGAGAAACACATGGACAGACTTTGGTATTATACAAAAACGAGGTAGCACAGAAAAAAATTTGGCCCATTTACAGACGCTGAATTAGTGCAGTTCATCAAACAAGAAATTCTTTTGCAAGGATGATTATATCTGGATGCCTGATCTGAAGAATTGGTTGGAAATATCAAATTCAATCTATGCAATCTATTTGCCGGCTTCAGATACAACAGTAGAAATATAAAAGAAAAAGAATGTGTTTGTAGGAAAGCCCTATAAATACATTCTTTTTGTATACATGCATTATTTTCTACGAATGCTTTGAAGTGTTGTTGTACCAATGATTGTACCAAGACTAAGTGCGACAAGAGATAGAATACAATCAAATGCTTGTACTTCTGCTAGTCGGATATTGCCAGTTACTAGTGATGCGATCATATAGTGGAACATGTCTCCGGGAATCAATGGAATAATGGATGGGTAGATAAAGTAAGCAGTAGGAACCTGAAGCTTACGAGACATAAATTCACCGTAAAGTGAAGCAGCAAGTGCAGAAATTAAAATGATGACAAAGCGATTATCCAGAAAAACTAGAAAGTGAGATATTTACTAAACGCACTAAGAATCCACCAAGACCTGCATATAGTAATTTATCTTTGCCATGAATCCCAAAGGTAACACTAAAAGCTAGTGAAGCAATAAAGGAAAATAGTAGAATCAATATGTTGTCTACCATGCGCCTGTACCTCCCATTAGAATTACAGCAAAGTACATGCCAGCTGCTAGAGAGGCACTTTCTAAGAATACATTTAGTAATTGTAGGATACCATTGAACTCATGGCCACAGATTAAATTACGAAATGCATTGACTAAAGGGATACCTGGAATCATGAGTAAGCTGATAGAAATCAAAGTCCACTGTGTATCTGCAATCAATCCTACTCTAACTAAAAGAAAGGATAGGATTGTACCTAAGAACATACTTATAATATTGTTAATAATTTTTTCAGTACGTAGTTTAGAAAGTCCAAGGTTTATCCAGTATAGACAAAATGAAACAAGTGCAGTCGCTATCATATCAGTTGGTTTACCACCTAGAATAAAACAAACACAAGTGATGGCAAGTACTTGGCATAATAGAGTTGTTGCAACACTATACTTCTTTACGCTTTGAGCTTGGGCTAGTATATTCTGCAGTTGTTCAGTAGGGACAGGGTGATTACTAACTTGGTGCATAATATTGTTTAAAATACGTAACTTTTCCAAGTTGATAGATATTGTAGAAATATCTAACTGCTTCATATATGTATTTCCATCAGTACCACGGAAACAAATACTTACATACTGATGTGTCATAACAGTGCTAAGTTCAGTTAACTGATACGCATGTGCATTCTTTTCGATAGCATACTCTACATGTTCAAGGGTTGAACCGTTCGATAGTAGTGCATGTGCTAGTTTTGTCAGATAATTTAGTATCTGTTCCATTTCTAAACGAGTATTCATCATGTTCTCCTTATTTGGCTTATAGTATATATTCAACAATCACCCATTAGCAATAAGAAGTTTAGAGATAGTAATTTCAAGGGTTGAGATGAAACGATGTTATAGTAAAACAGGGTGATAAATATGAAAGAAAAAGTTGGTTCAGTTTATTCAATTGCACAGGATAATCCATGGGTGACAAGCTGTACTGTCTCAAAAGAAGTAATGAGTCAGGTTAGTTATTACTCACTTGCGGAAAATACAGATATCAGTGCAGAAATCTACCCATATTACAAATTGATCTATGTTCATACAGGAAGAGCAATTATTTATACAAATGACGATGAGAAAGCTGTTAATGTCGGTGAAGCAATTATCGCACATATTAATATCCCTGTAGGAATCAAAACAGATCAAGGAACCATTTATACTGAAATCATGATAGGAGAAAATAGTATGATGAACAGCGCAGTAAAACCAGGAGAAGTATTTGGCTTAAAGGATTTAGTACCATATCAAGAGGGTAAGATTGTAAACATGGATGTTGCACACAACGAAAAAGATGAAGTTTGTTGTGATGGCATTCGATGCAGGAACAGGCTTATCTGAACATGCAGCACCAGGCGAAGCGCTAGTATTTGCGTTAGATGGTAGTGCAACAATTATCTACGAAGGTGTAGCACATGAAATTCATGCTGGCGAACAATTCTGCTTTGCAAAGGGTGGCTTACACGCAGTAAAAAGCAAACGAAAAGTTCAAGATGGCTTTATTATTAACTTTATAAGAATAGTAAAATGTCTCTGTGATAGAGGCAGTTTTATTTTTTTGAGAAAAGAAAACTGTACTTTCTATTATAGAAATACAGAAAGTACAGTGAGGAAGAAACCTACAAATATAAACCAACCTAATAGATAACCCTTAAGATAATGCTTGCATAATGCAACATATTCACGAATCATTGCGCTAGGCCAGAAGTAGAGTGCAATAGGAGCACCGATACCGATTGCTGGAATATCTAATGATCGACAAAGGAGTAATGCACGATAGACGTGAAAGTTGGAAGTGACTACCGCAATACGCATTCGACCACCTCTGCGCTTGATAATTTCATAGGAATTACGCATGTTTTCAAATGTATTAACACTCTTATCTTCCATGATAATTTGATGATTCTTAATTCCTTTATCGATGAGGTAATTATGCATCGCTTCGGCTTCAGACACTTTTTCATCAGAACCTTGGCCACCAGAAACAACGATATAACAAGAGGATACTGACTTGTTAAATACACGAATTGCTTTTATCAAGACGATTTGCAAGAATCTTCGTTGGTCTTAATCCATCGATTAATCCAGCCCCTAAAACAACAATATAGTCAAAATCAACATGTCTAGGGAGTACTTGAATAAATATGGAATAAAACATGAATGCTACAAATACAAGTGAGATATATAAGACACTGAATCCAAACCCCATTTTAAGCATAGTAGGGAAATCTTGTATTAAATGAGTCGAGTGATTCATAAGATTGTTTGTGGCAGTAATCAAAGATGTAAGTAAATAAAATTCACCAGCAAGAATAAAAGATGCCAAACGCTATGGATAGAAAAACTTGTAATATGGAATCCTTCCTTTAGAAGCATCTGTAAACTATTCACCATCAATAAGAATGGAATATCAAGAACATAAATGTAGTAATAAATATAATTGAGTATATTCTTGCAATTTTAAAGGCGGCTGAATATTTTGTTGACCAAACAAAGAGGGCCATCAATAATATTAATAGGAACACTGCATTTCGAAAGCGTCTAGAGTCTTTGAAGAAGGAGTATAAGAATATTGCAAGTGATACAATCACCATGAATTCAGGTGTAAGAATATAATTCATAAATGTAAACATATGAATATAATACTATAAAATATTGGTTAAGAGACAATATTTAGGAGCAATATGTATATTTATGTTTATGTTTAAGCTCAAGTGAAAAGAGGATTAATCATTATTTTCAAGATACAATGCCTTTTAAGCTTCCTAGAATTACGCTATAATCAAATAAACCGTTGATCGGAAATAGTACTACAATAAACCGGCATAAGAGAGAAGCATATTTGGTGAGAGTGCTTTGGCAAATGGTGTTGATGGGAATGCCTCCGAGAGGGTCTTCTTGATATGTAGAGAAGAACGTTGCACTAATGTTATCAGTGAAATTCTAAAGAGTGGATACGCATAGCGTCTTTTTAAGAAAGACGCTTTTTTAACAGGAGGAAGAATATGATCAGACTGTATAATACAAAGACTTTACAAATCGAAGAATTTAAACCAATTCATGAGGGACATGTGGACATGTATGTGTGTGGACCGACTGTGTATAACTATGCACATATTGGGAATGCACGACCAATGATTGTGTTTGATGTGCTGAAGCGTTTATTTGAAGCAGAAGGATATAGCGTAACGTATGTATCTAACTTCACGGATGTGGATGACAAGATTATTAAGAAGGCTGCTGAAGAAAATACAACAGAAGCAGTGATTGCACAGCGTTATATCGATGCGTATCAGGAAGTACGTACATTACTGAATACAGAACTTCCTGATATTACACCACGTGTTACAGAAACAATGGATAAGATTATTACCTTTATCGATAAACTTGTTAAGACTGGTCATGCTTATGAAGCAAATGGTGACGTATACTTCTCAGTTGAATCTGTACCAACGTATGGTGAGATTTCTCATCAGCACTTGGACCAACTAGAGGCTGGTGCACGTATTGAAACAAATGACCAAAAGAAAAATCCATATGACTTTGCGCTATGGAAGAAGACAGATATGGGTATCAAGTGGAATTCTCCATGGGGAGAAGGTCGTCCAGGTTGGCATACAGAGTGTGTTGTCATGATTAATGATAATATCGGTGATTGCATCGATATTCACGGTGGTGGTATGGACTTGAAGTTCCCTCACCACGAAAATGAAGCTGCTCAACAGGAAGCGATGCATGGCAATACACTGGCTAACTATTGGGTACATAATGCCATGGTAAATATCGATGGACAAAAGATGTCTAAGTCATTAGGGAATACAATGTGGGCAAAGGATGTTGTGTTATCTTTAGGTACAAATCTAACAAGATGGTTAGTATCCTCTGTACATTATCGTAAGGAATTAAACTTCTCTGATGAGACAATCGAAACTGCTCGCAAGGAATTAGATAAGGTGTTAACACCACTCAAGCAGGCATATATCAAAGCTGCACTCGCAAATTATGTTATGGGTGATGATTTTGACAAGGAATCTTATCGTGCATTCTTGGATTGCCTAGATGATGATATGAATACACCAAATGCGTACGCTGTTATCTTTGAGACGGTTAAGAAATTAAATCAGACACTACGCCAAAGAGAGATTGACTTTGCACAAGTAGCTCTTTACCGCAACGCTGTGGAAAAGATGTTGAATGTATTGGGTATTGTTGTGGATAAGCCGGTGATTGGTGAAGCAGAGAAAGAATTATTTGCGAAGTGGAATCAAGCCAAGGCAGAGAAAGATTTTGATAGCGCGGATAAATATCGTAATGAATTAGCAGAAAAGGGATTATTGTAATGAATCCATTAGAATGTAATGGTAGGACACTAGCGTTTCTTGGGGATGCGGTTTGGTCTCTTGCGGTACGTGACTTCTTAGTTCAAGAAGGACAAGGCAAAGGTAAAATGTTACAAAAACTTAGTATTTCTTATGTCTCCGCAAAATCACAAGCAAGATTCTATTCGCTTCTTCATGAAGAGAACTTCTTTACCGAAGAGGAAGAAGCGACGTATCACCGTGGACGCAATGGTAATACAGGTAGTGTTCCAAACAATACAGATGTTGTGACATATCGTATGTCGACAGGATTTGAAGCTATCTTAGGTGCTTTATATCTTGAGAATAATCAAGAAAGAATAAGACAGATTTGGGACAAAGTACGGACACTTTAGGGAGGACTTCTATGGCACAATTTGTGTACGGGAAAAATGTTGTAAAACAGATGTTGATGGATAACTCCAAGATCAAACAAATTTACATGTCAGTAGACGATAGGGATGTAGAACAGTTGGCTAGAAAACAACGAGTACAACTCAAAAGAGTGGATAAGAAGACATTAACCCAGATGACAAAGACAGACCGTCATCAAGGTGTTGTGGCTGAAGTTGATCCATATCGTCTATATAGTGTAGATGAAATCGTGCAGAGTGTTTCCGAGGATGGTAAGGGTCTTATCATCATGCTTGATGAACTAGAAGATCCACATAACTTGGGGGCGATATTGCGTACAGCTGATGCAATCGGTGCTACTGGTGTCATCTTTAAGAAGACCAATGCAGTAGGCTTAACGCCTACCGTTGCAAAGGTTAGTGCTGGCGCAATTGATACGGTGAAATGTGCGTCTGTAACCAATCTTTCCAGGACACTAGAAGACCTTCAGAAAAAAGGTTGGTGGGCTGTTGGGACGGATATGGATGGACAGGACTATCGTTCTGTAAAGTATGATTTCAATACAGTGTTGATTATTGGAAATGAAGGTAAGGGTATCTCAAGACTCCTGCGTGAGAAGTGTGACTTTGTGGTATCACTACCAATGAGAGGAAAGATTGAATCGTTGAATGCGGCAGTTTCTGCTGGTATTCTAATGTATTCGATTTACAACATGCGTTTCCCACTATAGGGGGAGTGTTGTATGGAAAAGGACAATCCGAGTGAACTATTATATATGTGCAGGATGGGTGATGCGCATGCGCAATATCGCTTATTTGCACAGTATGAAGGTTTACTTACATCGCTGGTGAATCAAACGATACAGGTGTATCCGCCAGTGAAGAACTATAAAGATGATTTATTGCAGGAGGCGCGTCTTGGTTTACTTGTAGCGATACATTGTTATCGGGAAGATAATCAAGCTAGTTTTAAGACCTTCTTGTGTATCATCGCAAAGAGAAGAGTTTGGAATGTCCTACGCCAACTTTCAACGATTGGAAGAAATGAAGGTGCAGATGTACTGGCATTAGATGCGATGATGAATGAAGATGAAACATTCTATGATATTGTCGAACAACAAAATAAGATGTTTAATCCAGAATATTATTATCAGTATGTCGATGCATTTAAACAGATGACACAAGGTATCATGTCGCTATCTCATCGAGAGGTAGATGTTATGCGTTCTTGGTATGATGGGGATTGTTATGAAGAAGCAGCCCGTAATCAGAACTGTACTGTAAAGGCATACGATGGTCGTTTGCAGAGAGTACGAGCCAAAATTAAAGATTACATATATCATAATCAATGATAAAACTTGACAGATAGTGTATGATAATAAAGTAAACTGAAACAGAAATAGTAATGCATGTCAGCGATGATTTGTCGATGGCATGCATTTTGTTGTTTTATAGAAGATTTGAATATTCGCTCAAGTGTGCGCTTATAAAAACAAACTGCTTCAGTAGAGTTTGAAAAGGAGAATAGTATGAAACTCAAAAAAATCATTACAGGAGTACTTGCGGCATTCATGCTTGCAGGTTGCGCTCCAAAACAACAAAAGAATCAGACAAAATTAAAGATCGTAGCTACAACATTCCCACAGTATGATTGGATTCGTGAGATTGTTGGAAAAGACAACCCAAATGTAGACCTACAATTATTGATGAAGAATGGTGGGGACTTGCACAGTTATCAACCAACAGCAGGTGATATCGCAAACATCTCTGATGCAAATCTATTTGTATACGTTGGTGGTGAGTCTGATGAATGGGTAGATGATGCATTAGAAGAAAAGACCAACAAGGATATGAAGGTTGTAAATATGATGCAGACGCTTGGAGATGACATCGACGAAGAAGAGGAAGGCTTAGAAAAAGAAAGCGAAGATCATGACCACGATCATGATGATAAAGATCACGACCATGACCATGAAGAAATCGAATACGATGAACATGTTTGGTTATCACTCAAACGTGCACAGAAAAATCGTAAAAAGCAATTACAGATGAATTAGTAGAACTAGATCCAACAAATGCCAAAGAATATCAGGCAAATGCGGAAGCGTACATCACAAAACTTTCGACATTAGATAAGTCTTATCAATCTACAGTTGATACAGTTGAAAATAAGACGTGGATCTTCGCAGACCGTATGCCTTTCCACTATTTAGCAAAAGATTATGGCATTACTACATACGCCGCATTCAATGGTTGTTCAACAGAAACAAATGCTAGTTTTGAAACTATCGTTAGTCTAGCAAAATACGCAGATGAGTTGGGAATCAAACATATTATGACAATTGAAGGTTCTGATAAGAAACTCGCAAAAGCAGTCATTGAAAACACAACAGATAAGAATCAAGATATACTAACATTGAATTCTCTACAGTCCGTTAGCCAATCAGATATCGATAAGGGCTTAACATACTATGGCGCAATGGAAGAGAATCTAAAGGTACTAGCACAAAGCTTTAACACGGAGGTTAAATAAGATGACACATTTGATTACATGTAAAAATCTATCCGTTGGACATGAACGCAATAAAGTTGCGGGACCTTTTAGCTTGGAAATCAACAGTGGGGATTATTTATGTGTAATCGGAGAGAATGGATCTGGTAAATCCACATTCATGAAAACCATCTTAGGTTTAATTACTCCTATTGAAGGAAGTATTGAACATGATGATTCCTTCAACGCAAAAGAAATTGGTTACCTTGCACAACAGACACAAGTTCAAAAAGATTTCCCATCTTCAGTTGAAGAAGTTGTTTTATCTGGCTTTGTAGGTCATCTTGGCCATCGTTGGTTCTATAACAAGAAAGAAAAAGAACTCGCGAAGGAGTACATGGCAAAGACGGGTGTCGATAAACTTGCGAAACAGTGTTATCGAGATTTATCTGGTGGCCAACAACAGCGAACATTACTCGCAAGAGCACTCTGTGCTGCAGATAAGATGATTCTATTAGATGAGCCTGCAGCAGGACTTGACCCAGAAGCAATGCAGTATATGTATGATTTGATTGCTAAACTAAACAAAGAAGGCATGACAATTGTGATGATTACACATGATGTGCCTGCAGTGGTGCAGTATGCAAATCGTATCGTTCGTTTTGTGGATGGAACAGTGAAAGAAGTATCCACAGATGAATATCGAAAGGTGGTGGAAAAATGCTAGCTGAATTATTACGCTATCTTGAATATCCCTTTGTACGATATGCCATCGTTGCGGCGATGTTAATATCCCTGTGCTCTGCCCTTGTGGGAGTTATCCTTGTATTAAAGAGATATTCTTATATTGGGGATGGATTATCACACGTTGCCTTTGGCGCAATGTCAATCGCACTTGTACTTGGGATGATTCAACAGAAGATGTATCTCGTCTTTCCGATTACAACTGTAGCAGCTATCTTAATTCTCAAATCAGGACAAAATAAAAAGAGTCCAAGGTGATGCGATAGTTGGAATGGTTTCTACCGGTGCACTCGCACTTGGCTATCTCTTGATGAATCTATTTCCGCCGACTGCTAATATCAGTGGAGATGTATGTAGTACACTCTTTGGATCTACATCAATCCTTACACTCTCCAAAGCAGAGGTTTGGTTATGTGTCATCGCATCAATTATCGTTCTAATTATATTTGTGATGTTATATCCAAAGATTTTTGCGGTAACGTTTGATGAAAAACTTCTCCAAGGCAACTGGTCTAAAAGCAGATCAGATTAATTTGATCTTGGCAGTTATCATTGCAGTTATCGTCGTACTAGCAATGAATCTTGTAGGTTCCTTATTGATTTCTGCACTCGTAATCTTCCCTGCATTATCGGTAATGCAGTTATTTAAGAGTTTTAAAGCTGTATTGATCGGTGCAGCAGTTCTATCAGAAATTTGTACGGTTACTGGTATGCTTGTAGCGATACTTTGCAGTACACCTGTAGGTGCTACAATTGTAACGGTTGATATTATTGCGTTTATTATCTGTTGGTTGATTCGTGCGATGAAAGCGTAAGTAGTAATGAAATATATCAAGAAATTTATCCTAATCTTTCTTAGTGTAGGAATTATTACATTAGCTTTTCTATATACACACCAACCAAACGCGGTAAAACCAGAGCAGAGTAAAGAGACCGAAGTGGATTATGACTTATCTAAGCTCAGTGGAAATGTTGTGTATTCGCAAGTATATGCGATGATGACAAACCCAGAAGAGTATGTGGATAAAAACATTTAAAAATCTCTGGCGTCTTTTGCGTTAGGAAAAAGATAAAGATGGTAATACGATGTATGGTTGTATTATCAAAGATGCATTGGGTTGTTGCCAACAAGGTATTCAATTCCAATGGGAAGGAAATCATAAATATCCAGATGATTATCCAGATCTTGGAACAGAAATTACAGTTGTAGGAACTTTCAGTTATCAAAAGGATGGAAACATCGTTTCCTTATTATTAAAGAATGCAGAAATGAAGGTGGGTTAATAGCCCACCTTTTCGTGTTAAGATATTATTTTATTTGATTTATCATCTCTTGATAAATATTATACAGTTCCTGTTTTTTTGACTTTCGGATAGTTGGTCATTTTTTTGTGAATGTCGTAATCATCTACTAAAGATACGTGATAGGCTAGCATTTTTTTCCATTCTTTACGGCAATTACATCAGGAACAAACATGCCTTTTTTACCATTGTCATCTTCTTGGAAACTGTCTGAAATATACTTTGAAAGATTTGCGTAGTTTTCTTCTCTTTCTCTTTTTGTTTCTCCCATACCTTTGTTTGCGTCAATATAATAAATCGAAATATTATTGTCTTTTTGCGACGGCATTCAAAAATAGGTACAGCTCGTTCACACCACGGACAGCCAACTTTTTCCATAGTATAGAATTCCTGAATATCCTTCTGTAAAAAAACTTGATTGAACTTTCAAATGTGATTTCCTTAAATGCAGGATTGTTATCGGTCAGAAATGAATATTCTTTTATATCGGAATCTTTTTGATCAACATACTCTAAGTTGAATATCTTTTTCGTATTAGAGTTTTGACTTTCTGGTGTGGGTTTACAGCCAAGTAATAGTGTAGATGATACTAGAAGATAAAAATAATTTTTCTAAAGTTACGCATAATACTCCCCATGATTTAATTATTCAACAGCAATCAGAAATACTAATGTAATTTGATGTGAACTGTTTTTGAATATGATATATCCAATCATAATTCCTATTGTATTAATCAAAATGTCTACAACATCAAAGATCCCTCGATGACTAACGAATTGTAATAATTCAATAGAAGTTATCAGTAATAAGGATAGAAGTAGTACAGAACTAATCTTTAAATGTTTGAGCCAGTATCCGATAGGAATAAATAAGATCAAATTTAATATAGTTTGAGAAAGATTTGTTGTTTCAAAAATTAAATAGTTCAAGAATATTTAGGTTAATGTTGTTGTCATGATAGACTCTAAAAAAATAGTAATAAAATCATCACAAGAAAAATAAATTACCCAGAGTAGTCGCAATACAAATGTTGGAATACGATGAGATGGATTCAATAATAAATAGCTACTGCCATAAAAATATGAGAGTTTGACCAAACAAAAATCAAAAAGATATAAAAGGGGGCTCGATTACATATAATCCTTGGAAGTGAAAGTCCAAAAAAATTACTAGTAACATAATAGAAAAATTAGGAAACTAATGATACAGGTTAAAAATAACATGTAGAACACGGAGTAGTCTTCTCATATTGATACTCATATTATAATGTATTTAATAGAGAAAAAAATGTTAGAAAAATATTACATTTATATGTTGCGATTTCTAACATATGAGGTCTATAATAATCTGACGGATTTGGGAGGAGACCAACTATGAAAAAAATATTAACCAGAGGATTAAGCAGTATAGAAAGCAACTAAATCTATCCCAGGAGTATGTATCAAATTATTTGAATATGAATAGAGCGACATACACTCAAATGGAAAAATGGAAACAGAAAAAAATAACGGCGGATGATTTATCAAAACTCAGCCAGCTTTTTGGCGTATCTGCAGACAATTTATTAAATGAAAATATGGTATGTGAGCCAACAATAATGTTCGCGCGTAGTTTTGATAATCTTGATAAAGATGATCAAGCAGAAATTATGAACCTAATACGGTTTAAAGAACAAGTGAAAGCACAGAGAAAGAAATGATTGACTATTTATCTTTTGAAGGAAAAAAATATAGGGAACCAGAGCGAATGGCAGCTAATTTCCTAGCTGTGTATTTTAAGGATGGTCAGATAACTTATCCTATTAATCCATTCCAAATGCTGAAGGATATGAATGTTCTTTTTTCATTTCGTAATTTCAAAAATTTAGAAGGGCTATATATACCGCCTGAAAATAAGATGGATTTGCCGGTAGTAGGTATTAATATCAATCGACCTATAACAAGGCAAAGATTTACGGCAGCCCACGAATTATGTCATCACCTTAGGGACAAAGATAAGCAGGTAGTATGTCCAATTGGAAAAAAAGATAGTATAGAATATTTTGCAGATTCTTTTGCGTCTGCAATTTTAATGCCATATGCAGAACTTAAACGTAAAATTGATGAATATGCAGATGAAACAGGAAAAGTGGATTTTGACGGTGTACTGTATATTGCGAATTACTTTGGTGTAAGTTTTGAGGCCTGTGTATATAGGATTGTATATACAATGCAAAAACTTAAAGACTATGTAGAACGGACGGAACTAAAAAAACGGATAAAATCATTTTTCCCAAATGTGAGAAGAAAGAAATTGGGTTTAACATATGCAAATTTATATTGCGACTTAATTGATAGCTTTGAAGAGGAAATGCAATTTATTCCTGATGATCATGCACGACTAATATTTATGAATCAATATATTTATAATGATAGCCGAATGGAAGGATTAAATGTCACACTAGAGCAAGCATCAGAAATAGTAACGGATTTAAGAATGAATATGCAAAAACAGTAGATACTGCTCAGAAGAAAAATGAAGTTTATATGTCTATAGCTGGGCATTATTTAATGTATCAACATATATTAGAAAACGCCAGTAAAAACTGATGTATCTATATACAATATTTTAGAATTAAATAAATATTTATATCAGTATTATCCGTTCCCAGAATTTGGTGGGAAAAATACGAGATGAGAATCCGGTTATAAAAAGGTGCAAAAATTTGAAGTGGTTGATTTTAGGTATATTTGTAAGGAATTAGATAAACTAGAAATAGAAATTCAAAATATATATAAGAAAAAAAGATAAAAATTAAAAATCAGCGAATATATTAAACATGTAGTTAGAATGCATCATATGATAACAAAGATTCATCCTTTTTCGGATGGGAATGGGAGAACTACAAGAGCGTTTATGAATGTTCAATTAGTAAGAAAGGGTTTGTCACCTTTGTATATAAAGGTTAAAGAGAAAAAAAGAATATCTCGATGCGTTAGAGATTGCGGATACTACAAATAACTACGATAGTTTATATGAAGTGATTATTAAAAATAATGTTGCGTTGTAATTCTGAAATTAGCCAATCATCGTGATGAAGAGAATTAACAGAAAGTAAAACACATTGTGATTTTCGCATGAAACAGGCGGTTGGCTCGTTGCGAGTTTGCGAATTATGTGCTATTGTAATCAAGACTTTGAAGGAGTTTTTCGTAATGGCAAAAGAGGCGAGAAAAATTATTCTTGCGTGTGAAGAATGTCTTGCACGCAACTATACAACAAATGGTTCGAAAAACAGCACAAAGAGATTGGAGCTCAAAAAGTTCTGCCCAAAATGTGGTAAGATGACGCTCCACAAAGAAACAAAATAGAAAGTAGGCAAGGCGATGTCTGAAGAGATGAAGGATAAAAAGGCTGCGAAGTCTGAGAAGCAGCAGGCTAAAGAAGCTAAGAAGTTAGCTAAGAAGAATAAACCGGCAAAAGACCATTGGTTTACAATCGGTGGTATTACAAAAGAAGCAAAGCGTGTTCGTTGGCCACATTGGACTAACCAAGGTAGCGAAGAAGGAACACTACAAAATACTGGTGAAGTATTGGTGTTTACGATCTTCTTTGCACTATTCTTTGTGTTGTGTGATTTAGGTGTTGCATATCTAATGAAATTTTTCGGGATTGGAGCGTAACAATATATGACAACAAATGATAAAGCAGTAATTTCTGCAATTGATGATGAACATGAAACTAGATGGTATGTTGTAAATACATACGCTGGTCATGAAAATAGAGTTAAGGAAAATCTTGAAAAGCGTGTTGAAACAATGGGTATTCAGGATTCCTTATTCCGTATTGTAGTAGCAGAAGAAACAGAGACTGTTATTGGTAAGGATGGAAAGCCAAAGGATGTTAAGACAAACGTATTCCCAGGTTATCTCTTCGTTGAAATGAAGATGACAGATGAAGCTTGGTACGTTGTACGTAATACTCCAGGTGTTACAGGATTTATCGGTTCCTCTGGTGGTGGTGCGAAGCCGTTCCCAGTTGCACCAGATGAAATGGAAGCTATCTTACGCCGTATTGGTCAAAGCGATAAGAAGATTTCAATTGATTTCGAGATTGGTGATACAGTGAAGATTCTTGCTGGTCCATTCAGTGGAATGGAAGGAAGAGTTGCGTCATTGAATGATCAGACACAGACAGCTAACGTATTGATTATGTTGTTTGGTCGTGAGACACCAACAGATATCAACTATGGTGATCTAGAAAAAGTAGAATTGTTCTAGGAGGTTCAGATGACAGTAGAATTAACAAAAATCCTAACAAATTATGCGGTTTTCGCAGTAATTTGGTATGTCCTACAGACCTTCGGATATTTTAGGCTCTTACGTAAGACACCTGCGAATAAGGTACTTGCATTTATTCCTGTGGTACGTGAACTAGTGATGTTCAAATTAGTTTGGAAATCTAAGTTTGCTGGAATCGTTTGGTTTGTATGTGCAATTGGTGGTTTAGCATTATTCTTAGTTTCTGCTAGTACAGGTTTACAGGTGATTGGTTGGCTTGGTCTTGCGATGATGATTTCGTCTATCGTAATTCATATCAAGAGATCTCGTAAGCAGTCAAAGGCATTCAACTTAAGTGGTGGAATTACAACATTATTGATTTTCGTTAATCCAATTGGAAATATCGTGATTGGTATGGGACAAGCTGAATATAAAGGTGCGAAATAAGAGTGTAGGAAACTACACTCTTTCCTATTTTGGAGGACATGTAATGAAGAAGCAGAAGATTAGTTTAAAGTTTTTAAAAAAATATCAGAAAGAATGTATCCTTGCACCATTATTTAAATTATTAGAGGCGCTCATGGATTTGACAGTTCCATTGGTCATTGCCCAAATTATTAAAAAAATGGAATTGGGCAAAAATGATATGAATTATGTCTTAAAGATGTTTGGACTCTTATTATTGCTTGCGGTATTGGGAATGACATTCTCCTTTACGGCACAGTGGTTTGCGGCTAAAGCAAGTACTGGCTATGCGACTGACTTAAGACAAGAGTTATTCGATAACATTCAGAATTTGACGTATGCAGAGTTAGACCAACTAGGTACAGATACTTTAATCACTCGTATGACAAGCGATGTATTACAGGTACAGACAGGTCTGAATCTAGCTTTACGTCTATTACTAAGAAGTCCGTTTATTGTGTTTGGTGCGATGATTGTTGCATTTACAATTGATGTAAAATCGGCACTTATCTTTGTGGTAACGATACCGGTCCTTGCGGTTGCTGTATTTACAATTATGTGGCTTAGCATTCCACTGTATAAAAAAGTACAGAGTGCCTTGGATAAATTACTTGGAACATTGCGTGAAAACTTATTGGGTGTCAGAGTTATCCGTGCATTCCGTAAGGAAGATGCTGAGGTTCAACAGTTTAACCAAGAGAATGATACTTTAACACAATATAACGAACATGTGGGTCGTTTATCCGCGTTAATGAATCCACTAACATATATCTTAATTAATGTTGCGATTATTACATTAATCTACGTAGGTGCGATTCGTGTTGATGGTGGAATCATTGCACAGGCGGATGTTGTTGCGTTATACAACTTAATGGCACTGATTATTGTTGAACTAATTAAACTATCTTCTCTTATCATTACAATCAATAAATCACTTGCATGTCTAGAACGTATTGAAGCAGTACTTATGGTAAAGCGTCAGATGGTCTATCCGATAGAACCTGTAAAAGAAGATGAAAGTGCTCCAGCGGTTATCTTTGATCAAGTTTCCTTCTCTTATCCACAAGCTGGTGCAGATGCGATATCGAATATTAGTTTTGTGGCGAATCGTGGTGAAACAATTGGTATCATTGGTGGAACAGGCTGTGGTAAATCAACCATTGCACAATTAATACCGCGTTACTATGATGTGCAAAGTGGAAAAGTATGCGTGAATGGCGTAAATGTAAAGGACTATCCACAAGGAGAGCTTGTATCGAAAGTGGGAATGATTCCACAAAAGACAGTTCTATTTGAAGGGACAATTCGAGAGAACATGCAGTGGGGCAAAGAGGATGCGACGGATGAAGAAATCTGGCATGCATTAGAAATCGCACAGGCTGCAGATGTAGTAAGAAGTAAGAATGGATTAGATGCGATGATTGAGCAGAATGGTCGTAACCTATCTGGTGGTCAGAAACAGCGTCTTACAATTGCACGTGCATTATTAAAGAATCCTGAAATATTAATCATGGATGATTCCGCAAGTGCATTAGACTTTGCGACAGATTTAAAACTGCGTCGCGCAATTCACAATTTAGGAAATCAAATGACAGTCTTTATCGTTTCGCAGCGTGCTTCTACTGTACGTGCTGCCAATCAAATATTAGTATTGGATGATGGTAATCTTGTTGGAATAGGAACACATGATGAATTGATGAAGAATTGCCAGGTATATCAGGAAATCTATTATTCACAATTCCCAGAAGAAAAACCAACGGAGGTTATGGCATGAAAAAGAACACATCATTCCAAACCCTAGGGAAAGTCTTAAAGTTTATTGGGAAGTATAAAATATTACTTGTATTGAGTATTGTGTTATCGACTATTGCGGCGATATTACAGTTGTATGTACCAATTTTGTTTGGTGCCGCAATTGATACGGTTATCAAACAAGGAGAGGTACATTATTCACAACTTCTTTCAGTTTTAATTAATATTGGAATCTGTATTGCGGTTGCATCGATTAGCCTTTGGGTGATGAATCTAATCAATAATCGTCTAACGTATCAGACTGTTAAAGAGATTCGTGCTAAGGCAATGCGACATATGCAACATATCCCCCTCTCTTATCTAGATGTACATAGTACAGGGGATATTGTTCAAAGTGTTATTGCGGATGTAGACCAATTATCTGATGGTTTGTTGTTAGGCTTTACACAATTATTTATGGGTGTAGTGACTATCATCGCAACGTTAGTATTCATGCTTTCGATGAATATACTTATTACCTGTTGTGTGATTGTATTAACACCAGTTAGTTTCTTTGTGGCAAGATTTATTTCGACACGTTCGTATCGTTTATTTCAAAAACAGACAAGTACACGTGGGAAACAGACGGCACTAATTAATGAGATGATTGGTAGTGAGAAGGTTGTAAAGGCGTTTGGGTATGAGAGACGCGTATCGAAACGTTTCAAGAAGCTGAATGTAGAACTACAAGAATATACGCAGAACGCATTGTTTATAAGTTCTTTAACAAATCCATCCACACGTGCAGTAAATAATGTAATTTATGCGATTGTGGCAGTGCTTGGCTCTTATAGCATTATGAAAGGTAATTTAACAGTTGGTGGATTGACTGTATTACTATCTTATGCCAACCAATATATGAAGCCATTTAATGACATTAGTTCTGTCGTAACAGAGTTACAGAATGCGATGGCTTGTGCTGATCGTGTATTTACATTGATAGAGGCTCCGACTGAAAGTGCAGATCCAGAACGGGATTTGGTTGAAAAGAATGGTGCAATTGATATTCAAGATGTATTCTTCTCATATCTTCCAGATCAAAAGTTAATTGAGAATTTTAACTTTAGTGCAAAACCAGGTACGACGACTGCTATTGTAGGACCAACAGGTTGTGGCAAGACGACATTTATTAACTTGTTGATGAGATTCTATGACGCAAATCAAGGCACAATTCTGATTGATGGACAAAATATCTATGATGTAAGTCGAAAATCAATTCGTAAAAACTTCGGTATGGTTCTCCAGGATACATGGTTAAAGAATGCAAGTATTCGTGATAATATCGCCTTTGGTGTCGAGAACGCTAGCGATGAGGAAATCATCGAAGCCGCAAAGGAAGCGCATAGTTGGGAGTTTATCCGTCGTATGCCAGAAGGTCTGGATACGATTGTGACAGATGATAGCTTAAGCCAAGGGCAGAAACAGTTACTTTGTATCACTAGAGTATTGTTAAGTAAGCCAAATATGTTAATCCTTGATGAAGCGACATCTTCTATCGATACACGTACGGAGCTTGAAATTCAAGCAGCTTTCAACAATCTTATGAAGGGACGTACTAGTTTTGTGGTTGCGCATCGTTTATCAACGATTCGTAACGCTGACCAAATTATTGTCATGAATGCCGGTAGAATCATTGAACAGGGCAATCATGATACACTGATGGCACAAAATGGATTCTATAGTAAGTTATATAACTCTCAATTTGTGACAACAAATGAATAAAAACCGCGTAGATTAGCGATTAATAGGCTTGTTTGGTATCTTTTATCTTGACGCTAAACCTATATTAGCCTATTATATAAAAGCACTTTTAGTGCGCTCATGCGTGGGAGGATAGCAATGTCCGCTGACCACTGCATGTGGATTCTAATATAAGGAGGAAAACCACATGGCAAAGAAAATTGCAAAAGTAGCTAAGCTACAATTCCCTGCTGGTGGAGCTAAACCAGGACCAGCTCTAGCATCTGCAGGTATCAACATGCCTAAATTCTGTACAGAATTTAACGACAAGACTAAGGACCGTCACGGTGACATCGTTCCTGTAATTATTACAGCTTACGAAGATAAGTCATTCGACTTCGTCATCAAGACAACTCCAGCTGCTATCTTATTAAAGAAGGCTGCTGGTATTAACAAGGCTTCTGGAACACCAAAAGACAGTTAAAGCCGGTAAGATTACAATGGCTCAGTTAAGAGAAATCGCTGAGTATAAGATGCCTGACCTCAACGCTAATGACGTTGAAGCAGCAATGAACATCATTGCTGGTACAGCACGTAACATGGGTATCGTAGTAGAAGGCGAGGCTAAGTAACAATGGCAGGAAAGAAGTACAGAGCAGCGTTAGAACAAGTAGATAGCGCTAAAGTTTATGATTACAAGGAAGCGATTGCTTTTAGCTAAGAAGATTAGCACAACTAAGTTTGATTCTTCATTAGAAGCTAGCTTCGTATTAAACGTTGACCCACGTCAGGCTGAACAGAACATTCGTGGCGCAATGGTATTACCACACGGTACTGGTAAGACACAGCGTGTATTAGTAATTACACAGGGTGCTAAGGAAGATGAAGCTAAGGCAGCAGGTGCTGACTTCGTTGGTGGCGTTGATATGATTCAACAGATCCAAGGTGGTTGGTTCGACTTTGACATTATCGTAGCTACTCCAGACATGATGGGTCAGTTAGGTAAGTTAGGTAAGCTATTAGGTCCTAAGGGATTAATGCCAAACCCTAAGACAGGTACAGTAACAATGGATGTTGCGAAGGCAATTGATGAAATCAAGAAGGGTAAGGTTGAATACCGTGTAGACAAGGATGGAAACATCAACGTATTATTCGGTAAGGTGTCTTTCACTGAAGAAGCTCTTGTTGAAAACTTCAAGGCTTTATATGACCGTATCTTAAAGGCTAGACCTGTAACGGTTAAGGGTACATACCTCAAGGGTGTAACAGTATCCACAACTATGGGCCCTGGTATCAAAGTTACAGTTGAATAAGTAATTTAAAAATCTCACAGCGATGTGAGATTTTTTATATGCAATGATTAGATTAGAAGCCTTGTTTAAAGAACTTGCGGAATGTGGATACTTCTTCGGTAGATTGTGTTACAGATACACAGTACTTTGCACGCTCACCAATCCCCGGTTCATAAGTGATTGGTTCAAGTTTGAAGGATGCCGCAGGACTTTCCGCAAAGCAATAGCCCATAGATGTACGTATCGATGAACCATTTTCTTTATTAAAGAAAACTGGTTGGTCATATGTAGAAAGAGATGGGTCAACATAGATAACAACTACTTCACCAGTTTTATATCCCACGATAAAGTTGTAATGATGAGTGACTGACGCAATCACAGCACTATGGTAATTTTCGGAATGACAATATACCAGTTGATAATCATCACCATTTAAAACAGCTTCATTAAAAATTTCGCGCATACGAGCTTTGTTTTTGGCATTATCCTCGTCAGATGCGCCCGTTAGTGCCTTTTTGAATAAACCAAGAATGTTCATAAAAATCTCCTTTACTACTAGTTATAAGGGAATTATAGTGCTGATTCCAATACTCTTCAACCATAGAACGTCAAATTTGAATATCAAAAAACGTGATAAAATAGAAATAAAGTAGAGGTGATACTATGTTAGATGAAGGAAGACTAAGTCGTGTCATTGAGAAGATGACAACAGATTGTTTATTGATTACAGATCCGGTTTCTATTGCGTATCTTTGTGGAAAGAAAATAGAACCGGGAGAAAGATTTCTGGGATTATTGATTGGGAAGGGGATTGAACCGGTATTGATTTTAAATCAGCTCTTCCGTTTCTCAGATGCGATTGGTGTAAGAGTAGAGTATTATAAAGATACAGATACTATTACAAATATCATTTCGCAGTTTATCGATAAAAATGGTAGCTTAGGCGTAGATAAAATCATGCCAGCTAGATTCCTAATTCCAATGATGGAAGCGAAGATTGCGGCAAAATTTAAACTTGGATCATATGCAGTTGATCATACACGTGCTATTAAAGATGCTCGTGAACAAGAACTTATGCGGGCTGCATCTCATGTCAATGACCTAGCAATGGCGGAGTTTAAGAAACTGATACACGATGGTGTAACAGAAGTAGAAGTGGCTTCACAGATGTTAGATATCTACCAAAGACTTGGCGCAAGTGGATATTCATTTGAGCCTATCGTTGCCTTTGGTAAGAATGCGGCTGATCCACATCACATGCCAGATGATACGGTATTACAGGAAGGCGATACGGTACTCTTTGATGTTGGTTGTGTGGTAAATGGCTACTGCTCAGATATGACAAGAACCTTCTTTTACAAGAAATATCCAACTTCAGAACAAGTGGAAGTCTATAACCTTGTTCGTAAAGCAAATGAAAGTGCAGAACACTATTGTAAACCTGGTGTAAGACTTTGCGATATCGATGCGGTTGCTCGAAACATCATCACAGAAGGTGGCTTTGGGGAAGATTTTACACATAGACTTGGACACTTTATTGGCACAGAAACACATGAATATGGAGATGTATCACAAGCATTTACAGATTTAACGGTAGAAGGAAATACCTTCTCAATTGAACCGGGAGTCTATCATCCAAGTATTTTGGGCTGCCGTATTGAAGATTTAGTTTTGATTACAAAGGATGGTTGTGAGGTTTTAAACCACTATCCTCATGAGATAGAAGTGATTGAGTAAATTCATTAAGGAGGAACATTCATTGATTCACAACATGAACAAGAGCAGAATTCTAATCCTATCAATCATCGGAATTATCGTTATTTCCCTGGGAATATACACTTGGAATCATCAGAGTAAGAAGTCAGGCGAAGATTTAACAAAATATGATTATGTAGTAAGTTTCTACTCCATTCATCAAAATGGAAAGATGAATCCACAAACAAAGATTATTTTTGTAAGTAGTGACCAAGAAAAACTAGAATTCAATGATAAAGTAAACACAGCAGGTAGATTATTCCAAGAAGGCAATACCTTCCGTGCATATTCTTTCGGTGGAAATAAATCTCTACTTTTTGAATCTTCATCTGGATATTCAACATTCTCTATGTCCAAGGGTGCATTTGATTCAAATATATATACTGTAAATCTTGCGCTCAATGGAATGAATGGAAGAATTGAAGTCATTACTATCGATGATGGGTCAACAGGTGAAATACGTAATACTATCCAATACACAAATCCAAATCATAAGGTGGTTACATCACCAGTAATTTATGCGGCGATTTATCATGCGGTTGAAATTGGTACAAAACTCTACTTTGTAGGGTATGACATGGTTCAAGATCGATATGAATTGTATTGCCTAGATGAAGAAACAAATGAAGTTCAATTTGTGGATTATTGGTATCATACTTCCGTTGAATTTGAAGAGCTCTTATATGTAAATGGCAAGGTTATAACAGTTGAAAATCCTTATCATAGTCGATTTATGGACGAAGAGGAAATTCCAGAGATGGCTAGTTTAACAAGTATGGACCCAGATACATTAGAGGCAACGACAATCTCTCTAGAAGCAAAGAGAATCATTACCGCTTATACGTATGGCGATTATATCCGTGTCGTGACAGAAGATAATCATCTATTGGAATACACAACTGACCTAAAACTTGTATCAGATAAGGATTTATCTGGAACTGATTTTGCGAAACTATTTACAAATACAGAATATAAGTTACATGGAATTCGTTATTTGGGAAATAAGGCAGCAGCAATCGTAACACCAAATACAGAAACTACAACAGAATTAGGAAAAATCTTAGAATTTGATGCGGATACATTAACTCTACAAAAGAGTATTACAATTCCTCTATCAGAAAATACAGGTTGGAAAACAGACTTTGTGGATTTACTGATCATTGAAAAATAGTAAATTAGACGACAATTGATAACTGATAGAGTGATTGCATAGTTTTTACACATGGGGGGGAATGACCATGAAGAAAATGTGTAGAATCTTAGCATGTGTAGGTGCATTATTCCTTACAGCATGCACAGCATCAACCAACCGTAGTACACAAATAACTTCTACATCCGTTACAGAGCAAAAGAAAGAAACTCCTGAACCAAAGGAAACAGTTTCTCCAGAGGTGACAGAAGCACTCCATGCATACAATGAATTGTTAGATAACATTGATGCATATGATTTTGGTATGGGTGATACAGTCTCAGATTATGTAATGTATGGCATTGTGTATCTGAATCATGACATCCCACAATTGATTGTGGAAAAGTTCTATCATGCTCAATTTATTGGAGTGACCAAGATTTTTGGATATGATCCAAAAACCCAAACATGCATTGCCTCGGATACCGTTTTCCAAATAGATAATCCGTCTGAATTGAAATCGAGTACATCCGAAACATATGGATGGTTTACACTTTTACAGGATCACAAAGGGCTGGTCTATGTAGAGAATAAGCGTAGCACTCATGAAATTGTGAGTATTAAATTGCTTGAGTGGAAAGATGAGAAGCTTGTTGAAACGGAAATTTCGGAAACGGAATTCAATAGTCTTTCCAAAGGGGAGAAGCTCATTATGTACAGTATTGAGAATCGGAAGGAATTAGAATAAATGATAAAAGTGTATCCTGAATTAATGGGATACACTTTCGTTTTGTTTTAACCATGTTTGCAGTAATTTGATATATTGTTCATTTGCTTCGGCGAAGACCATGTGACGACAGTTTGGAAATAGGTGCCATGTTGCATGTTTGATATTGTCATACATTGTCTTAGCAACAAGTGGAGTGCATAAGTCATTTGTTCCAGATATAATAAGAGTAGGAATATTGATATGCTTTAATTCGTCTGTTACTTCAAAACCCGCAAGACTTCCAGTTGGTGTATATTCATTTGGACCCCAACCATAGAAGTACGCTTCTTTTCCTGTCTTCTTTGGACGTGTTAAGCAATCGGGTGCTTTACCAATCTCATATACACCTGCACAATGTGCATGCATGAAGTTGGTATTTGCGATGATGTAATCTTCACTTTCGTAATTGCCAGTTCTTTCTGCAATCTCTATGGCACGTTGATCAACTTCAGACATAAAATGAATCATGCGATGTTGTTCACTTGCCCAAAGGGAAGCGGAAGATAATGTGCTAGATAGTATCAGTGATTCAATACCCGTAGGGTTGTAATGTAATATGTAGTCTAGCGCAAGCATGCCACCCCAAGATTGACCTAAAAGATGAACCTTTGTTAAGTTAAGGTGCTTGCGTAATGCGATTAGCTCATTGACCCAAGTTTCAGGTGTCCATAGTTCAGGGTGACCTTCAACGTAGGAATTTCCACAACCAAGCTGGTCATACATGACAATACAATAGTCATCAGATGCAAGCGAATCAAGTAGTTCAAAGTAGTTATGCGTAGAACCAGGACCGCCATGTAATAGAACTAAAGCAGGTTTGGTAATATCACCAACAATACGGTAGTAGGTTTGATAGTTTAAATATGGCATGTAGCCTTCTGTAATTTTCATATGTTTAGTATATCACGCAAGAGATAATGAATTTCACCTTTTTATGGGAAACATATTGTCTGAAGGTTTTTTGGACAATACGTATAATTAGAATAGAGGGTTTATAGCATGGATAGACAGGATAGATTACTTTTCTTATTAGTGAAGGAAATGATCACAGTAAATCAATTCGAGAAATTGCGGATCTTTTTGGTGTGACTGCTCGTACAATTCGTAATGATATTGAAGCACTCAATGATGTGCTTGTCTGTAATGGGGCAAGTATTAAGACGGAACGTAAGGGTATTTCAATCGAAATCCAAGATAAAGAAAAGTTAGAGGATTATTTGCAGTCTATCGAAAATAATCGTGAAAGAGTTTTGACAACCCAAGACCGTGTTCGCCAGATTATAGAAACATTACTTACTTCTGATGAAAGCGTTCGTATGGATGACCTTGCGGATGCGATGTTTATCAGTCGTGCAACACTGAAAAATGATATGAAGATTGTCCGCAATATTCTTGCGGATTTTGGTATTGAGATTGACTATCGTGCATATCAAGGTATGCGTGCAATTGGTAGTGAACAGCAGTACCGTCTATGTTTAACTCGAATCCAAATGGAAGAACCGTTTTATACGCAGCAACTACCAGAAAATAATCAGTTAGATAGTATCCATAAAATTATTTCAGACAAAGTTGTAGAATACAATTTTATGATATCTGATCTATCACTCAATAATTTAACCTTCCACATCTATATCGCAATTCAGCGCATCCTAGATGGTAAAGTGATTCCTCTTGGCAAAGAAACAGAACAGCAGATGGAAAATGATAGTGACCTTGTGATGACCAAGGCTATTATTCAAGATATTGAAAAAGAATTTGATGTAAAGTTTCCGGATAGTGAAGTGTATTACGTGCTAATGCATTTGAGTAGCAAAAAGATTATCCGACTAAATAATGGACAGCAGAGTAACTCGGTTGTGGATGAGGATACTTTTTGAGATTGTTTTGGCAATGTTGGAAGCGGTCAACGAAACCTTCCGTATTGATTTGCGTTATGATTTTGAACTTGCGACATTGTTATCTCTACACGTCATACCGTTTAAAGTCAGATTACAGAATCACATTGCAAGTTATAATCCACTAGCGAATCAGATTCGTGAGCACTTTGTGCTTGCGTACTCAATGGCTACTGTTGCCTGCGGTGTGTTAAAGAAAATGTACAACAGATGTATCTGCAAAGATGAGATTGCGTATATTGCATTGCATTTCAACGTTGCGCTAGAAAAGAAGCGCGAAAAACAGACGAAAGAAAAAGTATTAATTGTCTGTGGAAGTGGACGAGCAAGTTCAGAGCTGTTGCGCTATCAGATTGAGGAAAAGTTTGGTAAGAATCTAGAGGTAGTTGGTACAGCCAGTTTAAATACATTGCATAGTCAGAATCTTGAGGGTATTGATTACATTCTGACAACTGTGCCAATTGAAGAAAAACTGAATATACCAGTCATTGAAGTCAATGCCTTTTTAGGTAAGAGTGCAATTGAAAATGTTCATGCGATGATTCAAAAGACGCACGATTTACAAATCTTCAACTACTTCCGTGAGGATATGTTCTTTGGGGATTTACCATATAACGATAAAGAAGAAGTAATTCATTTCTTGTGTATACAAGCGCAGAAGAAAGTAGATATCTCAAATGAATTTGAGAAAGCTGTGCTTGAAAGAGAAAGCGTTGGTGCAACTGCATTTGGAAACATGGTTGCGATACCACACCCAATCCACCCAATGGGTAAAGAGAGTTTTGTGGAGATTGGTATCTTACAAAAACCAATTCAATGGGATAAGGATACAGTGCAGATTATCTTTCTGTTATCCATGAAGGAGAAGGGTGATGATACCATGCCTGCATTTTATAAGGTGCTCAGTCAGATTGTAAGTTCTGATGAATATACAAAGGAATTGATCCGTACACAGAGTTTTGATAAGCTACATGAAATTATTCTGAAGATTGAAGAAGAATCCGTATAATGAATTTCCATTTCCAAATTGAAAAAAGTGAACTGTTCTCGATTGTTGAATAGATGGACAATATAGATACAGTCGAAAGGAGACAAAAATGTTTGCAAAAGAATTAACGATTTTCACGGATAAAGTTTATCGTGATAAGTATGAGGCAATTGAAGACATTGCACATTTACCAAATGAATTTGTAAATAATAACGATGAGTATGCTAAGGCTGTTATTGACCGTGAAAACGTAATCGCAACCTATATTGGTTATGGTATTGCAATTCCACATGCAATCTCAGCTGCAGTCAATCAAGCATTTGTTATCTATGTGAAATTCTTGAATGGATGTCCATGGACAAATGAAGATGGAGAAGACAGGGTGGATCACATGATGATGATTGGTGTACCTGCTGATAAAGGATCTACGCAACATTTGAAGATTCTGGCAGAGCTTAGTAAGAATTTAATGCATGAAGATTTCCGCGAGAAATTCTTAAATACAAAGAGCCCTGAAGAGTCTTACGAACTTTTGAAATCGATTGAAAAGGAGATGGAAGTATGAAATTAGTAGCAGTAAGTGCATGTACAGCAGGTATCGCACATACGTACATGACACAAGAAGCAATCGAGCAGGAATGCAAGAAGAGAGGCATTGACTGCAAGGTTGAAACACAAGGTGGTATGGGCATCAATAATGAGTTGGAACAAGATGAAGTCGATGCGGCTGATGTCGTTATTTTTAGCTATCGCAATTGGTATTGAAGGCGATGAACGCTTTGATGAAAAAAACGTGATGAGGGTAAGGTTATCGAAGTTGATCCAACACAAGCAATCAAAGATATCAAGAAATTAATTGATAGAGCGGAGGCTTTTGGCAAATGAGTGAGATGAATAATAAGTTGAAAGAAACTGGACGTAGTATATTTAAAAGCATTTAATACAGGTATCTCATATTTCTTACCAGTTATTATCGCTGGTGGTATGTTATTCTCATTTACTTTATTTACAGGTCATATCGAGAATGGTGCAATTATTCCAAGCAACCAGTTCTGGCAGAACGTGTATAGCTTAGGTATTGCAGGTTTCTCCATGATGGTTCCGGTTATCTGCGGATATATCGCTTACGCTATCGCTGGAAAAACCTGCATTAGCTCCAGGTTTGATTATGGGTTATGTTGCAAATAATCCTATCGGAGAAGAACAATTATCCACAGGATTTATTGGCGCATTACTATTAGGTTTTTATCGTAGGTTATTTTGTTAAGTGGATGAAGACTTGGAAGGTTATTGACTCCTTGAAGCCAATGATGCCTACATTCTTTATTCCTCTATTAACGACATTTGTCGTTGGTATCTTCTACATCTATGTTTTAACAGGACCTATCAATGCGTTTGTACAGGTTATCGTTGATGTAATGAATGGCCTAAGTGGAACAAATGCAATCTTGTTAGGACTTGGAATTGGACTATTAGCAGCAGCTGACTTTGGCGGTCCATGTTCAAAGGCTGCCACAGCATTCACACTTGCATTAATGGCTGAAGGTATTTATGGACCTAACGGTGTATTCCGTATGTGTTGTGCAATTCCTCCACTCGGTATGGGTCTTGCGTCATTTATCTTAAGAAAGCATTATACAAAGGCAGATCGCTCTGTAGGTATCTCTGCATTCTTGCTATCCTCAGGTGGCATCACAGAAGGTGCTTGGCCATTTGCGGGCAAGGACTTCAAGCATACTTGGATTGCATGTGCAATCGGTACAGCAATCGCTGGTGCATTAGGTATGGTACATGGTGTATCTTCCGTTGTAGCGTTTGGTGGTATCGTTGCGATTACTGGTGTCATTGAAGGACAAGTTTGGTATGTAGTAGATATGTTAATTGGTGCACTGATTATCGTGGCAATCTTAGCAGTCACAAAGAAACCATTAACAGAGGAAGAATTGGCAGAAGGTAATAAATAATCAAGAAAGTATAACCGCAATTATACGATGAAGGATGTGGCGTTGTGTCACATCCTTTACTATTTTTAAGAACTCAATTTTAGGTTCTGTAATTAGATATTTCCTCTTTGGATAGGAAATAAAAAAACACTTTAGATTTATTTGTATCTGAAGTGTTTTGAGGATCTCTAAAAATATGTAATAGAAGATGACTATTCTTTGATTTCTGAATCAATTTTATGCAGTGTATCAGATAGTATCTCTTTTCTAAGCGAAGTTAGCCATGAAGAGAATTGTACAACATCAAATGCATAGGTTTGGTTGAGTTCATATTCATTCTCTGACCATGTATCAATCGGTGATTCATTATGTTGAATGACTGCTTCTAGTTTATCTAAGGCTTTATATATTTTAGATTCTAGGGTTTCTTGTTGGCTCATTTCGATATATAGTTCTGCCATTCGTGTTGAGATGTTTTCAGGGAGAGTGTTAACCCATTGCGATAATAATGAATTTTCAATATCACGGTCATGATCAGTTTTGAGGAATGTTGGGATATCGCCGGTAAAACATTCGCCTAAATCATGAATTAAGCACATACTGATTACTTTATCAATATCTGCATTGGGGAACTCATCCTTTAAAAAGAAAGGCCATGAGGGAAATTCTCCAACTATGTTCGGCAACACTCTCGATGCGTCTTTTACTTGTCGTACAGTGACGTGTGGTATCTTTCAATCTTTCTGCAATATGCAATATCTCTAAATATTCTCTCGGATTCATAGGCAGGCTCCTTCTAAAAATCTATATTTGTAATGAAATCTTGTATTCATTTGAAACTATCCTCCTTAGTATATAACGTCATGGAGTTTAAGATGTATATTTTCCTTTATGTAGACCTTGAAATTTTTGCGGTGTTGATAGGGGAATCGGCTGAGAATACAATAATGCAAATGGAACTTGACATTATAAAAATGCATGGTATCATATCATCGTTATCAAATACCACAGACAGTAACGGCGTACGCTTAATAAGGTTACCGAGGTAGATGAAAGTTCATATTAATGTACTTTTTGCTCTCGCTGTCTGCGAGGGCTTTCTTTCTAAATGTGTATTCGATAACAGAGAATAGGAAGGTGAAGTATGAATCAGACTGTATTAGAGTCTAAGCAGGGTGTTGTTTCCGAAATTAAGGAAAAATTCACTAACTCTTCATCCACTATCGTTGCCGAGTACCGTGGCCTCTCAGTTGCTGAGGTTACTGAACTCCGTAGAGCATTACGTGCTGAAGGTGTTGAACTTAAGGTTTATAAGAACACATTAGCTAGTAAGGCTGCTGAAGATGCAGGATATGGTGATCTTAAGGATTGCTTAACAGGTCCCTAACGCATTGGCATTCGGTGGTGATGAAACTGGTGCTGCTCGTGTAATGGCTAAGTTTGCTAAGAAGCACAAGGCATTAGTTCTTAAGGGTGGTATTGTTGAAGGTAAGGTTGTTGATCTCAACACAGTAAATGAACTCTCTGCATTACCAAACAGAGAAGGCATGCTCAGCATGTTGCTATCTGTATTGAACGCTCCAGTATCTTCATTCGCACGTGTTGTGAATGCTGTTGCTGAAAGCAAAACCAGCTAACGGAGCTGCTCCGGTTGCTGAAGAAGTAAAAAGAAGCTGCTGAGGCAGCTGCCCTAAGAAAAGAAATAGAAGAGGAGAAATTAATCCATGGCAAAGTTAACACAGGAAGATATCCTAGCATATCTTGATGAAGCTACAATTCTTGAACTAAATGAACTCGTAAAGGCTATTGAAGAGAAGTACGGCGTTTCTGCTGCTGCTCCAGTAGCAGCAGCTGCTCCAACAGAAGCTGCTGCAGCTGCTCCTACAACAGTTAATGTTGTATTAGCTGCCGCTGGTGACTCTAAGGTAGGCGTAATTAAGGTTGTTCGTGAAATCACAGGTCTTGGACTTGTTGATGCTAAGAAGCTCGTTGATGGAGCTCCTGCAACAATCAAGGAAAAACGTTGCTGCTGAAGAAGCTGAAGAACTCAAGAAGAAACTCACAGATGCTGGTGCAACTGTTGAATTCAAGTAATCTAGAAAATAACAGAAAACACATGAAAAGCCGAATAATAAATTGTTCGGCTTTTTCGGGTATTAGAAAAGGAACGGTTAATGGCACATTATTTTACCGATAACCGAAATCTGGACGAGAACCGGAAGGAACATACTTTCCGGTTTTTAGACCGTTTATATATCTTTACGACTGATAATGGCGTTTTCTCGAAAACAGGTGTGGACTATGGAAGTTATGTCTTGCTGAAAGCAATCAGCAAAGAAGAACTCCATGGCAATATCTTGGATATGGGGTGTGGATATGGAACGCTAGGCATCATTACAAAATCGTTATTTCCTAGTAGTAAAGTTACAATGGCGGATATCAATCCACGTGCAGTGGAACTAGCACAATTAAACTGCGGTTTGAACAAAGTAGAGTGTACTGCTCTTGTTTCGGATGGATATGCTGAAATCAAAGGCCAATATCATTTTATTATCACCAATCCTCCGATTCGTACCGGAAAGAAGATTATCTATAAAATGTTCGAAGATGCATATGACCACTTAGAAGTGGGTGGCTCGATCTATGCGGTTATCCGTAAACAGCAAGGCGCGGAAAGTGCTAAGAAGAAGTTTGCGGAAGTGTTTGGAAATTGTGAGGTTATTTCTAAGGATCGAGGATACTATATTTTGCAAAGTAGGAAGTTGACGGAATAAAAAAGTTGTTTTATTATAGTAAATTGCAAAAGAGTCGAATAGGGATGGGGTTATTCTACCCTTTTTCGACATTTCTGGCGGTGCAGGCGAAAGGATGGCGAACAAATGGAAAAATAAGCAGACATACCACGTTGTGCATTATGGCAACAAGGCAACTCGTAGAGATTATTCTAAAGTTAGCAGTGGTCTAGATCTACCTGATTTAGTAGAAATTCAGACTGCAGCTTTTGACTGGTTTTTAAGAGACGGTATTAAAGAAGTATTTAACGATGTATATCCAATTTCAAACTATGCGGGTAACATTCGTTTGAAGTTCCTAGATTATGAATTTGGGGAACCAAAGTATTCAATTAGTGAATGCAAATACAGAGAAGTAAATTACAGCGCTCCTCTTAAAGGTAAGATGGAGTTAGAAGTTATGGATCCAGAAACTGGTGAAGTAATCACAAAGAATGAAGAGGTCTTCTTGGGAGACTTCCCTTTAATGACGCCAACAGGCACATTCATTATCAATGGTGCTGAGCGTATTATCGTATCTCAGATTGTTCGTTCTCCAGGTGCGTACTTTGATATTGAATCAGAAGAGCGCACAGGTCGTGATACATATAAATGCGAGTTGATTCCAAGCCGTGGAACATGGCTAGAATTCATGAGTGATGACAAGAAAGCTGCACTTGGCCGTATTTTGAACGTATCAATTGACCGCAGAAGAAAAGTATTAAGCTCAATCCTATTCAAGGCAATTGGTTTATCATTGAACCTTGAACGTGGTGAAAATGCATTTGATACAACAAACATGAAGAAGTTCTTAAAGGCATTAAACTTGCCTGTAAATTCTGATGTTATCGTGCCAGAAGAAGAGCGTGAATTCCAGAACGATTACATGTTATTGTATACGGCGATTTTCGGAAATTACGAAGAAGTTCGCAATACACTTGCGGCTGATAAGACAAAGACTAAGAACGAAGCACTCTTAACAGTGTATGAAAATCAGCGTGCTGATGAAATCGCAACCATCGATGGTGCGATTACTTTAATGGACGCTAAGTTCTTTGACTACAGAAGATATGACTTAACAAAGGCAGGTCGTTATAAGGTTCATAAGAAGTTAAGTATTTTAGACCGCATGGAAGGCTTGTCTCTTGAGAAGGACTTAGTAAGTGCTGAAGGCAAGACTCTTGTAAAGAAGGGTGTTGTTATCGACAAGGAATTAAGAAATGAGTTACGTGCTGAAATTGATAAGGGTATCAATTGCCGCGCATTACCATTTACACATACATTCTCACACCCATCGACAGCAGTAATGGATACATCTTGGAAGAATAGTTTAGTAGGACGTATCTTAGCAGTTGATTTAGATGGTAAGACAGAACGTACAACACTAGAAATGGGTACAGTTCTAACAGAAGAAGATGTAAAGGCAATCGCTAAGGAATTCAAACAGGTAACTGTTTATGCCGGTATTATCGCTTCTCCTGTTAAGGTAACAAACGATAATGTTAACGCTGTTCTTGATTACGGTTCTCGTATGTTTGAGATCGGCCGTGTTACATTAAACGGTGAAGATCTAACAAACGCTGATGGCGAGTAATGTGTCCAACTTACTTACCGGAAGTTGAACTGACTAAGCTTTCTACAGCTGATCAAGAAACAATCGTAGCTGAAGCCACAAACCATTCTGGAGAAGTAACTGTTTGGTTAGTAGGTGCTTGCGTACAGGAAGTAACTGTAATGCAGGATGGTCACCCAGTGAACTTGATTGGTATTGACCCATTAAATGACAGACACACAATCACAATGAGTGATATGTATGCTTTATATAACTACGAACTTACAATGTTCGATGGTGTAGGTTCTCAAGATGATATCGATATGCTTGGCAACCGTCGTATCCGTACAGTTGGTGAATTAATTCAGAACCAATTCCGTATTGGTTTATCACGCATGGAACGTGTTGTTAAGGAAAGAATGTCTATCGCAGATACAGCGAACTTAACACCAAAGCAACTAACAAATATTCGTCCATTAACAGCTGCGATTAAGGAGTTCTTCTCCTCATCTCAGTTATCTCAGTTCATGGATCAGGAAAAACCCACTTGCGGAGTTATCGAAACAAGCGTCGTATTTCTGCGTTAGGACCTGGTGGTCTTACACGTGAGCGCGCAGGCTTCGAAGTGCGTGATATTCACAACTCTCACTATGGACGTATCTGTCCAATTGAGACACCTGAAGGACCGAAACATCGGTTTGATTTCTTACCTTACAACTTATGCAAAGGTAAATGAATATGGCTTCATCGAAACTCCATACCGTAAGGTTGTGGATGGCAAAGTTACAGATGAAATTAAGTACATGCCAGCAGACGAAGAAAATGATCACGTAATCGCTCAGGCAAACGAGATCAAGGATGGTCAGCTTGTAGGCGATAAGATTATCGCTCGTATCAAGGGTGAAACTGTGATGGTTGACCGTAGCCAAGTTGACTACGCCGACGTATCTCCACGTCAGATTGTTTCTGTAGCGACTGCGTGCGTTCCATTCTTGGAAAACGATGACTGTACTCGTGCCCTCATGGGTGCCAACATGCAGCGTCAGGCTGTACCTCTTATGAACCCACATAGTCCATTTGTTGGTACAGGTATGGAACATGTGATTGCACGTGACTCAGGTTCTGCTTGTGTTGCGACAGGTCCAGGTGTTGTTACATATGTTGACGCAACAAAGGTTGTTGTGGCTGAAGATAATGGTAATGAGAAGACATATGAACTAACGAAGTATCGTCGTTCTAACGCTTCTACTTGCTTAAATCAAAAACCTATTGTTTGGGATGGTGAACGTGTTGAACGTGGCACAATCCTTGCGGATGGTCCAGCGATGGAAAAATGGTGAACTTGCTTTTAGGTCAAAAACGTTACAATCGCGTTTATGACATGGCATGGTTATAACTATGAAGATGCGATTATCATGTCTGAAAAGATGCAATCGCAAGACTACTACACATCTGTACATATTGAAGAATATGACATCGAATGCCGTGAAACGAAGTTAGGTCCAGAAGAGATTACTCGTGATATTCCTAACGTCGCTGAAAAGTGCATGCCGCAACCTTGATGGTCGTGGTATCGTCATGGTCGGTGCAGAAGTGAAGGAAGGGAGATATCCTTGTTGGTAAGGTTACTCCTAAAGGGTCAAACAGACCAAACTCCAGAAGAGAAGTTATTGATGGCTATCTTCGGTGAGAAGTCACGTGAAGTACGTGACAACTCCTTGAAGGTACCACATGGTGGTGCCGGTATTGTTCACAGTATCCGCGTATTCAAGCGTAAGGAAGACCATGAACTTCCACCAGGAGTAAAATGAAGTTGTTAAGGTTTATATCGTTCAGAAACGTAAGATTTCTGAGGGTGATAAGATGGCTGGACGTCACGGTAACAAAGGGTGTCATCTCGTATCAACCCAGTTGAAGACATGCCATACATGTCAGATGGAACTCCTATCGACATTATGTTAAACCCATTCGGTGTACCATCACGTATGAACATCGGACAGGTATTAGAGGTTCATCTTGGTTTCGCTGCGAAGAAGTTAGGTGTTAAATTTGCGACTCCAGTATTCGACGGTGTTTCTAACACTGACCTACGTGACATCATGAAGGAATCTAACTCTTCACCAGATGGTAAGTATGTTCTATATGATGGACGTACAGGTGAGGCATATGACGACCGTATCTCAGTTGGTGTCATGTATATGATTAAGCTTGCGCACATGGTCGACGATAAGTTACATGCACGTGCAACTGGTCCATACTCACTCGTTACACAGCAGCCATTAGGTGGTAAGGCACAAAATGGTGGTCAGAGATTTGGTGAGATGGAAGTTTGGGCTCTTGAAGCATATGGTGCATCTCATGTATTACAAGAAATCTTGACTGTGAAGTCAGATGATATTGCTGGACGTACAAAGACATACGAAGCAATTGTGAAGGGTAAGGATATGCCAGAACCTGGTATTCCTGAATCATTCCGTGTATTAGTACACGAATTGCAGGCTCTTGCGATTGATGTACGTATGATGGATGACGCTGGCAATGAGATGGATCTCAAGCAGATGGAACAGGAAGAACTTAAGGAAGAAACAACACTTGATTTCGACCCATCAACACTTGTAAATGACGCGGAATCAAACGAAGATCTAACAATCAAAGATGAATTAGATGAAGAAATTCCTGAAGCAGCGACCGTAGGGTTCGATGACTTCGGGGAAGAAGATCAATAAGGAGGATGCTTAGATGAATATTAATAACTTTACAGCGATTAAAGTCGGTCTGGCATCACCAGAGAAAATCCTTGCTTGGTCATATGGCGAAGTAAAGAAGCCAGAAACAATCAACTATCGTTCTCAGAAGCCTGAGCGTGATGGTTTATTCTGCGAACGCATTTTCGGTCCTACTAAGGACTGGGAGTGCGCTTGCGGAAAGTTCAAGAAGATTCGTTACCAAGGCGTAGTCTGCGACCGTTGTGGTGTTGAAATTACAAAGGCTAGCGTACGTCGTGAGCGTATGGGTCATATTGAACTTGCTGCTCCAGTAGCACATATTTGGTATTTACGTGGAATTCTTCCCGTATGGCACTCCTATTAAACGTAGCGCCTAAGTCATTGGAAGAAGTTGTATACTTTTGTATCTTGGATCGTAACTGACCCAGGTGATACAAAGCTTGAATACAAGCAGATTCTTTCCGAAAGAGAATACCGTGAAAATAACGCTATTTATGGTGCCGGTAGCTTCGTTGCACAAACAGGTGCAGAAGCGATTAAGACATTACTTGAACAATGTGATGTTGAAGCTGAATATACAGCGATTATGGCAGAGCTTGAAAAAGTCTACTGGTGATAAGCGCAAGAAACTAATCAAGCGCTTAGAAACAGTAGAAGCTTTCCGTAATTCTGAAAACAAGCCAGAATGGATGGTATTGACTGTATTGCCAGTTATCCCACCAGATCTTCGTCCAATGTTACAGTTGGATGGTGGACGTTTCGCTACTTCTGACTTAAATGATTTATATCGTCGTGTTATTACTCGTAATAACCGTTTAAAGAAGTTGCTTGAACTTGGAACTCCTGCAATTATCGTTCAAAACGAAAAGCGTATGTTACAGGAAGCTGTTGATGCGTTAATTGATAACGGTCGTCGTTCCAAAGGCAATTACAGGTGCTGGTGGACGCGCACTCAAGTCTCTATCTCACTCCTTAAAGGGTAAGCAGGGACGTTTCCGTCAGAACTTATTAGGTAAGCGTGTTGACTTCTCTGGTCGTTCCGTTATCGCAATTGGACCATACCTCAAGATGTGGCAGTGCGGATTACCTAAGGAAATGGCAATTAACTTATACAAGCCATTTGTAATCAATGAATTAGTAAACTTACAGATTGCGTCTAACCCTAAGACAGCTGAGAAGTTGATTGGTCGCCAAGATCCACGTGTTTGGGATGTTGTGGAAAAGGTTATTGCGAACCACCCAGTATTCTTAAACCGTGCACCTACACTTCACCGTTTAGGTATTCAGGCATTCTTCCCACGCTTGGTTGAAGGTCGCGCAATCCGTGTGCATCCGTTAGTATGTCCTGCGTTCAATGCGGACTTCGACGGTGACCAGATGGCTGTCCATCTCCCATTAAGTGAGATGGCAAGAGCTGAAACTGAAGTCTTGATGTTAGGGTTCTAATAATATCTTAGGGTCCTAAGGATGGTAAGCCTATCGTTACACCTGGACAGGACTTAGTATTAGGTAACTTCTACTTGAACATGGAAGAAACAGCGGAAGAGTTCAAGAAGAAGGCAGATGCTCTAGAACAGCTTGGTGAAAAAGACTGAAGCAGCAAGATGGAGAAGATACAGCGAAAATGAAGGACACGTATTCAAGGATGTCAACGAAGTAATGATGGCATACCAGACAGGTGTTGTTCACTTACATAATCGTATCGCTCTTCCTGCAAGAGCAGTTAACAAGACTGGCTTTACAGAAGAACAAAATAACAAGTACTTATTAACAACAGTTGGTAAGATTATCTTTAATGGTGTATTCCCTGCAGATTTCCCATATCTCAATGAGGTAACTCCAGAAAATCTAAAGGCAACACCAGATTCAGAGTTTGTTCCACTAGGTACAGATATCAAGAAGGAATTTGCTAACCGTAAGGTAGCATCTGAATTCAAGAAGAAGGACTTAGGAAACTTGATTGCGGCTGTCTTTGACCACTATAAGACAAATGGCACATCAGACATCTTGGATAGCTTGAAGGATATGGGATACCTCTATTCAACATTAGCGGGTATGACTGTAGCCCTCAGCGATATCTCTGTCGCACCTAATAAGGAAGCGTTAGTAGCTGAAGGTCGTAAGAAGGCTGAACAGTTCAACATGTTACGTGACAGAGGTCTATTAACACCTCAGGAATGGGAAGCTAAGTTCTCCTCACTCTGGAATGATGTTAAGAATGATGTTGGTAACAACTTAATGGAATCCATGGCTCGTATGAACCCAATCAACATGATGGCGGTATCTGGTGCCCGTGGTAATAAGAACCACTTTACACAGTTAGCTGGTATGCGTGGATTGATGGCTCGTCCTACACAGTCTAAGTCCCGTAAGGAATACCAACCATCTATTATCGAAGTCCCAATTTACTCATGTTTCCGTGAAGGTATGAGCGTATCAGAGTTCTTTATTTCCACTCACGGTGTACGTAAGGGATTAACAGATACAGCCTTGAAGACTGCCGAATCTGGATACTTAACACGTCGTCTTGTCGATGTTGCTCAGGAAGTAATTATCGGAGAAGAGGACTGTGGAACAGAACGCGGATATCTTGTTAAGAATATTTACGAAGATAAGATTCTACGCCCAGATGAAAAAGCCAGTATTAATTGAAGGTTTATTCGATCGTATCGTTGGACGTTACACACAAAAGCCAATCTTAGATCCTAAGACAGGTGAAGTGATTGTTGATGGCGATACATTAGTAGATGAAGACTTAGCACAGAAGGTTGTTGCGGCTGGTGTTGAAGAAGTTTACATCCGTAACGTATTTACATGTGAATCTACAAATGGTATCTGCCGTAAGTGCTATGGCCGCAATATGGCAACAGGTAACCCTCGTTGAGGAAGGCGAAGCTATTGGTATCATGGCCGCTCAGGCGATTGGTGAACCTGGTACACAGCTAACCATGCGTAACTTCCACACTGGTGGTGTTGCGACACAGAACAGTGATATTACACAGGGTCTTCCTCGTGTAGAAGAATTGTTCGAAGCACGTGCACCTAAGGGATTAGCTGTCATCTCTAAGATTGATGGTGAAATCACTGATGTACATGACAATGAAAAACAAGACAGGTACAGTTATTGTTGTATCTAATGAAAACGAATCTATCGAACACAAGTGTGACTTAACACAGGTGAAGCGTCAGAACTTAAATATCGGCGATCATGTATCTGCTGGTGATAAGCTAACTGAAGGTCCAATCGCTCCTAAGGAACTATTGGAAGTAGCTGGTGTAAGAGCTGTGCAGGAATATATCTTGAAGGAAGTTAAGAAGGTTTACTCTTCTCAATCCATCGATATTTCTGATAAGCACTTGGAAGTAATGATCAAGCAGATGTTAAAGAAAGTCATCGTTATCGAAGGCAATGATTCTGGCTTAAGTGCTGGACAGACATTATCACTCACTAACATGAATGCAATTAATGAAGATTTATTGTTCGATGGAAAGAAACCAGCGAAGTTTGGTCCATTACTCTTAGGGTATCTCCAAGTCAGCTGTTGAAACAGATTCATTCTTATCTGCTGCATCCTTCCAGGAAACAACAAGAGTTCTTACGGAAGCTGCGGTTAGAGGTAAGGTTGATAAACTTGAAGGTCTTAAGGAAAATGTTATCATCGGTAAACTTATTCCAGCCGGAACAGGTAGAAACTTTGACCGTGAAACATCACGTCGCATCGAGGAACGTGCAATGGAACTCAAGGAAATTCGTGAAGAAAAAGGCTAGAGAACTCGCAGAAGCAACTGCAAATAGATTGCCTGAAGAGATTCTCGGTAGCAACGCAGATGTGCATGTAGTAGTGCAGAATCCGCTCTTGCTTTAGCTGAACGTATGAAGTCAGAACATAACTTTGATTTCTAATGAATGCATGAAATGAAGCAGTCTGGAAACAGGCTGCTTTTCATATGCAGATATGGAAAAAAATCTTGAAAAAAATGATAAAAAATATTGACATCGAAATAGATACTTGGTATATTAATACAGCACTCTTCGGAAGGAGAGGGGGCAGAGATCTTTGAAAACTGAACAGGAATAAGACACATAAACAACGTCAAGCAAAAGAATACGAAGCAAAAGACTTCGTAAAATAAAAGAGTCAATCAAATGAAGAGTTTGATCCTGGCTCAGGATGAACGCTGGCGGCGTGCCTAATACATGCAAGTCGAACGCTGGAGATCTAGCTTGCTGAGATCGAAGGAGTGGCGAACGGGTGAGTAATACATAAGCAACCTACCCACGAAGACTGGGATAATCTCTGGAAACGGGGACTAATACCGGATAGGTAATCGGAAGGCATCTTCTGATTATTAAAGGTTAAAAACACTGGTGGATGGGCTTATGGCGCATTAGTTAGTTGGTGAGGTAACGGCCCACCAAGACGATGATGCGTAGCCGGCCTGAGAGGGTGAACGGCCACATTGGGACTGAGACACGGCCCAGACTCCTACGGGAGGCAGCAGTAGGGAATTTTTCGGCAATGGGGAAACCCTGACCGAGCAACGCCGCGTGAGTGATGACGGCCTTCAGGGTTGTAAAGCTCTGTTGTAAGGGAAGAACGGTAGATAGAGAATATCTAAGTGACGGTACCTTACCAGAAAGCCACGGCTAACTACGTGCCAGCAGCCGCGGTAATACGTAGGTGGCGAGCGTTATCCGGAATTATTGGGCGTAAAAGGGTGCGTAGGCGGCCTGTTAAGTAAGTGGTTAAATTGTTGGGCTCAACCCAATCCAGCCACTTAAACTGGCAGGCTAGAGTATTGAGAGGCAAGTGGAATTCCATGTGTAGCGGTAAAATGCGTAGATATATGGAGGAACACCAGTGGCGAAGGCGGCTTGCTAGCCAAAGACTGACGCTCATGCACGAAAGCGTGGGGGAGCAAATAGGGATTAGATACCCTAGTAGTCCACGCCGTAAACGATGAATACTAAGTATTGGGAAACTCAGTGCTGCAGCTAACGCAATAAGTATTCCGCCTGTGGAGTATGCACGCAAGTGTGAAACATAAAGGAATTGACGGGGGCCCGCACAAGCGGTGGAGTATGTGGTTTTAATTCGACGCAACGCGAAGAACCTTACCAGGCCTTGACATCCCTTGCAAAGCTGTAGAGATACAGTAGAGGTTATCAAGGAGACAGGTGGTGCATGGTTGTCGTCAGCTCGTGTCGTGAGATGTTGGGTTAAGTCCCGCAACGAGCGCAACCCCTTGCCTTCAGTTACCAGCATTCAGTTGGGGGACTCTGGAGGGACTGCCGGTGATAAACCGGAGGAAGGTGGGGATGACGTCAAATCATCATGCCCCTTATGGCCTGGGCTCACACGTACTACAATGGCTGTTACAACGTGCAGCGACCTAGCGATAGGAAGCGAATCACTAAAAGACAGTCTCAGTTCGGATTGAAGTCTGCAACTCGACTTCATGAAGCTGGAATCGCTAGTAATCGCGGATCAGAATGCCGCGGTGAATACGTTCTCGGGCCTTGTACACCGCCCGTCATACCATGAGAGCTGGTAATACCCGAAGCCGGTGGCCTAACCGCAAGGAAGGAGCCGTCGAAGGTAGGACTAGTGATTGGGGTCAAAGTCGTAACAAGGTATCCCTACGAGAACGTGGGGATGGATCACCTCCTTTCTAAGGAGAAAGATGTGAAGTAAAAAAAGTTGTTCAAGTAGTTTTATTACCTGTTTTAGTTTTGAGGGATCTCGCAAGAGGTAACTCAAGAGGAGCATCTGTTCTTTGAAAACTGAATAACAGAAGAAGACAATGATAGGTCTTTTTCGAAAAGTTGTGATAACAAGATTAACTAAAAAAAGTCTAAAAACGAAATAGTTAACAGTTCTCGTAAAAGCATAAACGTATATAAGTGATTAAATTAGTAAGAGCGTACGGTGGATGTCTTGGCATATAGAGCAGAAGAAGGACGCAGATAACGATGAAACGCCTCGGGGAGTCGTACACAGGCAACGATCCGGGGGTATCCGAATGGGGAAACCCGATAAAGTTGAAAAGCTTTTATCATCCTTAAGCCAATACATAACTTAAGAGAAGGCAAACCCAGGAATTGAAACATCTTAGTACCTGGAGGAGAAGAAAATAACAATGATTCCGAGAGTAGTGGCGAGCGAAATCGAGCAGCCCAAACCAGCAACGAGCTGGGGGTAGTAGGACCACGACAAGTGATTGAAAAGAGATAGTCGAATGGCATTGAAAGGCCAGCCGCAGAAGGTGCAAGCCCTGTAGGCGAAATCTCGATTCACGCGAGTGGCATCCTGAGTACGTCGGAGCACGTGAAACTCTGACGGAATCGACCGGGACCATCCGGTAAGGCTAAATACTCCTATATGACCGATAGTGAACCAGTACCATGAGGGAAAGATGAAAAAGAACTGCGGGAGCGGAGTGAAATAGATCCTGAAACCGTATGCTTACAAAAAAAGTCAGAGCACATTAAGGTGTGATGGCGTGCCTTTTGTAGAATGAACCGGCGAGTTATCTTTACATGCGAGGTTAAGCAGACAATGCGGAGCCGTAGCGAAAGCGAATCTTAATAGGGGTGGCAAGTATGTAGAGATAGACCCGAAGCCGTCAGTGATCTAGTCATGAGCAGGTTGAAGGCTGGGTGAATCCAGCTGGAGGACCGAACCGACCCCCGTTGAAAAGTTGGCGGATGACTTGTGATTAGCGGAGAAATTCCAATCGAACACGGCGATAGCTGGTTCTCCCCGAAATAGCTTTTAGGGCTAGCGTTGAACGAATCTACCCGGAGGTAGAGCACTGAAATCATGCGGGCGGCATCTCGCCGTACCAAATGATATCAAACTCCGAATGCCGGGCAAGAATATTCAGCAGTCAGACTGTGGGTGATAAGGTCCATGGTCAAAAGGGAAACAGCCCAGATCATCAGATAAGGTCCCAAAATTTACGCTAAGTGGAAAAAAAGGATGTGGAGACGCGCAAACAGCTAGGGAGGTTGGCTCAGAAGCAGCCATCCTTCAAAGAGTGCGTAACAGCTCACTAGTCGAGTATCTCTGCGCCGAAAAATTAACCGGGGCTAAGCGTAATACCGAATCTATGGATTTATACTTAGGTATAAGTGGTAGGGGAGCGTTCCATACAGCATTGAAGGTATACCGTAAGGAGTGCTGGAGCGTATGGAAGTGAGAATGCCGGTGTGAGTAGCGAGATGTGGGTGAGAATCCCACACCGAACAACCAAGGTTTCTAGGGGAAGGTTCGTCCGCCCTGCAAGTCGGGACCTAAGGCCAGGCCGAAAGGCGTAGTCGATGGACAGCAGGTTGATATTCCTGCACCCGCGAGTAAAGTGATGGAGTGACAGATAGGGTTAGCCCTAGTCCCAATGGATTGGGCAAGGCAAGCAGGAGAGTGGCGTAGGCAAAATCCGCGCCGGATACTCAAAGGCTTGACTCAAGCGAACGCGCGAGCAAGTAGTGAAGAGGGCGATACCAGGTCTCAAGAAAAAGCTTCTAGCGATAATTTACTAGCGGCCCGTACCAAAACCGACACAGGTGGTTGAGGCGAGTAGCCTAAGGTGAGCGAGAGAACTGTTGCCAAGGAACTCGGCAAATTGACCCCGTACGTTAGCAATAAGGGGTGCTCGAAAGAGCCGCAGTGAATAGGCCCCAGCAACTGTTTAACTAAAACATAGCTTCTGCGAAGTCGCAAGACGAAGTATAGGGGTGACACCTGCCCGGTGCTGGAAGGTCAAGGGGATTTGTCAGACGCAAGTCGAAGCATTGAACCGAAGCCCCAGTGAACGGCGGCCGTAACTATAACGGTCCTAAGGTAGCGAAATTCCTTGTCAGGTAAGTTCTGACCCGCACGAAAGGTGTAATGATTTGGGCACTGTCTCGGCAGCAGACTCGGTGAAATCTTAGTACCTGTGAAGATGCAGGTTACCCGCAACTAGACGGAAAGACCCCATGGAGCTTTACTGTAGTCTGCTATTGAGTTTCAGTTAAGTATGCACAGGATAGGTGGGAGACGATGAGACTGGTCTTTCGGGATCAGAGGAGTCACTGTTGGGATACCACTCTTACTTAATTGAAATTCTAACTCTAAGCCGTGATCCAGCTAGAGGACCGTGGCAGATGGGCAGTTTGACTGGGGCGGTCGCCTCCCAAAAGAGTAACGGAGGCGCACAAAGGTACTCTCAGAATGGTTGGAAATCATTCAACGAGCGCAAACGCAGAAGAGTGCTTGACTGCGAGACAAACAAGTCGAGCAGGGACGAAAAGTCGGTGTTAGTGATCCGGCGGTGCAGAATGGAATGGCCGTCGCTTAACGGATAAAAAGCTACCCTGGGGATAACAGGCTGATCTCGCCCAAGAGTTCACATCGACGGCGAGGTTTGGCACTCGATGTCGGCTCATCGCATCCTGGAGGTGAATTCGCTTCCAAGGGTTGGGCTGTCCGCCCATTAAAGCGGTACGCGAGCTGGGTTCAGAACGTCGTGAGACAGTTCGGTCCCTATCTGTTGTGGGCGTTGGAAATTTGAGGAGAGCTGCCCCTAGTACGAGAGGACCAGGGTGGACGTTCTACGGTGCACCAGTTGTCACGCCAGTGGCATAGCTGGATAGCTGAGAACGGACCGGATAAACGCTGAAGGCATCTAAGCGTGAAACCGACTCCAAGATTAGATTTCCATCATTTCAAATGAATAAGACCCCTTGAAGACGACGAGGTTGATAGGTCAGAGATGTAAGTGTAGCGATACATTCAGTTGACTGATACTAATAGGTCGAAGATTTATTCACGAGAGAACGCACACACGACTGTTTGAGAAAGACAAAGTCAGAAACTGTTATTTAGTTTTCAGGGAACAGAGGACCCTAAAGAAGCAAGATCCGGTGATGATGGCGCAGTGGCCACACCTGTACCCATCCCGAACACAGAAGTTAAGCACTGTAGCGGCGAAAAATAGCGCAAGCAAATCTAGCACGTTGCTGGGTCATCGAGAGCATGGTTTTCCATCGCTCTCCCTTTTTATTCTTTTTATGGGTTTAGATTAACATTGATTAACAACAATAAATTTAAGCACTTTAGAAAGATATTTTTTTAACAAATCAAGAAAGAATGATGGTTGCAAATGCAACTAACAGAAATATTAAATTATGCCTTAAAAATAGGCATTTTTGATGTTTAATGCTTTACAAACAAAGTCTTGGTGCTATAATAATCATCGTACCGATTGGGTTACAAATCACTAAATGAAAATTAGATATTTAATTTTCAAAAAAATGTTGACATGTAATTTGATACTTGGTATATTAATACAGCACTCTTTCGGAAGGAGAGGGGCAGAGATCTTTGAAAAACTGAACAGGAATAAGACACATAAACAACGTCAAGCAAAAAGAATACGAAGCAAAAAGACTTCGTAAAATAAAAAGAGTCAATCAAATGAAGAGTTTGATCCTGGCTCAGGATGAACGCTGGCGGCGTGCCTAATACATGCAAGTCGAACGCTGGAGATCTCAGCTTGCTAGATCGAAGGAGTGGCGAACGGGTGAGTAATACATAAGCAACCTACCCACGAAGACTGGGATAATCTCTGGAAACGGGGACTAATACCGGATAGGTAATCGGAAGGCATCTTCTGGTTATTAAAGGTTAAAAAAACACTGGTGGATGGGCTTATGGCGCATTAGTTAGTTGGTGAGGTAACGGCCCACCAAGACGATGATGCGTAGCCGGCCTGAGAGGGTGAACGGCCACATTGGGACTGAGACACGGCCCAGACTCCTACGGGAGGCAGCAGTAGGGAATTTTCGGCAATGGGGGAAACCCTGACCGAGCAACGCCGCGTGAGTGATGACGGCCTTCGGGTTGTAAAGCTCTGTTGTAAGGGAAGAACGGTAGATAGAGAATATCTAAGTGACGGTACCTTACCAGAAAGCCACGGCTAACTACGTGCCAGCAGCCGCGGTAATACGTAGGTGGCGAGCGTTATCCGGAATTATTGGGCGTAAAGGGTGCGTAGGCGGCCTGTTAAGTAAGTGGTTAAATTGTTGGGCTCAACCCAATCCAGCCACTTAAACTGGCAGGCTAGAGTATTGGAGAGGCAAGTGGAATTCCATGTGTAGCGGTAAAATGCGTAGATATATGGAGGAACACCAGTGGCGAAGGCGGCTTTGCTAGCCAAAGACTGACGCTCATGCACGAAAGCGTGGGGAGCAAATAGGATTAGATACCCTAGTAGTCCACGCCGTAAACGATGAATACTAAGTATTGGGGAAACTCAGTGCTGCAGCTAACGCAATAAGTATTCCGCCTGTGGAGTATGCACGCAAGTGTGAAACATAAAGGAATTGACGGGGCCCGCACAAGCGGTGGAGTATGTGGTTTAATTCGACGCAACGCGAAGAACCTTACCAGGCCTTGACATCCCTTGCAAAGCTGTAGAGATACAGTAGAGGTTATCAAGGAGACAGGTGGTGCATGGTTGTCGTCAGCTCGTGTCGTGAGATGTTGGGTTAAGTCCCGCAACGAGCGCAACCCTTGCCTTCAGTTACCAGCATTCAGTTGGGGACTCTGGAGGGACTGCCGGTGATAAACCGGAGGAAGGTGGGGATGACGTCAAATCATCATGCCCCTTATGGCCTGGGCTACACACGTACTACAATGGCTGTTACAACGTGCAGCGACCTAGCGATAGGAAGCGAATCACTAAAAAGACAGTCTCAGTTCGGATTGAAGTCTGCAACTCGACTTCATGAAGCTGGAATCGCTAGTAATCGCGGATCAGAATGCCGCGGTGAATACGTTCTCGGGCCTTGTACACACCGCCCGTCATACCATGAGAGCTGGTAATACCCGAAGCCGGTGGCCTAACCGCAAGGAAGGAGCCGTCGAAGGTAGGACTAGTGATTGGGGTCAAGTCGTAACAAGGTATCCCTACGAGAACGTGGGGATGGATCACCCTTTCTAAGGAGAAAGATGTGAAGTAAAAAAAGTTGTTCAAGTAGTTTTATTACCTGTTTAGTTTTGAGGGATCTCGCAAGAGGTAACTCAAAAGGAAGTAACTGTTCTTTGAAAACTGAATAACAGAAGAAGACAATAGATAGGTCTTTTTCGAAAAGTTGTGATAACAAGATTAACTAAAAAGTCTAAAACGAAATAGTTAACAGTTCTCGTAAAGCATAAACGTATATAAGTGATTAAATTAGTAAGAGCGTACGGTGGATGTCTTGGCATATAGAGCAGAAGAAGGACGCAGATAACGGCGAAACGCCTCGGGGAGTCGTACACAGGCAACGATCCGGGGGTATCCGAATGGGGAAACCCGATAAAGTTGAAAAAGCTTTTATCATCCTTAAGCCAATACATAACTTAAGAGAAGGCAACCCAGGGAATTGAAACATCTTAGTACCTGGAGGAGAAGAAAAATAACAATGATTCCGAGAGTAGTGGCGAGCGAAATCGAGCAGCCCAAACCAGCAACGAGCTGGGGTAGTAGGACCACGACAAGTGATTGAAAAGAGATAGTCGAATGGCATTGAAAGGCCAGCCGCAGAAGGTGCAAGCCCTGTAGGCGAAATCTCGATTCACGCGAGTGGCATCCTGAGTACGTCGGAGCACGTGAAACTCTGACGGAATCGACCGGGACCATCCGGTAAGGCTAAATACTCCTATATGACCGATAGTGAACCAGTACCATGAGGGAAAGATGAAAAGAACCGCGGGAGCGGAGTGAAATAGATCCTGAAACCGTATGCTTACAAAAAAGTCAGAGCACATTAAGGTGTGATGGCGTGCCTTTTGTAGAATGAACCGGCGAGTTATCTTTACATGCGAGGTTAAGCAGACAATGCGGAGCCGTAGCGAAAGCGAATCTTAATAGGGTGGCAAGTATGTAGAGATAGACCCGAAGCCGTAGTGATCTCAGTCATGAGCAGGTTGAAGGCTGGGTGAATCCAGCTGGAGGACCGAACCGACCCCCGTTGAAAAGTTGGCGGATGACTTGTGATTAGCGGAGAAATTCCAATCGAACACGGCGATAGCTGGTTCTCCCCGAAATAGCTTTAGGGCTAGCGTTGAACGAATCTACCCGGAGGTAGAGCACTGAAATCATGCGGGCGGCATCTCGCCGTACCAAATGATATCAAACCCGAATGCCGGGCAAGAATATTCAGCAGTCAGACTGTGGGTGATAAGGTCCATGGTCAAAAGGGAAACAGCCCAGATCATCAGATAAGGTCCCAAAATTTACGCTAAGTGGAAAAGGATGTGGAGACGCGCAAACAGCTAGGAGGTTGGCTCAGAAGCAGCCATCCTTCAAAGAGTGCGTAACAGCTCACTAGTCGAGTATCTCTGCGCCGAAAAATTAACCGGGGCTAAGCGTAATACCGAATCTATGGATTTATACTTAGGTATAAGTGGTAGGGGAGCGTTCCATACAGCATTGAAGGTATACCGTAAGGAGTGCTGGAGCGTATGGAAGTGAGAATGCCGGTGTGAGTAGCGAGATGTGGGTGAGAATCCCACACACCGAACAACCAAGGTTTCCAGGGAAGGTTCGTCCGCCCTGGGTAAGTCGGGGACCCTAAGGCCAGGCCGAAAGGCGTAGTCGATGGACAGCAGGTTGATATTCCTGCACCCGCGAGTAAAGTGATGGAGTGACAGATAGGGGTTAGCCCTAGTCCTCAATGGATTGGGCAAGGCAAGCAGGAGAGTGGCGTAGGCAAATCCGCGCCGGATACTCAAAGGCTTGACTCAAGCGAACGCGCGAGCAAGTAGTGAAGAGGGCGATACCAGGTCTCAAGAAAAAGCTTCTAGCGATAATTTACTAGCGGCCCGTACCAAAAACCGACACAGGTGGTTGAGGCGAGTAGCCTAAGGTGAGCGAGAGAACTGTTGCCAGGAACTCGGCAAATTGACCCCGTACGTTAGCAATAAGGGGTGCTCGAAAGAGCCGCAGTGAATAGGCCCCTAGCAACTGTTTAACTAAAACATAGCTCTCTGCGAAGTCGCAAGACGAAGTATAGGGGGTGACACCTGCCCGGTGCTGGAAGGTCAAGGGGATTTGTCAGACGCAAGTCGAAGCATTGAACCGAAGCCCCAGTGAACGGCGGCCGTAACTATAACGGTCCTAAGGTAGCGAAATTCCTTGTCAGGTAAGTTCTGACCCGCACGAAAGGTGTAATGATTTGGGCACTGTCTCGGCAGCAGACTCGGTGAAATCTTAGTACCTGTGAAGATGCAGGTTACCCGCAACTAGACGGAAAGACCCCATGGAGCTTTACTGTAGTCTGCTATTGAGTTTCGGGTTAAGTATGCACAGGATAGGTGGGAGACGATGAGACTGGTCTTTCGGGATCAGAGGAGTCACTGTTGGGATACCACTCTTACTTAATTGAAATTCTAACTCTAAGCCGTGATCCGGCTAGAGGACCGTGGCAGATGGGCAGTTTGATCTGGGGCGGTCGCCTCCCAAAAGAGTAACGGAGGCGCACAAAGGTACTCTCAGAATGGTTGGAAATCATTCAACGAGCGCAAACGCAGAAGAGTGCTTGACTGCGAGACAAACAAGTCGAGCAGGGACGAAAGTCGGTGTTAGTGATCCGGCGGTGCAGAATGGAATGGCCGTCGCTTAACGGATAAAAGCTACCCTGGGGATAACAGGCTGATCTCGCCCAAGAGTTCACATCGACGGCGAGGTTTGGCACCTCGATGTCGGCTCATCGCATCCTGGAGGTGAATTCGCTTCCAAGGGTTGGGCTGTCCGCCCATTAAAGCGGTACGCGAGCTGGGTTCAGAACGTCGTGAGACAGTTCGGTCCCTATCTGTTGTGGGCGTTGGAAATTTGAGGAGAGCTGCCCCTAGTACGAGAGGACCAGGGTGGACGTTCCTACGGTGCACCAGTTGTCACGCCAGTGGCATAGCTGGATAGCTGAGAACGGACCGGATAAACGCTGAAGGCATCTAAGCGTGAAACCGACTCCAAGATTAGATTTCCCATCATTTCAAAATGAATAAGACCCCTTGAAGACGACGAGGTTGATAGGGTCAGAGATGTAAGTGTAGCGATACATTCAGTTGACTGATACTAATAGGTCGAAGATTTATTCACGAGAGAACGACACACGACTGTTTGAGAAAGACAAAGTCAGAAACTGTTATTTAGTTTTCAGGGAACAGAGGACCCTAAAGAAGCAAGATCCGGTGATGATGGCGCAGTGGCCACACCTGTACCCATCCCGAACACAGAAGTTAAGCACTGTAGCGGCGAAAAATAGCGCAAGCAAATCTAGCACGTTGTTGGGTCATCGAGAGCATGGTTTTCCATCGCTCTCCTTTTTTATTCTTTTTATGGGTTTAGATGTTATAATATTATCCATGAAAAGCACAGATAAATATCAATCACGAATCCGCATACTGATTGGTCTTTTTTCAATTTTGTTTGGTGTTTTATTTATCTTATTGATTAAGTTAATATTCTTTACACCGCGTACTTTATCTGAAAAAGATTGCCAAGATTGTTTATCCGCTATACAGACGAATCAGAATAGTTCTGTAGTGACTACACCTAATCCTACACTATCACCTACTCCTACTCCAACCCCTGAAGCAACTGTTAAACCAACAGTCGATACAACTACTGTATCGTCTATTCAGAAGATTACTAATAAGAGTCATCCAATTGATCCTGGATATATACCAGCTGATTTGACTAAAGTTAATGTGAATTCCAACGGTACCCAATACTTACGTCGTGAAGCTGCAACTGCATTAACAAACATGTTTGAGGCAGCTCGTAAGGATAATATCAATTTATACTTAGTGAGTGGTTATCGTTCATATGAGCAACAGCTAGAATTGTATAATACTTATGTAGCAACTGATGGTAAGGCATTAGCGGATCAATATGATGCGATTCCTGGTGCTTGTGAACACCAACTTGGTTTGGCGGTTGATTTATCTGATGATAACCGGAATCATGATATTGATGATTCCTTTGAATCAACAGCCGCGTATCAGTGGTTATTAAAGCATAGTTATGAGTACGGATATATCTTCCGCTTCCCTCGTGGAAAAGAAACGATTACTGGTATTGCCTACAATCCATGGAGTTTCAGATATATCGGTGTTGAAGAAGCCAAGAAAGTTTATGATTCAGGGCTTACATTAGAAGAGTTTTATAAAGTGACTGATTAAGGAAAGATAGCATCTTTCCTTTATGTTTTTTTTAAATTTAGTGTAAAATAGTCAAGTATCTTTTTGGAGGTAGAAATGGTTAAGCAATTAATGAAAAGTATTCGTGAGTTTAAGCTAGCAACAATACTAACACCAACCTTTGTAATAGGTGAAGTTATCATTGAGGCATTGATTCCATTTTTAATATCCTTATTAATCAATGATATTAAAGCAGGTTGTGATTTATCGGTGATTTTAGGATATGCTTGGAAGTTAGTTGCCTTATCACTGCTTTCACTATTATGTGGATACTTAGCAGGTATCTATTGTGCAAAGGCTAGTACGGGATTTGCACGTAACTTACGTTATGATATCTTCACTAATATCCAGAAATTTTCATTTTCAAATATTGATAAGTTCTCATCTGCATCACTCGTTACTCGATTAACAACTGACATTCAAAATGTGCAGATGGCATTTATGATGATTATTCGTACTGCTGTACGTGCTCCACTCAATTTAATATTCTCCTTTACAATGGCATATATTATGGGTGGGACAATGGCAGTTATATTCTTAATCATTATTCCATTCTTAGGAATTGGGCTATATTTGATTGTAAGAACAGTTATGCCAGTCTTCAAAAAGGGATTTCCCTCTCTTCGATAAGATTACACGCATCGTAGAAGAAAATGTAAAGGGTATTCGTGTCGTGAAATCCTTTGTACGTGAGGACTATGAAATCGAGAAATTTGATGAGACATCAAATGACATTCGTAAAATGTTTACACGTGCTGAACAGATTATCGCATTGAATAATCCATTGATGCAGATAAGTATTTATGCGGTTATGTTATTTGTGTTGATGTTTGGCTCTGAAATGATCATCAAAACAAATGCGACAAGCTTAGATGTAGGACAGTTATCTACTTTGATGACTTATGGATTCCAAATCATGGTTTCCTTAATGATGTTATCGATGGTATTTGTGATGATTACTTTCTCTGAAGAATCAAGCAAGCGTATTGTTGAGGTATTAAACGAGAAGAGTTCTATCACTTCAAAGGAAAATGCAATTACAGAAGTGAAGGATGGTTGTATTGACTTCGATCATGTGCGTTTCAAATATTCACCTACAGCAGAAAGACCAGTTCTCGAAAATATCGATGTCCATATTAAATCTGGTGAAACGATTGGTATCATTGGTGGAACAGGTTCCGCAAAGTCTTCCTTTGTACAGTTGATTCCACGTCTATACGACGTTACTGAAGGTACAGTTCGGGTTGGTAAAGAAGATGTTAGAGACTATGACCTTGTGACATTACGTGATTCTGTTGCGATGGTGTTACAGAAGAACGTATTATTCTCAGGTACGATTGCAGATAATATCCGTTGGGGTAATAAGGATGCAACATTAGAAGAAGTGAAGCATGTATGTCATTTGGCTTGTGCAGATGAGTTTATCGAACAGATGCCAGATGGGTATGATACTTGGATTGAGCAGGGTGGAACAAACGTCTCTGGTGGTCAGAAACAAAGACTCTGTATCGCAAGAGCACTCTTAAAACAACCAAAGATTTTAATTATGGATGATTCAACCTCTGCTGTAGACACAAAGACAGACGCAATTATCCGTAAGGCAATGAAAGAATATATTCCAGAAACAACAAAGATTATTATTGCCCAAAGAACTTCATCTGTAGAAGATGCAGACCGTATTATCGTCTTAGATGGTGGTAAGATTGATGCGATTGGTACAAGCGAAGAATTACTAAAGACAAATCAAATCTACCGTGAAGTATATCTATCTCAGAATAAACAAGGTACTGAGGAAATTGTGGAAGAAGGAGGTGTTCGTTAATATGAATCAGAAACAAACGAATCGTAAAAAGTCCTTCAAGAGATTGATCAAGATGGTAGTATCCTACTATCCAGTTCTATTTCCTCTTATTGTAGTATTAATTATTACCAATGCAATTTTGGGCGCATTACCATCTATTTTCCAACAGAATGTTGTCGCTGTGTTACAGCAGGCTTGGGAACAAGGTTGGACTTGGGAAGTTACGAAACCATATATTGTCAAGTTAGTTGGAACACTTGCGCTAGTGTATCTTATCGCATTAATTATCGGCATTGTATATACACAGTTAATGGCGTTCTTTACACAGGGCGTTCTTCACAAGATACGTAAAGAAGTATTTGCACATATGCAGAAACTGCCTATTCGTTATTTGATACACATCCGCACGGCGACATTATGTCTCACTATACAAACGATATCGATGCAATGCGTCAGATGATTTCTCAAAGTTTCCCACAGCTATTGATTTCAATCGTTACAATCATCACAATTATCGCTATCATGTTCTATTACAGTATTCCAATGGCATTAGTTATCTTAATTGGTGCTGCAATTTCCATTGAAATTACTCGTAAGCTTGGTGGTCTTTCTGCGAAGTACTTTATCTTACAACAAAAGGCAACTGGCAAGACGGAAGGTGTCATTGAAGAGATGGTGAATGGACAAAAGGTAATTAAAGTCTTCAACCATCAAGCAGAGGCAGAAGAAGCCTTCAATCGAGCAAATGATGAACTATTTGAGGCTTCTAATACCGCAAACCGATATTCCAATATCTTGATGCCGGTATTAAATAACGTAAACTACCTAATCTATGTATTTGTAGCAGTGGCAGGTGGTATCTTTATTCAAGAGAAATTTGCGAACTTCTCAATTTCAGGATTGCCATTTTCGATTGCGGTTGTAGTGCCATTCTTAGGAATGTCACGTCAGTTTGCTGGTATGATTCAGCAGATTTCTCCACAGATTAACTCAATAGTAATGGGTTTAGCAGGTGCGGAGCGTGTATTTGAACTCCTTGATCAAGAGCCTGAAGTAGATGATGGAATTGTTACACTTGTTAACGCGACAGAAAAAAAGATGGCGAGCTAAAAAGAAACAAAATGAACAGACTGAAATTTGGGCTTGAAGTATCCACATGAAGATGGCACAGTAACATATACAAAGGTTGCGGGTGATGTTCGTTTCGCAAGTGTAGACTTTGCATATAATCCAGATAAGATGATTTTGCATGATGTAACGCTATTTGGTAAGCCAGGTCAAAAGATTGCCTTTGTAGGTGCGACAGGTGCTGGTAAGACAACAATCACAAATCTGATTAACCGTTTCTATGACATCGCAGATGGAAAAATTCGTTATGATGGTATTAATATCAATAAGATTAAGAAGTCTTCCTTACGTAAGTCTTTAGGAATTGTGCTGCAGGATACTGTATTGTTCACAGGTACTGTTATGGATAACATCCGCTATGGACGCTTAAGTGCATCAGATGAGGAATGTATCGCAGCCGCAAAACTTGCGGGTGCAGATGGCTTTATTCGCCATTTACCAGAAGGCTATCAAACAATGTTGAATGGTGATGGCTCAAATCTATCACAAGGTCAATGCCAGTTATTGGCAATTGCTAGAGCAGCAGTTGCTGACCCACCAGTTATGATCATGGATGAGGCTACTTCTTCCATCGATACACGTACAGAACAGATTGTACAAACTGGTATGGATCGTTTGATGAATGGACGTACTGTATTTGTGATTGCACACCGTTTATCTACCGTTAAGAATTCAAATGTAATTATTGTATTAGATCATGGACGTATTATTGAACGTGGTACACATGAAGAATTACTTGCTCAAAAAGGTCAATACTATCAGTTATATACAGGTGCGTTCGAGTTAGAATAAAATGAAAGGATATGAAATTTAACATTCATATCCTTTTTATCTGTTAATTTATCTAAGAAATGCATTAGTTGTATAACGGATGGGCGTAATTGATTAATCTTTGGGTAAGCATAACTAATATAAAAATTTAACTTATCCTTCTCAACGAAAGGGATTTTGATTAATGAATTATCTGAATCATCCGTCGACATCTCTGTTAGAAGTGAGATTCCTAGGTTGTGTGAAACCATTTGCTTGATAAGGTTGATATCATCTGATTTAAAATAGATATTTGCTTGATAATCATATCTTGCATTAAGTAAATCAAAAGCCTTTAGGTGTACATTATGTTCATCCAGTAAGATGAAAGGCTGCTGGAGAATATCTTCGAAAGATAGTTCTAATTTGCTAGATAAAGGGTTGCTTTTCGAGACGAGAATAAAGAGTTCTTCATGGAATAATTCTTTAATTATAAAAATCTCTATGTTGTAAATGATCGATACTACCGAGTAACGAAAAATCTAATTTACCACTTAGTAACTCCTCCCAAAGTGTAATTGAACCACCACGAATCGGATAAATATCCTTGAAGAATGAAAAGTCACTACAATCATGATATTTTGCGGTTAAATAGTTGATGATAATTGGTGGAAAACCGACTGCACATTTAGACTCAAGGGAACGTGTAATATCTTGTTGAGTTAATGAAAAGTCATTTAATAACTGTTTACAATGAGACGCTAGTATTTCGCCCTGTTTTGTCAATTTAACAACACGGTTTATACTATTTTTATCAATAAGACTACATTGGTAATACTCTTCAATTCGTTTAATGGCATAAGAAATCGTAGGTTGACTAACATGATATCGCTTAGCAACCTGCGTAAATGATTTTAATTGTGATAGTTGATAAAAAAATAGTTTAAATCACGTATATTCATCTGTATTTCTTCCTTAGTTATGAATAAATCTTATCATAACTAAGGTGTTTGACTATAACAAAAATGCTCAGCTATAGTAGGGGTGCTTTCTACATAAGAAAGTACGGCACATACATAGCTTAGTCAAGATTGTCGATGATATCTTCAAAAATACGGATAAAAGTAGCTTGTTGTTGTTTTGGAAGCTGTTTTAGCTTCATCGTCAATCGTTTCAGATTAAGGGTATTTTTTGAGTTTAAGTCTCCCTCCAAACTGTTAAAATTGAAAAACTCTTCGACCGTCAAACCCAGAGCTTTAATAATTTTTTCAAGTGTTTGAACGTTGAGATTTTGTTTCTTATTCTCAATCTGATTGATGTACTTTAACCCCAAACCGGCTTTTTCGGATAGCATCTCTTGGCTAAGTCCTCGTATTTGCCGATGATAGCGTATTTTTCGTGCGATATAGTTTGTAAGATATATGAAATTACTCATGTTCCAAGCATACTGTAATTTACGAAAATGTATAACCCTGATTAATAATACTAAGTACGATATTTAACACTATGTGTTAAAAATGAATATAATTATAGAAGGAGGTGTACATATGAGTGCACATGATATTTTAAATAATCCATTTTTAAATAAAGGAACAGCTTTTACATTAGAAGAGCGTGAAAAATTAGGGCTAGTGGGTATGTTACCACCATATGTCCAAACAATTGAAGAACAGGCAAAGCAGACTTATGCACAAATGCAGACAAAGGCAAATAATCTAGAGAAACGTTTATTTTTGATGCAGATTTTTAATACAAATCGTACGCTTTTCTACTATATGTTCTCTCAACATCTAGCAGAATTTAATCCTATCGTTTACGATCCAACAATTGCAGATACAATTGAAAACTATAGTGATCTATTTATAGACACACAATACGCTGCGTATTTGGATATTAACCATCCAGAAAATATTGAAGCCACATTAAAGAATGCGGCTGGTGATCGTGAGATCCGATTGATTGTTGTTACAGATGCTGAAGGTATCTTAGGTATCGGTGACTGGGGTACTAACGGTGTGGATATTTCAGTTGGTAAGTTGATGGTATATACAGCTGCGGCTGGAATTGATCCATCAATGGTATTACCTCTTGTTATCGATGCTGGTACAAATCGTAAAGAATTACTTGAGAATCCTAACTATCTAGGTAACCGTCATGAGCGTGTGCGTGGGGATCGTTATTATGACTTTGTAGATCAGTTTGTGCAGACTGCTGAACGTCTGTTCCCTAAACTATATTTACACTGGGAAGATTTCGGTCGTTCCAATGCCGCAAACATCCTTGAAAAATATCGTAAGCAAATTCCTACATTCAACGATGACATCCAAGGTACAGGTATCGTAACACTTGGTGGTATCTTCGGCTCACTAGCAATTACTGGCGGAAAGCTATCCGATCAGGTTTATCTTTGCTTTGGAGGAGGTACTGCTGGTGCCGGTATCGCATCTCGTGTACTACGTGAAATGGTATCTGAAGGTGTACCTGAGGAAGAGGCATATAAGCGTTTCTTCATGGTTGATAAACAAGGACTGCTCTTTGATGATATGGATGATTTAACACCTCAACAAAGACCATTTGCCAAAAAGCGTTCAGACTATCCTAACGCAGATAAGCTAACGGACTTATTAGAAGTTGTTAAGACTGTCAAACCAACAATCTTAGTTGGTACTTCGACACAACCAAATACATTCACAAAGGAAATCGTGGAAGAAATGTGCAAGATTACAGAGCGTCCAATGATTTTCCCATTATCAAATCCAACTGTATTAGCTGAAGCTAGCGCAGAAGACCTCATTACTTGGTCAGATGGAAAAGCATTTGTAGCGACAGGTATTCCTGCAGATACAGTGTCTTATAAGGGCGTTGACTACGTAATCGGTCAAGCAAATAATGCTTTAATTTATCCAGGACTTGGACTTGGCATGCTTGCATCGGAGGCTAGTCTTTTAACAGATGAAATGATTGGTGCTGCAGCACACTCCTTAAGTGGTATCATTGATCAAACTCAACCAGGTGCTCCTGTACTACCACCATTCAAATATGTCGCAGATGTTTCTATCAAGGTTGCGGAGGCTGTTGCTAAAAAGGCACAGGAACAAGGTCTTGCACGTGCGAAAGAAACGGATATGGCAAAGGCTGTTCGTGATTTAAAGTGGTATCCAAAATACTAGGTGATCTTTATGGTCTTCCTACAATCTTTAGAGAGTATATTGCCCGTCATTATTTTAATTTCGCTAGGATATATCCTACAGATAAAAAAATGGTTTGATATTAGTTTTAGTGATAACATCTCAAAGTTAATTATGAATATTGCTTTACCAGCATCTATATTTGTCTCGGTAATGGAATATCTAACAGTAGATCGCCTCTTTAAACTTTCAAGTGGATTGGTTTATGTGGCCCTAGCAACAATCCTTGGATATATTATTGCCTATATACTTGTTAAGGCTTTGAAATTAGAGCTGGTAGACGGGGCACGTTTATCAATACTTTTGTCAATGCAAATACTATTTTCATTGGTCTACCTTTAAACATCGCATTGTTTGGTGATAAGGCAACAGAATACTTTCTTGTTTATTACATCATTAATACGATATCTACTTGGACATTGGGCATCTATTTGATGACAACAGATAGTCAGGTGCAATCTAAAACAACAGTATCATTTGACTGGAAAAAATTATTACCACCACCACTTATTGGATTCCTTGTGGCAATCGTATTCCTACTTGCTAAGATTCCAGTACCGCAGGTAATGACAAAAACACTAACTTATGTTGGGAATATTGTGACACCACTTTCACTTATTTATATTGGGATTGTACTAGCGAAAGCTGGACTAGCAAGTGTGAAGTTTGATAAAGATTCTGTGTATGCACTTTGTGGACGTTTTCTAATAGCACCTTTATTAATGCTGATAGTCATAAAGACAATTGGTACAAATTTACCAGATTTAGAGGCACAGACATTCATGTTGCAATCGGCAGTTTCATCTCTTGCTGTAATGCCAATTCTTGCGCATCAAGGAAGTGGAGACGTTGAGTACGCAACCAATATTGTGACTTTAAGCACGGTACTGTTAGTAGTTGTCATACCATCTTTGATGAGTATAATACAATTAGTTATTTAAATGAAAATGAATATTTTATTCATAATTTGAGAAGATTTTCTCTCAATAAATGATTTGATTATGTGAGAAGAGTCTCTTAATATTGTGGCGTTTACAACTGCTTTTTTGACTTACTCTAAGAGTAAATTTAGGAGTACTAGCAGTTACTAATTATGATAAAAGCCTAACTGATATGAATTTTAGTTAGGCTTTTGCATGTTACCAGAACAGTTTTTTACGTTCTTTTGCTTTGGAGACTAAGTCGTAGTCTGTCAGAAAGTTTAGTGGAAGACCTTCCACAACTGATAAAGCACGATTTAGATTTTCTTCTGTTAGGAAATGTTGTGGATTATGAATATCAAGGCCGATGATAATAGGACATTTCTTTTTAGCAAAAATTTCAAAGAATTCTCTTGTTGGATAGGCATAACGTTCTCCATCAAGATATTCCTTCTTACCTATGCGTACACCACTACCACAATTTAGTTCGAGTGGAATGTCATAATAGCGTGATATGTCAGCAATCTTCTCTGCAGCGTTTAGTACGCTCTCATCAATTCTAGGATATTTCCAGAGAAATACATCCGGATGAGCAATATAATCACACATATAATGTTGGCAAGCTTCCTCTAAGCATGTTACGTAGCGTCCAACTTGGTCTTTGTTATCAAATTCATATACACTATCTTTATCAATGGTTAGATTGTGTTGTCCTAAAATAATATAATCTAATGTCTTTCGATATTCACGAATGGTATCCCATTGGCTTGGATAATACTCCACTTCCATACCTAGATGAATATCGATTTGAGATGCGTATTTATCCTGTAAAGAACGAATAGATTGATAATAATCAGGAATTTGTTCAATATTCATACGTAATCCAGGACATGGTGTAGGATATGCAGCATGGTCACTGAAACCAAGGGTTTTTAGACCTGCTTGAATCGCAGCTTGAACATACTCTTCATCTGTACCGATCGCATGACCACAACGAGATGTATGCGTATGATAGTTTGCTTTAATCATTGGGGTATACCTCCAAAACGTTGAAATTATATCATTCCTAATATAGTTTGACAAAATATCCAAAAGTAATATCATAATAGTTGAATAATTGTTCAGGTGTTATATGTATAAGGGGTGTTAAGATGGAATATCAATATCGTATTGTAGGCATTGATTGTGCAGATTGTGCCGCAGAATTAGCAGAGGAAATCAGAAAAATAGAGGGTGTACTAAGTGCAGATATCCATTTTCTGCAACAAAAACTATACTTTGTATGTGATGAAGAAAAACATTCTGTAATTGAGCAGAAGGTTTTTGATATTATTCATGATGATGAACCTGATGCAGTGATTACCGCTCTAAGTGAAGAGAAAAAACATCTCTTTAAATTTAATATTAAGAAAATTGATTGTGCAGATTGTGCAAATGAAATAGCAGAGAAGGCAATGGAAATTGAAGGCGTAGAACATGCGGAAGCTGACTTCATGCATGCAATTTTACGCGTACAGTTTGCGACAAGTGAATATACACGTATTGAAAATGCACTACGTGAAATGATTGCAAGACTAGAACCTGATGTGGAATTCTCGCGTTATTTTGCGGAACAAAAAAGCGAAACGGAAAAGGATTACAGTACTCAAATCATGATGGCTAGATTAGTGCTAGGAGCAATCTTATTTGGACTATCGTTTGTTTTTAAGTGGTATTGCAAGCAATATCTCAACACTAATTGCTTATATTATTTTTGGGATATGATGTTATTTACAAAGCCTTTAATAATCTAAGACGAGGAAATTTATTAGACGAGCATTTCTTAATGACAATTGCTACATTTGCGGCATTGTATCTAAGTGATTGGAAAGAAGCGACGGGTGTCATGTTGTTCTATCAGATTGGAGAGTTCTTCCAAGATTTAGCAGTAGACCATTCTCGTAAATCTATCGCAGCTTTGATGGATATTCGACCTGACTATGCATCTGTACAAAGCGGAACAGAGTTTATCAAAGTTGATCCTACAGAAGTGCAGATTGGTGAAATTATCCAAGTGAAACCAGGAGAACGTATTCCATTAGATGGTATTGTTGTGTCAGGAAGTTCTTCTTTGGATACTGCATCTCTAACAGGAGAATCCAATTTACGTGATGTGGATGTGGATGATGAAGTTATATCGGGTGTTGTAAATACAAGTGGTGTACTATTAATTCGTACAACAAAGGAATTTGCACAATCAACAGTATCAAGAATTCTGAGTATTATTGAAGAGAATAATGAAACAAAGTCAAAACAAGAAAAGTTCATTACAAAGTTTTCTCATTACTACACACCTATCGTGGTCGCATTAGCAGTGATTGTGGCAATTGTAGTAAGTTTAGTAACTGGTGATGTGAATGAGGGTATCTATCGTGCTTGTACATTCCTAGTTATCTCTTGTCCATGTGCATTAGTCATTTCTATTCCACTTTCTTTCTTTACTGGTATTGGTGGATTATCCATGCATGGCATCATGTTAAAGGGAGCCAATTACGTTGAAAAGATTGCGGAGATTCGTACAATTGTTTTTGATAAAACAGGGACTCTAACAACAGGACAGTTTGAGGCAAGCCAGTTACTGGATAGCTTAGATGATATAAAGCTGATGAAACTTGCAGCGTATGCAGAAAGTTATTCAAATCATCCAATCGCAAAAGCGATACAGTATGCATATCAAAACGAAGTAGATCAAACAAAAATTTCTGATATGCAAGAAGTTGCTGGTAGAGGCATTTCTATTACTTTAGAAAACCATCATGTTCTTGTTGGCAATTATAAAATGATGGCAGAAAACGGTGTAGGTTGTAAAAAATACATGGAACCTGGAACCTATGTATATGTAGCAGAGGATGGCATCTTCTTAGGCTGTATTTTATTGAAGGATACAGTTAAGAAAAATGCAGCCAATGCAATATGGGACTTAAACAAGAATCATGCTTGCATGATGGTATCTGGTGATGCGAAAGAAATATGTCAAGAAGTAGGAAAAGAACTTGGTATCAAATCTATCTATGGAGGTTGCTTACCAGAAGATAAGATTACATGCGTGAATACTGTCAAGAAAGATGGCGTGGTCGCATTTGTAGGTGATGGTGTTAATGATGTGCCGGTGATGAGAAGTGCAGATATTGGTTTTGCGATGGGTTCTCTTGGTAGTGATGCGGCAATTGAAGCAGCAGATGTCATCATCACGGATGATAATCTAAATAAGATTGACACAACTATTCGGCAGGCAAAGAGAATTATACGTATTGCAAATCAAAATATTGTCTTTGCAATTGCGATTAAAGTGCTTGCATTAGTATTGGGTGCACTTGGTATTGCGAATATGTGGATGGCAATTTTTGCGGATACAGGAGTAGCAATTTTATGCGTTATTAACGCAGTTCGACTTCTTCATGTTAAGGAATAACTAGTATTCCTATATTTGCAAGTATGGTAAAATAATCATATTGTAAAGGAGCTTATGTTATGCGTATATTAGATGTTGTATCGGTAATTATCCTGATACTCGTAGCTGCATTAGGCGTTCTATATTTTCAGATGAAAAGGAGCAAAAAATGAAGAAATTTATAACGGCTTACTCGTGAATGTAATTTCGCTTTGGGTAATTGATTACCTCATGAGATCTATATACATCGCAACACCAAATGCGTTATTTGCGATTGCTTTTTGTACTAATGATTTTTAAATGCGACTTTGAAGCCGCTAATGAAGTTAATCTTCTTACCAGTTACATTCTTGAGTTTTGGATTATTTTCATTGGTCATCAATGCGGTTGTACTCGCAACAGCGTTTAGTTTTTGCGCCGGGCTCGTATATTACGGGATTTCCATCAGCGTTTATCGCAAGTATTCTCTTATCGATTGCCAATTCTGCAATAAATTCTTATATTGAATAACATCGTACGAAGAAGTGCGATGTTTTTTTCTGAGTTGTATTATCTTACATAAAATATAATAATGATAATGAAAGAATTAGATAATATGAGGTAGACATGTCACAACTAGAAAGGATCATAAAAAAATCCACGTTGAAATATGCACTAGTTGCATTTGGTTTTTGTGTTTTATCAGAAATCATTAGTCTAGTATCCCCAAGATTAATGCAATATATTATTGATACAGTCATTCCACAAAGAAACATGCATACAATTATCATTAGTATTCTAATATTTTGTGTCAATACCACTATTGCATATATGTGTAAAAATCAATTTTTAATTACTTTACGATTGTATTTGCAAGAAACAAAGGAAATGAGTATGCAATTCAACTGATGGAAAAAGATTATTCATCAACCACTCCGTTTTTTTGATACGCACAATTCTATTGAGCTACTGACGGAATCAGGTCGAGAACTCTCTAACTTATTATTGTTCTATATCAAAGATATTCCTAGTTACTATAGTGCAATTCTATCTTCAATCATCATCTTCATAATTTTGTGTTCTTATCACCCTGTGATAGGAATATTCCAAATATTATTCTTACCGCTTAGTATTATTCCGGTTAGATATATTCATAGCAAGTTGGAGAGTTTAGTAAATAACGTTCTTGAAAAAGAATGCAAAGAACAATCAGTTAAAAAGCAGACATGTTTAAGAATATAGACTATATCAAGAGTAACAACCTTGAGACATTTTTATATCAATCAGATTAAAAAGAATAATGATGGAATTGTTTCTGTTTGGGGAAGTGTAGCGTCGATGGAATCTTTAGCAGGTGTATGGATCAATGGTTTTATGACCTCTCTATTTACCGGACTATCATTTGGTATCGTTGCATTATTGATGATGTATACAACAAAACTTACAGTCGGAACGATTATTTCTGTTGTAAGCTATTGTGAGTTGTTGTATTCCTATTTACATACAATATTCTCAACAGAAGTTGAAAAAGGAAAGTTTGAAGGTGAATTTACAAAGACAAAAGAATTATTTGAATTAGATTCTGGTATCTCTACAAATCAGCATCCATTTTCACTTGAACAAGCAATTCATTTTCATAAAGTGAATTTTCAATATACAAATACACCTGTCCTAAAAAATTTGACACTAGAATTACAGGCGCATAAATGGACTGTCATATTGGGTGAAAGCGGTGTTGGAAAGAGTACAATTTTAAAACTGATAGAAAAGTTCTATACAGAGTATGAAGGGAAAATCATGGTTGATGATATATCACTGAAGGATATTGATAATCATGATTTAAGAAGTAAGGTAGCTTATTTATCACAATCACCTTCTTTATTCCCAGGTAGTATTCGCAGTAATTTAATGGTTAGTAGTGATACAATTACAGATGAAATGATTTGGGAAGTATTAAAAACGGTGAATATGAAAGACTATGTTTCCTCGTTGGATGATGCTTTGGATACTGATATTTATGAAGCAGGTAAAATTATGTCTACTGGACAGAAACAGCGTTTGTGTATTGCAAGAGCGTTATTGAGAAATGTAGAGATATATTTATTGGATGAAATTACTTCAAATGTGAGATCATGAAAATACGCAGTTGATTTTATCGTATTTCAAAGAACTATCAAAAGATGGAAAGACAATTATTAGCGTTACACATGATAGAGAATATATTCCTTTTGCGGATGTGACATATGAATTATGGAATGGGAAAAGACGAAACCATAGTTTCTAAAAATTTAGTAATAACTGTATCAGTGGATAAATTTTTGATTATTTATAGGAGCATATAAGAGAAAATATATGCTCTTTTGTGATTATGCGGCAACATTATTACAATATCTGATATAATTTTTATCGATATGAGAACAGTAATTCAAAGAGTAAAACATGCCAGTGTTACCATTGATGGCGTAGTAAATGGGAAAATTGAACAAGGTTTCCTATTGTTGGTTGGAATCAAGGATGATGACACGGAAGCAGTTGTAGAAAAAATGGCAGATAAGATTGCCAAAATGCGTATTTTCGATGATGAAAACGGAAAGATGAATCTAGCATTACAACAAGTAGGAGGTGCGATTTTATCTATTTCACAGTTTACGTTATTCGCAAACTGCAAAAAGGGTAATCGCCCAAGTTTTGATGGGGCTGGAAAGCCTGAACATGCCAAAGCGATGTATCTATATTTTAATGAAGTGTTACGCCACTATGGTCTACAAGTGGAAGAGGGTATCTTTGCGGCAGATATGAAAGTTGAACTGCTCAACGATGGACCAATCACAATATGGCTGGATTCGGAGGATTTAAAATGACAAAAATTATCTATGGTAGTGAATTATCTGCCGAACTAAAAGAAAATATGCGTTCAAAGGTAGAGTCTTGGGTATCTGCAGGTATGAGAACGCCATGTCTTGCGGTTATTCTCGTAGGAGATAATCCAGCGTCTGAGTCTTATGTACGTGGAAAAGAGAAGGCGTGTGCAGCAGTTGGGATTAAAACTAATACCATTCGTTTATCTTCTTCTATCTCTCAAGAGGAACTAGAGAAGACAATCTGTGATTGTACGAGTGATGATACAGTTGATGGTATTCTCGATTCAGTTACCATTACCAGAAGGGTTTGATGAAGATAGAGCGATTGCGTGTATTGACCCACAAAAGGATGTGGATGGACTACACCCATTGAACTTTGGAAGATTCTTTATGAATCAGCCATCCTTTGTGCCATGTACACCACTCGGTATCATGGAGCTTCTCAAGCGTATGGGATGTAATCCAAAGGGTAAACATGCGGTGGTGATTGGTCGTTCTAAATTAGTAGGAACACCAGTTGCTCGTCTATTACAAAATGCCAATGCGACAGTCACAATCTGTCACTCCCATACAGCAAACTTAAAAGAACTTACCAACTTAGCAGATATCTTGATTGTTGCAGTGGGTAAGCCAAAGATGATTGATGCTCAATATGTTAAAGAAGGTGCGTATGTCATCGATGTTGGTGTAAATAGTGTTGATGGTCATTTATGCGGTGATGTAGATTTTGAATCTGTAGCTCCTAAGGCAGGTGCGATTACACCTGTACCAAAGGGTGTTGGTCCGATGACTATTTGCATGTTATTGCAAAATACAATTACTGCGTATGAAAAGAGGCAGGGACTATGATCAATGATTTTAATCTAAATGATACAGTTGAAATGAAAAAGGAACATCCATGCAAGAAGTCCAAGTATTGGAAAGTGATTCGTATGGGTGCGGATATTAAAATCAAGTGTTTAGGTTGTGGTGCGGTCGTGATGTTTCCAAGACATGAATTTGAGCGTAAGCTAAAGAAGATTATTGAAAAAGCACCACAGGAATAAGAGGAAAGAAAAGAGGATTTCATATATGTCATTAACAGCAGGTATCGTTGGCCTACCAAATGTTGGTAAATCAACTTTGTTTAATGCAATTACAAACAGCCAGGTCCTAGCGGAGAACTATCCATTCGCAACCATCAATCCAAACGTTGGTGTGGTAGAAGTTCCTGATAAGAGAATGGATGACTTCGTAGAACTCTTCCATCCAAAGAAGACAATCTACACAACATTCGAATTTACAGATATCGCAGGTCTTGTGAAAGGTGCATCAAAGGGTGAAGGTTTAGGAAACCAATTCTTAGCGAATATTCGTGAGACAGACGCAATCGTTCACGTTGTAAGATGTTTTGATGATAGTAATATCGAGCATGTAGAAGGTTCTGTTGACCCAATTCGTGATATTGAAGAAATTAACTTAGAGCTTTGCTTAAGTGATTTGGATACAGTCCAGAATCGTATTAGTAAGGTTGCTAAAAAGGCACAGACATCCAAGGATAAAGATGCAGTAGCTGAATATACATCATTGCAGAAGTTTGAAAAGTTATTAGAGGCAGGAACACCAGTACGTCTAGGTGACTTAGAAGATTCTGACCGCGAGGTTTTAAAGAACTATGGTTTACTTACATCGAAGCCAGTTATCTATGTTGCGAATATGAGTGATGAAGAAATCGGTGATCCTGAAAGTAATGCATACTACCAAAAGGTAAAAGTATTTGCGGCAAATGAAGGTAGTGAATGTATTGCTATCTGTGCAAAGATGGAAGAAGAACTTTCTAGTCTTGATAAAGAAGAGAAGATTGCATTCATGCAGGACTTAGGAATTGCTCAATCTGGTTTGGATAAGATTATTCGTGCTGCTTATCACTTGTTAGGTCTAAGAACATTCTTCACGGTTGGTGAACCAGAGTGCCGCGCATGGACTTTCCACGAAGGTATGAAAGCACCGCAATGTGCAGGTGTTATCCACACAGACTTTGAAAAGGGATTTATTCGTGCGGAAATCTATAGCTATGAAGACTTAATGGAATATCGTACAGAACAATCTGTTAAGGAACATGGTAAGATGCGCTTAGAGGGTAAAGAGTACTTAATGAAGGATGGAGATGTTGTCTTCTTCCGTTTCAATGTATAATTCATCTCATTTTCACAGTGAATCATGATAAAATAGGGGTAACAATAGAGGCTCTTATGAAACTAATCTTGGCAATTGTATCCAATGATGATGCATCTGCAGTTTCTGCTGCACTTACGAAGAATAATTTCTATATGACACGTTTAGCAACAACAGGTGGATTCCTACGTGCTGGAAATACAACGATTATCGTAGGTACGGAAGATGAGCTTGTAGATAAATGTATCACAGTCATCGGCGAAGAAGCTAAGCGTCGTACAGAAATCGTTCCATCCACCGCATCATATGACGTTGGTAGATATGCGTCTTTCCCAGTTGAAGTACAAATTGGTGGAGCGACAATCTTTGTATTGGACATCGAACAATTCAAGAAACTATAAAGCAGGGGTGACCTGCTTTCTTTTATCATTTGGGAAAGGAAATAGTATGACAATATTATTTGTAAATGCGGCATTTCGCGAGAATTCCAGAACATACGCATTAGCGCAACAATATTTATCGATACTGACTGATGAGATTGAAACTGTAAACTTAGGGGAGGAAGATATTCATCCTTTGCAGAAAGCTTCGCTAGAAAAATACTGTAAGAATTCACGGAATCATGATTTTGGTGATGAGATGTATCGTTATGCAAAGCAATTTGCTAAAGCTGATGAAATTGTGATTGCGGCGCCGTTTTGGAATTTTGGATTACCTGCAGTACTGCATGATTATCTTGAACTTGTCTGTACACAAGGATTAACTTTTGATTTGAATAAAGCGGGAGAGTACTATAGTCTTTGTCAGGCAAAGAAACTAGTGCTTATAATGACAGCTGGTGGATATGTGCCTGAAAATGATTGTGCAATCTCCTATATCCGAACTTTATGCAAAGAGTTCTGGAAGATTGATGATATAAGGTATTATTGCGCCGATGGTATTGATCTTGTTGGGGCAGACGTGAATTCAAAGTTAGAGGCTGTAGTTGAACAGTATGGAAATTCGCAAAAGTAGAATGGAAGACATTGAAAGAATAATGTGTGTGATTCATGAGGCGCAAGAAAGTATGCGTGCTAACGGAATCCCGCAATGGCAAGATGGTTATCCAAATGAAGAGGTTATTTCCCAGGACATAAAAATAGGAAATGGTTATGTTCTTGTGGAAGATGAGAATATCATTGGTACTGCATATATTGTTGTTGGACACGAGCCAAGTTATGATTATATAGAAGATGGTCAATGGTTGAATGATCATCCTTATGTCGTTGTACATCGCATTGCGGTTCGTAAAGACTACAAGGGTAAGGGCGCTGCTCGTTATATGATGGAGTTTGCGGAAAAGATTGCGAGGGAACATCAACTACAGGATATTCGTATTGATACACACCATCAGAATCTTCCAATGCGTAAGTTCTTATCGAAGTTAGGTTATCATGCATGTGGAACGGTTTATCTTAAGAATGGTGATAAACGTATTGCATATCAAAAAAATCATTTTAAAAAAACGCACTATGAGGTGCGTTTTATCATGTTAATTAAATATTCAATTGTATTATTTTTCTGGGTTCTCAATAACTGCATTTAAACATCTTTGTAAGATATCTTTGATATCTTTTCCTTGATATCCGAGTCCCTTTAACAGTATTTCCATCGATCGAAAGATCTTTTAATTGATATGGTTCATGCATGTTCTGTACTTCTTGATAGTATGCATGAATGTTTCCTCTTTGATAATTAGGATCAATTGCTATGCGATATTGGTGATAGGTATTAAATGGAATATTAAGAGTAGACAAGAATTGTTTTAGTTCAATCTTTGAAGAAAGTTTGTATTCTGAATTTCGAATACAACTCAGGATGACAGTTTGTTCTGCGCCTGAGTATTTCAGGCGTTCTAAGATTTCTTTTGCGTTAGAAATATCTTTGAGTAGAATTGCCATACGGATATTTGCGTTAAGTGGAGATTGATTGATTGAGGTTAAACTGTCTTGGATGATATATTCTTTTAATTCAGGAATAAATACCTGTATGACATCGCTATATTCTGTAAGGATAGAAGAGAGGGCATTTGTTTCTAGGATGCCAACCCATTCATTATGAATGCGCTCTTCTGAGATGTAGTGAAGTAAATCTTTTTGTTTGTGTATTGCGGTTGCGGTGTTTTCTTCAATTGTAAATGAGAGTCTTCCTGCAAAGCGTAAAGCACGGAGTATACGTAAGGCATCTTCATCAATGCGTTCATGAGGATTACCAATACAACGTATAATTTTATGCTGTAAATCTTCAATACCACCAAAGAAATCAATTAAGCCTTCACTTTGGTTATAACAGAGTGCGTTAATCGTAAAGTCACGGCGTTTACAGTCTTCTTCGATGTTGTCGGAAAATGAGACTGTGGATGGATGGCGGTGGTCTTCATAGGTATTCTCGCTACGGAATGTTGTGATTTCAACAGGCTGTCCTTTGGAAAGAACGGTAATCGTACCATGTTGAATGCCTGTCTTAAATACTCTATATGATGAGAATACCTGCAACATCTCATCAGGTGTTGCGTCTGTAGTTAGGTCATAGTCGTGAATCGGTAGTCCTAGTAATGCATTACGAATTGCACCACCGACAACATAGGCGTTGTAGTGATTTTTGATTTAACAAGTCGATAAGAACTTGAATATATTCTGGAATCTGAATTTTCATAATTCTATTATAGTTAGATTGTTAAAGAAATGGATAGAAATCCTCATGAACATAGGAATAATCGCATAAAATATGGCTGTTTATCAGATTTTTCCTTTAATTTCAATCCACAACATCTTATGATTATTATAGGAAAAATATTTTGATAAAGAACAATCCGATACAAGGAGGATTATATGAGAATAGGACAATCAACGGATATTCATCGTCTCGCAGAAGGACGTAAACTCATTTTGGGTGGTGTGGAGATTCCATCAGACTTAGGTCTTGTTGGCCATAGTGATGCGGATGCGTTATGTCATGCGGTTGCGGAAGCTATCCTTGGTGCACTAGCGTTAGGTGATCTTGGGAAATGGTTCCCAGATACTGACCCTAAATGGGAAGGTGCCAATTCTATCAAGATTCTTGCGCAGGTTGGTGTAATGATGCGCGAGCGTGGTTATACGATTGGAAATGTTGATAGTCTTATTATGATTGAAAAGCCAAAGATGGCACCACATATTATGGCAATGCGAGAAAACATTGCTAGAGCACTTGTATGTGATTTGGATAGTGTTAGTGTGAAAGCAACACGTGGAGAAGGTTTGGGCTTTGTTGGAAAATCAGAAGGTGTACAAGCACAGGCAGTTGTACTCCTTGTAAAGGAGGGTTAGCTCATGTTTGCGAAAACATCAGAAGTGAAAGTGTTACGTGATCCTGTACATGGCTATGTACATATTGATCTGCAGGTGGTCTGGGATATCGTCAATAGCAGTTGGTTTCAACGCTTACGTCGCATCCGTCAATTGGGTGGAGCGTATGTTGTATATCATTGTGCAGAACATACTCGTTTTTCTCACTCTCTTGGGGTGTATGAAATCGTGCGTCGTATGGTGACGGAAGTTCCGGATATTGTAAATGCATTAAATGAATATGATAAGGTAACAATCATGTTGGCAGGTCTGTTGCATGATATTGGGCATGGCCCTTATAGCCATGCGTTTGAAGCTGTTAGTGGAACATCGCATGAAGTATTCACCTGTCGCATCATCGAAGAAAATACGGAGATTACGAAGATACTAGAAGCTAGTGCAAAGGGTCTAGCAAAAGATGTTGCGGATGTTATTCGTCATAAGAGTAAGAATCCATTATTGGTACAGATGATTAGTTCACAATTGGATGCGGACCGTATGGATTATTTGTTGCGTGATGCATACTTTACGGGGACGAAGTATGGTGAGTTTGATTTGGAGAGAATCTTACGTACGCTTCGTGTAGTAGATGGGAATCGTCTGGTAGTTAAAGAGAGTGGTGTCTACGCAGTTGAAAATTACATCATGGCAAGATATCACATGTATTGGCAGATTTATTATCATCCAGTAGCACGCAGTTTTGAGACCATTTTACATTTACTCTTTAAGCGTTTGAGGGATTTAAAGAGTGTGAGTGATCCTTCAATCATTCCATTATTTAAACCTGTTTTAACAGGCAAGAAGATTTCTTTAAAACAGTACTTTATGTTGGATGAATATGCATTTAGTTATGGCTTTTTGATGTTATGTGAACATAAGGATCCTATCGTGCGTGACTTTGCCTTACGTATCCGTGATCGTAAATTATTTGCATACTCTGAAAGTAATCCATCTAACAACCGGAAGTTACGTCATCAGCTGAAGAAAGCTGGATATAATCTCAACTACTATTGGTCAAAGGATGAGGTATATCAAATGCCATATGAGCCTTATACAGATAGTAGAGGCGATGCGGTTTGGGTGAAGAAAAAGGATGGAACGATTGTGGAAATGTCGAACGCATCCAATATTGTATATAGTTTAGTACATGGACCTGTCCATGATGTATTTAGTGTATATTATCCGAAAAGGAATTGAGATTTCAAAATAATAAATTGTTTCAAATAACAACAAGTACAAATAAATTACTACATTTTGTACACAAATATCAGAAGGGTTCTTGTATAATGATACATATGAAAAAAATGCTCTAGGAGTGTTTGTGAGGTGAAATATGAACCAAATGTATATGATAATCGCCGTGGTTATTATTTGGGCAGTGGCTTTTGCGGTATCTATTACGATTCAGATGATGCGTAAGAAAGTGGAAGCACAACTTGCTGAGAAAAATACAACGAAGGCAATCGTGCATTTCTATGGAAATGTTTCGAAAATTGATGGTCAAGATGCGGCTGTATATCATCCAGTTAAGGGCCAAATGCTAGATACAATCGTAGCGTTAGAACCGGGTCATCATACATTCGTTGGCAGTTTCCAAATAACGGAAAATGGTATCGTAGCAAAGCACAAGAATTATTACGCTACAGACATTAATTTTGCGTTTGATGTAGAGATGAGCAAGACATATCACGTAGGTATTTATAAGGAAAATGAAAATAACGAAAATGTAATCCTGTCTCTTCCGCTCGCAGTCGATGGCTTTAGTTCAAGAACACTATATCTTATCGCTACTTACGAATAATTTGATACACTGACTTCCATGGATTTCTGTGGGAGTTTTTTAATGTGCTCAAAGGTTGACAGGAGGGCAAGTTCGCATATAATCATTCACGGAAGGTGAATATGCGAATATCAGTTAAACTAACACAACATGATTTGTTGGAAGATAAGAAACAGATTTTATTGGAAACAAACGCATTATATGATGGAAATACATTACGCTATTGCGAAGGGGATAATGGTGGAGTTCATCAAGTGTATTTTGGGGATGATTTGATTTCTTTTGAGCGTAAAGCAGATGTTCATACAAAAATCACCCTCTATGATAACAAGGATGGGGAAAGTACTGTGGACTCGCAATATGGAAAAATGTACATGCAGACAAGGCTTTGTCATGCGGAAAAATGCGATGAGTACTGGTCTGTTGAGTATCAGTTATTATCGAATGACGAGGTCATACTTCACCAAAAATTATGTTGGGAATTTACCCCAATAAAAAATATTTGACTTTATTTGGAACTTGGGGTATAGTGCCATGGCGAAGCAAGCATAACATGCATTTGTATAAAGGAGATTTACAATGGTTAACAATGAGACTATGACGGACGTAGCCTACAATTGGCTGAAAAAAAGAAAAAGAGAAGTAGATTTCTCAAAGATCTGGGATGAAGTTGCAAAGACAATGGGTATTCCTGAAGATAAAATCAGACGTAAAAAGGCACAATTCTATAGTGACTTGATGTTGGATAATAGGTTTGCTTCTTTAGAAAATAACAAGTGGGATTTACGTAATCGTCGTAAGTTTGAGGAGGTTCATATCGATACTTCTGAAATCGAACTTGAGGATGATGAATTAGATGAGCCAATTGAAGTTGCTGGTCTAGATTTACCAAAGGGCGATGACGCATTCGATAATTAAATGAGAAAAGGCTGAAAAAACTAGCCTTTTTTTATCATGCTACTTTAAAAATGTTTGGAAATAGTTTAATATGGAAACGCTAAATAAGGAGGAATAATCTCATGGTATTAGTTTCAGCAAAAGAAATGATTGAAAAGGCTCATGAAGGTCATTATGCAATTGGTGCGTTCAACATCAATAACATGGAATGGACAAAGGCTATCTTAGCTGCTTGCCAGCAGGCAAACTCTCCTGTCATTCTTCAGGTTTCTGAAGGTGCAGCGAAGTATATGTGTGGTTTCAAGCAGTGTGCAGATATGGTTAAGAACATTCATGACCATATGGGTATTACAGTTCCAGTTGCTTTACACTTGGATCACGGAACATTTGAAGGTGCTAAGGCTTGCATCGAAGCAGGTTTCACATCTGTAATGTTTGACGGTTCTCACTACGATTTCGCAGAGAACTTAGAGAAGTCAAAGGAAATCATCAAGTTAGCTCATTCACAGGGTGTTTCTGTAGAATGTGAAGTTGGTGGTATCGGTGGTACAGAGGATGGCGTTACATCTAATGGTGAATTAGCTGATCCAAAGGAATGTGCAGAAATCGCTTCTTTAGGTGTTGATTTCTTAGCTGCAGGTATCGGTAACATCCACGGTGTTTATCCAGCAGACTGGGCAGGATTAAATTTCGAAAGATTATCAGAAATTGATGCTGCTGTAAATGGTAAGCCATTAGTATTACACGGTGGTTCTGGTATCCCATTTGACCAAGTACACAAGGCTATCACAATGGGTGTATCTAAGATCAACGTAAATACAGACTTACAGATTGTATTTGCTAAGGCAACTCGTGAATACATCGAAGCTGGTAAGGACCAACAGGGTAAGGGCTTTGACCCACGTAAGTTACTCAAACCAGGTGCTGACGCAATCGTTGCTAAGGTAATCGAAATGGTTAACCAATTCGGTTCCGCTGACAAAGCTTAATTACAAATTGAGTGATATAGAGGCTCACATGGGCCTCTTTTTTTATATCTCGTTGTATAATGGTGACGCAAACTTTTGCATACATCTAGAATGGATACGAAAATTCATGTAAAATGCTGTATATGATAAAAGCGGTATTATTTGACATGGATGGTATTCTTTACGATAGTGAATACTTTTATATGCAGGGAACAGTTGCGCAGATGCGTGCGTATGGTTATGATGGGCCTGCTAAGAATATTTACCGAATCATCGGTACAACAATGCAGACAACCTATGAGATGTTGTATGACATGTTAGATGGAAAAGTTCCTCTTGATGTGATTCGTGAGAATAACGAAAGATACTTTCAATGTAGAACATCCAATCCATTTTAAGGAAATTATGTTTCCAGGTGTACCGCAAGAATTACAACAGATGAAGAAGATGGGCTTAAAGTTAGCGGTATGTTCTGCATCCTCGTATGACTTGATTGTCACAAGTTTAAAAGAGATGGGAATCTTGGAATACTTCGATTTTATCGAAAGTGGTGAAAACTGCAAACGTTCCAAACCATATCCAGATATCTATTTACTAGCTCAAGAAGAGTTACAAGTGCGCAAAGAAGACTGCTTGGTATATGAAGATAGTACAGCAGGGATACAAGCTGGTATCTCAGCTGGAATAAGAACGGTTGCCAGAATTGACAATCGCTTCTACCAGGATCAATCAAAAGCAGATATACTTGTAAAGGATATACACGAGCTGACAGAGCTGATCAGAAAGGAAAATAACTATGCCGGAAGTAATTAAAATTGAAGGTGGACATACGCTAGAGGGAGAAGTCACAATCTCTAGTGCGAAGAATGCGACAGTAGCTTTGATTCCTGCTACTGTACTGGCTCATGGACCAGTCACAATTGTTGGGGTTCCGCAGATTGCGGACGTTGAATCCCTCACAAAGATTCTAAATTTATTAGGAGTTCAAGTTGAAGCACGTTCTTCTGATCATTTAATTATTGACCCTACGAATATCCAAAACATTGATTTGGTAGATGATGCAGTCACAAAGCTTCGTGCATCATACTACTTCATGGGTGCTTTATTAGGTAGATTTGGTCGTGTATGTATGAAGATGCCTGGTGGATGTTACTTAGGGCCCAAGACCAATCGACTTACACTTAAAGGGTTTTGAAGCCTTGGGCGCGAAAGTTACGTATGATAAGGCTTGTTATACAATTGAAGCTAAGGAATTAAAGGGTGCGAAAATTTTCTTGGATATCGCAAGTGTTGGTGCAACCATTAATATTATGATGGCTGCTGTATACGCAAAGGGTCGTACAACGATTGAAAATGCAGCGAAGGAACCAGAAATCATTGATGTTGCGACATTATTAAATAAGATGGGTGCACATATTCGTGGTGCCGGTACAAATGTCATTACAATTGATGGTGTTGATAAATTGATGGGTTGTTTCCATGAAATTATCCCAGACCGTATTGAAGCGGGCACATTCTTAGTTATTGCGGCTGCTTGTGCTAAGAAGATGGTTATCAAGAACATCATCCCACAACACTTGGATGCCTTAACTTCTAAGTTACAGGAAATGGGTGTTGATATGGATATTGATGTAGATCGTATTACAATCCGTCATACAGATAAACTGGTTGCGACGGATGTTACTACAAGACCATATCCTGGTTTTGCGACTGACTTACAACAACCACTTACAACACTGATGACACAAGCACATGGTGAGTCTAAGGTTGTTGAGACAATCTATGTAGAGCGCTTTAAGCACTGTGGAGAATTACAACGTATGGGCGCAGATATTGAAGTATCGACAGGTTCTGCTAGTATCAAGGGTCCTAGTTCCTTATTTGGAACGAAGGTCGTTGCGACCGATTTACGCTGTGGTGCAGCGATGCTAGTGGCAGGCTTACTGGCGGAGGGTGTTACAGAAATCCACGATGTATATCACATCGATCGTGGTTACGCTGAAATCGATCAGAAGTTAAAAAATCTGGGTGCAGTGATTTGGCGTGAAACTGTTGAATAAAAAGATTGCACGAAAAAAATTGTTATGGTAGTATAAATAGGCAATTTAGCACTTTCTTTAAGCCAATCGGAGGCTTAAGGCAGAAGGGAGATAAAAAATGAAAAAAGATATTCATCCAACTTATCACAAGGCGAAGGTAGTATGCACAAGCTGTGGTGCAGAATTCGAAACAGGTTCTGTATTATCTGAAATTAAAGTAGATACATGCTCAAACTGCCATCCATTCTATACTGGACGTCAGAGATTCGCACAGGCTCAAGGACGTATCGAGAAGTTCAATAAGAAGTACGGTATGAAATAAAGCCGGTCCGGTATAATTCCGGACCTTTTTCTTTGAATACAAAGAATATAAACTATGTTAAAGTTGTTATGGAAAATATGTGGAGAATACTATGGACGCAGTCAGAACAAAATTAAGTGAAATAGAAAAACAATATAAAGAAATCGTAGAGAAGCTGATGGATGAAAAAGTAATGTCAGACCCTAAGCTCCTTACAAAATTATCCAAAGAACAGGCAAGACTTACACAGCCTGTTGAGGCTTACCATCAACTTTTAGAGTTAGACTCTCGTATTGCCCAAGCAGATGAGATGTTAAAGGAGAATGATCCTGAACTCAAAGAGATGGCGCGTATGGAAAAGGATGAGTGTGAACCAGAACGTGAAGCCTTGTTAGAAAGAATTCAGCACCTACTTGTGCCACGTGATCCGGATGATGACCATGACGTTATTATGGAAATCCGTGGTGGTGCAGGTGGAGATGAAGGTAATATCTTCGCTGGTGACTTATATCGTATGTATAGTAAGTATGCTGAAAGTAAGGGCTGGAAGTACAGGTTCTGGAGGCTTCTGTCAGTGAAGCAGGTGGATATACGCAGATTATCTTCTCTGTAAAGGGAACAGATGTGTATAAGGAATTGAAGTTTGAATCTGGTGTACACCGTGTACAGCGTGTACCAAAGACAGAGACACAGGGACGTATTCATACCTCTACCGCAACAGTACTATGTCAACCTGAAGCGGAAGATACCGATATCGAAATCGATCCAAAGGACTTAACAATTGAAACACACCGTGCTTCTGGTGCCGGTGGTCAGCATATCAACAAGACAGATTCTGCCGTACGTATTGTGCACGTTCCAACAGGTATTACAGTAAACTGTCAAGATGGACGTTCACAGATTGAAAACCGTGAGACGGCGATGCGCTTAATTCGTGCACGTGTATACGAAGAACTCAAGCGTATTCAGGAAGAAGAAGCTGGTAAGATTCGTCGTGCCAAGATTGGTACTGGTGATCGTTCGGAAAAGATTAGAACATATAACTACCCACAAAACCGTGTTACAGACCATCGCATTGGTTTAACAATTACACAGTTAGACCGTATCATGGAAGGTAAACTTGATGGAGTCATTGAGGGCTTACTAGCAGAAGAAGAAAAGAGAAAACTCGAGGAGACAGCAGTGTGAGTACATTTGCGAAAACAATCAAGCAATACGAAAAAGAGTGTCTAAAAAATGATATTCCTGCGGAAACTGTTATGGCCTATCTTTTGGAAATCTCTCAACGTGAACGCTATGATTTGTTTATGCATATCGATGATGAGATGCCAGAAGCTCTCGCAAATGAATTCCATGCAGGCATGGAAAGAATCTTGAAACAGGAACCTATGGCACATGTATTAGGTTATTCATGGTTCTATGGATATAAGATGATTGTCAATGAAGATGTATTAATTCCACGTTGTGAAACAGAGGAACTATGTGCCTTGATATTATCTCGTATTGATGAAATCTTTCCAACACAGAAAACGGTGGAATGTGCGGATGTTGGAACGGGTTCTGGTGCCATTGCGATTACAGTCGCAAAAGAAGAGAGCCGTGTAAAGATGCACGCTACGGATATCAGTGAAGAAGCGTTAGTCACTGCACGTCAGAATGCGAAAAATAACGAAGTGGACATCGACTTTACGGCGGGGGATATGTTACAACCATTACTTGATGCAAAGCGTCATTTGGATGTATTAATTTCCAATCCTCCATACATCCCACAGGATGAACAGATGGAAACTTCTGTTGTGGACTTTGAACCTCATGTGGCTTTATTTGGTGGTGAGGATGGGCTAAAGTTCTATCGCATGATCTTTTAAGGATTGTAAGAAAGTTCTCAACGAGAAAGCATTTATGGCTTTTGAGATGGGTTGGGATCAGCGTGAACGTATGAGTAAGCTGGTAGAAGAGATGTTACCGGATGCTCGCTATGAAATACGCAAAGACATGAACGGTAAAGACCGCATGTTATTTGTATATTTTAATTGCTAAAAAAATGGAGGAATACTCCATTTTTGTATTTTTCAGATAAATTTTACATTCAAAAAAATCGATGAACATAGTAAAAATAGATACGTTAGGAGTAAAAACTATGACAAAGAATATTCTTGAGTGGCTAGAAGCCTCTTGCCAAAAACATCCAGGTAAGATTGCGGTCGCAGATGAAACCGCAGAGATGACATACGAAGAGTTAGTAAAAGATGCCAAGATTCTTGGAACTAAACTTGCGAGATATATTCAACCTCGTCAGGCGGTTGCGATGTATATGGAAAAGAGTAATACAACGCTAGCCGCAATGTATGGTGCGGTATATGCAGGTGGATTTTATTCTCTGATTGACACAAGACAACCAATTGGTCGTGTGGAAAAAATCATTGAAGTATTAAGTCCGAAAGTAATCTTGAGTAATGAATGTTTCTATGAGGAAGCACGTGAAAAATTAGGGACTGCAGCTAATATTTTAAAGGTTGAAGATATCATCAATGAAGGTATCATTGATGAAAACATGCTTGCAGGGATTCGTAAACAAGCTGCTAGTACAGACCCTCTTTACGTAAACTTTACCAGTGGTTCCACTGGTGTGCCAAAGGGTGTTGTTGTTGGACATGGATCTGTTATTGACTTTATTCCAGAATTTGTAAAGATATCTGGAATTTGTGCTGATGATCGTATTGCCAACCAAGCACCGTTTGATTTTGATGTGTCTGTTAAAGATATCTACAGTAGTATCTACGTGGGTGCTAGAGTAGAACTGATTCCACGTGAATTCTTTAGTAACCCAACACACTTGATGGATTTTTTATGCGACCATCAGGTAACTGTACTAACATGGGCTGTTAGTGCAATGTGCTTTGTGTCCATTATGAATGGATTTGGTTATCGTAATCCTGAGACAATTCGTTTGGTGATGTTCAGTGGAGAAGTTATGCCAATCAAACACTTGAATATCTGGATGAAGAATTGTCCAAAGGCAGAGTTTATCAACCTGTATGGACCTACTGAGATTACATGTAACTGCACATATTATCGCTTAGAGAATCGCGAATATGCGGCGGATGAAATCATTCCAATTGGCTCAGCGTTTGATAATGAGAAGGTATTCCTACTTTCTGATGATAATAAATTGGTTGATACACCAAATGAAAGTGGAGAAATCTGTGTGGCAGGTGCTTGTCTTGCGTTAGGATATTATCACGACGGTGAAAAGACAGCAGCTGTATTTGTACAGAATCCATTAAACACTGTGTACTATGAACGCATGTATCGTACAGGTGATCTTGCGAAATACAATGAGCAAGGAGAACTTGTTTATATTGGACGTAAAGACTTTCCAAATCAAGCACTTAGGACACCGTATTGAGCTAGGTGAAATTGAAAGTCTAGTACAAGGGCGTAGTGGTGTTGTGCGTGCATGTGCAATCTATGACCACAACAAGAAACGTATTTATTTATTCTGGTTAGGTGAGCGTGATCAAAAAGAATTACATAACGAGCTAAAGGTCGTTATGCCAAGCTATATGGTACCTAACAAGTTAGTACACTTGGATGAAATGCCAATGACAAAGAATGGTAAGATTGATCGTGCCGTATTAAAGAAGATGGAAGGAATCGAATAATGCAAGAGAAAGAACTAAAGTATATCGCAGAACACTATCAAACACCTTGTTTTATCTTTGATTTAGAAGCGGTAAAAGAACGTGTTAAAAAGATGAGGGAAATTGTAGGTGGTGCGTATCATCTATGTTATTCCATCAAGGCAAATCCATTCTTGATTCCGACGATGGCAGAAATCACGGATAAGCTAGAAGTGTGTAGTCCAGGTGAGTTATCTATCTGTAAAGCTCTGCATGTAGAACCAACTAAGATTTTATATTCCGGTGTCAATAAGACAGAAGTGGATGTCACAGATGCGATGGAATATGGTGTGATTCATTACACAGCGGAATCTCTACTACATATGGATATTGTCAATCGTATTGCTGGAAAGTACCAAAAGAAAGTGGAAATTCTACCACGTTTGAATGCAGGTAGTCAGTTTGGTATGTCCAAGGAAGATTTATTCTCAATCTATGCAAATGAAGAAAAATATCCAAATGTGATTGTAAAGGGGATTCACTACTTTGCGGGTACACAGCGTAAGAAGAACGATAAACAAATCAAAGAGTTGGATATGTTGTTGGGATTAATCAAAGAGATTCAAACAACATTCAATCGTAAAGTAGAACAGATTGAATATGGTCCAGGATTATCAGTACCATTATTTGAAGGTGATGATTTTAGTGATACACTAAAACCTCTTGAGACTATCCATGCAAAGTTAAAAGAATTATCTGAGGTTGTTGATTTAACAATTGAAATGGGTAGATTCTATTCCACATTCTGTGGAACATACCTCACACGTGCAATGGATTGTAAGTCAAATGAAGGTGTGAATTACTGTATTGTAGATGGTGGTATGAATCATCTTAACTATTATGGTCAGATGATGGGTATGAAAGTGCCACACATTCAACACTTGCATGCATGTGATGACCGTACAGAAAAGAATTGGTGTCTATGCGGTAGTCTTTGTACAACTGCAGATGTGCTAGTCAGAGACGTGACGTTACAAGGCTTGCAAGAGGGTGATTATTTAGCTTTCAATAACTGTGGTGCGTATTCTGTTACTGAAGGTATTCACTTATTCTTAAGCCGTACGATGCCACTGATTCTATTGCGTACAGCAGAGAATGAATACACTATCGCAAGACAAATGCAAGAATCTTATCCAATCAATACGATTCAAAATTACTAATTTTCATTGATTGTAAAGGAGGTAGTATGTCACAAGTAACGAAACGTGCTTTAGAACAATCACTCAAGAATTTGTTGTTGAAGAAGCCATTATCGAAAATCACAATCAGTGATTTAACAGAAGATTGTGGTATGAATCGTATGACATTCTACTATCACTTCAAAGATATCTATGATTTAGTTGAATGGGCTTGTCTAACAGACGCAAAGCGTGCATTAGATGAGAAGAAGACCTATGATACTTGGCAACAGGGTTTCCTACAGATATTAGAAGCTGTTCAAGCAAATAAGCCATTTATCATGAATGTCTATCACTGTGTTCATCGTGAACAGGTAGAAATGTATTTGCGGCCGCTTGTGGAAGATTTAATTTTAAATGTGGTAAATGAAGAAGCGGAAGGCTTAAACGTACGGGATGAAGATAAAACCTTTATCGTACAAGCATATTCTTATATCTTCATCGGTATCATGTTAGATTGGATCAAAGAGGATATGCAAGAGAACCCACAGGAAATTGTAGAACGCTTGAATAAGCTGATTAAAGGTTCTATCCGTGCTTCACTAACTAGATTTCAGTATTAAAATTTTTATCAAAGTATGAAGTTTTATCACAATGAGAAAAGTGATAAAACTTTTATCTTTTTTAGCTCCCTGCTAAATGAAAAAGCGTATAGAGTTGATATGATGCATATGGATGAAGGAGGATTTCATATGTATTATTCAGCAGGAACTTATGAGTCATTTGCTAGACCTTTAAAACCAAAGGATGTTGATAAGAAATCAGCGTATATCATTGGTACAGGACTAGCTGGTTTAACAACAGCGTTTTATCTTGTCCGTGATGGACAGATGAGTGGAGAACATATTCACTTACTAGAAAAAGCTACACTTGCGGGTGGTAGCTGTGATGGACGTAAGGATGTCACAAAAGGTTTCTTCATGCGTGGTGGTCGTGAAATGGATAACCACTTTGAAGTAATGTGGGATACCTTCCGTGATGTGCCTTCCATTGAAACACCGGATGTATCTGTCTTAGATGAGTATTATTGGTTAAATAAGCGTGATCCAAACTATTCACTATGTAGAGCGACTGTAAATTGTGGTGAGGATGCACACACAGATAAGCAGTTTAAACTTGATAAGAAGTCTGCAATGGCATTATCAAAACTATTCTTAACACCTGAAAAGGACTTGGAAGGAAAGAAGATTTCTGATGTATTACCAGCTTCTTTCTGGGATACAAATTTCTGGTTATATTGGCAGACGATGTTTGCTTTTCAAAAGTGGTCTAGTGCACTAGAGATGAAACGTTATCTTTGCCGCTTTGTACACCATATTGACGGATTGCCTGACTTTAGCGCTTTGCGTTTTACAAAGTATAACCAATATGAAAGCATGATTTTACCACTTGTGAAGTATTTGGAGAATCATGGGGTTCATATTGAATACGGAATGGATGTAAAGAACGTTGTGATTGAAACACGTGGCAATAAGAAGATAGCTAGACAAATCGTATATAAGAAAGATGGAATTGAACAATCCATTGACTTAATTGAAGATGATCTTGTGTTTATTACCAATGGATGTTGTACAGATACTTCCTGTTATGGAGACCAGACACACGTTCCGGATTTATCGAGTGTAAAGAATGGCTATGGTGAATCCTGGGATATGTGGAAGGCAATCGCAGCACAAGCAATGCATGGCGAATATGGTAACCCAGAAGCTTTCTGTACCAATGTAAATGCAACAAACTGGATGAGTGCGACAGTCGCTACTTCTAATGAAGAAATCATTCGCTATATCACAAACATCTGCAAGCGTGACCCACGTACAGGAAAAGTTACAACAGGTGGTATTGTTACAGTAAAAGATAGTACGGATAACTGGTATCTATCTTGGACTATCAACCGTCAACCACAGTTTAAATCTCAGGATAAAGGCCTCGTATTAATTTGGCTATATGCATTGAATACAAATAAAGAAGGTAACTATATCAAGAAGCCAATGCGTGATTGTACAGGTATCGAGGTATGTGAAGAGTGGTTATATCATATTGGTGTTCCAACTGATAAGATTGCCTCGCTTGCACAGGACGCATGTAATACAACGACATGTTTCATGCCATATATTAATGCGTTCTTCCAACCACGTAAAGAATCCGATCGTCCAAAGGTTGTGCCAGATGGAGCAGTAAACTTTGCCTTTATCGGTCAATTTGCGGAGACACCAAGAGATACGATCTTTACAACGGAATATTCCATGCGTACAGGTATGGAGTCTGTTTATACCCTTTTAGATATTGATCGTGGCGTGCCTGAGGTTTGGGCTAGTAAGTATGATGTACGTGAATTATTGCGCGCATGTTATTACGCGATTGATAAGAAGCCAATTACTGAAGTAAAGGAATTATCCTTTATTGAAAAATTTGTGCTCAATCAAGTGCTGAATCGCGCAAAGGGAACTGATATTGAAATTCTGTTAAAGAATAGTGGACTCATTAAATAGAAAGCTTTAGTTAAAAAAAGGAAAGTTATATGCTTTCCTTTTTTTGAGCGTATAATATGGGTATAGATAACACTTACTTGAATCAACTACAATTATATTCCATGCGTCATTCATCCAGTACTTGTCTAATTTTAAATAATTGGAAAGGGAGTTTTATGAGTAAACAAAAGTTATTATTTCTATGTTTCTATTTAACAGCTTTAACTTTGATGGGTATCACAATACAATTTTTTTACTAAGATCTACTTGGCAGGAATTTATATGAATGATACCTGGGTATCAGCACCCTTACAGCTTTTCATTTTGATCACAATTATATTGTTTGTTAGAGCTTATTTAATTTATCGAAAAATACCGAAAGATTACGAATAAAAAATTCTCTTGTATGAGAGAATTTTTTTAATAGATGTATCATATTATTTTTTTCGTGAAGTATTCTGTACAATCGCGATTGCGATATTTGCGTCATGTGAGATACTCACTTCAAGTTCAGGATGGTCTTTGATGTAAGGTTTTCCACTTTCATCATTTAGGATACTGTACTGTAGGTAATCTTTATCCTGGGTTGCCTTGAAGATAGCTTCTTTCGCCGCAAAGCGTCCCGCAAAGTATTGTTTTTTCTGTGTGGTAGTATGCTTTGAGGAGAATTCCACCATTTCAGATTGTGTTAAAACATGTGAAATGATGGGTTTTTCTAAGTCAATACGATGCATATCTACGATGTCTACGCCTAACATGGTATTATTATTACATAGTTGCGTGCATTTGGCGAATGCTTGCACAGTCAGTCAATCGACTGTAAAATATTGCAGAGGTTAATATGAAAGAAAAGAAGAATAAAAAGAAATTATCTAGAGTGGGAAGAATCGCACTTGATATCATTATGGTTGTATGTCTAGGCGTTGCGATTTTTTCTGGCTATCAGTTATATAAAGGTTTAGCAAGTTATAACCAAGCAGGAAATGCGTATGATAACTTACGTAAGAATGCCGTTACAACTAAGAAGGATACTGACAAAGATGATACAACTTCTACATTAGACTTTCAGAAGTTGTTAGAGCAGAATCCAGATTGTGCTGGTTGGATTACACTTCCAAACTCCAATGTGGATTATCCGGTTGTGTTTGGTGCTAGTACAGATGAAAATAAGTATGGCAATAGCTATTACTTGGACCACTTATTTGATGGCACATACAATCTAAGTGGAACAGTATTTATTGATTACAACAACGGAAGAGATTTCAACCATAAGAATACTGTGATTTATGGTCACCATATGTTAAATGACTCGATGTTTGCGGATATCGAGAAGTATAAAGATCAGTCTTACTACGATAGTCATAAGGAACTGGTTTTCCAAACACCAAATGGTACATATAAGATTTATCCGATTGCAGGATATTCTACAACGGGTACGGGTAACTATGTACAATATGACTTTGGTAGTGATAGTGAATTTTTGAGTTATATCGATCGTTTCGTGTCTGCCTCAACATTTAAGAGTGATGAGACAGTTTTAGCAACAGACCAAATTGTAATGTTGTCGACATGTTCCTATGATGTTGATGATGGTAGATATGTATTAGTTGGAAAGCTGGTAAAAGCTTCATAAATAAGGAAAACATTTATGATGGAACAAAATCCAAACAGAGTAATTCGAAAGAAGAAAAAACGTAAGAAGAGATATATCAGCGCAAGATTTTTATGGTTGATACTTTTCCTTGCGAGTATTGTATTTGCGATTACATTCTGGCGTATGCCAATGTTTCCAACGAAGTGGAGTATTATCGTAGTACTTGTACTTGCGGTGATTGATTGGTTAACATTCTTACTAACATCGAAGGTGAAGCCGAATAACGTATTTGCACAGGTAGTAAACACAGTGCTTGCGGTAGCGCTTATTATCGTAAATATTGCACTACCGTACTATACAGACCGCTTGAGTAATGTCTTCTCTTCTGTGTTAGGCAATGAGGTTAGAATTGGCATCTATGTTATGACAGATGCGTATAAAGACAAGCATAAAGATGCTTTCGCTAACTCTCAGTATAAAGAGAGTATGAAGTTAGCGGAATATCAAAACGCAAAATTTATCACTGCTTAGGCGTTGATGGAAATAATCAAAACTATACATTAGAGAAGTTACGGGTGGATTTAAAGAATGATAATCTAAAGACCATCAACAGTAGTTCTGTGCAGTCTGCTGTAAAGAACTTATATACAAATCAAGGTGATGTATTATTATTGAGTGATTCGTATTTATCAACAGTTTTGGAGACAGATGAATTCAAGAATTTTAAGACAGATACTAAACTGATAGGTAGTTATTTCCGCAAGGTAGAAACAACCCAAGCAACAGAAGATAAAACAAACCTTGCGAATACACCATTTACATTCTTTATTGCGGGAAATGACCAGCCCGGTGAGTTAAGCTTGGAAGGTAGAACAGACGTAGATATCGCAGTAACGGTAAATCCAAATACACATCAGATTTTGATTGCGAACTTGCCACGCGACTCTTATATTCCAAATCCTGCATATAAGAATCAGAAAGATAAATTAACGCATCTTGGTTTAAATGGTATTCAGAATACATTAAAGGGTGTTAGTAACTTACTTGGAACAGATGTGAATTACTACATGTTAGTAAACTTTACGACATTTGAAGATATTATTAACGCAATTGATGGTGTTGATATTGATAATCCATTTGAATTTACAACACACTTTACAGGCCGTACGTATCCACAGGGTACATTACATCTTGATGGAGAGCTAGCGTTAGAGTATGTACGTGAACGTTATAGTTTGCCTAACGGTGACTTTGATCGTAACCTCCACCAACAAATTGTACTCTCTGCGATTATTCATAAGTTGTTAAGTCCAGAGTTAATTAGTTCGTTTAATAATATTTTGAGCGCCTTGCAAGGCAAGTTCTTGACCAATGTTTCTACGGATTCGATTTATGCATTATGTAAGAAACAGTTGGATCAGAATATCCAATGGAATATTGTGAAGTATCATCTTGATGGTGATACTGGTAACGAATACTGTGCATCCGCACCAGATCAAGTATTATCCGTTGTATACCTGTACCAAAATCAAGTAGACTTTATTAATACTGAGATTGATAAAGTAATGAATGATGAAATCATTTCCCAGGAAACGTTGCCTGAGGGAACGAACAATAATTCCACAAATTAGGAGGATTTATGTACCGTATTAATGAGTTATATGATTTAGAACACACAGCTGCGAAAGACTATTTATTACAATTTACGTACCCATGGGAAGCTCTTTCTGGGATTAAGGATTTCATCTTAAGCTAGGTGAAAGCTTAGATAAGGAAGAATATACAGAAGTATCCGAACATGTTTGGATTCATAAGACAGCGACAGTATTTCCATCTGCGTATATTGGTGCACCATGTATTATTGGGCCACGTACAGAAGTGCGTCATTGTGCGTTCATTCGCTCTGCAGCACTTGTTGGATCAGATTGCGTGGTTGGAAATAGCTGTGAGCTAAAGAACGTTATTCTATTTGACCATGTTCAAACTCCGCACTACAACTACGTAGGAGATTCTATCTTAGGATATTATTCTCATATGGGCGCAGGTTCTGTTACATCGAATGTAAAGAGTGATAAGAGATTGGTTACGATTCGAGAGGATGATCATCGTATTGATACGGGTCTTAAGAAGTTTGGTGCAATGCTTGGAGATTATGTTGAGGTAGGATGTAACTCAGTACTTAATCCAGGCACTGTGATTGGTAGACACTCTCGTGTATATCCAACATCTTGTGTAAGAGGTGTAGTACACGAAAATAGTATCTGGAAGAATGATGGTACCGTTATTTCAATTCATGAATAAAACAAAAAAATATAGTTGCGATTATACGCAACTATATTTTTGTTAGTAAAGTATTCAACGTTTTTCGCGCTTTGTCGCAAAGGATGTCACAAAGCGTACAGCAGTATGTGTTTCATCAATCTTTGCCCAAGGGGTAAAGGCAAACTCTTTGGAAAGTTCTTCTAGCTTTGCGTTTTCAAAGATTGGAAAAAGTTGGTTTGTTTCAGCGGGGAAGTAGAAGTGATATCCCTTTGATTGAAATCCTTCGGTGAGTATATCTGCCATATCGATAGCATGTTTTGAGATTGTGAGGTAGCGATTATCTTTAAAGAGTTCTTCAAATTGGATGCCAAGCATTCTACCCTTGGCTAGCATTCCGCCGTGTTGTTTGATGGCGTAGCGGAAATCTTTCTTGTATAAATCATTTAAGATGACAATACATTCGCCAAATAGGGCACCAACCTTTGTACCACCGATATAGAATACATCGCATAGATTTGCGATATCTTCAAAGTTCACATCATTCTTTTTGGACATAAGGCCATAACCCAGTCTTGCGCCATCGATAAAGAGAGGGATGTTGTGCTTTTGACATACTGTATATAACTCTGTGAGTTCTTGTTTAGAGTATAGGGTACCACTTTCTGTGGGAAAGGAAATATATACAATCCCTGGTTGTACAGTGTGTTCTACACTAGCGTCATTGTAGTGATTTTGAATGAGTGTATCGACTTGCTTGGCTGTAATTTTACCATTGGATGTTGGTAGTGTCAGACATTTATGTCCTACGGATTCAAGTGCACCTGTTTCGTGTGCGTTAATATGACCGCTTTCCGCACAGATTGCGCCTTGATGGTGTTTTAAGATAGATGTGATAACGGCGATATTGGTTTGTGTGCCACCAACCATGAAGTGAATATCCGCATCTTCACGCTTGATGGTTTGTTTAATTAAATTTGCGGCGTTGAAACAATGGTTATCTTTACCATAACCAACGGTTTGTTCATCATTTGTGTTTGTTAAGGCTGTCAAAATTTCAGGGATACAACCTTCTGTATAATCACTATCGAATCGAATCATCTGATACCCTCCGTATTTCGCGCTATAATTATAAGGCATAGGGATAAAAGTAGAAAAGAGGAATTATATGCATCGTTTTAAAGCAGAAGAGATTCAGGAAATCATAGAGATATTAAAAAAGGATGGGGTTATCAGTGTACCGACGGATACGGTATATGGTGTATGTTCGCAGGTATCAAGCCATCAAGCAGAAGAAAATCTAAGAAATGTAAAACACCGCCCTCTAACAAAGGCTTTTCCGGTGATGTGTGCAGATCTTGAACAGATTCAAGAGATTGCACAAGTGGATGATAGAGCCAAGAAGGTCATTGAAGGTTTTATGCCAGGTCCAATTACCGTCATATTAAAGCGTAAAGATGGAGTGAATCTATCCCAAGAAAACTTAGATACGATTGCGATTCGTATGGCTACGTCAGATACACTTGCAAAGATCATCAAAGGTTTAGGAAGACCTATCTTCATGACAAGTGCGAATCAATCGGGAGAGCCAACTTGTACATCATTAGATGAGATTGAAAAGAGTTGTCCTGATTTAGATGGAATGCTAGAAGGTGATGTGTCCTTTGGTGAAGCAAGTACCATTGTAGATTGCACAAAGGAAGAACTAGCTATTTTAAGACCAGGTCCAATCACCATGCAGGACATCACAGAAAAATTATTGAAATAACTCGTGATATCCTTGCATGTATGGGTATCTTCTTATATCATTTAGAACAGGAAATATGGAGGAAAGAAGATAATGTTAGAAGTATTGAATCATCCCCTAATTACACATAAGTTGACACAGATGCGTCGTAAAGACTGCGGAACAAAGGATTTCCGTGAGAATCTTGACGAGATTGCGGAATTAATGGCATATGAAGTATGCCGTGACTTACCAACAAATCCAATTGAAATTGAAACACCGGTTGCGAAGTGTACTGGTTATGAATTAAGTAAAGAAGTAGTCATCGTTCCAATCTTGCGTGCAGGTATTGGTTTATTAGATGGTATTAGACGTCTGGTTCCTACAGCAAAGGTAGGTTTTATCGGTATGTATCGTGATGAAACAACTTTAGAACCTGTAGAATATTTTGCGAAGTTCCCAAGCCATTTAGAAGACACTATCGTTATGGTTGTTGACCCAATGTTGGCGACTGGTGGTAGTGCAAAGGATGCGATTGCGCAAATCAAGAAGCGTGGCGCAAAGAATATTAAGCTTGTATGCTTAGTAGCTGCACCAGAAGGTGTTAAAGTAATTCAAAAGAGTCATCCAGATGTAGATGTATATATCGCTGCATTGGATGACCATCTCAATGAAAATGGTTATATCGTACCTGGATTAGGAGATGCTGGTGACCGTATTTTCGGTACAAAGTAAGGACATGTCCAATCTGTACTTTATCTTGCGCTCCGTTGTATATTTATTGATGTTCCTTGTGACGTGGTTTGCGATGGATGCAATCAATTATGAAAAGTTATTACGCAAAAATAAGGTGAATCAAGCACAGGTGCTATACTTCATCCTAGTGATGGCAATCGCATATCTAGCAGGTTCATTTATATTAAGTTTTTTCCATTTTGGATAAAGTAAACAGGCAATCACAATAATTTGTGGTTGCCTGTTCGGTTATATAATTAACGCCAATTTAATTAAAAAAATATTAAATTATGTAATAATTACAATATAATTATTACATGGATGTAGGTGGTATCGTGATGTATTCGTTTGAATGGGATCAATATAAAAGTAAAATTAACCAATCTAAACATGGTGTGACATACGAAGAAGTAGTGAATCACGAAAGGGGTATTTGAGTATGACAAAAAAAGATGAATATCTAGAGAAAAGAGTTTAATTTTGAAAAAGCGATTAAAAAAATCCATATGTGAAGGAATTAAAACGGCAAGTTACGATTAATATTAATAAATCTGTGATTGACTATTTTTAAAAAAATGAGTCGATGCATACGGGTATTCCTTATCAAACATTAATTAATTTATATTTAGCAGACTGTGTAAAGGAAAAAGAAGAAACTAAAAAAATAAATTGGGAATAATCCTTGTTTTATTCAATTGTTTTAGTAGTGAAAAAATGAAGAATAATTATATTTTGACTTAAGATAATAAATGACTGTATCATTCGACCATTTGAGGATATGCATTTGGTCTTTTGTAGTTATATCTATAAACTTTAAGAAATGATGTGGAGTTTCTAGTTTCCCTTTGAATATAGAAGTAAAGGGGAAACAATGATATGAAAGATAAGGCACAAAAATATGATTTATGGCATCATTACATGTCCTACCGCAAGGATCTCTATCGGATTATACAACCTCATAATATTGAAGCGGGTATGATATCTGAAGCAAACTGGGTGATACGTTCACGTTATCAATCGGGGAAGGATATTGGTATCAGTGTAAAACCAGGTGATATTTGTTATATCGAATTTGGTCAATCATACCTGAATGAAATGGGTTATCAACATTTTGGTTTAGTCGTATCTGTGTGTGCAAAGAAAGCTTTGGTTGTTCCGATGACTTCTAATGAGGCAACATATCAAAAAGCTTATGATTCTATCTATCATCCACAGGGGAAATATCACTTAATGAAGATTGGTTTAATAAATGGTTTGAACAAACCATCAGTGTTATTTTTAAATGATATACGTTTTATCAATACAGCTAGAGTGATTGATATTAAAGCACATATTCCTGTTACAGCACCTATGTTTAAAGAAGTTCAGAAAAGAATGTTGAGAGTGATGTTCAGCACAGAGTGATGGGATATGTTATTATACTGACATGGAAAAACTACAAGGAAAGTGGTTAATTGCGGTTTCATCTGGACCAGATTCTATGGCACTTTTACAAATGTGTATTGATGCGGGTATTGATTGTGCGGTTGCGCATGTAAACTATCATCATCGTCCAGAAGCGGATGAAGAAGAAAACTATATCCGCAGTTTTTGTGTGGAAAGAGGAATTTCAATCTTTGTGCATAATGATCCATTTGTTTATACGGGGAACTTTGAGGCTGCGGCACGTGAGTTACGCTATCGCTTTTTTGTGGAGATTGTAAGACGTGAAGGATTTCAGGGTGTATTGATTGGGCATCATCAAGATGATTTATTAGAGACGTATATCATGCAGGAAAGTAAGAATATTGTGCCAGAGTATTATGGCTTGCGTGAAGAGATGTTAATGCATGGTGTATTGTTTAAAAGGCCTTTACTGCAAATGACGAAGGAAGAACTTGTTATATACTGTAAGGAACATGAATTACGCTATTATATCGATGTGACAAATCTAAGTGATGAGTATACGCGAAATCAGATTCGCCATCAAATTGTAGAACCAATGACTCCCTTCGAAAGAAGCGTATATCTACGTGAAATCAAACAGAAAAACGCTATTATGCAGGAAAGAAGATGTCGTGTGAAAACCTATATTCGACAAGACAAGATTCTGTTAACGACATATCGTTCATTAGCGCAAGAGGATAGAGTAACAATGCTAAGAATGTTTGTGGAAAAGACACCACACTATTCTTTAAAGCATTTGCAGGGGATTGATGGAACTATCATGCATGCATGTGATTTTATAATTCCACTGGGTGAGTTTTCGTTAGTGAGTGATGGGACATATCTTTTGAAGTATGTTTCAGAAAAACCATATTGTTATGTGTTTGAATCAATGGAGGAATTACAAGATGTTCGTAAAGAACATTTCTATACAGAGAAAGGAAGTCCTGGTGTCTTTGCGCTAACGTTAGAAGAGGCAGACTTTCCAATTCGGATTCGCTCGTTCAAGCAGGAGATAAGATTCAAATGCGTTTTGGTTGTAAAGAAGTGCATCGCTTCTTTATTGACCGTCATATTCCACAATATCAACGACAAACTTGGCCGGTTGTAGAGAACGCTGCAGGAGAGATTATTCTTGTGCCTGGACTTGGCTGTAATGTGCAGCATTACTCTACAATGCCTAATTTGAATGTGATACAATACTAATGTTATAAAAGGAGTTATTTCTCATGTGGGTAGAAAAAGATATAAAGAAAGTGTTAGTTAGTGAAGCAACAGATTAGTGAACGTTCTAAGGAATTAGGAGCTAAGATTACAGAAGACTATACTGGAAAACAACCACTATTAGTTGCCTTGTTACGTGGATCAGTTCCTTTCTTAGCTGAGCTAATTAAACATATTGATTTAGACATTCAGTATGACTTTATGGATGTTAGTAGTTATGAAGGTACAGAATCGATTGGCGATATTCGAATCTTAAAGGATTTAGATACATCTGTGAAAGGACTAGATATCTTACTTGTAGAGGATATCGTTGATACAGGAAGAACAATTCAGACTGTACGTGAAACACTATTACATAAGGGTGCTAATAGCGTTAAAATCATTACACTATTAGATAAGCCTAGTCGTCGTGTCGTAGATATTAAAGCAGATTATGTTGGTTTTGAAATCGAAAATGAATTCGTAATTGGATTTGGTATGGATTTCGACCAGAGATATCGTTGTCTTCCATACATTGGTGTATTGAAGGACGAATGTTATCAATGCAATGAGGAGTAAATAAATGCAGAGAAATAAATTAGCAAACTTTCTCCCTTATCTTGTGGTCATTCTTGCGGTTATCAGCTTATTAGGATTAAACATGGGCGCTTCATCAGAGCGCATCAGTTACTATGAACTACAGAATGTCATTGAAAAAGAAAAGGTAGATGAAGTATCTGTCTCAATCGGGAACGAATGTGACAGTCGTAAAGGGTGTTTACGAAAAGGATAAACAAAAAGTAACATTTACTGCGACAATTCCATCTACTTCTGATCAAATTGGACAGGTGATTAAAAATCTTGGAAATGAATCCACTAAGTTGACAATTGTGGATGCGGACGCATCCAATATCTTCTTGGAAACAGTGGTATCCATTATTCCATTTATCTTATTTGCGGTATTTGCAGTTTGGATGTTAAACCGTATGAATGGCGCAAACGGTGCTAATGCGAAGGCATTTGAATTCTCAAAATCAAGAGCGAAATTAGAAGGTAAGATTCGTGTTCGCTTTAGTGATGTGGCAGGTTGTGATGAAGAAAAGCAAGAAATGGCAGAAATCATCGACTACCTCAAATATCCTAAGAAGTTTGAGAAGATGGGTGCTCGTATTCCAAAGGGTATCCTATTAAGTGGTCATCCAGGTACTGGTAAGACATTGCTTGCCAAGGCAGTTGCCGGTGAAGCAAATGTACCATTCTATAGTATTTCTGGATCTGACTTTGTAGAGATGTTTGTCGGTGTAGGTGCAAGCCGTGTTCGTGACATGTTCAAGAAGGCACAACAGACTGCACCATGTATTATCTTCATCGATGAAATTGATGCGGTAGGTCGTCAACGTGGTGCTGGCTTTTGGTGGTGGACACGATGAACGTGAACAGACACTGAACCAATTACTTGTTGAGATGGATGGTATGGAAGAAAATACAGGTGTTGTTGTCATTGCGGCAACAAATAGACCTGATGTACTAGACCCTGCATTATTACGTGCAGGACGTTTCGATCGTCAGATTACAGTAGCACTTCCAGACCGTAAGGGTAGAGAAGCAATTCTACATGTACATGCTCGCAATAAGAAGTTTGTAAAGGACTTAGATTTAGGTGCTTTAGCAAAGCGTACTCCAGGATTCTCTGGTGCTGATCTTGAAAACGTATTGAATGAATCTGCGATTTTAGCAGTACGTGAAAACAAAGATGAAATCGGCATGAAGCAGATTGATGAAGCGATTGACCGTGTCATGATGGGACCTGCAAAGGTTAGCCGTACATACGATGATAAGACAAAGAAGTTAGTTGCTTACCATGAAAGTGGACACGCAATTATCGGTTTATTCTTAGAGAATGCACAGGTTGTACAGAAAGTTACAATCATTCCTCGTGGTCAAGCAGGTGGATATAACCTCATGACACCGAAGGAAGAAAAGATGATGCATACAAAGAATGACTTACTCGATACAATCACTTCCTACATGGGTGGTCGTACAGCAGAAGAATTATTCTTTGATGATATTACAACAGGAGCAAGTAACGATATTCAAAATGCGACAAATATCGCAAAAGACATGGTTACTCTCTATGGTATGAGCGATCTTGGACCTATTAAGTACAACGCAGGAAATGAGAATGTATTCTTAGGTAGAGATTATAATCAGCCAAACAATGTTTCTGGTGAAGTTGCGTATGAAATTGATCAGGAAGTACGTAAGATCATTAATACATGCCATACAAAGGCAAGACAGATTATCGAAGCACATAAGACAGAACTTGAAGTAATCGCACATGCATTAATGGAATACGAAACATTAACTGCTGAGCAGATTCAAAGAGTTGTAAAGGGTGAAGATATTTCTGCAGACTTCAAGTATGAGGAAAAAGAATCATCAGAACCTGTTACAGAAGAAACAGTTAGTGAATAAAGAAAAGGGCCATATAGATATCTATGTGGCCTTTCAATATTTTAGAAACTCGTACGACAAGATAATACTTGTCCGATAATTTTAACTGGCAATGCTTTGATTTCCTGTGGAGTATAATAACGACTCTCCACATCTGGATTCGCAGCTTCTAGAATCAGCATTCCTTTTTTATAGATAACACGTTTTACAGTCACTTCTTTGATCAATCATGACAACGGCAATTTTGCCACTGGCAATAGAGTCACATTGACGTACTAAAACAAGTGAGCCATCCATAATACCAATACCAGACATAGAGTTTCCGGTAATACGTAGGTAGTAATCACCATTTTCTCTTTCTTTTAGTGTCGTTTCTTCTTCACCAAGATAATTTTCTTCCGCAAATAAGTCATATCCTGCTTTTGCGTAACCAAGAATTGGTAAACGAATGGTTGTGTCCATTCCCATTAGGATAGAGTAATATTATATCCAAGTAAATGAGAAAGAATTTCAGCGGTATCATCATTTACTTTTTTTATTTCCCACTAGACCAACGTGCAACGGTAGAACGAGAAACATTACATCTACGTGCAAGTTCAGAATCACTACATCCTGTTTTTATTTTGTATTGGTGAATCATCTCTTTTAGTGTCATCTACATTACCTCAGCATTAGTATAACATATTTGCGACAATTAAGAGATAATTAATTAGTAATTGTTGCGTATATGATTGAAATACGCAACATAACTCGATATAATACAAATAACAGGAGAGAGGGTATGCAGCTATATAAGAAATATGTGGATGTTGTGGTGATGCAAAGAAAAAAACAGGAGAACTACGCCCTCTCTATCTATGTTGGAATGATGGGCGGGAGTATAAGATTGATAAAGTGTTAAGTCATTCTAGGAAAGAGTCTTGTGTTGGTGGTTGTGGGATACGCTACGTATGTATTATCCAAGGTAGATGTAGGAATCTGTTCTTAGAAAAAGATCGATGGTTTTTAGAAAGTTATCAACCGTGATTAAAGTAGTTTTTAAACATGCGTTATATTGATTTAAAAATGCATGTCTTACATGCGGTATTATTTTTGATATGAATAACTTAGACAATTTTGAATTTTTATACATTGTAAAAAAACAACAAGATCTAATTATTAATAATTTATTAATTTTTGATAAATACAAAAATGATAAATTTAAAAACCATATAATAGTAAAAAGATAGCCACAATATATAATTATTGAAGACATGGGCTTTATGGAAACTTAATAAACAAGAAATAGGCAAAGTAAAAGAATATTTGGTAATGATGATTTTTGGGGAAAAGAATTATGCTGAAGAAAAAAATGATGAGACTTGTATTATCGATGCTGATGGCACTTGTAATGTTATTTCAAGGTGTCAATTTTAATGTCTATGCTGGAAGTGAAAAAGAAGTAGACCTTGAAAATACAAAACATAGTCATAAAGAACGGTGGGAATCCTGTTAATAGCATGCAGGTTGGTGATGAATTCCGTATAGAAATGAATTGGAAGGCAAAAAGCAAAAAGCAGCGACCATTAACGAAGGGGATTATTTTATTGTTAAGCTTCCTGATAATATCCTTATCAAAAATGATGCGGGGAATTTAAATTTCTCATTGACTGCACCAGATGGATCAGTGATGGCAAATGCTCATGTCACCCCAAAAGCAGGTGGTGGTGCTGAGATTAAAGTTACATTTACCAATTATGTAAATGGTAGATACAATATTAATGGAACCTTGGGCATGAATGCCAATTTCAATAAAGATAAAGTTACAGTGAATCAAAAAAATAACTTTGATATAGAAGCTGGCGGGAAAAACAACACCATTTCAATTTAAAGTAGATGGTGGTCCTACAGGAAATAGTAATGAAGTACTACATAAGTATGGTTTTGGAGCGGCATCAATCAATGAAGCAGAGTGGCGAGTACGTATTAATTACAAAAAGCTAACTTTCCAAATGCTGTTGTGACAGATACACTAGTAGGAACAACAGAAAAATTTGTTAAAGAAAGCTTTCGCTTGTTTCGTGTAAACTACACTAGTGATTTAAACGAAAAATAATCGTGTCAGAATTGATTTATCAGATAAGATTGTATTCTCGAATAATGATCAAACATTTACAATCAACCTAGGAAACATAAATGGAGAACAATATAAACTAGAGTATAGAACAACTTATACTCCGGGTACCAATCTAAGAAATAACGTTAAACTTACATCTAATAACAATAAAGTAGATGAAAAAAATTTATTTCCTTTTAAAAAAAGAAGCTGCTGGTGGAACAGGCGTTGGTATCTTAGCGAATAAAATTAAGCTAGTTAAGGTTGATGCAGAAGATAATACTGTTGTTCTAGCAAATGCAGTATTTGAAGTTACAAAACCAGATGGAAGTAAGTTTGATCTTACTACGGCTGCAGATGGTACGGTAACATCACCTGCTCTTGTGGCTGGTACATATAAAGTGAAAGAGAAGACAGCTCCTGCCGGTTATGAATTAAGTACAGAAGAATTTACATTAACAGTAAATTCCACTACAAATGTGATTCAGACTGTTAAAGACAACCCAATCAAGATTTCTGTTAAGGCCACAAAACAATGGGTAGGTCCTATAGGATCAGCTGTTACAGTACATCTTTATGCAGATGATGTAGATACAGGTAAGACAGTTATATTGAATGCCGCAAATAACTGGGAAGATACATTTACTAACTTGAGAAAGTACAAGCCAGGAACAACTACTGAAATTAAATACACTGTAAAGGAAGATATTATCGCTAACTATAATGGTGTAGTCAGTGGTGATATGGCAACAGGCTTTACAATTACAAATACAAATACAGAAAAGACTACTGTCAAAGTTACGAAAGCTTGGTTAGGAACACCAGCTGCTTCTGTAACTATCAAGTTACTCGCAGATGGTGCAGAGAAAGGAAACAGTCACACTAACTGCAACAGACAACTGGACACATACATTTACAAACTTAGATAAGTATGCAGCAGATGGTCATGAGATTGTTTACACAGTTGATGAAACACCAGTTGCTGGATATACGAAAAGATATTTCTGGAACAGCAGCTACTGGATTTACTGTTAAGAATACAAACACTGCAACAATCAATATCCCAGTCACAAAGACATGGGTAGGTACTGCAGGAACTTCCGCAACAATCAAACTATTGGCAGATGGTGCAGAGAAGGAAACAGTTACATTAACAGCTGCAGATAACTGGACACATACATTCAGTAATCTTCCTAAGTTTGATACAACAGATGGTCACGAGATTGTATACACAGTAGACGAAGTTGATGTTCCAAATTATACAAAGGGTATTTCTGGAACAGCAGCTACAGGCTTTACAGTTACAAATACAATCACAGGTAAAGTATCTGTACCAGTCACTAAGGTATGGGTGGGACCACAAGCTTCTTCTGCTAAGGTAACTCTACTCGCAGATGGCGTTGAAAAAGATTCTGTAACACTCAACGCCGCAAATGGTTGGGCACATACATTTACAAACTTAGATAAGTACAATAACGGTACAGAGATTGTTTATACAGTTACAGAAGAGCCAATCGCCAACTATGATTCAGTCGTTACAGGTAATGCAGCAAATGGCTTTACAGTCACAAATACAAATACAGAAAAGACATCTGTAGATGTTACAAAGACATGGGTAGGAACGCCAGCAGCTTCTGTAACAATCAAGTTATTCGCAGATGGAACAGAGAAAGAAACTGTTACATTAACAGCAGCAGATAACTGGACACATACATTTGCAAACTTAGACAAGTATGCAGCAGATGGTCATGAGATTGTTTATACAGTTGATGAGACTCCTGTTACAGATTACACAAAGGCAATCACAGGGGATGCAGCAAACGGCTTTACAATCACAAACACGATCACTGGTAAGGTAAACATTCCAGTTACTAAGGTATGGGTAGGACTAGAAGCTGCTTCTGCAAAAGGTAACACTTTACGCAGATGGAGTTGAAAAGGATTCCGTAACACTAAATGCGGCAAATAACTGGGTACATGTATTCGCTAACCTTGATAAGTATAATAACGGTACAGAAATCGTTTATACACTTACAGAAGAGCCAATCTCTAACTATGATTCTGCAATTTCAGGAGATGCAGCTACAGGCTTTACAGTCACAAATACGATCACAGGTAAGTTGGATATCCCAGTTACTAAGGTATGGGTAGGACCTGCAACAGATAGCGTTACAGTAAATCTATACGCTAGATGGTGTTAAGGTTGATACAGTACAACTAACGGCTGCTAATCAGTGGAAGCATACATTCGCAAATCTAGACAAGTATGAGAATGGACGCGAAATCGTATATACAGTCGATGAAGTATTAATCCCTGGATATAAGACTAAGATCACAGGTGATGCACAAACAGGCTTCACAATTACAAACTCCAAGGAGACACCAAAGACAGCAGACCACGTTAATCCGATGGCATATGCAAAGCATCTTTTGTAATCTCACTCATGGCAGCAATCATTACAATGATTGAAAAAGAAAAAGTTTGCAAGATAATTTGTAAGTAAAAAAACACTTTAATATGATGCAAAAAGGTAGAGATAGTAGATGAAAGTTAATTTCTCTTATCCACTGTTTCATACCTTTTTATCTACAGTAAAAAGATGCAATTATATGAAATTTTATGAATTTGAATAAGTCGCATACTTTCATGATAATTAGGATAGTAATTTTGGCTTATTATATACAAAAAGAAACAAAGTTATATAAACCTATCACAAAGAATAAATATTAAGAAAAACATTAATAATTTAGAGTGGGCATATTGATTGCTAGCCTATATGTTTATTAGATATCATTAAAGAGATAACTCAAGATATATCTATAAAGGGTGGAAACTACAAAGGGGATTTACATACAAAAAATGTAGATGAAATCACTGTAAAATGCTTGAGAAGAGGAAACCGACGAAAGAGTGTGCGTCGAAGGAGGGAAGAAATGAAGACATCCAATAAGAGAAAGATTGTCAGCAGTGCAGCTTTAGGACTAGCGCTATTAATGACACCAACACTGGCATCCAGAAGTGCAATCCATACATATGCGCAAGCAGCTTTAACAGCAGATGAAGAAGCTAAGATTCAAGCATTTTTAGCTACTCAACCACAAAATAATGACACAACAAATATTGGTAAGGTAGCAGTTACTCAACCATCAAGTTACACATTCCCAGGTGTAAATAACTATACTTCTTTATTCCAGTCTCGTAGTACAAAGGTTAATATTGATCAAGACTATGAATATGTAATTGAGTCTAGTGATGCAAATAATGGAAAGAGAGTAAAGATTAAGAATTGGGCAAGTGTTGATGCCTATGATGTTTTCAAGATGGGTGATGGAAGTCCAACTCCTATAGGTTATGAAGATAAATTCCTTTATGCTAAGGAGGTAACTCTAATTGATACAGCAGATGGCTCTGAATTCACTGTTAAGAACGCAGTGTTTCCAGTAAATAATCCTGATGGTGATCGCCCATGGGAAACATTATGGTATAACCGTTACACATTTGATTTGCCTATTGAGGAATCAGATCCAAGATTCAAAGCTGAAATTGAAGATGCAAGTTTGATTCCACTATTTGGAAATGGATATTGGACATTACATGCGACAGTTACTGAGATGGTTCCTTATGAAACAATTGTTAAGATCGACGAATCCTTAAAGACAGGTGAAGTTGAAGAAGACGTTGCAGGTGCACTTGGTGGCAAGACAGGTAAATACGATATTATGTATAGTCCTGCTGAAGATTTACCAGGAGATACATATAAGCAATATACATCAGACGTAATTTACGCAGATTTACTTGAAAATGTAGATACTGAACCAGCGGTAAATGATATGTTTTCAAAACCTTGGGGTGATGTAACAGTCACAAGCTTCACATCTTCACCAGCTACTAACCGTGTACTTCGTGTAGGTATTGACTACACACACTTTGTAACTGAAGATGGTACATCTGTTATAGCAGCAGATGGAACACCAGTTGCTAAGAAGTTTGGCTTACAGCCACAAGAAACATTTGCTGGTTATGAATATGTTACAACACGTACTGAGGCAAATGGTGATAGAGTTCATGTGTACAAGAAGGCTTCAGCTACTCCAGTAGCACCTTCACCTGCTACACCTACAACTCCAGCTGCTCCAGCTCCTGCAGCTCCAGCAACACCAAAGACAGGTGATACAAACTTATTCGCTGCTTTCGCTATGTTAGTAACAGGTATGATTGCAAGTGCTGCAGCATTCATTACAAAGAAAAAGAATGCATAATTAATAAAACATGCACTAAGAATCCTATTGAGAAATCAGTAGGATTTTTGTTATAGATGTATAGAACATGCAATAGATATGCATCAATTCGTACTTGTAAAGATTGGTAAGCCGTTAAAAAAATATTAATAAATTGCATGAGCAAATGAATTGCCGATGAGTGATATGTCAGATAAAAATAGCCTAGCATTTCGAGTCGTTTTGATACGCAACCGGTTAAAAAAAGATCGAATAGGGAACTGTAGTGATTACAGGTACTGGTTAGTTTGTGTACAGTCGAAAGCACGCAAAATATCAAGATAAATCGAAGGAGACCAATATGAAAAGAATTAAGAAGAGAGTGATTAATACAGCAGCGTTAGGTTTGGCGTTACTAGTTACACCAACTCTAACTTACAGAAGTGCAATTAACACTTATGCACAAGCAGCTTTAACAGCTGACGAAGAGGCTAAGATTCAAGCATTCTTAGCTACAGAACCACAAAATAATGAAACAACAAACTTAGGTAAGGTTAAGGTTGACCAACCTACAACTGGTTACACATTCCCAGGTGTAAATAACTACACTTCATTGTTCAAGACAAGAGGACAGAAGATTACTTTAGACCAAAGACTATGAATTTACGATTGATAGTGGTGATCATGCTGGGAAAACAGTAAAGGTAAAAGATTGGGCTAATGTTAAGGGTTATTTAGTAAATTCGATGTCTGATAGTGAATCTCAATTTTGAAAATGGTATGGGTAGATACATGTTCATCGATGAAGTAACATTAATTGATAAAGAAGATGGTTCAGAATTTACTGTAAAGAATGCAGTCCTATCAATTAATGGGTGAAGAAGGGTTACCGTTACTGTTTGATTCATTATGGTACTAACAGTTACATATTTGATTTGCCTAGTTGAGGAGTCAGATCCAAGATTCAAAAGCTGAAATTGAAGATGCAAGTTTGATTCCACTATTTGGAAATGGATATTGGACATTACATGCGACAGTTACTGAGATGGTTCCTTATGAAACAATTGTTAAGATCGACGAATCCTTAAAGACAGGTGAAGTTGAAGAAGACGTTGCTGGTGTACTTGGTGATAAGAAAGGTAAATATGATATTATGTATAGTCCTTATGAAGATTTACAGGGTGATACATACAAGCAATATACATCAGACGTTATTTACGCAGATTTACTTGAAAATGTAGATACTGAATCCAGCTGTAAAGTGATATGTTATCTCAAAACCTTGGGGTGATGCGACAGTCACAGACTTTCACATCTTCACCAGCTACTAACCGTGTGCTTCGTGTAGGTATTGACTACACACACTTTGTAACAGAAGATGGAACACCAGTTACTGTTGGTGGTGCAAATGTTGATAAGAAGTTTGGCTTAAAAGATAAAGAAAACTTCGAAGGTTATGAATATGTTACAACACGTACTGAAGCAAACGGTGATAGAGTTCACGTGTACAAGAAGATTGTAGAAACTCCTGCAGTACCAGAGAATACACCAACTCCAGAAACACCAGAGACTCAGCAGCCCAGAAGCACCAACTCCTGCAACGCCTGAGACCCAGCACAGCCAGAGGTACCAGCTCCTGTAACACCAGAGACTCCAGCACAGCCAGAAGCACCAGCTCCTGCAACACCAGAAACTCCAGCGCAGCCAGAAGCACCAGCTCCTGCAACACCAGAGACTCCAGTGCAGCCAGTAGCTTCTGCTACAGTAGCTCCTGCAGTACAGTCAACACCAAAGACAGGTGATGTTGGTCTATTCACTTCAGCATTCATGTTATTTCACAGGAATGATTGGAAGTGTAGTGCATTTATTACAAAAAGAAGAATTCTAAGTAAAAGATTATGGATAAAAAAAGCCTATTGATGTAAAGAGCACATTGATAGGTTTTTTTATTAGAGTCAAAACTTATAGAATATGATTGCAAAAGAACAAGAACGTATGTGAAAATGTGTTCGCATGGTATGCTAGGTATTTATTTGGAATCATCATAAAAACGTTGTAGAATAAAACTATAGCGATAATGATGATTTTTTTAAGTATAAAAACACATCGTTCATTATCTACGGGAGGTATATATGGTAGAACCACTTATTTCAGTTATTATTCCAATTTATAATGGTGAAAAATATATTGATAACTGTTTGTCAAAGGTAGTAGCACAAACATATAAGAATCTTGAAATTCTATGTGTTATCAACGGTACAACTGACTCAACTGAGGAGAAAGTCAGAGAGTGGATGAAAAAGGATGACCGTATTCGTGTATTAGTAACGGAGATTGGTGACCTTGGACGTGCATCAAACATTGGGATTGAAAACACAACAGGACCATACCTATCATTTATAGACGTCGATGACTGGGTAGAACCTGATTATATTGAAAAGCTATATGGTGGTATTCAGAAAGGTTATAAAAATCTGTAAGGGTAACTGTATCATGTATGATGGAGTTAAAAACCTACCAGCATACCAAGGAAGAAGTTCAGGAGAGATATCTATCCGTGGAGCGTCCTTCCTGCTCCCATGTAGACACAGTTCAGTTTATGATAGATCACTATTTGAGAAAATTAAGATATTTAGAATTCTCATATTATGAAGACCTATCACTTTGGCCAATTTTAATTGCGACTGCAGGATGCGTATACTACATAAATGACATTGTATACAACTACAATCAGACAAATGAAACATCTATCATGACAGTTAGGAATGAGAAGCACCTAGTTTTGGATAAGGTATTTGGACATATTTTTGCAAATCTGACACCTGATTTAGATAAAGAAGTTAATTTGTTAATTACGGCTTTATTCATTCAGTCATTCTGGACATCAAACTATCAATATGTTCCTAAGGATGAAGTCGGACAAGCATACCTAAAAACGTGTGAAGCAAGTTGTAGATAATAGATTAGTAGGATACTACTACATTGTTGAGAATTTACCTGTTCCAAAAAGAAATGAAGGAGAGAATGATTCGTTTCTACCGTAACTAAATCTTATTGATTTAAGAGATGTAACGATGAAAACTATAAAGAACTATCAAAAAGAAAAAGTAAAAATATAATTGCATTGGTGATACACAAATGCTGTTATCAACACTTTTAGTTGGCAATGCAGTATCCACCACTATAGTAAAAAGCTATAAATTGGATGTGATGAAGTATGTACTTCATCACATCCTTTTGTTGTGAAAAATAAGTATAGGAAACAAAGATAGAATTTACTAAAAATAGTAGTGAAAATGAGGCATTTAAAATGAATCAAAAAGCTACCAGTCTTACAGAGAAGCAGATATTTAGATTTTTGTTTAGTATTCTATGTAATTTTTTCTGCACTGTTACAAACATATGCATTGAAAGCATTCTTAAGGCCTGCTGGATTATTGTCTAGTGGTTTTACAGGATTAGCTATTTTGATAAATGTAATTGGTAGTCAGCATAATATACAGATACCTGTATCATTGATGATTGTTTTATTAAATCTGCCAGTTGCGATTCTATGTGGTAGATCGATTTCTACAAAGTTTACGATTTTATCCTCTTTACAGTTTGTGTGTGTATCACTGTTTTTGGTTATCCTTCCATTTAACACACTGTTTGATGATGTTATGCTGAAATATTATTATAGGTGGCGCAGTATATGGACTAGGTCTTGTGGCTGCGCTTGTCGGAAATGCAAGTACGGGTGGTACGGACTTTATCGCATTATATGTATCCAATAAAACAGGAAAAAGTATTTGGAATTATGTATTTATCTATAACTGCATCTTGTTATGTATCTTTGGATTTGTTTCTGGTTGGGAGCGTGCTGGATATTCAATCATCATGCAGTTTGTTTCTACAAAGGTAGTTGAAGGATTGTATAGAAGATATGATAGAAGTACCATGCAGATAACAAGTACAATGCCAGAGGAGATTACAGCTGCGTATACGAAAAAATATAGACATGGAATATCAGTTTGGGAAAGCTATGGTGGCTACTCTCATAAAAAGAATTATATGTTGAATACAGTTGTATCAACGTTAGAAGTGAAGGAGATTGCACATTTAATTTTAAGTGTAGATCCACGTGCAATCATTAATGTTTATAGAACTGATGATTTCTATGGTGGTTTTTATCGTAAACCAATTGATTAGGAGGGTGCTGAAATGTGGGCAATCATTGGGACATGGAGAATGGCTTTAGAAGGTATAGAGGAAGCTGGTCAACTATTAAAAGAGGGTAAAAGCAGCGGAGAAGCAATTGAACATGCAATACGCTGTGTAGAAGATTTTCCATTTTTCAAATCCGTTGGATATGGTGGCTTACCAAATGAGGAAATGATAGTTGAGTTGGATGCTGGCTATATGGATGGAAACACAATGGCTGTTGGTGCTGTTGCGGGAATTAAAGATTTTTGCAAAATCCAATTTCAATTGCAAAAGAACTATCGAAAGATACTGTTAATTGTGTGCTTGTGGCTGAAGGTGCTGAAAAGTATGCTAGCAAGAAAGGTTTTGAAAGAAAGAACTTGTTAACAGACCGTGCAAAACAGTTATATCGTAAACGGGTTAAAGAAATTAAAGAAATTAAAGAAAGAGAATTAAAACCATATGATGGCCACGATACGGTTGGTGAAGTAGTTTTAGATCATACCGGAAGAATCGTTGCAGGTACTTCTACGAGTGGTTTATTTATGAAAAGAGCTGGACGTATCGGTGATTCTCCTATTGTAGGTGGCGGTTTCTATGCAGATTCTGAAGTAGGTGGTGCAACTGCAACGGGCCTTGGTGAAGATTTGATGAAGGGATGTATCTCTTATGAAATTGTTCGCAAGATGAAAGAAGGTCTGACTCCACAAGAAGCTTGTCAAAAGACAGTCAATGAACTAGATGCAAAGTTAAAAAAGAGTCGTGGACTTGCGGGTGATTTAAGTGTCGTAGCAATGGATAAAAATGGTAACTATGGTTGTGCAACAAACATCCAGAATTTCTCTTTTTGTGGTATATCGAGAAAATGAAGAGCCTACAGTATATCGTGCACAGAATGTTGATGGAAATACGATTATCTCGAAAGCTACACAAGAATGGATTGATGAATATATTCGTGAGAGGATGGCGCCGATACAAGAATGAAGACAGATATTTTTGAGGTATGTGCTGGAAGCGTACAAGATTGTATCAATGCTGAACTAGGTGGTGCCGATCGAGTAGAGCTAAATAGTGCATTATATCTTGGTGGACTTACGCCAAGTTTGGCCATGTTAAAGCTTGTAAAAGAAAAGACATCACTTAAGGTCATATGCATGAATCGTCCGCGTGCAGCAGGTTTTTATTACGATGATGTTGAAATCGAAACAATGTTTATGGATGCTGAGATTTTACTAGAAAATGGTGCAGATGGGATTGCATTTGGATTCTTAAACCCAGATGCGACAATAAATACTACACATACAAAGAAGATGGTTGAATTAATCCATCGTTATCATAAGGAAGCAGTCTTCCATAGAGCATTTGATTGTGTATCAGATCCGTATGTAGCGATTCAACAACTTATCGATTGTGGAGTGGACCGTATTTTAACAAGTGGTCTACAACCAACTGCATTACAGGGTTGTGAATTACTAAATCATTTACATTTTAAATTTGGTGAGCAAGTTGAAATTCTTGCAGGTAGTGGTATTAATGTAGATAATATAGAAACTTATGCGTGAAAGAACAGGAATTCATCAGTTTTCATGGAAGCTGTAAAACTTGGAGAAAGGATCCTACGACAACAGTAGGCAATATGAGCTATGCATATCATGAAAAAGATGATTATGATTGTGTGAGTACTGAAAATGTTTGTCGATTAGTGCAGTTATTAGAAAAATAAAATTGTGAAAAAATCCATTCACGTACAAAGAATGGTTTTTTATATGCATGCATGAATACAATGTATGGAAAACGATCATAAAATATGTGTTATTAGATTATGTGATATGCAACTTTCTATGAGGGATTGAAATGAAAGTTGAGGTTTGCTATACTAAGTCGCGT